>ENA-ORNT01000236-ORNT01000236.1-human-gut-metagenome-genome-assembly--contig:-NODE-236-length-41114-cov-7.160915_pt1 | contig 41114 bp, 36 predicted proteins | sample MGYA00242120_ERZ509032 | MGnify/ENA primary metagenome ERZ509032 (study PRJEB26280, sample SAMEA2338729) | human gut metagenome | biome: human gut; feature: human-associated habitat; material: faeces...
GCGCTGCTGGCCGCGCGGGGCTTCTCGCTGTGGGAGATCGGCGTTGCCGAGAGCGTGTTCCACATGGTCAGCCTCACCTTCGAGGTGCCGAGCGGCATGGCGGCTGACCTGCTGGGCCGCAGGAAGACACTCGTGGCCGGCGGGGTCTGCATGGTGCTCTCCAACCTCCTGATGGCCTTTGCGCCGGACCTCTTTTTCATCTGCCTGGCGATGGCGCTGAGCGCACTGGCCAACGCCATGTTCTCCGGCACCGCCTCGGCCCTGACTTACGACAGCCTCAAGCAGTGCGGACGGACAGACGACTACCTCCGGGTCTCCGCCAACTGCTCCCAGCTCTCCATGCTGGCCACGGCTGTGGGGTCCCTCGCCAGCACGCTGGAACGGTTTCTCCGCTTTTCCGGTTTCTACCTGCTGAGTGCCGCCTTTGAGTGTACCGGAACCCTCGCCACTGCCCTGATGGAAGAGCCTATCGTCACCGAAGCACAGGCCAGCCGGGAAAAGCAGGCGCTCCGCGATCTACCCGGCCAGCTCGTCCAACTGGTAAAGGACAGCATCAAAGTCCTGCGCTCCTGCCCGCTGGCGGCAAAGCTCATTGTCTCCAGCGCTGTGGTCTGTATCCCCAGCTACCTGACCAAGATGTTCGTCCAGCAGCGCCTGGTGGAACTGGGCTGGCCCACGACTCTGCTCTTTCTGCCTCTGCTGCTCAGCGGCCTCGCCTCCATGCTGGGCATTGAGATTGCCCGCCGGATCCACCCGCAGAGCCTACGGCGGTTTTACGCCGTCTGCGCCCTGCTCTGCGGCACCGGCTGTATGCTGGTGGGTGCGGCCCCTGCACTGGCCGCCATCTTCGGCTGTATGCTCGTGCAGGGGATTCTTGACGTCTGGCTCCTGCACGAGGGCCAGAAACTCAACGACAACATCCCCAGTGACCAGCGCGCCACCCTCATCAGTGTGGACGGCATGGCCTACAGTCTGCTCATGATTCCTGCCAGCCCGCTGGTGGGTGCCGTGGGCGATGCCTTTGGGCAGGCCGGTGCCGGGCTCGTGGTGCTGGGGCTGCTGGTGGCTGCAAGTGGAATCCTGATTTACAAAAAGCAGTAATTTTCTCATAACACAGAAACATACAGCAAAAGGCTCCCGCCAGAAATGACGGGAGCCTTTGTGTTTCTTGTTGCTCCGATTTATTTGCGGACGATCTCTTCCGCCAGAGCGTCCATCTGCGCCTCCGCAGCGGCATTGACAGCAGAGCGGATGGTAACGACGGTATCACAGACGGTCATGTTTTTCATGCCGTCCAGCTCGGCCCGCATGAGTTTGGCTGCCATGGGAGCCCAGGTGCCGTTCTCCATCAGGCCGACGGTGCGGTTCTGGAAGCTCTTGGTCTTGAGGTGGGTCAGCAGATTCTCCATCGGCGGGAAGAGGAAGCCGTCGTAGGTGGCGCAGGCCAGCACGATCTTACCGCAGCGGAAGGCTTCGGTAACGGCATAGGAAACATCCGTGCGGGTCAGATCCATCTCCACCACCTTTGCGCCCTGTGCGCGCAGCTTTTCAGCCATGGTGTGGGCAGCGGCACGGGTGTGGCCGTGGATGGAGGCACTGGCTACCAGAATCTTTTCCGGCTCCTCTGCCTTATAGCTGGACCAGAGATCGTAGTAGTTCAGGTACTTGCTCAGATCACCGGTAAGCACCGGGCCGTGCAGCGGGCAGATCGTCTTGATATCCAGTGCCGCAGCTTTTTTGAGCAGCGCCTGCACCTGCGGGCCGTACTTGCCCACAATGTTCAGGTAGTAGCGGCGGGCTTCGCTGGCCCAGTCGGCGTTTTCGTCAAACTTTGCCACGGCACCAAAGCGGCCAAAGCCATCGGCAGAGAACAGTACCTTCTCGCTGCTCTCGTAGCTGACCATGACCTCCGGCCAGTGCACCATGGGGGCAAACACAAAGGTGAGGGTGTGGGCACCAAGGCTCAGGCTCTCACCGTCCTTCACTACCACGCGGCGCTCCGGGGCAATGGCATCTGCGCCAAAGAACTGCTCCATATATTGGAAGGTCTTGGCGTTGCCTACCACCTGCATCTCCGGGTAGAGGGCTGCCAGCTTTGCCACGTTGGCACCGTGGTCCGGCTCCATGTGGGAGACCACCAGATAGGCGGGCTTGCGGCCGCCCAGTGCCTCGGCAAGGTTTTCCAGCCAAGGCTCGGTGGCGCGGGCGTCCACCGTGTCCAGAATGGTGGTCTTTTCGTCCAGAATAACATAGGAATTATAGCTGACCCCGGTGGGCACCGGATACTGGCTCTCGAACAGGTCGATGGTAGTATCGTCCACGCCCACACCAAGGATGGCTTCGCTGATTTTTTTCATGCTCATACCGTTCAGACTCCTTTTGGGTTTATCTTGTGCCGTAAATTGGCAAATATTTCTGAGAACAATTCCTATTGTAGCACATCGTCAGAAATTTCGCAAGGGATAATGCGGGGAGCTTCTGCGCATCAAAGCTCTTCCCCGCTCTCCGGCAGACGTGCCGTTACCGGTCTGCCCGGCTCGGTGTCCAGTTCCAGCAGGGTGGCAGCGGTGTTCTCGTCCAGCGTCTGCACCGCACGCAGCTTGCGGCTGATGGCGCGGCTGCGCACCCCGATGAGGTTGTCCAGTTCTTCGTCCGTCTGGCGCAGGCGCTGCTGCATCTTGGAAAGCCCCTGCCCAAACTTATCGAACTCGGTCTTGACTGCCCCCAGCAGCTGCCACACCTCGCCGGAGCGCTTCTGGATGGCAAGGGTCTTGAAGCCCATTTGCAGGCTGTTGAGCAGCGCCGCCATGGTGCTGGGGCCGGCCACGTTCACCTGATAATCCCGCTGCAAAACCTCCAGCAGCCCGGCGTTCACCACCTCGGCATACAGACCTTCAAAGGGCAGAAACAGGATGCCGAAGGCCGTGGTATAGGGCGGCTCCACATATTTTTCCCGGATATCCTTTGCCTCGCTGCGCAGCACCAGTTCCAGTGCGTGGCGGGCGTTTTCCACTGCCTGTGCATCGCCGGAGGCCTGCGCATCCTGCAGGTGGGCATAGGTATCGCCGGGGAATTTGGAGTCGATGGGCAGCCAGACACTGTTGCCGTCCACACCGGGCATACGGATGGCGTACTCCACCCGCTGGGTGCTGCCGGGGATGGTGGCTACGTTGGTGTCGTACTGCTCCGGCGCAAGGATCTCTTCCAGAATCGCACCCAGCTGGATCTCGCCCAGAATGCCGCGGGTCTTAACGCCGGAGAGTACCTGCTTCAGCCCGCCCACATCGGCGGCAAGGCTCTGCATCTCACCCAAGCCCTTGTACACCTGCTCCAGCTGGTCGTTGACCGCCTTAAAGCTTTCGGTCACCCGCTTTTGCAGTGCGTCCTGCAATTGCTCGTCCACGGTGTGGCGGATCTCGTCCAGCTTCTGGGCGTTCTGTGCCTGCATGGCGGCAAGGCCGTCTGCCAGCGCTTTGCGCATCTCTTCCAGCTTGCGGGCGTTGGAGGCTTCCAGCCCCTGCAAGCGCTGCTCCATGGTCTGCTGCTGGGTGTTCTGTCCTGCCGTCAGGGTGCTGCTCATGCCCTGCACTGCGGTTTGCAGGGTATCGCTGATATGCGCCATCGCGGCCAGATTCTGCTGTGCCTGCTGCGCCTGCTTTTCTTCCAGCACCCGCGCCTGCGCTTCCAGCTGCTGGCGCAGCCACTCCTTCAGGGCTTCATCGTCCTGCTGAGCTGCGGGCTTGCCGGTGCGGTGCAGCAAAAGCGCCTGCAGCAGGCAGATAGCCACCAGCAGAAGCGTGTACAGTCCTGCCAAAAATTCCATAGACATTCTCCTTTTAACTCAAAAATCCGGGTCTTGCGGTAATGGCAGACCCGGATGTGCTTATACTTCCTGATGCTTTACGATCTCCTGCGTGGTCTCCACCTGCTGGCCGTACAGACCCACACCGTCTACCTCCATCTCGCCTACCTGATTATCACAGGGGTCGGCGCGGAAGGAGCACATGGGCGGGTCGAAAGGTGCGCAGATGTCGCTGTTGGCCACCATGCGGTCGGTGTCCAGATTGCCGAAGTAGTGCAGGCGCATCCTCTCGTTGCCCGCACGCGCCATGGAGGCACCGGCAGAGCAATCGGCATACATCCAGCCCTTGGGGGCAATATAGAACATTGCCCAGTCGTGGCAGCCGGCTGTCTCCGGCCGTGCCACCATGCCGCTCTGCCACTTTGCCGGGATGCCTGCAATGCGGCAAAGAGTGATAAAAGTAGCGGCCATCACGCCGCAATCGCCCCGGCGGCTGCGGGCACAGTTATCGGTGATGTTCTCGTGTACAAAATACATAGGCTGGAAGTGGTAGTGCACGTTCAGGGTGACAAAATCATAAATGCGCTTTGCCTTCTGCACCGGGTCGGTAATGCCCTCGGTCAGCTGCGCAGCCAGTGCCTTCATATAGGGGGTAAAGGCGATGTGGGGCAGCTGCTCGGCGGTGTCAAAATCCGGCTGCACCGGGTCGGCCTGCATTTCCAGCGGGGCAGCGTAGTGCGCAGTGCTGCGGTAGCTGTACTGTGCCCCAAAGCGGCAGTTCTCGGCAAGGTCTGCCTCCCAGTACGCGGTGCGCTGGGGTGCGGTTTCCGGCGCAATATAAGTGGGCTGGGCGGTAAAGCTGTCCAGCGTGATATTGCTCTGTGCCGGGCAGGCAGCAGGCAGCGGCAGCCACACCTTGACGTGCACGGTGTTTCTGCCCTTGGCCTTTGCGGCGGCAAGGGCGCGGGCAAAGGTTTCGTCGGTCATGCCGATGCTGGTGCGCAGGGTGATGTCTGCGCTGGCTGCGCCGGTGCGCACCATCTGGTCGTGCTGGGGCTCAAAACGATCCCAGCTGCGCTCCGGGACGGGCGGGTCCAGCTGACGGGCGGCAAGGTCGGGATGGGTAGCCACCAGCGTTTCGGCGGCGCGGTAGATATAGCGCTTCTGCCCTTCCACAAAGCGCCAGTCCATCTGCCCGGCAGCGTCCAGTGCGGCGAACTCCTCTGCGGTAAAGTCCCGCAGGGTGGCCTGCAGCTTGTTCAGCAGCTGGTCGGCGGTGAGAGTGTAGTCCCGCGGCAGACGGCGCAAAATTTCCCGGTGTGCCAATAGACCCTGCCGCCACGCATCCACGCCGTGGGGGGTGGGGTTTACCGGCAGCGCACCCTGCGGGTGTAGGGGCTGGTTCTGGCTGGCAGTCCAATCCTCGGCCAGACAGGCATCGATGCGCGCAATGGCGGCGTCGTAGTAACCGGCCTCTTTCAGGCGGCGGATATCGTCCGGCAGCTCCATGTTCAGGTATGCAAAACAAGTATTCTGATCCATCATGTTCTACTCCTTTTTTATTTATGGTCAGGCAGCGGTCTGCTGCTCCCAGAAAGCCACGGCATCTGTCAGCCAGCCCTCGGCGTCGGTGGTATAGCCCACCCCGATGCTATGCGGCGCAAACTCAAACACCTTCATAACATAAGGTACCTTGTGGGCTTCCAGCGCCGCTTGCAGCGCCGGGCCCTGCACCTGATTAATCATCCAGGGCAGCACCTTGTCGTCCTTCCCGTACCAGAAAAATACCGGCGGATAATCGTCCGTGACAAGATCTGCCACACTGGAGCAGTAATAGTGCCACCCATAGTTGCCGGTATCCATAAGTGCCTGATACGCGATCTTTACCTCTGAAAAGTTCACTACCGGATAAGCCAACAGCAGTGCACCGGGTTTTGCAGCGCCGTAATGACCGTAGCCGCGCTCCTTATTTGCGAACACGCCCACAAGCTGGCCGCCAGAGGAGTAGCCCACCAGCGCATAGCCCTGTGTATGGATGGAAAGTTCCTCGTCAAGGCTTGTCACCAGCTGCACCGCCCTTGCCAGATCCTCCAGCGGGGCGTTATTGCCCAGATCCAAAAAGGTGCGGTAGCGCAGCACGAACACGGCATAGCCTCGGTTATGCAGCTCATAGGCCGTGGAGCCGCCCTCACCCATCTCCGAGGTTGCGGTCAAGGCGTTGCCGGGCACTACGATAGCGGTTTTGGCGTTGGGGGTCTCGGCCGGATAATAAAACAGCTGCACACAGCCCAGACTGGAATTGTGTTCGATTTCCTCAGGCGTGTAGACCTGATAGGTGACCTTGACGCCCTTATTATAGTTATCAATGATAAGGTTCAGCGCAGCAATGCCGGATTCCCGGTCGGTGTCGCCAAAATAATCGTGCAAGGTCTTGTTTTTCCAGCGTTCCACCATCAGCGGCGTCATCTCACGGCAATATGTATAATAGCCGGTTCCCTGGATCGCCGGGTTTGCGCGCAGCTGAGCCATTGTAGTTTCTGCCGTGACATGGGGTGCGCTCTCTGCGCCAAAGGCAGGCAGCGCCGCGCAAAGCATAAGCCAAACCATACACAGCAGTACCCGGACAGTTTTTCTCATACATCCTCCATGAGAGACGGCGCATCCCCCGCCGCATTCCTGTTCCCTTATTGTATCACAAACAGGTGAGATGTCAAAACAATTTCTGTGCAGTCCGCTTCTTGTACCGCGCGGCAAATTCTGCTATACTGAAATTTATCCGGGAGTGGAAAGAGAATGCGGGCAATTTTCGGCCCGCCGAGGATGAAAGTATGGATAAGATCATCATCCGGCCTATGACGCCGGAGGACTGGGGCGCGGTCTCCAGAATTTATGTTGAGGGCATTGCCACGGAATACGCCACCTTCCAGACCGAATGCCCGCCCTATACCGCGTGGGACGCTTCCCACACAAAGGAGTGCCGTCTGGTCATCCTTTCCGGCGGGGTGCTGGCAGGGTGGTGTGCTTTGCACCGGGTAGACCCCCGGTGGTGTTACCGGGGCGTGGCCGAGGTAAGCATCTATGTAGGCGAGCAGTTCCGGGGGCACGGACTGGGCTTTCAGCTGTTGAGCGCACTGTGCGCCGCCGCTGAAAAGGCCGGGTACTGGACGCTGCAATCCACCGTTTTACAGGATAACGCTGCCAGCCGCGCCCTGCACGCCAAGTGCGGCTTCCGGCTGGTGGGGCGCCGGGAGCGCATTGCGCGGGACTGCCGTGGCCACTGGCTGGACACCTATCTGATGGAGCGCCGCGCCGCCGCAGACGAACCAGAGGGGTTCAAAAAGCTGTAACCAGCCCCACCGGACGCAGAATTATTTTTATTTGCAGAGCGGAAAAATCCGCAGATTTTCCCGCTCTGCTTTTTTCACGACGTATAAGGCAGAAGGAGCCGCTGCAACCAAAAAGTGCAGCGGCTCCTGTTATTTGTGATGATTCAGTTTTACCACTCGTCGTATTCGCCGTTGGCGTTTTTGGCGGCAGCCACACGGCTGTGCTTGAACATACTTTCCACCACAGCGCAGTACTTATCGGCAAGGCAGACGATGATAGCTTCGCGGCAGCTGGGCACATGACGGAAGGTCAGCGGCCACATATGGCTGGAAATGATGCTCTGTTCCTTTTTGGTGATATGGAACACCTGTTCTGCGTTGACGCAGGCGCAGCCCGGGTGGGAGAAGCCGTGCATCTCGAACAGGCGGCGGATACCATGGAAAGTACCTTTTTTATGCCAGTCGTACAGATAAAAATCGTGCAGGAAAGCACCGACAGCCAGTGAGGTCTCGTCTGCACCCAAATGCAGCCGATGGTTCAGCCAACAGCTGACCAGCACCACATTCTTGCAGTGCTGATAGGTGGTAACGTCCCCGTGCTGGATGAACTCCCGCATCTGCTGCACCTTGGGGTTTTAATCGTATTTTTCCAAAATGGCATAAAGCCGTTCGCGTTCCGTAACAGAAAGCTGCATGAGCAAAATTTCCTTTCAACTCAATACGTTAACGTTTGTTTCAGGAGCGGAGCTGCACCGGGTTAGAATTGCCAAAGTTTTCAGCCTCGGAAGGGTTTGCCCGCTTGAGGGTCAGATCTACCAGATACTGCTTGCCGTCGCCCAGTTCTTCCAGCTGGGCAAGCTTTGCATTGGCAGCGGCTTCGTCCGGGTACCACTGGATCAGGAAGAAGTTTTCTGCTTCCACCCCGTAGTACAGCCAGAAGCCGTCCGCGCGCAGCAGATCATCCAGATGATCCACCTCTTCGCCGTCCGGCAGGCCAAGACCTTCCTCTGCGTAGAGGTTTTCCGGCTCTACCTGAAGCATCTCAATGACCTGAATAGAGCTTTGCAGGTATTCGTCCTGCGAGGTGCTCTTATCGGAGCGCTCCCAGCCGGTGAGGAATGCCTGCATAAGCAGATCGCGCACCTTGATGCGCGGCAGTGTGGGATCCATAACCATTTTTGTTTCCTTCTTTCGTGGTTTTATCCCCGTTGGACAGTATACGGCATACGCCTGTGCAAGTCAACGGTTTATTTGTGAATTTTTTGTAGGTACGGCCAAAATTCACAAACGCTTTTTCTGTTTCAGTCGATTATCTCAGGCATGGAAAGAAAAGGTATCGTCCAGCCACTCCACCGCAAGTTTAACCCAGCGGTTGCGGTGGGTGCTGTCGGCATCCACCTCCGGGGTGGAGATACTGGTGCCGTGGCAGCCTTTTTCAAATATGTGTGCTTCGCACGGCACGCCCGCCTTGTGCAGAGCGTTCAGTAACAGCAGGGTGTTCTCCACCGGGACGGTCTCGTCCTCCATGGTATGCCAGACAAACACCGGCGGTGTGACCGGGGTGATCTTATCCTCCAGCGTAAAGCGCCGGTGGGCGGCAATGTCCTGCGTTCCTGTCAGCTGCACAAAGCTGTCCCTGTGGGCGTATTCTCCGGCGGTGACCACCGGGTATGCCAGCAGCAAGGCATTGGGCCGCGGCTGGTCTGCCATGCCGGGGATCTCCCACACCGCACCGGACAGTGCCAGATGCCCGCCGGCAGAAAAGCCGCACAAAGCGATCTGATCCGGCAAAATATTCCACTGTTCTGCGTGCTGCCGCACAAGGCCGATGGCCTGTGCCAGCTGCCGCATGGGCAGCGCATCCCGGGCGCTCTCCCCTACTGCGTAGTGCAGTACCGCCGTGTGGTACCCCGCCGCCGCAAATTGCAGCGCTACGGGGTCGCTCTCCCGGGGGCTGACGTGGGTATAGCCGCCGCCGGGCACCACCAGCACCAGCGGACGCTGCCGGAAATGCGGCATGGCCTCCACGCTCTCCCGCAGGTAGAGCGTCAGCGTACCGCCGCCGGTCAATTCCAGTTGTTCAAGCTGCATTTACGCATCCTCCTTATATAGTCCGTGCCGTCCCTCCGGGTGCGCCGCAATAAATTCTGCACACAGGTCGGCGCAGATGCGGCACAGCTCCGGGCAGGGGCGCTTTTTATAATAGTCTGCGGTGCGGTCCTCTGCCGCCGTACCCCCAGCAGGGGCAGCGCCTGCCTTTGCCAGCAGCTCCCGGCAGATGATGCTGCCGCCGCTGTTGCGGGTGCGGTACTGCTCTGCCGCCTGTTGCACCAGTGCGTATATCCGGGATTTATCCTTGGGGTCTGTGGGGTCGGCATAGACCATGCTCAGCACGGTCACCACACCGCAGAACGCCCCGCACACCTCCCGCATCCGGCCAATACCTGCGCCAAAGCCTGCGGAAAGGCGCAGCGCTGTTTCTTCGGTCAGGCCAAGCTGGGGTGCAAACGCCGCCACCACGCTCTGACTGCAATTATAGCCCTTTAAGAACCATGCGTAGGCGGCATCGCCCTGTTTTGACATTTTCTCACATCCTTCCGGCATACTCGTTTCATTATAGCACAGTCCGCGCAAAAGTGGGAAAGACTTTGCAAGAAATTTTATTTTCCATATAAGAAACGAATCCGGAGCGCCGCTTCGCGCACAGGAGAACAAATTTTAACTTTTTATGAAAAGCCTTGATTTTCCCTGCAAGTCGTTGTATATTAGCACTCAGAAGTTATGAGTGCTAAGTATTCCGGCAGTTTACCGGGTACGGTGCACCAAATATGTGATAAAAGAGGTTTTGTATTATGGCCAAGAAAGAATTTCAGGCAGAGAGCAAAAAGCTGATGGACATGATGATCAACTCCATCTATACCAATAAAGAGATTTTCCTGCGGGAGTTGATCTCCAATGCTTCGGACGCCATTGATAAGCTGTACTATAAGAGCCTGACCGATACCTCCGTGGGCATGAACAAGGGCGATTTCCGCATCCTCATCACCCGCGATAAGGAAAACCGCATCCTGACCGTAGAGGATAACGGCATCGGTATGACCAAGGAAGAGCTGGAGCAGAATCTGGGCACCATCGCACACTCCGGTTCTCTGGATTTCAAGAAGGACAACAAGGACGAGAACATCGATATCATCGGTCAGTTCGGTGTGGGCTTCTACTCTGCCTTTATGGTGGCCGATAAGCTGACCGTTATCTCCAAGGCCTACGGTTCGGACGAGGCATGGCAGTGGGAGTCCTCCGGTGTGGACGGCTACGAGATGACCCCCGCCCAGAAGGACACCGTTGGCACCCAGATCATTCTGCACATCAAGCCGGACACTGACACCGAGAAATACGACAACTTCCTGGACGAATACGGCATCGTGGCCATCGTGAAGAAGTACAGCGACTATGTGCGCTACCCCATCCAGATGGAGCGCGAAAAGAGCCGTCAGAAGCCCGAACCGGACCCCAAGCCCGAAGATTATAAGCCCGAGTGGGAGACCTACACCGAGCTGGAGACCCTGAACAGCATGATCCCCATCTGGAAAAAGCAGAAGAGCGAAGTGACCGATGAGGAGTACAACAGCTTCTACAAGGATAAGTTCGGTGATTACGCCGACCCCGCCCGGGTCATCGTGAGCCGCACCGAAGGCACTGCCAACTACAACGCCCTGCTGTTCGTGCCCAGCCACCGCCCCTACGACTTCTACACCAAGGACTACGAGAAGGGTCTGGCGTTGTACGCTTCCGGTGTGCTCATTATGGAAAAGTGCGCTGACCTGCTGCCGGATTACTTCAGCTTTGTAAAAGGCATTGTGGACAGTCAGGATCTGAGCCTGAATATCAGCCGTGAGATGCTGCAGAAGGACAGCCAGCTGAAGCTGATCCATAACGCACTGGAAAAGAAGATCAAGAACGAGCTGCACGCCATGCTGAACAACGACCGTGCGAAGTACGAGGAGTTCTGGAAGGAGTTCGGCCGTCAGATCAAGTTTGGTGCTTATTCTGACTACGGAATGCACGCCGAACTGCTGCGCGACCTGCTGCTGTTCTGGTCTGCCAAGGAGCAGAAGATGGTCACCCTGCAGGAGTACATCGACAAGATGCCCGCAGAGCAGAAGTACATCTACTTTGCCGCAGGCGACTCCACCGACCGTCTGGCAAAGCTGCCCTCCGCAGAGCTTGTGCTGGACAAGGGCTTTGACGTGCTGCTGCTGACCGAGGACGTGGATGAGTTCTGCCTGCAGATCCTGCACAGCTACCCCCGCAAGGATGCCGAAGGCAAAGACGGCACCGTGGAGTTCAAGAACGTGAACAGCGGTGATCTGGGTCTGGAGTCCGAGGAGGAGAAGAAGGCCGCCGAGGATGCCACTGCCGAGAACAAGGCACTGTTCGACGCCATGAAGGACGCTTTGAACGGCAAGGTGAAGGAGGTCAAGGTCTCTACTCGTCTGAAAGATCACCCCGTCTGCCTGAGCGCTGACGGCCCGCTGTCCATTGAGATGGAGAAGGTGCTTTCCAAGCAGCCCGGCAGCGAGGGCGTGAAGAGCGACAAGGTGCTGGAGCTGAACGTGAACCACCCCGTGTTTGCTGCCCTGAAGGCCGCACAGGAGGCTGGCGACACCGAGAAGCTGAACAAGTACAGCGCCCTGCTGTACGCACAGGCACAGCTGATTGAGGGTCTGCCCGTGGATGACCCCGCCGCTTATGCCGAGGCCGTTTGCAGCCTGATGAAGTAAACTTTTATGGAGAGGCCGTTGTGCATTTGCGCAGCAGCCTCTTTGCGGAAGAGATATTTTAATTTTGCGCTTGTCGCGGTCTGTGGACCGCTCCAGGCGCATTTTCACGAGAACATAAATACCCCCTTAACAAAAAGGCCGTGCTCCGCTATAATAGAGTGGAACGCGGTCTTATTTTTTATCTTTCTGTGAAAGGAATTCAGTTTCATGGAGCCGAAAAAGCATTATTTAGCAAAGATCCCCACCATTGCCATCTTTATCGTGATGGCAATGTCCGGGCCGTTGGGGGTGCTGCTGTTCATCCTGAAGGGCATCGACAAAAAGGTGATGCAGGAGGAACAGCAGGCTGCCCGTGCCCGGGGCGACTACCGCGCCGACCTTGGGCCGGAGCCCGACCGGAAGAGTGAGCCTGTTTACGGACACGATGTGCCTACCGAGGCGCAGAAAAGCGCCAAGCAATGGCACAAGAATATTGCCACCCTCTGCACCATTATGGGTGCGGTCTTTCTGCTTGCCGGCGTGACGAATGCGGTGGACGTCCTGGAGATCTGGCGGTTTTACCCGGGCTTCAGCGGCCTGTTCTCGAATATCGCCATGGTCATTGGCGGCGGCGGTGCACTGCTGACCGGCCTGCGGATGAAGAGCACCCGCAAGCTGGAGCGGCTGCTGGATAAGGTGGTAGGCGAGCGGGATAATATCTCTTTGCCGGAGCTGTTCGCCGCTGCCGGGGTGGATGCCGCCCGCGGACGCGCTGCCGTAGAAAGAGCCATCGAGCACGGATACTTCGGCGCAGATGCCTACATCGACAACCGCACCGACACGCTGGTGGTGCGGGGCGCGGCACCGCAACCAAAAAAGCACGCACCCGCTCCGGCACCTAAAGCTCAGCCCGCCGCAGAGGACGAGTACGCCGCCCTGCTGTGCCAGCTGCGGGAGGTAAACGATGCCATCCCTGACCCGGTGATGAGCCAGAAGATTTCCCGGCTGGAAGAGGTCAGCGGGCGCATCTTTGCGCTGGCGCAGAAAGACCCGGACAAAAAAGCACAGCTGCAAAAATTTATGAATTACTATCTGCCCACTGCGCTCAAGCTGTTGAACACCTACGCCAGCCTTTCCGGGCAGGCGGTAGAGGGCACGAACATCACCGAAGCCAAACACAGCATCGAGCGCAGCATGGACCTGTTGGTGACCGCCTTTGAAAACCAGCTGGACAAGCTGTTCCAAGCCGATGCGCTGGACGTAAACGCCGACATTGCCGCACTGGAAGGAATGCTGAACCTTGACGGCCTGACCGGCAGCGAATTTACCCGCTGAACCACATCCCCGCACCTGATGGCTGCATCGGTGCGGGGATGTTTTTTGTGCAAAGTGCAATTTTCCATCCCGTCTTTTTTGGGCGCTGCGCTCAAAATTCCGAGATTTGTGTGCATTTATGCCAAGCATTTTGATTCGCCCGAAAAACTTTTATTTTATTTGTTCGACAGCAGTCGATTGAGCTGCACAGGCGCTTTTTGCAACTTTTCATCGAGATGCAACAATAACACATGGTTTTTTGCGTTGTGTTTGACTATTATAGAAGTAGCTACGGCAGCTGCGAACGGCTGCATCGACTTTTCCGATCATAATAGTAGGAGGAAATTTCCATGATGAAGTCCATTTCCACCTGGAAGCAGGAGCTGACCGAGGGCGCACACGCTGCGCGTCTGGCTGCGCTGTACTGCTGCACCCCCGACGAGACCCCTGCACAGGCAGCCCGCTATGCGGCTGTTCTGGACGGGTTAGAGACCACCTTTGGCGCACATACCGAAGCCGGTCTGTATAGTGCCCCCGGCCGCACCGAGATCGGCGGCAACCACACCGACCACCAGCATGGTCGTGTGCTGGCAGGCAGCGTGAACATTGATATGATCGCTGCTGCCGCCCCCAACAGCCTGAACCAGCTGCGCGTGCAGAGCGAGGGGTACGACCTGTGCGTCATCGACCTTGACGACCTGACCGCCCGCAAGGAGGAGGAGAACACCACCGCTTCCCTGCTGCGCGGCGAGTGCGAGGCTTTCCGTCAGCGCGGCGCAAAGCTGTCCGGTCTGGACGTGTACATTTCCTCCAATGTGCCCAAGGGCAGCGGCGTTTCTTCCTCTGCCGCATTTGAGGTGCTGGTCGGTGTGATTCTGAACGACTGCTTCATGGATGAAAAAGTCTCCCCCATTGCCATTGCACAGATCGGCCAGTGGGCTGAAAATGTGTACTTTGGCAAGCCCTGTGGTCTGATGGATCAGATGGCCTCCAGCGTGGGCAACATTATCACCATCGACTTTGCCGACAAGGCAAACCCCGACGTGGAGCCGGTGCAGGTGGACTTTTCCAAGGCCGGTCTGGCGCTGTGCATTCTGGACTCCGGTGCAGACCACGCCGACCTGACCGACGAGTACGCCGCCATCCCCAACGAGTGCCGCGCTGTGGCCGCTGTGTGCGGCGGCGAGGTGCTGCGGGACGTGCCCTTTGAAACCTTCCTTGCAAATATTCCGGCCTGCCGCAAGCAGTGCGGCGACCGCGCTGTGCTGCGCGCCTTCCACTTCTACGCCGATAACGACCGTGTGCCCCAGCAGGTGGCTGCCCTGCGCGAGGGCGATTTTGATGCTTTTTTGCAGATGGTGACTGCCTCCGGCGACAGCAGCTGGGAGTATTTGCAGAACGTCATCCCTGCCGGTTACAAGGAGCATCAGGAGGTGGCTGTGACCATCGCCGCTGCCAAGCATTATCTGGGCGGCAAGGGCGCTGTGCGCGTGCACGGCGGCGGTTTTGCCGGTACGGTGCAGGCCTTTGTGCCGGTGGAGATGCTGGCAGACTTTAAGGCAAACATGGAAAAGATCCTCGGCGCTGGCCGCTGCCATGTGCTGAGCATCCGTCCCGAAGGAGGTGCTGTGCTGTGATCTCCACTGCCATCCAGCAGCTCGTGAACTACGGGCTGGACACCGGGCTCATCTTGCCCGATGACGAGATCTATATCCGCAATCAGCTGCTGATGACCATGCAGCTGGACGACTTTACCGCCCCGGAGGGCGAGGTGTGCTATACCGATCTGGAAAGCATCCTCAAGACCCTTGTGGACGATGCCGTTGCCCGCGGCGTGTGCGAGGATAACTCCACCGCACGCGATCTGTTCGACACCAAGCTGATGGGCGTGCTGACCCCGCGCCCCAGCATCGTGCGCGCCAACTTTGAGGAGCGGTACGAAAACGAGGGCCCGCAGGCCGCTACCGACTGGTTCTACAAGTTCAGTCAGGACACCGACTATATCCGCCGCTACCGTATCAAGCGCGATCTGAAGTGGGTCACCAAGACCGAGTATGGCGATCTGGATATCACCATCAACTTGTCCAAGCCGGAAAAAGATCCCAAGGCCATTGCCGCCGCAAAGCTTGCACCCCAGAGTGCTTACCCCAAGTGCCAGCTGTGCGTGGAGAACGAGGGCTACGCCGGCCGCATGAACCACCCTGCGCGCGAAAATCACCGCATCATCCCGCTGACCATCAACGACAGCGCGTGGAATTTGCAGTACAGCCCCTACGTTTACTACAACGAGCACTGCATCGTATTCAACAACCAGCATACCCCCATGAAGATCGAGCGGGCAACTTTCCGCAAGCTGCTGGATTTTGTGGGTCTGTTCCCCCACTATTTTGTGGGCAGCAACGCCGACCTGCCTATCGTGGGCGGCAGCATCCTGAGCCATGACCATTTCCAGGGCGGTCATTACGAGTTTGCCATGGCCAAAGCTCCCATTGAAAAGACGTGGGTGTTCCCCGGCTTTGAGGACGTGGAGGCCGGTATCGTGCACTGGCCCATGAGCTGCATCCGTCTGACCTGTGCGGACGATGCACGCCTTGTGGAGCTGGCCGATAAGCTGCTGGCTGCTTGGCGCGGCTACACCGATGAAAGCTGCTTTATCTTTGCCGAGACCGACGGCGAGCCCCACAACACCATTACCCCCATCGCCCGGATGCGGGACGGCAAGTATCAGCTGGATCTGGTGCTGCGCAACAACATCACCACCCCGGAGCATCCGCTGGGCGTGTACCATCCCCATGCTAAACTGCACCACATCAAAAAAGAGAACATTGGCCTGATCGAGGTGATGGGTCTGGCCGTGCTGCCCAGCCGCCTGAAGCAGGAGCTGTTCGACCTTGCTGATGTGCTGGTGGCGCACCTGCCCACCGCAGAGTACCCCGAAACCCTGCAAAAGCACGCCGAGTGGGCCGGGGAGATCCTTGCAAAGCACCCGGAGCTGAACGCAGATAACGTCCACACCATCCTGCAGGACGAGGTAGGCCATGTGTTCGCACAGGTGCTGGCCGATGCCGGTGTGTACAAGCTGGATGAAGCAGGCCGCGCCGGTTTTGTCCGCTTCCTTGAAAGCGTAAAATAAACCATAACTCCCCGAGGCTGTTGCACATATCATGGCGCAACAGCCTTTTTTAGAGCACAGCATCGAACAAAAGCACTTTTCCTTTGCTCTCCCCCCTGTGAAAAAATCAATGGGAAAATCCGCAGATTTTCCCATTGATAAATTAAAGTATTCATTCCGCTGAAAATGGCCAAAGCAGCGCGGCGGCCATTCAAAATCGTTTTTTGTAGATGGAGGTATCGCTATGCACTGCACTCTGGAAGTTTGCGTAGACAGCACCGCCAGCGCACTGGCGGCAAAACGCGGCGGCGCTGACCGGCTGGAGCTGTGTGCCGACCTGATCATCGGCGGCACCACTCCTTCTCCTGCCCTGTTGCGTCAGGTCAAGGCTGAGACCGGTCTGCCGGTGCGGGCGCTTATCCGTCCCCGCTTTGGCGATTTCTGCTACGACCGCTACGAGCTGGCACAAATGGCCGAGTGCGCCGCCGAGCTGGCCGATGCCGGTGCCGACGGCATCGTGACCGGTGTGCTGACCCCGGCGGGAGCACTGGACACCGACGCCCTGCGCCCTATCTACGCCGCAGCCCGGCAGGCAGCAGAAAAAGCACACCGCATCGTGGATTGCACCCTGCACCGTGCTTTTGATGTCTGCTGCGACCCCTTTGCCGCACTGGAAGCCGCAAAGCAGCTAGGGCTTGCTACCATTCTGACCAGTGGACAGGCAGTAAGTGCCCCACAGGGCGCTGCCCTGCTGCAGCAACTGGTGGAAGCTGCCGGGCAGGAGGTGGAGATATTGGTGGGCGCAGGCGTATCCGCTGCCAACATCCCCGCCCTTGCTGCCCAGACCGGTGCCCGGGCGTTCCACCTTTCCGGCAAGCAGGTACTGGACAGCCGCATGACCTTCCGGCGAGAGGGCGTGCCCATGGGTCTGCCGGGCTTTTCGGAGTTTGAGATTTGGCAGACCAGTGAAGCAAATATCCGCGCCGCCCGCACCGTACTGGATGCGCTGTAACTGCAAAAAACATCGTTCTTCCCGCAGTGCCGCTGTTTCCTCAGGAAACAGGCACTGCATCCTGCCGTTTTCCATTACGACCCTCTCCCGTGAAAATGCAAAATCGGGCAGCCCGCAGGCTGCCCGATTTTGTTCTAATAAAGTTTTTCCCACTTTAGTGCAGGGCGGCAAACCGGGCTGCGCCGCGGGTGCACAGCCAGCGGTGCAGCAGCAAGTCCAACCCCAGCAGCACAGCCAGACAAACAGTCTGTGCGGCCAGCGGCGGCACAGCGTAGTCCAGCAAGATCAGGGGCAAAAACAGCACCCCGCCCGCCAGCAGCCACCCGCCGAACATCGCCAGCATACTGGCGGCGCTCCGCTTGACCACGGCGGCCTCGCTTACCCAGTGGAGGTTGGGCAGGCACAACCCCAAAGCAAGCCCAAGCTGCGCCGTCAGCCACACAAAGGCTGCCAGTACCACCATCACCAGCAGCCCCTGCCCTGCCGGAATGCGCAGCGCTGCCATGGCGCACCCGGCGCAAAACCACGCCCCCGGCAGCGTGAGCAGCAATTGCAGCTCTGCCTTTGCCCGCAGCACCTGCTGCGGGGGCACCGGCAGGCTTTGCAGCAGCCAGAGGGTGCCCCCTTCCAGCGACACCGATGGCGCTGTGATAAAGTTCATGGCGGCTATGGCGCACACCATCCCGCACACCAGCATAGGCAGGCTCTCCGGCAGGTAAGCAGCAGTAAAGGCGCGCAGGTCTGCGGCCTTCCACAGTGCTGCCACGCCCAGCACCGGCAGCAGCAGGCTGCTCAGTGCGCAGTTGAGCAGCCACATGGGGCAAGCACCCAGATGCAGCAGTTCCCGCCGCAGCAATGCCCGGCGCGGGGGCTGCTTTTTTTGCGCCTTTGCGCGGTATTCCGCTTTAGCTCTGCCCGGCTCAAAGGTCAAAAGCCGCAGATAGGGCTTTGCCAGCGCCTTACCGCACAGCGCCATACAGGCCGCAGCCAGCGCCAGAAACAGCAGCAGCGCCGGGACGTTGCCCACTGCCGCCAGACCCAGCAGACGCAGCGGTGCAGCAACACGACCGGCGGTTGCCCCTGCCTGTACGGCATCCACCGCAAGGGCCTCCACTGCGTTGCTCACCCAGCAGAACGCTGCATAGTAGACCGCCAGAAAGAGCAGCGTACCCACCACAGTGACAAGGCTTTTATGCTGGGCGCGGCGGTTGAGCAGCGCCACCGCCCAGCCCAGCAGAACGGCCAGCACCATGGAAACTCCCGCCAGCGCCAGTGCTACCGGCAGCGCCGCCAGCAGGGCACCGCCGGGGCGGGGTGCCGCCAGCGCATAGCAGACCACCGAGGGCACCCACGCCAGCAGCAGATAAATAAGCCCGGTCAGGTACACCCAGCCGCAGCGCACCGCAAAAATAGCGCCCGGCGGGATGGGCAGCGCCAGCAGCTGCTGGTTATCCCGGCAGCGGAACAAATGCCCGTAGCTGGTAAAGGCGCTTGCCAGCACACTGACCGTCAGCGCCGAAAGCTCCATCAGCACAAAATAGAGCCAGTCCAGCCCCTGCGGCACCAGCGTCACTGCCAGCGGCAGCGCCATAGAGCCAAAGCTGAGCATGACCAGCAGCATCAGCACCGCAAACAGCAATGCATACCCGAATGCTCCTGCCCGGGAGCGCCGCTTGCCAGTTTTGCTGCTGCGCACAAAGGCCGCGCCCAGTTCCAGAAGCTGTTTTTTGAGCAATGCACGGATCATAGCGCTTCCCCCGTATCCTCCAGTTCCAGAAAGACCTCCTCCAGCGTATCGTCGCCGCGCACCTCTTCCATAGCACCCTCGCGCACCAGCTGACCTTTACGCAGAATAGCTACCCGGTCGCAGAGCTTTTCGGCCACCTCCAGCACATGGGTGGAGAAAAAGATCGCCCCGCCCTGCGCACAAAAGGCCTTCATCTGGGTCTTGAGTTGATGGGAAGCCAGCGGATCCAGCCCGACAAAGGGCTCGTCCATTAAAATCAGCTTCGGCTCGTGCAGCAGCGCCGCAATAATGGCAAGCTTCTGCTTCATGCCGTGGGAGTATGCCCCGATGGACTGCGCCAAATCCTGCGTCAGGCCAAAAGCATCGCCGTACTGCCGGATGCGCTGCGTCCGCTGTACGGCGCTTACGCCAAAGATATCCGCAATAAAATCAAGGTACCGGATGCCGGTCATATAGTCGTACAGCTGCGGGTCATCCGGCAGATAGGCCAGACGGCGCTTACATTCCAGCGGGTCCTCCCGCACGGAAATGCCGTCCACATAAATTTCTCCGGCATCAAATTGCTGGATACCGCAGCAACATTTTAAGGTAGTGGTCTTGCCCGCGCCGTTGTGGCCGATAAAGGCGCACAGCTCCCCCGGGCGGATGTGCAGGCAAAGGTCCTGCACGGCGGGCTTGCCGCCGTAGGTTTTGGTCAGATGCTCTATCTTTAACATGGGCTGCCTCCTTGCTTTCAGTTTCGAGCCAAGTATACACCTTCCGGCAGGGGGAAGGTCAAGCATTTCTCCGTTTTTTCTTGCGTTTTGTATAGGGCTGTGCTATACTTTTTGACGAACTGAACAGAAAACAGCAGGTGCGTTCCGTCACTTTGCCCCACCGGGCGGCGGCAGGGACGTTAAAAGGGAAGCGGGTGTCAATCCCGCACGATCTCGTCACTGTGATAAGGGAGTCCACTGTCAGGGTGCTTTTGCACCGGTCACTGAGCCATCCGGCTTGGGAAGGCGGCAGCGGGCGTTGAGCTTTCAGTCAGGAAACCTGCCCGCTGTTGGTACCGGGGCTTTGCCGCCCCAGATCACGAGGAATTGGTTGTACCAAAAAGCCTGTAGGAAACGGGGTCTTTTTGCTTTGCCATTTCGCAAGCAAAAGACCCCGTTTTTTGCCGATTCTCTTTCCTGTACCCTTCTGTTCGGTGCCGTATTTCACCCACATCAGGAAAGGAAAACAAGATGAAAAAACGCAACATCCGCAAAACGGCGGCCGCTCTGACCGCTCTGGCTCTGTGCGCCGGTGTACTGACCGGCTGCGGCGGGGCCGCCTCCGGCACTGCTTCCTCTGTTGCTGCCAGTTCTGCCGCCAGCAGCGAGGCTTCCGACGCAGACGCTGACGCACTGGCCGCACAGAACGTGGCAGACCTGATCGACGCCATCTATGTGCAGCAGCGCACCGATGACACCGATGCACAGTGCGAGGCCGCAAAGGCCGCTTGGGACGCTTTGACCGATGCCCAGAAGGAGCTGGTGGAGGGCGAGAACGCCGACCCCGACTACTTTGGCCGCGACACCGGCGATGCCTCCAAGGACGATGCCCGCAACGCTGATGAGATCGGTGAGAACGAGCTGCTGGTGGTGTCCTTCGGCACCTCCTTCAACGACAGCCGCGCTGCCGATATCAAGGGCATTGAGGACGCTTTGCAGGCCGCATATCCCGACTGGAGCGTGCGCCGCGCCTTTACCGCACAGATCATCATCAACCATGTGCAGGCACGCGACGGCGAGAAGATCGACAATATGCAGCAGGCACTGGACCGCGCTGTGGCAAACGGCGTGAAGAACCTGATCGTGCAGCCCACCCATCTGATGCACGGTGCAGAGTACGACGAGATGAACGAGATGCTGGACCAGTACCGCGACAAGTTTGAGAGCGTTGCTGTGGCCGAGCCCCTGCTGGGCGAGGTCGGCGCGGATGCTTCCGTCATCAACACAGATAAGGAAGCCGTTGCCAAGGCTGTTACCGCTGCCGCTGTGAAGGAAGCCGGTTACGACAGCGCCGCCGCTGCCGCTGCCGATAAGACTGCTTTCGTCTTTATGGGTCACGGCACCTCCCACACCGCTAAGGTAAGTTACAGCCAGATGCAGACCACCATGCAGACGCTGGGCTACGACAACGTGTTCATCGGCACGGTGGAGGGCGAGCCTGAGGACACCTCCTGCGAGGCCGTCATCGAGGCTGTGAAGGCTGCCGGTTACACCAAAGTCATCCTGCGCCCGCTGATGGTGGTGGCAGGCGACCACGCCAACAACGATATGGCCGGTGAGGATGCCGACAGCTGGCTGAGCCAGTTTACCGCCGCAGGCTGCTTTGAAAATGTGGAGTGCCAGATCTCCGGTCTGGGCCGCATTGCGGATGTTCAGCAGCTGTACATTGCACATACCAAGGCCGCTATGGATCTTCTGAACGGCTAATGGATTCAGAAGCCCTCTCCGGCGCTGCCAAGCATACGGAGAGGGCTTCTTTTATGGGCGCATTCCCCGCACGAGGAGAACGAGCCCCCTACCCCGGCAGCTTAGACGCCGGGCAAAAATTTAGGATACTGAGGTATTTATTTTATGCGTTGCAAACAGTTTATCATCGTTTCTCTGGCCAGTGTGGTGCTGGCTGCTTCTCTGGCAAGCTGCGGCGGGACTGTCCCCGCCTCCTCTGCTGCAGCAAGTTCTGTGGCTGCTTCTTCCGTGGTGGCTTCCTCTGCTGCGGCTGAAGCCGCTCTGCCGGACGGCGTATATACCGCTGATTTCGAGACCGACAGCAGTATGTTCCACCCCAATGAAGCCTGCAACGGCAAAGGCACCCTGACCGTGGAAAACGGCGTGATGACCTTCCACGTCAGTCTGGCGTCCAAAAAGATCGTGAACCTCTACCCCGGCCTTGCCGCCGATGCCGAGGCCAACAAGACCGCATGGCTCATCCCCACCGTGGACACCGTTACCTACGCAGACGGCACCACTGAGGAAGTGTACGGCTACGACATCCCGGTAGAAGCACTGGATACCGACTTCCAGCTGGCATTGCTGGGCACCAAGGGCAAGTGGTACGACCATATCGTGAGCGTGCGCAACGCCGAGCCCAAGACCGAGCAGGCCGCCGAGACCCCCGCAGACGGTGCATACACCGCTGCCGTGGTGCTGGAGGGCGGCTCCGGCCGCGCCACCGTGGACAGCCCCGCTGCCCTGACCGTGGCCGAGGGCAAGATGACTGCCACCATCGTGTGGAGCAGCCCCAACTACGACTACATGATCGTGGACGGCGAGAAGTATCTGCCCACCAATACCGAGGGCAACTCCACCTTTGAAATTCCTGTAGCTGCACTGGGCACTCCCTTGGCTGTTACCGCCGACACTGTTGCCATGAGCAAGCCCCACGAGATCGAATACACCCTGACCTTTACCTTGGAGTAACCTTCCATGAAGCTGACCCGCGCTCAATTTTTAAAGGCTCTGCCCGCCGCCGCGCTGGTGCTTGCAGGCTGCACCGCCGCGCCCACTGCACCCGCCGATACGGACGAGCTGGTTTTTGACCACGCCTACCCGCTGGACTACGCCACCCAGTTTACCGCCGACTGCTATGCAGACGGCTCTACCCTGCTGACCATCCCGGACGCACAGGCAAAGTTTCTTGTCCGGCCGGAGGGCGCTGCCACCTTGCACACCGTGCCCGAGGGAGTGACCGTTTTACAGCAGCCGGTGCAGAACATCTATCTGGTGTCCACCTCTGCCATAGACTTATTCCTCCATCTGGACGCGCTGGACAGCATTGCCCTTTCCGGCACACGCGCCGAGGGCTGGTATCTGGATGAGGCAAAGCAGGCCATGCAGGCCGGACGCATTGCCTACGCGGGCAAGTACAGCGCCCCGGACTACGAGCGCATCCTGACCGCAGAATGCGGCCTTGCGGTGGAAAATACCATGATCTACCACACCCCGGAGGTAAAGGAGCAGCTGGAACGGTTCGGCATTCCGGTGCTGGTGGAGCGCTCCAGCTACGAGAGCAGCCCGCTGGCACGGATGGAATGGATCAAGCTGTACGGCATCTTGCTGGGCAAAGAAGCCCTTGCCGAGGAGGTTTTTGCGCAGCAGGCGCAGCGCATTGCACCGCTGCTGGAGCAGCCCTCCACCGGCAAACGCTGCGCGTTTTTCTCCATTACTTCCAGCGGCCTTGCCACTGTGCGCAAAAGCGGAGACTATGTGGCGCAGATGATCGGCATGGCCGGGGGCGAATACGTTTTTGCAGACCTTGCCGACAGCGGCAACAGTCTTTCCACCATGAATATCCCACTGGAGGATCTTTACGCTGGGGTCAAGGATGCCGATGTGCTTATTTATAACGGCACCATCGAGGGCAGCATCTCCACAAAAGAAGAACTGCTTGCCCGCTGCGCGTTGCTGGCAGAATGCAAGGCGGTGCAAAGCGGGAACATCTGGTGCACGACGCCCAGCTTTTTCCAGCAGAGCATGGCACTGGCAGATTTTATGCTGGACCTCCACGCTGTTTTTACCGGGGAGACTGCCGACCCCGACACCCTGCATTTTTTGACCAAAATCACCTGAGGAGCCGCTTATGACCAGCCGCAAACGCCTTGTTTTTTCCTATTGCTGCCTTGCCCTGCTGCTGGCGATGCTGTTTGCCGTGAGCCTGTTCTGGGGCAGCGTTGCACTTACCCCGCAGGCCGTGCTTGCAGCCCTGACCGGACGCGGACAGGACGCGCTGAGCGTAGGCATTATCACACAGCTGCGCCTGCCCCGCGCGGTGATGGCCGTGTTGCTGGGCGCTGCGCTCTCGGCAGCAGGCTATCTGTTGCAGACCTTTTTTGCAAACCCCATTGCCGGCCCCTTTGTGATGGGCATTTCCAGCGGGGCTAAGCTGGCGGTGGCGCTGGTGATGGTGCTGTTTTTGAACTACGGCCTACTGACAAGCTCAGCCGTACTCATCCTTGCGGCCTTTGCGGGCGCTATGGCGGCCATGGCCTTTGTGCTGGCCGCTGCCCGCCGGGTGCAGCGCATGAGCATCCTTGTAATCTGCGGCGTGATGATCGGTTACATCTGCTCTGCCATCACCGAGTTTGTGGTGGCCTTTGCACAGGACAGCAGCATCGTCAACCTGCACAATTGGTCACAGGGCAGCTTTTCCGGCATGACGTGGGGCAACGTGCGCACGGCAGCGCTGGTGGTGCTGCCTGCGCTGGCGGCGGCCTTCTGCCTTGCAAAGCCCATGGCAGCTTACCAGATGGGCGAAGCCTACGCCCGCAGTGTGGGCGTGGATGTGCGGCGGTTTTCCCGGCTGCTGGTGCTGCTTTCCAGCCTGCTGGCCGCCTGCGTTACCGCCTTTGCCGGGCCTATCTCCTTTGTAGGCATTGCCGTGCCGCACCTTGTCAAGCAGCTGCTGGGCAGTGCCCGCCCGCTGTATGTGCTGCCGGGGTGCTGCTTGGGCGGGGCGGCGTTCTGCCTGCTGTGTGATTTGATTGCCCGCAGCCTGTTTGCGCCCATGGAGCTTTCCATCAGCGCGGTCACCGCTGTATTCGGCGCGCCGGTGGTCATTGGGCTGCTGCTGCGCCGCAACCGGGAGGATGTGCGATGAAGTACTCTGTTGAAACCAACGCCCTTGCCATCGGCTACGGCAAAGCTGCCCTTGCCCGGGATATCGCGCTGGGTGCTGCCAAGGGGCAGGTGCTGGCGCTCATTGGCCCGAACGGCGCGGGCAAATCCACCCTGCTCAAAACATTGGCGGGGCAGCTGGCCCCTTTGGGCGGCGCGGTACTGCTGGACGGGCAGGAGCTGGCACGCATCCCCGGCAACGCCCGGGCGCAAAAGCTGGCGCTGATGCTGCCCCACACCCGCCGCACCGAGTTGACCACCTGCTTTGAGTTTGCGGCGGCAGGACGCATCCCCTACACCGGGCGGTTGGGCATCCTTTCCGCCGAGGACAAAAAGCAGATACAGAATGCGCTGGAGCTGGTGGGCGCGGCGCATCTGGCCAACCGGGACTTCAACTGCGTCAGTGACGGACAGCGGCAGCGCATTCTGCTGGCGCGGGCAGTCTGTCAGCAGCCGCAGGTGCTTCTGCTGGACGAGCCCACGTCATTTTTAGATGTAAAAGGCAAGATAGAGCTGCTGACCATTCTACAAAAACTGGCGCATACGCAACAGCTTGCGGTCATCGTAACCCTGCACGAGCTGGACATGGCGCAGAAGATCGCGGACGCGGTGGTCTGCGTTTCGCCGCACGGCGTTTCTGCGCCCATGTCCCCGGCACAGGCCTTTGCCCGGGAAAATATCAAAGCGCTCTACGGCCTGACGGAAGTACAGTACAGCGCTGTTTTTGACCCGCCAAAGCCGGTAAAACCCCAATTTGAGCACTATGTGCGCAGCGGGCAAAAGCTGCTGCGCTGCGGGTACACCACCGGCACCTGTGCGGCGCTGGCCGCTGCCGGGGCCGCTCGTCTGCTGCTGACCGGCACAGCACCGGAAACCGTCGCCCTGCGCACGCCGAAGGGCATCGTGGTGGAGGTGGCCCCCCTGTTCTGCCGCACCGTTGCCGAGGGTGCGGAATGCGCCATTGAAAAGGACGGCGGCGACGATGTGGACGTGACCACCGGTCTGCCGGTGACCGCCACGGTGACGCTGCTGCCCGGCACGCCCGAGATATGTATTACCGGCGGCGCGGGAGTGGGCCGGGTGACGAAGCCCGGGCTAGACCAGCCGGTTGGGCAGGCCGCCATCAACCATGTGCCCCGGCAGATGATCACCGAGGCGCTGCGCCGGGAGGCGGAAGCCGCCTGTTACCCCGGCGGCTTTGCCGTGACTATCTCCATCCCAGGCGGCGAGGAGGTAGCCCGGCGTACCTTCAACCCCCATATCGGGGTGGAGGGCGGGCTGTCGGTGCTGGGCACCAGCGGCATTGTAGAACCCATGAGCCAGCAGGCCATTCTGGACACCATCCAGCTGGAGATGAATCAGGCGGCGCTGCGGGCAAAAAGCCACCGACGGCTCATCCTTGCCCCGGGCAACTACGGGCTGGACTACCTGCACGAAACGTATCCGCAGTTTGCCGCTATCCCGGTGGTCAAAACGTCCAACTTTATCGGAGATACGCTGGATATGGCAGCAGCGGCACACTTTGAACAGGTGCTGCTGGTGGGGCATATCGGCAAGCTGTGCAAGCTGGCGGGCGGCATTATGAACACCCACTCCCACACGGCAGACTGCCGCACGGAGCTGTTCTGCACCCACGCCGCCCTGTGCGGTGCCGGCCGGGAAGTGTGCACTGCGCTGTACAATGCAGCCACCACGGATGCCTGTCTGGAGATTCTGGATACAGCCGGGCTGCGGGAGCTGGTGCTGCAAAGCCTGCTTGCCGCCATCCAGCTGCATCTTGACCGCCGCGCGGGCGGGGCGTTCCGGGTGGGCGCGGTGCTGTTTTCAAACCAGCACGGCCCACTGGGACAAACCGAAACTGCCGCCCGCCTGTTAGACGAATGGAAGGAGTAACGCACATGGTACATTTTGTGGGCGCAGGCCCCGGCGCGCCGGATCTGATCACCCAGCGCGGTGCAGCATTTTTACAGGCCGCAGACTGCATTATTTACGCAGGCAGTCTGGTCAATCCGGCGCTACTGGGGCTGGCAAAGCCGGGATGTGCTATCTATAACAGCGCCGAGATGACGCTGGAGCAGGTACTGGACGTGATGCATCGGATGGAGAACACAGGCAAAACCACCGTGCGTCTGCATACCGGCGACCCCTGCCTGTACGGTGCCATCCGGGAGCAGATGGATGCACTGGACGCAGACGGCATTTGTTACGATGATACCCCCGGTGTTTCCAGCTTTTGCGGCGCTGCCGCTGCGCTGAACGCCGAGTATACCCTGCCCACGGTCAGCCAGACGGTCATCATCACCCGCATGGAGGGGCGCACCCCCGTGCCGGAAAAGGAAAAGCTGGCAAGCCTTGCCGCCCACGGCGCGACCATGGTGATCTTCCTGTCCATCGGGCTGATCGATAAGGTGCAGGCGGCGCTTTTGCAGGGCGCGTATACACCGAACACCCCCGCCGCCGTGGTGTACAAGGCCAGCTGGCCGGAAGAAAAAATCGTGCGGTGCACAGTTGGTTCTTTGGCTGAGAGCACCCGTGCAGCGGGCATTACCAAGACGGCACTTATCGTAGTGGGAGATTTTCTCGGCACGCAGTACGAGCGCAGCAAGCTGTACGACCCCGCCTTTACCACCGAGTTCCGCAAAGGAGAACCGGTATGACCCGCGCTTACCTTGCCTTTACGGATACCGGCCTTGCGCTAGCAAAGCGTCTGGCCGCTGCCCTGCCCGGCAGCGTTGCCCGGTGCGGGCAGGATGGTGTTTCTCTTGCAGAATGGGCAAGTGCGCAGTTTGTGCAGTCGGATGCGCTGATATTTGTAGGAGCTGCAGGTATTGCAGTGCGGGCCATCGCGCCCCACTGCAAGAGCAAGACCGCCGACCCGGCCGTGGTGGTGGTGGATGAATGCGGGCGGTTTGCCGTGCCCATTCTGTCCGGACATCTGGGCGGCGCGAACGATCTGGCGCGGGCCATTGCCACCGTATGCGGTGCTGTTCCGGTGATCACCACCGCCACCGATGCCCACGGCATTTTTGCGGTGGACGAGTGGGCAAAGCACCAAAACTGCATGGTACTGGAGCCGGAGCGCATCAAGCTGGTCAGCGGCAAATTACTGGCCGGGCAGCCGGTATATTACCGGGCTGATTTCCCGGTAACAGGCACCGTGCCCGCAGGGTTATTCCCCGCTGATACCCCGGAAAAAGCCGACTTTGCACTCACCCTTTGCCCCACCGGGCAGGCACTGCATCTTGTGCCGCGCATCGGAGTGCTGGGCATCGGCTGCAAGCGGGGCACAAGCGCTGAAACGCTGGAAGCTGCCTTTGCCGCCTTCTGCACCCGACACAGCCTTGCTGCGCAGGCAGTTACCGCCGCCGCAAGCATCGACCTGAAGCAGAATGAACCGGGCTTGCTGGCCTTTTGTCGGACGCACGGCTGGCCGGTGCGGTTTTACTCTGCCGCACAGCTGCGCAGCGTGCCCGGACAGTTCACCCCCTCCCCTTTTGTACAGAGCGTGACCGGGGTAGACAATGTCTGCGAGCGAGCGGCTGTGCTGGACGCAGACGGCAGCCTGTTTTACCCGAAATTTGCCTGCAGCGGCGTGACCCTTGCGCTGGCGTGCAGGCCCTTTGCCCCGGACTGGAGGTGGCAGAATGCTTGACGTGATGGAAATCGATATTGACCGTCCCGAGAAGATAGTCTATGTCGTGGGGCTTGGCCCCGGCGAGCCTTTTTATATGACCCAGCAGGCCGCGAATACGCTGGAAAGCGTTGACGCGATTTGTGGATATAAGGTCTATCTTGACCTCATCCGCGATGAATTTCCCTGCGAAGAATACTACGCCACCGGCATGACGCAGGAGCTTGACCGCTGCCGCTGGGCGCTGGAAAAAGCACGCACCGGCAAGCGGGTGGCTCTGGTCTGCTCCGGCGATGCCGGGGTGTATGGCATGGCAAGCCCCCTGCTGGAACTTGCCCCGGATTATCCGGACGTTGCCGTGGAGATCGTGCCCGGACTGACCGCTGCCCTCAGCGGCGGGGCAGTGCTGGGCGCACCGCTGGCGCACGATTTTTGCGTCATTTCCCTTTCCGACCGACTGACCCCGTGGGAGGTCATTGAGAAGCGGCTAGCCTGTGCCGCCATGGGAGATTTCTGCGTTGCGCTGTACAATCCCTCCTCCAAGGGCAGGCCGGACTATCTGGCAAGGGCGGTGCGCATCCTGCTGGAAAGTGGCAAAAGCGCCGATACCGTCTGCGGCATTGTGCGCAATATCGGCCGGGAGGGTCAGACCGCCCGCATTCTGACCCTTGCCCAGCTGGAAAGCACCACGGTGGATATGTTTACCACCGTGTACATCGGCAACGCTGCCACAAAGCAGCTTGGCGGTAAAATGGTCACCCCGCGGGGGTACCGCAGATGAAGGCAGTGGTTTTCAGCGGCACTACCGAGGGGCGGGTGTTCTCCCGGCAGCTGGCGGCGCTGGGAGCGGAGGTTCTGGTCAGTGTTGCCACCCCGCTGGGTGCAGAGGAACAGGGCAAAGCAGACGGCATCACCGTGCACTGCGGGCGGCTGACCCCCGAGGAAATGACCGCTCTTTTACAGGGCGCTGCCCTGTGCATAGACGCCACCCACCCCTACGCGGTGGACGCCACAAAAAACATCCGGGCTGCATGTGCCGTGGCCGGGGTGGAGTATCACCGGCTGCTGCGGGAAGAAAGCCCCTTGCCTGCCGGGAGCATGGTATTTGCCACCGCCGCCCACGCGGCTGCATTTCTGGCCGGGTGCAGCGGCAATGTGCTGCTGGCCACCGGCGCGAAAGAGCTTGCCGCCTTTGCACCGCTCAGCCCGGAGCGGCTGTTCCCCCGGGTGCTGCCCACGCGGGAGGGCATTGCCGCCTGCGAGGCCGCCGGTATCCCGCATAAGAACATCATTGCCATGCAGGGGCCATTCAGCTATGCGCTGAACTGCGCCCTGATAAAACAATTCTCCATCCGGTATCTGGTCACCAAGGACGGCGGTGCCGTGGGCGGCTTTGCCGAAAAAGCACAGGCCGCACAGGATACCGGTGCACAGCTGATCGTGGTGCGCCGCCCGGCTGAAAACGGACAAACTACCGCACAAATTCTGGCACGCTGCAAGGAGGTTCTGGTATGATTTCTCTGATCGGAATGGGCTCCGGCTGCCCGGAAAGCCTGACCGCGCAAGGACTGGCTGCACTGCAAAGCGCAGGGCTCATCCTTGGGGCAAAGCGCCTGTTGGAGCATTTACCGGCGGGGTGCACTGACAACTGCAAAGCCGTGTATAAGCCGGAGGAAATCCTTGCGTGTCTTACTGCGCAGCCGGATACGGACACCGCTGTTTTGTACAGCGGCGACACCGGGTTTTACTCCGGTGCGGCAAAGCTGCTGCCCCTGCTGCGGGTCATGGGATACTCCGTCCGGGTGCTGCCCGGGCTTTCCAGCGTGCAGCTTTTAGCCGCAGCAGTGGGACGCCCTTGGCAGGACTGGAAACTGGTATCGGCCCATGGCCGTGCCTGCGACCCGGTAGCCGAGGTTTTGGCGCATCCACAGGTGTTTTTCCTCACCGGCGGCGGGGACCCCCCTGCCTCTCTGTGTGCCAAGCTGACCGCCGCCGGGCTGGGCGCTGCCCACGCCCTTGTAGGTGAAAACCTTGGCACACCGACAGAAGCCATCCGCTTTGGCCTTGCCCGGGAACTGGCAGAGCAAAGCTTTGCACCGCTGAGCGTGTTGCTCATCGAACGGGAGGCTTTGCCGTCCCGCCGCACCCCCGGCCTGCCGGACGATGCTTTTATCCGGGGCGCTGTGCCCATGACAAAGCAGGAGGTGCGCGCCGCCGCGCTGGCAAAGCTGGCGGTCACCCCCAAGGACACCCTATGGGACGTGGGCGCAGGCACCGGCAGCGTGAGCGTGGAGCTGGCGCTTGCCGCCCCTGCCGGGCAGGTATACGCCGTGGAGTGTGACCCGGAGGCCTGTGCACTGATCCAGCAAAACCGGGAGAAATTTGCTGCTTACAATCTAACCCTGATCGAAGGCAAAGCGCCTGAAGCTTTGGACATGCTGCCCGCCCCGGATGCTGTATTCATCGGCGGCACAAAGGGCAATATGGACGCTGTTATAGACGCCGTGCTGCACAAAAATTCAGTTGCCCGGCTGTGCGTTGCCGCCATTGCGCTGGAAACGCTCAGTGCTGCCGTGGCTGCCCTGACCGCCCACGGCCTTGCCGCCGAGGTGACACAGATCGCCGTCAGCCGCACAAAAACGGCGGGCAGTCTGCATTTGCTGATGGCTAACAACCCGGTGTTTCTCATTATGGGGGCACGGACATGATGCAGTTTCTCATCGCCGCGCCGCACTCCGGCAGCGGCAAGACCACCGTTACCTGTGCCGTGCTGACCGCCTTGCAGCGGCGCGGGACTGACCCTTGCGCCTTCAAATGCGGGCCGGACTACATCGACCCTATGTTTCACCGCAGCGCGCTTGGGGTTGAAAGCCACAATTTAGACCTCTACCTCTCTGCCCCGGATACGGTGCGCACGCTTTACGCCCGGTATGCCGCCGGGCACGGCGCTGCCGTATGCGAGGGTGCCATGGGCTTTTACGACGGGCAGGGACTGACAACCCGTGCAAGCGCTTGGGAGCTGGCCGATACGCTGACGCTGCCGGTGCTGCTGGTAGTGCAGCCCAAAGGGGCAAGCATCACCCTTGCCGCCGAGCTGCGGGGGCTTTTGCAGTTCCGCGCACCCAGCCATATCGTGGGCATTCTGCTCAACGATTGCTCTGAGTCCTTATACAAAACGCTGCACCCGATGCTGGAAGCCGAGACCGGTCTGCCGGTGGTGGGGTATCTGCCCCATCTGCCGGGATGCGCCATTGAGAGCCGCCACCTCGGGCTGAAAACCGCTGGAGAAATATCGGACTTACAGCAAAAGCTGGGCAAGCTTGCCGATGCCCTTGTGCTGGACTGGGCACAGCTGGCAGTGTTGACCGACCGTCCTGCCCCGGCTGCGCCGCCGCCTACCGCGCCGTGCACGCCCACCGTCCGCATTGCCGTGGCGCGGGATGAAGCCTTCTGCTTTGCCTACGCCGAAACGTTGGACGCCTTGCGGGATGCGGGTGCAGAACTTATGTTTTTCAGTCCGCTGCGGGATGCCGCCCTGCCGGAAAATATCGGCGGGCTGTACCTGCCCGGGGGCTACCCGGAACTGTACGCCCGGCAGCTGAGTGAGAACCGCGCCCTGCGTGCTGCTATCCGGGACGCAGGGCAAGAGGGGCTGCCCACCGCTGCCGAGTGCGGCGGCTTTCTGTACTTAGGGCAGGCGCTGGAGGGCATGGAAGGCAAGGTTTACCCCATGGCGGGCGTGCTGCCGGGCAGCGGGCACAACGCCGGACGGCTGGTACGCTTTGGCTATGCCGCCATGACGGCAAAGGCCGACAGTATGCTTTTCCGCGCCGGAGAAGCGCTGCCCGTCCATGAATTCCACCACTGGGATTCCTCCGAGAATGGCGCAGACTTTTCTGTGCGCAAAGCCGAAAAAAGGCAGTGGGAATGCGGCTTTGCAAACGCGCATTTGTATGCCGGTTTCCCGCATCTTTACTGGGCAGGCACTGCCCTGCCCCGCCGCTTTGTGCAGGCGGCGCAGCACTTTTTGAAACACAAAGGATGACGAAAATGACCGAAGCTGAACTGATGCAGCTGCTTGCTGCTATCACCCCGCCGGACGAAACCGCCCGCGCCGCCGCCCATACCCACTGGGCCAGCCTTGCCAAGCCCTTGGGCGGGCTGGGCGCGCTGGAGACCCTGCTGGAAGATGCCGCTGCGCTGACCGGCACGGCGCAGTTTGATTTTTCCCGCCGGGCGGTGGCGGTGCTCTGTGCAGACAACGGCGTGGTGGCGCAGGGCGTAAGCCAGACCGACCAGAGCGTGACCCGCGCCGTAGCCGAGAACCTTGCTGCGCGGCGCACCAGCGTATGCAGGATGGCACAGGCGGCGCACTGCGATGTGCTGCCGGTGGATTTGGGCATTGCCGGTGCGCCCGTACCCGGCGTGCGGGACTGCCGCATTGCCGCCGGGACTGCGGACTTTACCAAAGGCCCTGCCATGACCCGCGCCGAGGCAGTGGAGGCCATTGGCCGGGGCATCGCCCTGACCCGGCAGCTTGCCGCCGAGGGCTACGGGCTGGTGGCTACCGGTGAGATGGGTATTGGCAACACCACCACCTCCAGCGCCGTAGCCGCCGTGCTGCTGGCACAGCCGGTGCAGACCATGACCGGGCGCGGTGCAGGGCTTTCCGACGCAGGGCTTGCTCGCAAGGTGGACACCATCCGGCGGGGCATTGCCTGCAATGCCCCCGACCCCGATGACGTATTGGCCGTACTGGGCAAACTGGGCGGCTTTGATATCGCCGGTCTGTGCGGGATGTTTCTGGGCGGGGCGCTGGCGGGTGTGCCCGTGCTGATGGATGGCTTTATCAGCGGAGTGGCGGCTTTGTGCGCCGTGCGGCTGTGCCCGGCAGCGGCCAAGGCCGTGTTTGCCAGCCACTGCTCCACCGAGCCTGCCGCCCGGCTGGTGCTGGACGCGCTGGGCAAAACGCCCCTGCTTACCGCCGGGCTGCATCTGGGCGAGGGTACCGGCGCAGTGGCCAGCATCCCGCTGTGGGACATGGCGCTGGCGGTGTACGAGGGGTGCTATTCCTTTGCGGAGGGCGGCATTGTGCCGTATACGCCCCAATGCTGACGCTGGTGCTGGGCGGCGCTGCCAGCGGCAAAAGTGAATACGCCGAAGCCCTTGTGCTGCGCTGCGGTTTGCCGCGGTACTATCTGGCTACCATGCAGGTGTGGGATGCCGAGTGCGCCGCCCGGGTAGAAAAGCACCGCAAAATGCGCGCTGCGAAGCAGTTTGAGACCATCGAATGCCCGCTGCATTTAGAGACGGTGCGTCTGCCCCGCAGGGGCACGGCGCTGCTGGAAGACTTGGGCAATCTGACCGCCAACGAGCTGTACGACCCCGCCGGTGCGGGCGATGCCGCTGCCGAGCACATTTTGCAGGGGCTGGATAGCCTTGCCGCGCAGTGCGAAAATTTGATCGTTGTCTCCAACGAGGTATTCAGCGGCGGCGCGGACTATGCCGGGGATACCGACCGCTATCTGCTGGCGCTGGCACAGGTGAACAACGCCCTTGCCGCCCGGGCAGATGCCGTGGTGCGGGTGGTGTGCGGCGTCCCCGTCTATTATAAAGGAGTGGAAAAATGATCGTTTTGCAGACCATTGCGGTGGCCTTTGCCATGTTTTCGGCGGTGCCGGTGCCGCAGTTTGCGTGGGACGAAAAGAATATGCGGTACGCGCTGTGCGCCTTCCCGCTGGTAGGGCTTTTATGCGGGGTGCTGTGGTGCGTGTGCGGGGTGCTGCCTCTGCCTGCCCCGGCGCGGGCGGCAGGGTTCTGCCTTGTGCCGGTGTGGGTGACCGGCGGCATCCATCTGGACGGCTATGCCGACACCTGTGACGCCCTTGCCAGCTACGGCGACCGGGAAAAGAAGTTGGAAATTTTAAAGGACCCGCACTGTGGTGCCTTTGCGGTCATCCGGCTGTGCAGCTATTTTGCGGCTTACCTCTGCCTCGCCGCCTGTGTGCAGTTCATCCCCCGGGTGGGCGCGCTGTGGACGCTGGCGCTGGTGCTGGAGCGGGCACTTTCCGGCCTTGCGGTGGCGGCCTTTCCCATGGCTAAAAACACCGGCCTTGCCCACACCTTTGCCTCCGCTGCCGACCGTACCGCTGTGCGCAATGTGCTGGCAGTGCTGGCGATACTGCTTTGTGGGGCGCTGCTGGCTTTAGGCGGCGGAGCACTGGCGGCAGTTGCAATCTTGCTGTTTTTGTGGTATCACCATGTAGCTGTGCAGCAGCTGGGCGGCATTACCGGAGATCTTGCCGGGTGGTTTTTGCAAAAGACTGAGCTGTGGATGCTGGCGGCGCTGTGCGCCTGCCAATGGGGAGGGCTGTTATGATCTTTATCACCGGGCCGCTGTACAGCGGCAAGCGCACCTTTGCCCGCACCCTGCCCGGTCGCTGCATCGCGGATGCGCAGCAGCTTGCCGCCGGGTGCAAGGACAATGCTGAGCTTGAGAAACTTGCGGACAAATTATCCGCTTATGATATCGTGCTGTCCACCGAGGTGGGCGGCGGTGTGGTGCCCATAGACCCGGCCGAGCGTGCCGCGCGGGAAAACGCCGGACGTCTGGCCTGTATGCTGGCGACACGCGCTAAGTGCGTGGTGCAGATGTTCTGCGGCATCCCCACCGTTTTGAAAGGAGAATTGCCGGAATGCTGATCTATTTATTACGTCACGGCCTGACTGAATACAACGCCGAAAAGCGCTATCAGGGGCAGCGGGATATCCCGCTTTCTGCCGCCGGGCGCGCTATGCTGTGCCGGGCAGACATCTCCCCTAAGACTGTGTATATCACTCCCCTTTGCCGCACCTGGCAGACCGCTGAGGTGCTGTTTCCGGGCGCAAGGCTCGTAGAAATAGACGGGCTGAAGGAGATGTGCTTTGGCAGCTTTGAGGGGAGAAACTATATTGAGATGGAACACGACCCGGACTACCTTGCATGGGTAGCTGCCAACTGTGAAAGCCCCTGCCCGGACGGCGAGACCAAGGCCGCGTTTTGTGAGCGCATCTGCGCAGCATTTTCCGCACTGGTGGACAAAGCCCTTGCGGATGGCGAGGAGATGCTGGTCATCTTAGCCCACGGCGGCACCCAGATGGCTGCCATGGAACGCTATGCCCTGCCCCACAAGGATTATTACGAATGGTGCGCCCCCAACGCCGGCGGCTTTGTGCTGGATGCCAAGGATTGGGCGTCCAAGCGGGTGCTGTATCTGGTAAAGACCGTACAGTACACAAAGGAGGCGCAGGCATGATCGGCTACGCGGTACTGGGCGGCTTTGTGCTGGACGCGATTTTCGGTGACCCGGCGTGGCTGCCGCACCCGGTAGTGTATATGGGCAAAGCCATCTCTGCGCTGGAAAAAGGGCTGCGTGCCCGCCTGCCCAAAACGCCGGAGGGCGAGCTTTGGGGCGGACGCATTCTAGCTTTTTGTCTGCCGGTGGGCACCTTTGCACTCACAAGTCTTATCTGCATAGGAGCCGCCGCCCTGCACCCGCTGCTGGGGCTGGCAGTGCAGATGTTCTGGTGCGGACAGGCACTGGCAGCAAAGGGACTTGTGCAGGAGAGCACGAATGTTTACCGGGAACTGACAAAGCCCGACCTGCCCGCCGCCCGCATTGCGGTAAGCCGCATCGTGGGGCGGGACACGCAGGCGCTTACCGCCGAAGGCGTGACCAAGGCCGCTGTGGAGACCGTGGCGGAAAACGCCAGCGACGGCGTGATTGCGCCGCTGTTGTATATGCTGCTGGGCGGCGCTCCGCTGGCACTGACCTACAAGGCCATCAACACCATGGACAGCATGGTGGGCTACAAAAACACGCAGTATCTCTATTTCGGCCGTGCAGCGGCAAAGCTGGATGATATTGCGAACTACCTGCCCAGCCGCATTGCTGCCCTGCTGTGGGTAGCCGCTGCCGCCCTGACCGGAAACGATGCTCACAGTGCGTGGCGCATCTGGCGGCGGGACAGGCGCAACCACGCCAGCCCCAACAGCGCCCAGACCGAGAGCACTTGTGCCGGTGCACTGAATGTGCAACTGGCCGGGCCCGCCTATTATTTTGGTGAATACTACAAAAAGCCCACCATCGGCGATGCCGTGCGTCCCATTGAGCCGGAGGATATCCGCCGCGCGAACCGCATGATGTACGCCGAAAGCCTGCTGGCGCTGGCGCTTGGGCTATTGATACGAGGTATTTTATGATGCAGCTGGTACATGGCGGCGACTGGGCCGGTTACCGGGCGCAGTACGGACAGGACGCGCTGGACTTTTCGGCCAATGTCAGCCCGCTGGGACTGCCGGAGGGGGTTGCAAAGGCCATCACCGCCGCGCTTGCCACCGCAGACCGCTACCCTGACCCACTCTGCCGCGCTTTGCGGGCAAAGCTGGCAGTGCACGAAACCGTGCCTGCAGCGCATATCCTGTGCGGCAACGGCGCGGCAGATCTCATTTTCCGGCTGGTGTGGGCGGCAAAGCCCCGCACCGCCCTGCTGCCCGCCCCTACCTTTGCGGAGTATGCCGCCGCGCTGGAAACGGCAGACTGCACCGTCCGGCGGCATTTTCTGCGGGAAAGCGAAGATTTTGCAGTGACGGAGGCGTTTATCTCCGCTGTGGACGAGGACACCGACATGGTATTTCTCTGTCAGCCCAACAACCCCACCGGGCAGCTGACACCGCTAGCGCTGGTGGAGGCGCTGCTGCACCGGTGCGAAGCTTGCGGTGCGCTGCTGGTGGTGGACGAGTGCTTTCTGGACTTTCTGCCGCAAAGTGAGGTGCTGTCTGCCAAAAAGCTTCTGGCAAGCCCGAACCTCATCATCCTGAAAGCCTTTACAAAGCTGTACGGCATGGCCGGGGTGCGGCTGGGCTACTGCCTAGGCAGCAACATTGCCCTACTGGATAAGATGCAGTCTGCCGGGCAGCCGTGGGCAGTTTCCAGCCTTGCACAGGCGGCGGGGCTGGCGGCGCTGGACGAGACCGCCTATGTAGCCCGGGTGCAAGAATTGATTGCAGAGCAGCGTCCTATTTTGCGGGATGGTTTGCGTGCACTGGGGCTGCGGGTGCTGGATGGCAGCGCAAATTATCTGCTGTTCCAAGCGCCGGAAACACTGGGCGATGCCCTGCGGCAGCGCGGCGTCGTGCTGCGCAGCTGCGGCAACTACCCCGGGCTGGACGGCAGCTGGTACCGCACCGCCGTGCGCACCGCGCCGGAAAACCAGCAGCTTTTAAAAACCTTACAGGAGGTGCTTGCATGAGCCGGGCAAAATGTATCATGGTGCAGGGCACGATGAGCGGGGCGGGCAAAAGCCTGCTGTGCACCGCGCTGTGCCGTATTTTTGCACAGGACGGCTACCGGGTAGCCCCCTTTAAAAGCCAGAACATGGCGCTGAACAGCTTTGTCACCCGGGATGGGCTGGAAATGGGGCGTGCGCAGGTAGTGCAGGCACAGGCTGCCGGCATAGAACCGGATGTGCGCATGAACCCTATTCTGCTCAAACCCAGCAGCGATGTGGGCAGTCAGGTCATCGTGAACGGCGAGGTGCGCGGACAGATGCCCGCAGCCGCCTACTTCAAACTGAAAAAGAGCTTGATCCCGGACATTTTAGCCGCCTACGACAGTCTGGCCGAAGAGGTAGACATCATCGTCATCGAGGGTGCAGGCAGCCCGGCAGAGATCAACTTAAAAGCGGACGATATCGTCAATATGGGGCTGGCAGAGCTGGTGGATGCACCGGTGCTGCTGGCGGGTGATATCGACCGGGGCGGCGTGTTTGCGCAGCTGTACGGCACGGTGGAACTGCTGGAACCCGCCGAGCGGGCACGCATCAAGGGGCTGGTCATCAACAAGTTCCGGGGCGATGCCGCCATCCTGAAGCCCGGCCTTACCATGCTGGAGGAAAAGACCCATCTGCCGGTGCTGGGCGTTGTACCCTACCTGCGGGTGGATATCGAGGACGAGGACTCCCTCTCCTCCCGGCTGGAAAGCAACACTGCCGTCAAGCCGCTGGATGCTGCCATTCTGCGGCTGCCGCATATCTCCAATTTTACGGATTTTATGCCGCTGGAGCAGCACCCGCTGCTGAGCGTGCGGTATGTGCAAAGCCCCCGGCAGCTGGGCGCACCAGATGTGGTCATTCTGCCGGGCACAAAAAACACCATAGACGACCTGCTCTGGCTGCGGCAATGCGGGCTGGAAGCTGCGGTGCAAAAGCTGGCAGCTGCCGGCACGCCGGTGCTGGGCGTATGCGGCGGCTACCAGATGCTGGGCGAGACCCTTGCCGACCCCGAGGGCACTGAGAGCGGACGCAGCCAGACCGTGCGCGGGCTGGGGCTGCTGCCCATCCAGACTGTGTTTACGGACGCAAAGCACCGCACACAGGATACCGCCACCGTCACCGCGCCGCAGCTGGCGGGGGCAGTGCTGACCGGCTACCAGATCCATACCGGGCGCACCGCTGTGCAGGGCGTGCCCTTCTGCCGCCTTGCAGACGGCAGCGCCGAGGGCTGCGTGCAGGGCAACGTGGCGGGCACTTATCTGCACGGCCTGTTTGATACCGGGGAGCTGACCGAAAAACTGGTGCAGCTGCTGTGCAGCCGCAAGGGCATCTCCCCTGCCAGTGCGCCGCTGCTCTCCATGCAGGAGTACCGGCAGCAGCAGTTTGACCTGCTGGCCGACGGCGTGCGCCGGGCGCTGGACATGAACGCCCTGTACGCCGCCATGGGACTGGAAGGGAGGAACACCCTATGACCCCACAGCACCATCTGCCCGCCGACATTGAGCGGACGAGCCTTTCTATCATCACCGCAGAGCTGGACGCAATGGGCCTAACCCCGCCGCCGGAGACTGCCGCCGTGGTCAAGCGGGTCATCCACACCACCGCAGATTTCGACTACGCCCGCAATCTGCGCTTTACCCCCGGCGCGGTGGCGGCGGGCATGGCCGCCGTGCGCAGCGGAGTGACGATCATCACCGACACAAATATGGCGCTGGCAGGCATCACCAAGCCCGGACTGGCGCGGCTGGGCGGGCAGGCGCTCTGCTTTATGGCGGACCCCGCTGTGGCCGCAGCGGCCAAGCAGGCAGGCACGACCCGCGCCGTGGCCGCCATGCACAAGGCCGCACGGGACTGCCCCGGCGCGGTGCTGGCTGTCGGCAACGCCCCCACGGCGCTGCTGACCATCGTGGAAAAAATCGAAAACGGCCTGCGCCCGGCGCTGGTCATCGGCGTGCCGGTGGGCTTTGTGAACGTGGTGGAAAGCAAGGAACGCCTTTTTGCCGTCTGCACGCAGTATGGCGTGCCTGCCATCGTGGCCATGGGCCGTAAGGGCGGCAGCAACGTTGCCGCCGCCATCTGCAATGCTCTCATCTACTCCGCCGCCGAGATGCTCGACCCCTCGGCCCGGGGGTGGAAGTGAGCGATAAGTTTTGGAGGAGCGCAATGAACCCTACAAGAAAGACCGATGAAAGCTTTTACCGGTTGTTTTCCGCGTCTCACACCGTTTCAGAGCATCTGACCAAGCGGGAGGACAGCGAGCTGCGCGATAAATACGACCACAACGCGTTCTGCTATTACAGCCAGCCCTCGGCAGATGAAGTCCGGGCCGCGCTGGCCTACCAGAAAGAGCGGGGAGACACCTTCCTCAAGCTGGAAGGGTACGAGCCGCTGGCCGATGCATTCGGCATGGAGTGCGAAGAGACCCTGACGATGGTTCTGCCCCCGGAAACAGACATCCGCAGCTGGAAAACGAACCCGGACGTCTCGATCAAGGCCCCGGACGCAGACCAGCTGGAACAGCACGAACTGAAATACTACGGCCCGTTGTACGGAGATGATTTTACCGTGCGGAACAACCGGAACCTCCGGGAAAAGCTGACCTACCTCGGCGCGTATCTGGGCGGGAAGCTGGTGGGTGATTGCTATATTTTCGCATCCGATGGGTATGTCTGCATGGACGGCCTGCTGGTGGACGAGGATTTCCGGCACCAGTACATCGCCATGACCCTGATGAAGCATATTGCCGAAAAGGCGCAGGAGCGCGGAGAGATCCTGTATCTTCACGCTGACTCCGAGGATACACCGAAGGAACTGTATGCGAAGATGGGATTTCAGGCCGTTGACAAGCTCTATGAATATCTCTGCACCGATTTCTCGAAACTGAAAATATGAACGAATGCGCGCCGGATACGGCGATGGGCCTCCCAATGCGGGAGGCCTTTCTGTTACACCGTCGCCAGCACGGCGAGGATGCTCTGCCAGCGCTTGTTCTCGACGGCGGGCGCACGGCGGACAGGCCGGGACTGTACAGGCTGAGGCCGCTGAGCCGTCTGGGGCAGGGGAGTGAAAAGCGCGGCCTGCCATGCGGCGGCAAGCTGCATGGCCTCCGGGCAGCTCTGCAGGGTGCGGCGCTCGGCCCCGGCGAGGTAGTCGCCCAGCCAGCAGAGGATGGCCGCGATGTTCAGCTGTTCGGCGGCGCGGGTGCTCCAATAGCTCCAATGGGCGGGACGGCCCACGAACCGCTCCACCGTGATGAGCGCACCCTCCCGGGCGGCAGAGGGGGAGACTGTCCCACAACCACCGGCAGTATGGGCCAGAACATCCAGAATGCGCGCCATCCGACCACTGTCGAGGGCGTCGTCCCGGACAAAGGCGGAAAAATCTGTCTGGGCCAGCAGACCGTCGGCGGTGGCGGGGAAGCGCCCCGTCAGCTCGCCGGAGGCGTTGTGGCAG
>ENA-ORNT01000238-ORNT01000238.1-human-gut-metagenome-genome-assembly--contig:-NODE-238-length-41001-cov-24.796854_pt1 | contig 41001 bp, 37 predicted proteins | sample MGYA00242120_ERZ509032 | MGnify/ENA primary metagenome ERZ509032 (study PRJEB26280, sample SAMEA2338729) | human gut metagenome | biome: human gut; feature: human-associated habitat; material: faeces...
GTGTATCTGACCTCCATCGATATATCAAGAATCAACGAGGCTAACAAGAGGATAATAAAAAGGATTGGAGGTTGACGGCTAAGAAAGGAGTGACTGTTTTCACATGGTAAAACAGTATTTATTCTGCAAAAGTACTACTTTTCCTTTATATCTTATCGTTTTAACTTAAAAAAGTTTAGCAAAACAACGAATTACCACTAAAATGTTTTACAAATTCTACTTTTCAAGGCTCTAAAAGCCTTTGTTTACAGCATCCATTCTATTTGTGCATGTTTTACCATGTGAAAACAGTAGGTACTTTACTTGACTAATACATCCACAGATAGTATGGATTTGCGCAATATAATTGTAAAATTGGCATCGTCATATCTGGTGACAGCAGCCAACAGTTACATAAAGTAGCTGAGAGATTATGAAGCAGGATTGCACGGTTTCTCAGTCTACAGCCGACGAAACAAAGTGTTTTCAGACATCTGAAAGCAATGAATTTCCAAAGGGCACACACGTTTCTGAGCCAGACAAACAGACTGGTTCAGCAATAAAGAAGCACCCTCAAGCGAACGGAGAAACTGAGACTAAGAAAGATGACTGCACTTCATGGAGTTATCTTTTTGTACACAACCAGAAAGTAAAGTCGATAGAAGAACAGCTAAAGAAAGATGGAGTAACCCATTTTGTGCATAAGACAATCAAATACGTCCCCCGTCACAGAAACAGAGGCGGAATACGCGAAGTGGAAACCCCTTCTGTAAGTGGACTGATATTCTTGCAAGGTGATCCGGAAAAACTACAAGACTACTTAGACCAAAACGTAAAACCATACAGACTCTGTAAGAATTGCAGTACCTGGAAGGTTGCTACCATCCCCTGCATCCAGATGGAACCATTTATGCGTGTGGCAGAAACCGAGCCAGAACGCCTCCGCTTCCTTCTTCGTCCTTTTGTTTATTATTCCAAGAACCGTACCAAGCTCCGTATCGTGACGGGTAAATATGCCGGACTCGAAGGTTATGTAATCCGCATAGCCCGCGACCGCAAGCTCGTCATGGATGTAGGAGGAATGGCAGTAGCCTTGTCAGGCATACATGCCGAACGTTTCGAAGAGGTTAACAAGAACGAGGCAGACAAAAAAGAACGCGAGCTGTTCCATAAGCGCAACCTACAAGAGCGCAACGCCTTTATCGACCGTTATTTCCATCGTGTGAAGACCGCACAAGAGGTTTCGGCTCAGGTAGAAAACATCGAAATACTCCGTCTTCAGACACTTGCCGATGTAAGAGACAAGAAACTGGATTTGAAAGATGCCTTCGCCACCTTCTATTTCATGATAGAAGAAATAGGCTACTACTATGCACCCTTCATCGACTCTTTCAGCAACGAGCTGAGCCCCATCTTTGAAGCAGGCAGAACCGTAATGGAAGAGCTGCAAAATGTCATAACGAAATTCAAGAACAGCAATAAAGAACTGCACGATCGCTGCGAAACAGAATTTGAGGCATTGCAAACCAACTACGGATACCTGTTTGAGTTTTGAATTTTGAGTTTTGAATTTTGAATTGTCGGCAAAGCCGATTGTGAATTATTCAATTTTGAATTTTGATTTAGGTATTCTCAATTCAACATTGAACAAATCCTAATGCGCACAGCGCCTAATTCAACACTCAAAATTGCGCATCGCGCACAACTCAACATTAAACAGTTGCAAAGGTATAATCTTGCGCAAGCGATGTCAAGAGCAAAGGGGAATTTAATATAAAAAACATAGTCTTAATGACAATTCAAACATCGGATAACAAATAAACAACGCGTTTCGTATGGTCTAAACTTATCTCGAAACCGAATATTTAAATTAATGAGAACAATAGAAAGAAAGCATTTAATTCCCTTTGCTTTAGTCACGAGCATGTTTCTGCTTTGGGGACTTGCCAACAATATGACAGATACGCTGTTGGCAGCCTTCAAGCGTATCATGGCTATGAGCGACACACAGACATCATTGATACAGTTTGCGTTTTATGGCAGCTATTTCTGTTTTGCATTGCCAGCTGCACTATTTATCCGTAAGAAAAGTTTCAAGTCTGGCATCATACTCGGATTGCTGCTTTATGCATTTGGAGCTATGCTCTTCATGCCGGCTGCTTATGCAGCAAGTTATGGATTTTACCTTGTAGCCATTTATATCATGGCTGGAGGATGTAGCGTTCTGGAGACGTCAGCCAATCCATACATATTGAGCATGGGCAGTCCTGAGACAGCCACCCGTCGCTTGAACATAGCCCAAAGTTTCAATCCAGTAGGTTCCATTGTCGGTATAATGATGAGCAAGTATTTCATCCTTGACGACATCAGTCTTTATTCTATAAGCGGTACCTATGCAGCACTCGGACTAATTCTGCTTGGTATACTTGTTATAATGCTGTTTGCCAAGATGCCAATGGGACGTGACAATGGACAGCAGGACGGAGTGCGTGAAAGTTTCAGCCGTCTGCTTGCCAATCGCATCTATCGTAGGGGAGTTATAGCACAGTTCTTCTATGTCGGCGCACAGATAGGAGTTTGGAGTTTTACCATACGTTTGGTGATGCAGGAAATGGGATGGAGAGAATCAGAAGCGAGTACGATATATCTGATTTCTATCATCGGTCACTGCCTTTCACGCTTTGTATACACATGGTTGATGAAGTGGATAGCGCCAGCCCGTCTTTTGATGATAGGTGGTTTGCTTTCTACCATAATGGCTCTTTGTGTGGCGTTTGGTAGTGGTACTGGCAATATCCTGCTAATAGCCCTCATACTTGTAAGTACATTTATGAGTCTGATGTTCCCGACCATATATGGTCTTGCCCTTGGTGATATTGCCAAAGGCGAGCATCCCAATGATAGCAAGATAGGAGCCAGTGGTCTTATAATGGCAATACTTGGTGGAGCAATATTGACACCTATTCAAGGTTATATATCGGATACCAGCGGTGTTTATTGCTCTTATTTGTTGCCGACATTCTGTTTTATGGTTGTTACGGCATACGCTGTATATGCCACAAGACATTTTGCAAAAAGAAAAGTATAAAACAACACTATTATTATATAATGAATAAGAAAGTATTTGTCAGCGGTTGTTACGACCTGCTACATTCAGGACACATAGAGTTTTTCAAGCAGGCTTCGCAGTATGGCGACCTTTATGTAGGTATTGGCTCTGATGCTACTTATAAAGAGTATAAGCATCGCCGACCGATGTTCCCGCAAGAGGAGCGTCTGTTTATGGTGAAGAATGTCAAGGCTGTAAAGGATGCATATATCAATCAGGGCAGCGGTGTGCTCGACTTCATTCCTACACTCGATATCGTTAAGCCCGATGTGTTTGTGGTAAATGCCGAAGGTGGTTCGGATGCAAAGCGACAGCTTTGCAAGGAGCGTGGTATAGAATACGTGGAACTACAGCGCACACCCCATGCAGGACTGCAGGCACGTTCTTCATCATCATTGAAGGCAGAACTCTCTAAAGCGAATGAATCAAATGCTCAAACAGAAGGATGTGGCATTCCTACCCGTCTTGACTTGGCTGGAACATGGATTGACCAGCCGTACGTCTCACAGCATCATCCAGGTTGGGCTATCACCATATCGCTCGAGCCTACCTTTGAAGTGCGCGACCGTTGCGGTTTGTCTACATCTACACGCAACATGATAAAGAAAATATGGCCCGTGAAGCTTCCCAAGATGGATCCAGAGATGCTTGCACGTCTTGTGTTCTGCTTCGAGAACAATCCCGAACGTGAAGACGGTCATATCTCAGGAGCACAAGACTCCATAGGTATCTGCGTCCCCGGACTTTGCCGTCATTATTACGATGCAAACTTCTGGCCAAAGAAGATTGAGAACACCAACGATGAAATGACCCTTCGTTTCCTTGAAGAGCATCTCGTTATGGTTCCTCTTGAACCACGCCGTCCCGGTTGCTCAGTTGTAGAAGGCAAGGACATCACTCCAGCCAAGGTGAAAGATCTTGCAGATGCAGCCGACGCTTGTTGGAAGGCAATAATTGCTCACGACCTTCAAGGCTTTGCATCAGCATATAAGGCGTCTTTCAATGCCCAAATTGCTTTATTCCCAGGTATGGTTAATCCTGCGGCTTACGGCAAGCCGTGTCCTGAGGCAAGCGTGGAACCGTATATACAGAAATATAGCGCAATGCCTGGTGTGCTGGCATGGAAGATGCCGGGAGCAGGCGGCGGAGGCTATTTGGCTTTGGTAGTGGAAGACGTTAAGGCTTTTGCACGTGAGCATGAGGAGGCGATAGAGTTGCATATACGTAGAGCATAAAGCACTTAACATTCAACATTGCGCACAGCTCAGACTCTTTTGTTGCTGACGATTTTATGACTCCTGTACCTGTAAATTGAGCACAAGCTTAAGAAAGAATATACGCTGTCGCTGAACGTAAATTATCGTAAATATCACGTGAATCTTCGTAAATATAAAGTGTATCCAAGAAAGGACCATCAGCAAAAGACCTGAGAATGATAGCATTTGTTCGATATGGAGATTTACCTAAGGAATAAGATACGTTAAAATCCGATAAATCCTTGTCGCTTTAGTAATAAAGTTGTATTTTTGTTAAATTCAAGAAAAATACGATAATGAAGACAATAGAGCAAATATTAAAGATAAAGGCTGTGGTGCTTTACATTCTGAAGGCATTTCCTGAAGGAGTAGATTATATCCACCTCTTTAAGGTGATGTATTTCGCCCAGCAGAATCAGTTGAAAGAGTATGGTTTACCAATCGTCTATGATACTTTTGTGGCAAGAAAGCACGGACCGGTCCCAACGTTGACCTATAAGGTCTTGCGTGGGGTAGAAGGAAAGACCGAGATTTCTTCTGAATTGAAAGACTTTGCTGCTTCTTTGTATGTTGAACTGTCTAAGGATGGTCATCAACTTATTTTGGCTTCAAAGAATGCAGTTTGCGATATGGACGAACTTTCAGTTGCAGACGTCAAGATGCTTGATAAATGGATTGACAAATGTAAGGATGTAGATTCTTTTGACTTGTCGGACAAATCCCACGAGGATAAAGCTTGGAAACGAGCGAAGCGTCAAGCTGATAAGACAGGTGAGGACACCAAGATCACAATGTATGATATGGCGGATGCTGCTGGTGCCAGTAAGGCTATGTTGGCTGTTATTCGTGAGCGCCAGTCTGTTCAAAAGGCTTTGTCATGGATTTAAGGGAATTGCAAAAGGCTTATCTTTACAATCTCCGTCAAGTTACAGAAGAGAAGTTGGAGATAGGTTCATTAATCAGAACCATCATTTCTATAGATGAGGGGTTGGTGTTTAAGGATGGAAGAAAGCAGAAACCCAAGAAATTGGTAATCATAGGTGTCGATAAGATAAAGAAGGTTTGCTATGGTTCCGTATTGGTAAATACCAAGATGAGTCCTAAGTCAGCCTATTCTGCCTCATTCCTCTCTGCCCAGTATCTCCTTCATCAGATCGATTATCCTGAATTCTTGAAGTATGACAGTTATGTAGATAGTGGTATGCTCTTCTCCATTCCGTTGGAGAAACTAATGAAAGGAGAGTACTTCGGTACGCTTACTGACTCTGACCTTCATGGTATTTTTGATATTCTCAAAACAACCGAGACTCTTACTAGTAAGGAAAAGAAGAGATTCGGTATTATTTAGTAATGTTTTAATTATATAATCGGCAAAGCCGACAATTCTTGCTCTGGCAAGCGGCAAAGCCGATAACAACATTCTAATCCCTATCCGAGTGGCGGCACGCGCAGAGCGATACTGCGGTGGGGAACCAAAACAAATTTTGAATTAGGAATTACGAGTTTTGAATTACTGCGCTTTGCGCATTATGAATTGCTCAATTGTGAGTTGAGAATCCTTAATCACCACTCATAATTCCACATCGGCAAAGCCGACAATTCAACACTCAACATTCAACACTCAACATTCAATATGGTTCCTACAGATAAAAACGAAATGCGCAAGCAGATGTTTGCAGAAATGGAAGCGAAACTGTTTAAGGACAGCAAACCCGAAGACAGTTCCTTCTACTATCACTCCTCAGAAGACCGTATAGTGTTATCTCATGCCCTTTTCTGGGTAATGACACAAAACATAAAAGGCAAGATGGCAAAGCAGAAGTTCCTCTTGTTGCTTCGTCAATATCAGGAAGAGATGCTTGAAGCCTACCTCACTTTATCCCCCGACTTCAACGACTTGCTTCACTATTGCAATGTCATTTACGATATGCTGCCCACTATCCTTATGAGTAGCACATTCCGTAACGACAAAGATGCCCGCAGGTTGTCTGCAATAGCACTTGTTGCCTGTGGTTATGGAGGAGACATGCCCGAATCTCTTTGCAATGAACTGCTCGACGACATAGACTTCTATTATAATAAGGTAAAATGTCGCAAGATAGAACGTATGCTGCCAGCACTAAGCAAAATGGTGATAGAAGAGCAAAACGATTTTGCAAAACAACATCCCGGCGTATTGTAAGGTTAGCAAAAGTGCCTATACAAAGGGCTATGCCCTAAATTGAGTACAAACTGGCAAAGCCGATTACAACATTCTTATTATGATAACATTACCCAACAAAACCTATACCGCTGATGCCATTCTTCTTTGTCAGATCCTCAGCAGCACTACAAAAGTCAATATGCTGAAAGTCTGCAAGAAGTTCGATCTTTATGTTAGTCCTAATCTTAAGAAAGACGAGACAGCGCGTCGCATAGCCCATGAAATTATTGACAATCCTAATGAGATAATCAGCCGTCTAAGCAAGGCAGAACTACAGATTCTTGATGAATTCGTCAAAGGTGACGACAATACTTACGTTGTCCGTAAGGAGCGCAAGACTCCTTATATCCTTCAAAAGTACTACATGGTAGTGACCTATTGCGATGAAGAAAAAGGAGAATGGCACATGCTTATGCCCGCCGAACTTCGCAAGTCTCTCTCCGATGACTATAAAGTATACCTCGACCTTGCACTGCAAGGCAAGAAAGGACCGTCGGCAAAAGACTTGAGAATGATGGCATTTATGAAGAATCTGTATGGGGAATAAACATACCAATTCCCTTACTTGCAACCACTGCGCCCCGAAGGGGGTAACTGTGAATCATCACCAATTAGTTCGTGATACAATTCACAATTGACCAACTCACAATCGCAGGCCTTAGCCGAGAATAACTCAATATTCAAAACTCAAAATTCATCAGTAAGCACTCAATTGCTTCCGAGGCATTTTGCATGAACCAAGTTACCTTTGCGCTGCAAAACATAAAAATACGATTATGGCAAGCATTGAAGATATGGAAAGGCAGGACTTTATAAATACAATAACGGAGCTTAAGGCTATGATAGGAAGTCTTAAGCTTACGATAGACACGCTTCGTCAGACGATAAACTCGCAGAACGCTACGATAGCCTCATTGCAGGAGTCGATGAACAGACTTCAGTGTGCGTACGATAAGGCTGTCAAGGAGCGTGATGACTTGAGCAATCGTATGAATCTATAACTTCTAACTGATGCTATAATATCATATAAATAAAGGTTAAAACATCAATGACTCTCCAGCCCATTAATATAAGGGGTTGGATAATTGAGTACTTATAATTGTTTAGATTATGCCTAAGAACACCCATAATGCGATGCCATCACAAATTGGTACATTATACCAGTTTTATTATTTTATACAACGATGTCTTCGCTTGAGAAAAGGAGAAGTTGTAGGATTTGAACGTTTTGACGACGTTGATTTAACAACTTCAGAAGATAATGGATATTATCAGTTGAAACATACTACAAGAAAAGGAACTAAAAGCTATAAAAATATGTCACCCAAAGACGCTGAATTTTGGAAGACAATACATGTGTGGATAGACTTTATAAACAATTCAGGGACGAATATTAGCGAGTTTATCAATCATAGTCGTTTTATTCTTGTTACAAATAAGCGGATGGATGATAATGGGTTAATTAGTGATATAAAAGATTTTCAAAATAGTAAGGTGGAGTTTTCTCAGATATTAGAAAAAATCAATAAAATGATAACTGAATCTGAGAAAAGATTGCAAGAAAAAACGTCTAAAGATGGTAAGCAACCGAAAGAAGGGGACAATGTGAAATGGATGCGTGAGGCAAAGGATTTTGAACAACTTGGTATGTTGTTTAAAAATACTGATTTTGAAGAAAGGTCTATTCAAGATATTCAGTCTGAAATACATGATATTCTCAAAAATGAAAAATTCGTTTGTGCATCAAATGTAGACAATTGTTTTTCTGAATTGTTGGGAGAAATGGTCAAAGATTGGGTGGCAAAAGGTTCTGAAGGAGGAAAATACTTATCATATACTTCAGAGAGTTTCTGTCAGAGGTTTCACACTATATTTGGAAAGTTTCGTTTGGCAAAGTTAAATTTCATCAGAACTATTTCTACATTTGATGATAATCTGAAGGATAGCACGTTTATACATCAATTGTTGGATATTGATGATATACGTCCTGACGATGAGGATTTTATACATGATTATATCATATGTATGTTGGATTTTAGAAAAAATTACAGTGTTTTTGATAAGAATCATGATATAACAGATGCAGATGAACAAGCTTTTGAAAAGGATGTTATACGTCTTTGGGGTGAACAACATAGGCAAGGAAGGCATAAATTGCCTAGCGAAGATGAGATGGCTACTGCTCGTCGAGTCTTGGAAAAGGTTAGAGACATTCGGTTACAATTGAGAAGAGAAGAATTGGATCAATATTTCAGTAATGGATGTTTTTATTCTTATTCAAACATTCCTCTTATTGGTTGGCTTCAAAATTGGAAAGATTTATATAAAAAAGATGGATAGAATATATAACAATGAATTTCTAGCAGCGTGCATTGTTATTGCCATTTTGAAAACAGGTATAACAGATATCACGTTGTTAACAGTTTGTCTGACTTTAGTAATGGATGACAAGTTACGTAACAAATATGTTGTAGGCGAGACTTTTCAAAGCTATGCAAAACGTATTGTAGCAAGTACTGATTCAAAGATCAACAATAAGTATAAGGATTACCTTATCTTATTTACCAATACTATAGTCATACTAAGTCAAAATGATGCAGTTGAGATAAATGGTAAAGACATTATTCTTACTGATATCGGAGAGTCAATTTACTCACACAATATAATAAATATTCCCTCATATAGATTGAAGGATATATTGAAAGCTATACCGCATCTATGTAATAGTATAGCCAAGTGTGATATTAACGAAGTTTTCTACAAATTGAATATTGAATTATGAACTTCTATATACATAAAATACAATTATGGTTCACACGTGAAGATGCAGATCATGTGACTTATGAATTTGAGCCAAATAAAGTTAATGTAATAACTGGTGATTCTTCAACAGGCAAGTCCTCTATACTTAGAATTATCGACTATTGCTTATTGGCTGAGGAATCAGATATTGTAGAAGATGTTATAAACGAGAGCGTAAAATGGTATGGATTATCATTTCATATGAATGATACAGACTATATCATTGTACGTGATGCTCCAACATTTAATGCTCCAGGACAGTCTTTCTATTGGAAAGAGGAAACAAAGGATTTTCCATCGAATCCGTTTTCCAACACGTCAAGAGCAAATATTCTTGAGAATATCAGTTGTTTTGCAGGGGTGGCAGATAAGGAGTTGAAAATATCCAAACGCAAAAAGCTAAAGTTGTCCTTTCGTAATTTTTTGCCTTTTTGTTATCTTACAGAAGATATCATAGCAGCAATGAATACATATTTTGATTCGAAATATTTTGCATCAAAAGATATTCGTGATAATATATCTCCGTGTATGGATATTGTGATTGGCAAGGATGAAGAAAGAGAACAACAATTAAATATTGAAAAGTCAACTTTAGTGACCAAGATAACACGAGAAAAGAAATTAAAGGAAAAAGGTGTGAAAGAAGAACAAAGGTATAAAGAGGCTCTTTTAACAATAATAAATAAAGCGTATTCATCAGGTCTTGATGGTATTAACTTTGAGAAAAATCAATCATATAATATGAAGGTTCTATATGACGCTGCGAACAAATTTAAAAAGTCATATTACGAAGATCAAGATGTTGTAAGATTGGAAGAAGTAGAATCATTATTAAAAACTACAAATGGGAAACTATACAGGCTACGTCTCATAGAAAATGAAATAAAACAATATAATGAGCAGGTAGATCAAGCCGTTGATTCCTTATTACCTTTAGACTATCTTATAAACCAGTTCCAGCAAGTATTGTTGTATGATGAGACACGTATACTTATAGATGAATTGTCAAGATCATTGCAATCGATAAAAAAGAACAATGCAAATCATCAGAAACGTATACTTCCTGCTGATTTCCAACAGCGCTATGATGAACTAACTGCTCAAAAAACACAACTAAGTGCCGAGATGGAAGCATTAAAGAGAATAAAATCTCAGAAACTTGATTTTGCAAAGTATGAGTCTATTGTAGCTCTGTATAATGAACTACGGTATCTAAAACCTGCTGAGAATAAATATATAGGTGATGAAGCCCTTCAAAAGCTACAGAATGAGTATAAAGAGTTATGCGAAATATATGAGCGGTTAAGTATAGAAAATAAAAAATGTGTAAACAGACTAAATGAAATAATACTTGAGTATTATAATAACCAGCATAGTATAACATCACGATATGTTCAGTGCAAACCTCGGTATGATGAAAGTAGGCAGGCTTTAGTTCTATATAATCCTATTTCTCAGTGTAATGTTCGTAATGTTGGTAGCAAATCTAATTATATGTTCTTGCATTTATGCTTCTTTTTGGGATTGCATGATCTTATATTGCAACAAGAAGATTCGCCAGTGCCAAGTTTCTTGTTTATAGACCAACCAAGTATTCCGTATTATGGTGGACAAAAAAAGACAAAGGAAGGCAAAATTTCAGATGATGATGCCATTAAACTCAAAGATGCTTTTAGCATGCTTGACAAGTTTATATCAAGAGTTCATGATTTTGGTAACAAGAAGAATTTCCAAATAATAATGGTCGAACACGCAACAGAAGATTATTGGAAAGATCTGACGAACTTCAAGACGAATTATATCTTTACTAAAGGTGACGGTCTTATACCAGAAAGAGTAAGTAAATATTACAAATAGGATATGAATATTAGGATCGGTAATATTTGCCAGACGGTAATACATCGTGTTGGTAATAAAAACAATAGTGAAGGAATCTATTGTTCAGAATCCTTGTCTGACATTTCTGCCATAGAAGAAATGCTGATGCAGTTGATAAAGAATTCTTTCAGTTTTAATTCTTCCTATTGTTTTCAATCTATCGATGAGCTTACATTAAATCCTTCCTATGTATTCGTATCCAGAATATTTGAGGATAATGATTCTTTAATAAACAACTCAAAGTTTCTTGCCCGCTATTTGTATGATTGTAGTATTCATCCAAATATAAAGAATGGAGAGTTTTATACGCTAACGTTAAAGCACTGTTTTGTTGAAGATGAAGAAACTGATGCTTTAGCTTTGTTGAAGACAGAAACCAAACATAGCTATATTTATACAAAAGAAGAACGTAATGCAATTATTCCTCATTGTGGCATAGGAACCGACTTAAAGCATTTAGATAAAGGATGTATAATTTTCAATCTTAATAAATCATCTGGTTATATAATGTTTCTTGTTGACAATGCTAATAGAGGTAATGATGCGAAATATTGGACTGAGAGTTTCCTGCATGCTGTGCCACGTAGCGACAGTTACAATCAAACAGCAGCTGTCCTTACTTTACATAGAGAATTCATTGCCAGTCTTGATGGATATAATAAATTGGAAAAGTCGGAAATGTTGCAGCGTTCTGTAGAAGCTTTAAAGTCTGAAAATGTCGTGTTGGAGGATGTTGAAAAAGCAGTTTTCCCACAGCATGATATAAATAAACATTTCGAAGCTTTTAAGAAACAGTATATTCAGAACACTAACATCAAGATTGAGGACCAATTCACATCATCTTCCAAGGCAATAGAAAAACAAAAGACCGCTTTAAAACGTATGCATACTATATGCCTTGACAGTAATGTCGATATAATCATTCATAACGATGGGTCTTGTATAGAGCGTGGATATGATGATTATGTAGGAATGAATTATTATAAAATATATTTCAAAAAAGAAAAATGACAGAAATGTCGAAAGGTAAGCTTATTTTGCATGTCAACATTAGTATAATATTAAATAAATCTTATGAGTAACGAGATACGTGCATTGGATCTTATATCTATGCTGTTAAAAAATTATCAACAAACTTCTAATTCTATAAGTATAAGTTTTACTGAGGTTAACAGATTTCGTAATAACTTACTTTTAGAAGGTATTTGTTTTGATCTGGGGTTGTATGATTTTGAGGATATTTCATATGATTTTCCCAAAAATATACAGATAACTTCCAAAGAAATTATTCTAAGAATAGATAATGATTTTGAGAACAGAGTAATGAGAAAAGTGTCAAATGACAATCGTCTTACAAAAATCATAGAGCTATGGGAAAAATAAAAAGAATATTGGATAGTGTTCATGGTTACATAGATATTGACGTGAGCTACTTTTCAAATATTATCGACACTGATTATTTCCAAAGATTGCGTAGAATAGAACAGACTTCTACAAGAGCTTTGTTTCCATCTGCTCGACATGATAGATTTATTCATTCTTTAGGAGTTTTCCATATAGGATGTAAAATTGTGGAAAGACTGTCGCAATGTTATAAATCAGAAGATGTGGGTTTTAGTCTATCTCCTATTTTTGAGAGTTACAAAATAGCTTGCTTACTTCATGATGTATGCCATTCTCCATTTTCTCATACATTTGAAAAATATTTCGACAACAAAAAGTCTGATTTAAAAGCTCTGTTAAAAAAGATTGTTGCATCTGAGTCTTTTTCTAAAGACTGGGAGAGTGTTCTTGATCCATCCGCTCCGCACGAAAGAATGAGTGCAATTGTAGCAGTAATGCAATTCGGTAAATTTATAAAAGATATTGCTAATGCCGACTGTGAATTGGTGGCACGAATGATAATAGGCTTACATTATAGTGATAATTCAGATGAGGCATGTTTTCGCAATGCGATGATTGAACTTATTCATGGCGATGTTATTGACGCTGATGGACTTGATTATGTTTGTAGAGACGCTTGGGCATCAGGTTACAGTACAAACAAAATAGATATCACACGACTTGTTGAATCAATATGTATAGAGAAAAACGATAAAGGAAAATACACCTTGTGTTTTACTACAAAATCGCTTAATGAGATAGAATCCGTTCTTAAGGTCAAGACATTCCAGCAATTCTACGTTATCAATCATCACACCGTTACTTACGAGCAAAAACTTCTTGTTGAAGCAGTAAAATCAACAGCCTTGAAATTAATTGGCTGTGATGAAGAATTGAGCAGCAAGGATATTGTAGAGCGTAAGGAAAACGCAATTAGAAATCTTTGTAGCATATATGCTTTTGTTCAGCCTGAACCTGGTATTCCTATTGGTGTGAAAACAAAGAAAGGACTAATGATATCTATGCCAATGGATGATGATTTTGTATTTCTTATGAAGATGAACATGGAAGACAAATATGCCCAGCAATGGTTAAGTAGAAAATACGCTCTAAAACCTCTATGGAAGTCTAAAGCTGAATTTTATGCTTTATTTCCCAATTTGGTAGAAGTAAAGCTTACAGCAAACAGTTGGATATTCAATGATGATTGCAAAAGATATATAGCTGACAATTTCAAGCTACCTATTGAAGATATCTGGATAGAACGTGCCACTCCTAAATACAAGGGTAATTTCGCCAAGAAGGTAAGCTTGTTTGTAGGAGGAAAGGTAATATCATACGAGAAATTGTTCCCTAAAGATATTCAATCGTATGAACCGCCAGAAAATGAATTCTTTTACATCTTTGTACCAAAAGATTCAGATAAAGAAGAAATTCTTAGAAGTCTTAAAGAAGAATGCTCTAAGATGTTCTTTGAAAGACGAATTGGCTAAAGAAATACCTATAAAAATGAGTATGTCATAAATAGAACAATAACTATAATAGAAACAATATGCTGTTAAAAACTATATATATAAAAGGCTTTCGTAACTTCAAAGAAGTGAAGGTAAACTTAAACGAGCATAGTTTGATAATTGGCGCTAATGATGTTGGTAAGACCAATTTGATATATGCTATTCGTTTGCTACTTGATAGAGGCTTCTCAGATTATGATTATGAGTTAGACGAGTCTGACTTTTATGCATACGAGGATACACATGAGATAATTATCCGAGCATACATTGAAAATATCGAGGAAGAATGCATCCTTGCAAGAATGGCGGGTAAAGTTAGTGATGATGGCAGATTGGTTATACAATATTCAGCTACTATAAATAGAGGTAAAGTTGAGTACAAGTTCTATTGTGGAAAGAGTGACGATACAGATGATTTAGAAGAAATAGAAAGTCCTTACTATCGAAAATTTTTGAATATAAAATATATAAGTAGTCGTCGTGAGTTTTGGGAGTATATCCATAAAACAAAGAAACAGCTTCTGCTACAAGCAAAAGAAAACCGTACAGAAGATGTTATTGCAGAAGATGATTTACTGTATAGTGACATAGAAAAACAACTTCAACAGGTTGATAATAAAATACCAAAGCTGTCATATATAAAAAATGCAACAGATCATTTGAATAAAGAATTAGATAAACTCTCAATTCATAATAGAGAACAAAAAATTGTTTTCGATACAGCCTCAACAGATATAGATAAGGTTATACAGAATGTGTCTGTCACATCAAAATATAAAGACAAAAAGATGATAATAGGAGGCGAAGGACGTATAAATCAAATATATCTTTCCTTGTGGGCTTCACAAAATCAGTATACAGAAATCTCCAATGAGGTTTCAATAATATGTGTTGAAGAACCAGAATCGTATCTTCATCCCCATCAACAGAGGGAACTTGCTGCTTATTTAGGGAGAACATTGCAAGGTCAAGTGATTTTAACAAGTCATTCACCTTATATTGTAAGTGAATTTAGTCCTAATTCGATTGTTAGACTATATAAAAATGATTTTCATGAAACATTAGTAGCATCAGATGGGTGTTCTGACGTAATTGCTAATAGTATAGATGATTTTGGTTATCGAATGAGTGTCATTCCTGCTGAGGCTTTCTTTTCAGATTGTGTTGTTTTAGTTGAGGGTCCATCAGAAATGGTTTTCTATAAAACTCTTGCAAAGCAAATAGGTATTGGGTTGGATAGGTTAAACATATCTGTTCTTAGCGTTGATGGAGTAGGTTTCGATACTTATATGAATATCCTTAATGCAATGGATATCTATTGGGTGTCTCGTACAGACAATGATATTATGAAAATCCCTAAAAAGAAAGAGTACAGATATGCAGGAATTGAAAGGGGTATTAGTTTTTTGCTTGATTATTGTAATCATAGTAATACAATTGAAAAAGATATAGAGTCTTTAAAGCCTAAGTTGCGTTTTATGGGTGACAAAAAGAACGTTCCAGAAGAGTCAAGAATAGCAGCAGAAAAAATAACAATTATTTTAGAACAGTATAATATACTTATAGCAAAAAAAGGTCTTGAAGAAGATCTTTATAATAGTCCTATTCAAAACGAATTGAAAGAATTTTATGGTAGTAAACTTTCTGCCAAAGAAATCATTCATAAAATGAAAGAGCACAAGGCTATAAATATGTTCGAGTTTTTGAAAAAGAAGAAAACGTGTCTTTCTGCCTTGAAAGAAGATGCTTTAGCTTTACCACTTATCAATGCTAAGAATTATATTGAGAAGCATTATGGAGCCTACTGATATACAAAAAGATATTATCGACTTTGAAGGTAACGTTGTTGTTCTTGCATCTCCTGGTAGTGGGAAGACTTTTGTTTTGTCAGAGAAAATACGACGAGTATTAGATGACGATGCTCTTCTGAACTATCAAGGAGTTATCGCGATTTCCTATACACGAAAAGCATCTGCTAACTTGAAAAGACGCACTATAGGAAATGGCATGCCAAGTAAGAATTCTTTCTTCGGTACTATAGATAATTTCTGTCTTACTCAGATAGTAATGTGTTTTGCACATTATGTGTTTGGAAAACCAAATAAAGAACTTGAGGTTATTGACCTCAATGATTTAGACGTACATGAGCGCAGCCATTATGAATGGATAACAGAAGTGCATCCAGATTATAATGAGATTGATGATACTCAAATCAACGACTTGCAGATGTTGTTTCTTAAAGGTTATGTGTTGGTAAATAGTTTGGAATTATTGGCTTTGCACATTTTAAAGAAAAGTTCTGCATGTCGAAGATATATTCAAGCTCGCTTCAAATATGTATTTATAGATGAATATCAAGATGCTGACACATATACAAACGAACTTTTCCTGTATTTGATTAAGTTGGGAATAACAGGTGTAGCTGTTGGCGACGAGAATCAATCTATTTTTGGTTTCGCGAAAAAAAGTAGTGTATACTTGAAAACATTAAAAGATAGAAATGATTTCACGGCATTTAAATTGAGTGATAATTTTAGATGTTCAATTCCAATCATTAACTATTCTAACAGACTTTTGGATTCCGAATCATCCGTTTATAAAACAGAACAAAATGGCGTTTTTTTAGTTCGGGTTAATGGTTCAGAGAAAGATATATCAAATTTTATAGACAATAAAATTGATGTGATAAAAGACAGATTAACTGTTAATAACAATAGTGAGATAGCAATACTGGTAAGAAATGAACGTACACAAAGGATTATAGATGAGAGTTTGACAATCCCGCATAGACTTGTTTGTACAACAAAACTTGATTCAGATTTAAATCCAAGATCTCGACTTTATACGTTGCTTCTTCATTTCTATTTTGATGAAAGAATCCCTTTTTTGAGTATTTTAGATGGATATGTTGACTATGATATGTTGTCTACATTTACTAAGCAAAGGCTTTATGAAGAAAGTGAAATAATCAAATCCATTCCTAATGAAGAAATGGATGAACTTATTGTTCATTTAAAATCAATAGCAGATATAATTCTTCCTAAAATACAAGAAGGTTCATCAATGTTAAGACTGAGAGATGTTCTATATAATAATAAGGAATTGGAGTCGTATAAACCATTACAGAGTGACGAAATACAATTGATGACTCTTCATAAGTCTAAGGGTTTGGAGTTTGATATAGTATTTCATTTGAATATGTGCGAATGGGAACTCCCTTTTAGGAAAATTGAAGATGATGATTTTAACAATCCTCTGTATCCAAATTGGGAACAAGACTTGAATCTTCATTATGTAGGTGTAACAAGGGCAAGAAAGGCTTGTTTCTTGGTTAGAGGAACTCAAAGAACAAATAATAGGGATATGTTGAAAATGGCGAAAGATTCAGAGTTTCTCAGTTTAAATGGGATTGAAGCTTTGCGAAAAGATTATTGGTATGATTTCTAAATAGGGAAGAAATCTCACGCTCTCGCCTTCGTATGCTCTACGACTTGCGTGATACCAAGCGTGAATAAGGAATGTCTTTTTGTCGAAACTTAGTTTGCCATTCATCGCCATACTAACACTTCAGAAGTTGTTGTGTGTATTTATGGCTCTGCCATTGTGCGTTTCTATGTATTTCTATGATGAGCAAGGCAATGAGACGGAAATGGTAGTGATGAAAACAGGAAGTGATACGTCTGGTATAATTATGAATAAATGGCTAATAAATCAGATAGATATCAAATGTAGGCACTAATAAAGGTGTTTCTAAAAAAATAACGTCAAAAACATACAATTTTAATGACAAATCAAACATCGGATAACAATAAACGGATAGCGAAGAACACGTTGCTATTGTATGTACGTATGTTCTTTATGATGGGTATTGCGCTTTACACTTCACGTGTGGTGCTTAATACTCTTGGAGTGGAGGACTATGGTATATATAATGTGGTGGGCGGACTTGTAAGTATGTTCGGACTCTTGAACGGTTCAATGTCATCAGCAACTCAACGATATATTACTTTTGAACTTGGCAAGGGCGATGGTAAGAGTTTGAACAAGATTTTCAGTTTGTCCCTGCAAATACATGCTCTTATAGCTATTGTCACAGTACTACTGGTAGAGTCGGTAGGTTTGTGGTTTCTATATAATAAGATGACCATACCGCCCGAACGTATGACTGCTGCCTTTTGGGTGCTTCAAGCATCAGCGTTGACGTTTATATTCTCAATAATGTCTGTGCCATACAATGCAGATATTATAGCCCACGAACGTATGTCGGCTTTTGCTTATATCTCAATAATTGAGGCAGTGTTGAAGTTGGCTATTGTTTACATGTTGTTGGTAGTACCGTTTGATAAACTCATTGTTTATGCAATATTGCTTGCTGTTGTACAGCTATCTATACAGTTTTGCTATATGGTTTATTGCCATCGACACTTCCCAGAGTCAAGGTACAGGCATGTTAAGGACTGGCGTCTGTTCAAGGAGATGACCTCGTTTGCAGGATGGAATATGTTTGGTGGGTTGTCAAGTATATCCTTCAATCAAGGACTCAGCATGTTGCTTAATGTGTTCTTTGGACCTGTTGTCAATGCAGCACGTGCCGTTGCAACACAAGTTCAGGGAGCTATTCAGATGTTTATCACAAACTTTCAGATGGCTCTCAATCCACAGATTGTAAAGACCTATGCTCAAGGAGACTTTGAATCAATGCAAACATTGATGTTTCGTAGTTCACGATTCTCATTCTTTCTGATGTATCTGCTTAGTTTGCCAGTTCTGCTTGAAGCTCCACTGATATTGCAGATATGGTTGAAGACAGTACCTGATAATACAGTGATATTCCTGCGTCTGATAATATGTACAACGCTTATTTATACTATCATCAATCCGATACTTGTTGCGAATAATGCAACAGGTAAAGTACGTACTTATTATATAGTATGCGGATCTATGATGATTTCAATACTGCCCATTTCGTATATTGTATTACGTATGGGATGTCCAGCATATAGCGTCTTTATAGTGCATTTCTGTATTGAGTTGCTGACACAGGTTGCAAGACTTATAATGGTTAGAGATAGATTAAAATTATCAATTAGAAAGTATATTCTAAAAGTTTATCTTCCTATTGTTATGGTTACGATAATAGCAGCAATTATACCATTGCTTGTTTATAATTCTATGACAGAAGGCTTAGTGAAATTCTTCATAGTGTCAATTGTTTCAGTAATGTCTGTTGCTTTAACCTCCTTTATTATAGGTTTTAGTCACTCCGAACGACAATTCTTTATTAACAAGTTCAAATTGATTTCTGCAAAGATAAGAATATGATAAATATAAAAAATAAACAAGACTGTTGCGGATGTTCAGCTTGCGCCCAACGTTGTCCCAAGCAATGCATATCGATGATAGAGGACGATGAAGGGTTCCTTTATCCACATGTAGACACTTCAAAATGCATAGATTGTCATTTGTGCGAGAAGGTTTGTCAGGTTATCAATCAAGGTGAGTCACGCACTCCCTTGAATGTTTATGCAGCAAATAATCCCGATGATAATATAAGGAAGGAAAGTTCGTCTGGTGGTATTTTTACAATGCTTGCTGAAAATACAATTGAGCAAGGTGGTGTAGTTTTTGGTGCTTGTTGGGATGATGATTGGGAGGTTGTGCATGATTATGTCAAAACCAAAGAGGAAATTTCAAAATTCAGAAGCAGCAAATATCTACAGAGTAAGATAGGTAATAATTACAAAAAGGCAGAACAATTTCTTAATGAAGGTAAAGTAGTTTTATTCTCGGGTACGCCTTGTCAGATAGCGGGTCTTACTAAATATCTACGGAAAGAGTATGTAAATCTTTTAAAAGTTGAATGTGTATGTCATAGTGTTCCAAGTCCAGGGTTATGGAATAGATATCTTGTTCAACTAATAGAAAGTCAAAATCGTAAAAGGAATGAGATATTGGCTATTAAATTTCGTGATAAGATAACAGGTTGGAAAGGGTATAGTTGTTCTATAGCATACAAAGATGGTGTTGTTTCAGTTGAGAATAGAGAAAAGAATCTTTGGATGAAAGGTTTTTTAGAAGGTTTATATAATAGACCATCATGCTCACATTGTCCTGCTAAAGGACATTCGCACGCAGATATTGTATTAGGTGATTTATGGGGTATCAGTGAACTTGCTCCAGAAATAGATGATGATAAAGGAATGTGTTTGGTTATTTCAAACACGACAAAAGGAGATAAGGTTTTAGATTCAATAGGTATTGTTAAAAAGAAGTATTTCACTTTGGAACAAGTAGTAGAAAAGAATCCAGCTGTTTTATATTGCGTAGATATAAATAAAAAAAGAGACATATTTTTTAGAAAATATAAGGAGAATCCTAATTTGTTGAAATTGATTAATTCCATGACCTCTCCTTCATTAGATTTTAAAATAAAAAATATAATTCATCGAATATATCATAAATTCAAATAAAAAATAAGAAAAACGAAATTATGAAAATAGGCATAATTACTTTTTGGACGTCAAAAGATAATTATGGGCAATTACTTCAATGTTTTGCCCTTCAACAATATTTGCGTAAAAATGGGCATGAGCCTTATTTGATACGTTATAAGGAAAGACCAAAAGAGAAAGCGTCATTTAAATTTAGTAACTTATTAAAGTATATAATTAAGCTTCCCCAATATGTATCTTGGTTCCTTAATGAGAAGCGTAGACAACGTAATGCAGATAAATACAATAAGCAGGAAGCAAATGTAGACCGTCATTTTGATGCGTTTATTCATGATTATATTACAACTAGCGAACAGCTATATACAGATGATGATTTACATAACACACCTCCTATTGCTGATGCTTATATTTGCGGAAGTGACCAAGTATGGGGTGGTGAATGGGCTTATTATCTCGATTTTGCGCCAGATAACAAGCCGAAGATAGCTTATGCTCCATCTCTCGGAGGTTTGACTTCGTTTTCTCAGGATTATGAGGATAAAATGAAAAAGCTTCTTATGCGTTTTAACTTTGTCGGCATGCGAGAACAATCAGGGGTTGATGTTTGTCATCGCTTAGGACGCAAAGATGCTGTTAAAGTGGTTGACCCGACATTACTTCTTACACAAAAGGATTATGATAAAATACGTATCAATACCAAGCAAACAGAGCAAAAACCATATCTCTTTGCTTACATTTTAGGGAATCCTATGGCTTGCGATATGAAAGATGTCTATGATTATGCCCATAAACGAGGACTCGAAGTAAAATATGCGACATCAGGAAATGTAGATGATTATGATCATATATATCCACAAATTGGAGAATGGATAGATCTTATAGCTAACGCTGAAATAATTGTTACAAATTCTTTTCATGGAACGGTATTTAGTCTTATATATAATAAGCCTTTTATTACAGTTCTTCTCAATAATGGGTTTGAACGTATGAATACTCGAGTAGTAGAACTATTGAAAAATACTGGTTTAAGTAATAGAATATATAATGGAGATTTTTTTATCATTTCTGATGGTGTGTCCTTTGATAAATTTGAAGAATATCATTGTAATGAAGAGAGATTCTCATTCAAACATATAAATATAGCATTAAAAAATAATACATGATAACAATATAACTTACTTTTCAATATGAATAGATTTAATGCAATTGATTTCTACAAATGTATATGTGCATCTTTGGTGGTAATGATTCATACTCAATATCCATATAAGGATTATATTTTACCTATTACTACCATAGCTGTCCCTTCTTTCTTTTGCATATCAGGTTTTTTTGCATGGAATTCATTACAAAAGGTAGATAGAATCAAACGTATATTTAACTTATTGTTGTGGACATTGGGAATATATTATTTGAAGACAGTTATTGTGACTCTTATTTCTTCAAATTCTCTATATATACCATCAATTAAGGATGTTGTAGATTTCATTTTATATAATGATGTTGTTTTTGCTAATCATTTGTGGTATATAGCTTCATATTTGTATGTTTTGTTAATTGTTTTCTTCTTGGGCAAACGCTGTTTAAATACAATATATCTTCTCGTTTTTAGTGCTATTGTTCATTGGTTAACTTTTTCAGAAGGGTTGCATGAGCATTTTTACAGAAATGCAATACTACAAGGATTACCATATTTTTCAATAGGTTGTTTGTTGAGATCTTTTTTTGACAAAGGATGGATTTTAAGAATAAATGGTATTTCATCAATATTGTTATGTGCTATCATTGTGGTTGTAATATATTCCTCTCCCCATATTAACAAAACATCACTATTTAGTTTTTTATACTACGATATAATTCGTCTGCTATCTGTCGTATTTATCTTTATATATGTAATAAAAAGAGATTCTATGAGTGAGAATTTATTCTCTAAAATAGGTAAAGATTATTCATTATATATTTATGTGTTTCATCCGCTTCCAATGGTTGTTGTTCAAGTCATTATTAATAAATTGGATGGAACGTTTGGTTATATAATATCTTTATTAAATCCTTTTATAATCATAACATTATGTATTGTAGTTGTCAAGTTTTTAAAAAATAGAAAATTAATTCCGTTCTAAATATTTATTATGCAAATAACAATATTTACACCTGCATATAATCGTGCATATATACTTCCAGTTTTGTATGCAAGTCTTTTAAAACAAACTGATTCTAATTTTGAATGGGTTATTGTAGATGATGGCTCTTCAGATAATACTGAGGAGTTAGTGCATTCATGGATATCAGAAGATAAGATACCTATCAATTATAAGAAACAGCTTAATCAAGGTAAACACATAGCCATTAACACTGGGGTGCAGATGGCTAAAGGTGAACTGTTTTTTATAGTTGATAGTGATGATAATCTTACATCTGATGCTGTGCAAACAATTCATAGTTTTTGGAAGAAACATAGTCCTGGTGATAATATCTCAGGTATAATTTCTTATCGTCAGTTTCCTGATGGCAAATTGGTTGGCACAAGTCTTCCATTAAGTGTGTATAAATGCAAACTTCGTGATACGGGAACCAAGTACGGCTCTACCGGAGACAAAGTTGTTATATACCGCACTGATTTGTTGAAACGTTTTCCGTATCCTCAATTTAAGGGTGAACGTTTTATGGGTGAGAGTATTGTTTTCAATCAAATAGATGATTATTATGATATGCTTGTTATGAATGCACGCATTTATAATTTTGATTATCAGACAGACGGACTTAGTCAAGATTTTCGAAAACTATATCGAAATAATCCTAATGGATTTCTCTTGCAGTTTGAGCAATCTTTGAAGTATGCAAATAACTTTAAGAGTAAGTTGAAAACCACAGGGCATATAGCTTGTCTTTCATGGCGTTTAAATAAGATAGGTAGTTATTTTGTTAATGGTAATTTGTTCCTTAGAATTATAGCCTTCTTTATAGGATTAATGCTATACTTTAAGATTTTTATTCTTAAAGTAAGCGATGTAAAACCTTTTGTTGAATCTGAAAATAAATAAATAAATATATGATAAGAATCTTACAGGTGATGGGTGGTATGAACCGTAGAGGTGCTGAAACTTTTATCATGAATGTATATAGAAAAATTGATCGATCTAAGGTTCAGTTTGATTTTCTTGTTTATAGCAATGATAAACAGGATTATGAAGATGAAATAAATTCACTTGGGGGACGTGTTATTCATATGTCTTGCTCTTCAGGTTTTGGCGCATTTAGAAGTATAGGAATGATGCGTAATGTTATTCGTAAGTATGGTCCGTATAAAGCTATTCATGCTCAGACATTGATGAATATTGCTTTTGTTTGGTTAGCTGCACGTAAGTTTCCAGATATTGTACGAATAGCACATTCGCACAATACCAGAAACCGAGTGGTTTTGAGTACTGTAGTACGTATATATGAAACTATAGCAAAGATGATAATCCGTCATAATAGTCAAGTTATGCTTGCTTGTGGCAAGGAGGCTGGTATATATCTTTTTGGCAATCGTTTCTTGCATAACGGACTAATATTAAAGAATGGCATAGATTTAGATATTCATACGAAGATAAACAAGAATGCCATTCAAAACATTCGTAAACAACTAAAACTTGATTGTGATATTATAATAGGATCTGTTGCTCGTTTCAATGAAGTAAAGAATCATAGATTTATGATAGAAATAGCCAATGCTCTTAAGAAAAAAGGAGTTAGCTATAAAATGGTATTTGTAGGAAACGGTTCTGGAGAGCAAGTAGTTCGTAGACGAGTAGTTGATGCAGGCTTACAAAACGAAGTTGTTTTTGCTGGACTACGTTCAGATATTAATGATATGATGCACACTTTTGATGTGTTTTTGATGCCAAGTCATTTTGAAGGCAATCCTGTAACTCTCGTTGAAGCGCAGGCTGCAGGTTTACCTTGTGTGATAACAGACAATATAACTGACGAGATAGATATGGGACTTGGGTTAATTAAAAAGTGTTCATTAACAGAAAAGCCTGAAGTATGGGCTGATTTGATTATTGAGTCTTCAAAGCAACGTTGTACTGACGAAATTAGAATACGTCAGCAAATAGCCTCTTGTGGATTTGATGCACAATCCACTGCCAATTTATTACTCAGTATTTATCAAAAAAATGAAAAGAAATAAGAAAAAATACGTATTACCTTATACTTGTTCTCAGAAAGTTACGCCATTATTTCTATTGGTAATGGGGCTGTTATCTGTCTCGACAACATTCTTGCTTTCTGGTCTTGCTGGTAATATGATGATAAATGAAATATTGTGTTATTTAAGTTTATTTTTGTTTTGTATATATGCTAAAAAAGGAAATGTTATATTAAACAACAAAGTTAAAGCATTTGTGATATTTTCAATAATAACAATGGCCTTGTTACTATTGATTAATTATGAGAGTAATTCTTCACAGTTAATAAATCTTACATCAACATTTGGTATAGTCTTATTTGTTCAAATGTTTAGCTCAGTATGTTGGGAAAGAAAAGATTTGCTTAAGTTAGGACTTTTTTGGGGGGGATGTACTATAGTCGTTGGTTATCTTCTGCTTCCCGGTCATATTTTTGAAGGATGGAACACCAATTCTATATCTAGTATGTTCCCAGTATTTGTTATTTCAGCTTGTTGCTTATGGGTTTCTGACGTAAAACGTCGATTTTTATATATAGGAGCATTATTTATATTGTTCTTTGGAATAGCATCATCATTAGATAATAGATCCGCATTAATTGCTACATTGGCATTTGGATTGTTTATGATAATACCTCCGTTTGCCCAAAAGCGAAAATATTTTAGAATGCTTTACATTGGAATTATTCTGATAAATGTGTTGTTGCCAATGTTAAATTCTATTATTGGTAGTTTAGATGTTTTTCAGGATTTAATAGGCGCTACTTCAGAAATGACAGAATCTGATAAAGTAGGTTATAGTAGCTTTAATGGGCGAGAAGAGTTGTGGCAGTTATCACTGATGATTCAAGCAAAAAACCCTTTATTTGGACAATATGGCGTTCGTTTGTTTTATCCGCACAATTTTTCAATAGACCTTTTGAATGAGTTTGGATGGATAGGTTATATAACATTTTTTGTTATGGTTGTTTCGATTTTAGAATATTCATATCGTGAGGGTTCAAAATATAATGTTTTCCTTGTAGGTTTTATATTAGTAATATTCCTAAATACATTTGAGAATATGTTTACTTGTTGTGGCTATATGCAATTTTTTGTGTATTGCTTACCTGCAATTGCGTTACGTATAAATCAACGACTTGTAATAGTATGAAGAAATTATTGTTTATAATGGATACATTTCCATTAGGTGGAATATCCAAAAGTCTTTTGGCACTATTCAATGAGATAGAAGGGCAATATGATATTGACTTTCTTCTAATGCAAAAAGAAGGTCTTTTTGTACCTCTTATACCTAAGTCAATTAATGTTTTGCCGTGTGTGCTTGAACCAGAATTTCGTAATCCGCATCCAAAGAATATTATTTGCAATTTTGGTACAATGAAGTTTTCACGTTGGCTTTTATGGCTGGAGTATTCTATGCGTTGTACATTATCAAAGCTGACAGGAGGTTTGAAAAAAATGGTGTGTACTATGGATGTGTTTATAGGCAAACATTCTCGTCCTCTTGGTCGTCATTATGACGCTGCTATAGCATACCAAGGAGGACGATGTATATATTATTTAGTGGAGAATGTAAATGCTGATATTAAAATAGGTTATGTGCATAGTAATTATTCTGTAAACCAAACAGATTATATGCTTAAGCCTTCAGATATAAAGTATTTTCCTCAATTAGATTACATTGTTACAATTTCACAGATATGCTTGAATTCCTTGTACAATGAGTTTCCTACTCTTAAGGACCGATGTCTTCTGATTGAGAATATATGTTCGCCAAAAATGATAAAAGTAATGGCTCAAAAAGGAGATACATATGAAGATAATTTCTCTGGTGTTAGGTTGGTTAGTATGGGACGTTTTGATATACATATTAAAGGTATGGATATAGCGATAAAAGCCTGCCGTATATTGAAATCTGCAGGAATTTATTTCCATTGGTATTGGCTAGGCGAAGGTGAGCAACGTAATCAGCTTGAAACAATGATCCGTGAAGCAGGAGTACAAGATGTTTTTATTTTACTTGGTGCTAAAACGAATCCATATAATTATATAAAGGACGCTGATATATATATACAACCTTCACGTATAGAAGGTAAGTCTGTTGCCTTGGATGAAGTTAAGGCTTTAGCCAAACCTATAGTTGTTACTAATTTCAAATCAGTATTAGATCAGTTTACAAATCGACAGAACGCTTTAATATGTGATATTGATGCAAAGTCATTATCAGATAGCATTATTGAACTTTTAAATAATAAAGAACTTCGAGATAGTTTGGTTAATAACCTTAAACAAGAAAAAGTAGGAAACGAAGAGCAAGCTGAAATATTTGAATCATTATTAAATAATAGACACATATGATTAGAGCTATAATACAAGCTGGTTTTGGGAACCAGTTATTTCAATATGCCACATGCTATTCATTGGCAAAAGAATTAGGACAGGAACTCCAATTGGACATAAGTTTTTTTGATGACTTTAATCGTAAGGAACGTGACAATGGACGAATTAACAATCTTGACAAACTTAATATTGATTCTTGCTCCGTTATTAATTTTCCAGAATCATATTGGTTGTATCGTCTAAAGCAGAAACTTCCATTCTTACGATTTTCATTTGTTGATGGTCGACTAGTGCCTTTAGTGTGTGAGGACATCCCAAATTGTCGCGAGTTCCAGTCACATTTATTTAGAAGTATAGGTAAAAGAGGCGCTGCTGTATTAGGATTTTGGCAGAACACTAAATACTTCGACAAATATATACTGGAACTTAAGCGTCAGTTTACTCCAGGCTACCAATTAGAAGATGAAGTACTGCAATTACATGATGTAATTGATAGTGAACAAAGTGTTGGTGTACATATTCGTAGAGGTGATTTTGTCAAATTAGGATGGAGTAAAGGAACTGAGTATTACAATAAGGGAATGGATTTTCTACGTAAATACTTAGATAAGCCTCATTTTTATATAGTGACGGACGATGTGGATTGGGCTCAAAACCAGTATAAGAATGTTGATGATGCAACAATAATAAATGTCCATACTACAAATAAAGACAGTTATAAATTCTTTTTGCTTTCGACTTGCCGTCACCAGATAATATCTGAAAGTACATTTGGTTGGTGGGCTGCTTATCTCAATACCAATAAAGAAAAGTATGTTATAGTACCCAAAACAGCTAAAGGACAAATATTTAATAATAAAGAATGGATAAAAATATGATGGATACTTATAATTACCCAATAAGTATTATTCGCAATTTAGCTTTAGTAATAGTTCTTATTTTACATTTAAGACAGTCGTGTGAATATAATATTTCTGGGATTCCATGGGAATGTGGTGTTCCTCTATTTTTAATAGTATATAGTTTTTTGTTTGGACAAGAATGGGTTGATAACACGTTTCAGTGGCGCTCAAATTTCATTGTTTATGACGGCTTTTTATATAGGTAAAATAGTAATGGTTAAAAACACTAGAATAGCTTTTGTAACATCTGTATTTATAGGAACAATTGTTGCTGCTATCTGTTACACAGTTCCGTTTTTTATACCATCATTAAAAGTTTTTTTATCTATATTATACTATGCTTATCTTTCACTTGTTTTCTTCGGTATTATAATGTCCATTTTAGAAAGAGTTTTTAGAAAGTTTCTAATTGATGAGAAGTTGACTGGTGTAATAAAAAAGTTTGATCATAATACATACTATATCTACCTATGCCATTATTGGTTTACTAGTATGAGTTGGTGGAGTGTATGGGGAGAAGGTATGAATATACTTTCAGTTATAAAATATTTCTTTTTAATTTTATTTACAACGATTCCATTTTGTTTTATATCTGAGTCTATAAATGGTTGGATTAAGAAAAACATATGGATTAATAAATTATAATATGATACCTAAAATTATTCATTATTGTTGGTTTGGAGGTAATCCTCTTCCTGAATTAGCAAAGCAATGTATTGAAAGTTGGAGGCGTTTTTTTCCTGATTATGAAATAAAGGAGTGGAATGAGGACAATTTTGATATTAATATAGTTCCTTATACTACAGAGGCATACAAAGCAAAAAAATATGCCTTTGTAAGTGATTATGCTCGTTTTTGGATACTTTATAAATATGGCGGACTTTATTTTGATACCGATGTAGAGGTTATTAAATCTATGGATAAAATAATAGACAGAGGTAACTTTATGGGGTGTGAGAAAGCCGCTATTCCAGGGGCAACGCCTATGCAAATGGGCGTTGCCCCTGGCCTCGGCCTGGGGGTGAACCCTGGCCTCGGCCTGTTGAAAGAAATATTGGATGCTTATACTACTTTTCATTTCCATAATGAAGATGGAACTCTTAATACCAAAACTATTGTAGATTATACGTCTGAGATATTGTGTAAACATGGTCTGCAGAATACAGCTGAAATTCAAAAAGTTGCAGATGTTTGGATTTATCCACATGACTATTTCGCACCCAAAAATGTTGATACAAAATTACTTACTATAACTAATAACACAGTTTCAATCCATCATTATGATGCCTCTTGGGCTGAATGGTACGATCGTGCCGCAGGAGAACGTGGTCCTAAATTGGAACGTTTATTAGGAAAGAGACTTGGAGGATGTATCAATAGCTATATTTATATTTATCAACGATGGGGTATAATGGGAGCTTTAAAAAAGTATCTAAAAACAGGAAAATGAATACACCTTTAGTTACAATAGGAATACCTTGCTATAATGTAGGGAGGTTTATAGCATTGTCGATTAAGTCTGTGTTGGCACAAACTTATACGAATTTTGAGCTTATAATAACGGACGATGGATCTACGGATAATACTGTTGATGAGATTCGTAAATTCAATGATTCGCGTATAAAGTTGATTGTTGATGGTGAGAATCATGGTATCAGCTATCGCTTAAATCAGCAAATAGATATGGCAAAAGGGGATTTTTTTATCAGAATGGATGGCGATGACATCATGTTTCCCAATCGTGTTGAAGAACAAGTTCGATTCTTGTATTCACATCCCAACGTGGATGTTGTAGGGTCTTCTATTGTTGTTGTAGACGATGAGACTAAGATTATTGGCTATAGAAAATATAACACATGTCAACTTTCTAAGGATAAATTGTATATTGGAACTTGTTTTGCTCATCCAACAGTCTGTGGTCGTATAAACTTCTTTAGAAAGTATTACTATGATGAAGCATATAATGGTGCAGAGGATCATAATCTGTGGATTAGAGGTTTTTCTGGTTGTAATTATTCTACTATCGACTCTCCCTTAATGTTTTATCGTGATCCTTGTGTATTCAAGTTGAATACCTATCTTAGCAGAATGAAAATTTTGCGTAGAATGTATCGTGATTTTATCAAGTCTGATAATAAAAACGTATCTTTATTAAAAAAACTGATATTTAAGAGTTATATAAAGAGTGTAATATCGTTCACTTTGGCAAAGCTTCATCTTGATTCATTAATGATAGCAAGACGTAATCAAAAAAATGTAGATGTAAAGTACCAAATAGTTTTAGATGTAATATTGAAAATATGAGCCTTTATGCTGATAATTTTTTCAATGATATTCTACATATGATCAAATGGACAAGAATTTACCATTAAGTATTATTGGAACTTATAAACAGCAAAGTGAGATAATAGATAGAGTTTTATAATAAAATGTATGTAAAATGTAAAGAAAAAAGTATCAAATATGATAACACATGTACGAATCGAGAACTTCCGCAGTCTTAAAGATACTGGGTGGATTCAAATAAAGCCAGTGAATATTTTACTTGGGGCAAATAGCTCTGGTAAGAGTTCTTTCCTACGTAGTTTCCCCTTGTTTCTACAGTCTGTAACAAAAGAATTGCGTGAACCAATATCATGGTTTGACGATTCTTTAGTGGATTTTGGTGATTATAAGACTTCAAAGAATCGTTATGCTGCAGATGATGAATTTATAAAGTTTTCTTATAAGATTCATGGGCCATATAATGTATATAGCTATTATTCATTTTATGATTTAGGTTTGTCTTATATGGAGTATATTCAGAATTCTGATGAAATAGAATTGTGTATCTTCTATGCTTGCGATAAAGAAGGAACTTATGTGAATAAGATAGAGTTTTTGTGGAATGAGAATAAATATGTATTGCAGATTTCTTCAAGAAAAGACCAAGTTCAAGCTGTAGTTAACAATGATTTGAGCTTTTGTTCTGATTGGTATTGGGAACAGAGTACAAACCGTGGAATGTTCCCTCGTAGTTATATTATGCCTTCAAATGGCAAACATATTTTTTTTGATTCTCATATGTTTAATGTTACAATATCCACTTTAAAAGGGTATTGTAGCAAACGATTGACAAAAGAAGATAGATTACAAAAAGTAATATTTAAATGTAATGGGCGAAAAACAGAATTTCTTCATTATTTACAGTCGGAATGTGATATATCCTCGTTGAGGTCGGTAGCAAAAACTTGGAATGTAGATTCTAAAGACTTCAATGTTGTTTATGCTACTATTATGATATGGAAACTATTACCCATGATTAATATTTTGAATCAAAGTTTGGTTAATTTTTATTCTTGTTCAAGCTATATAGCTCCGATTCGTGCTGAAGCTTTCAGATCATACAGAAACCAGGGATTACAAATAAATGATATTGATGCTTATGGGCGTAATCTAAATGAATTTATAAGTTCTTTGAGAGGCAAGAAAAAGAATGATTATGAACAATATTGTCAAGATACATTAAAATGTAAGTTTTATGTATACGGTGAAGCTGCTCAAAAAAGCATATTTCTTACTAATGAAAACGGTTCTTACAATCTGACAGATGTAGGTTTCGGCTATTCACAAGTTCTTCCTATTATTACAAAGTTATGGCAATGTATTTACTCTATGAATAATAGTAAAAGAAATATGTATAGATATACTCCGGTGAAGAATCTTATAACCATAGAGCAACCAGAGCTGCATCTTCATCCAGCAATGCAAGCAAGTGTAGCTGATGCCATAATAGAAGCAACAAAAAAGGCGAAAGGGCAGGATGATGAAAGGCTAAGATTTATAGTTGAAACTCATAGTCAAGCTTTGTTGAATCGTATTGGAAGGAGAATTCGTGAAGGACGGATAAGTGCAGATGACGTTAATATCATCATGTTTAATAAGGATTTCGGAATGAAGAATACGGAGGTTCAACAGATTTCATTTAATGATAAGGGGCAACTAGAGAAATGGCCCTATGGCTTTTTTGACCCTAAAGATTGATATAAGATGTTATTTTATTTGACAGATTCTTTAATCGTAGAAAATGATGATGCAGAATACAAATCTATATTCAATGCTGTTAGAAACCTTGCTTTAGCCTCTGAAAATAGCTACCATATACTATTAGGTGATGAAAAAGTAATAGAAATGGTGAGAATGTGGTTCAATACAGACCCTGGGTTACGTCCTCTGTTTGATGATATAGCCAATAGGTATATGTTTGGCATACCTTCATATTTGACTTATTATGTTGAGGTGGTAAAGGGTGAACCTCAAGATGTAAGGGAAGAAAATGGGGTTAAGATAGCTCAAATGAAGTATTCGGACTTTAGAGAGACAAAAAATGTACAAAGCACATTACTTATTGGAGAAGATGATAATGATTGCGTTTTCTTCAAGTTTATATGTGATTGGTATGTTCGTGTAAATAAGCTTAAAGTTAATTATAGTCTAAATAATATAAGTGGTGGAGGAGAAAATACTTATCGCGAAATTGAGAAAGCTTTGAACAATGAACAGTTTTCTTTAACAATAGTTGATACTGATATAAGATATCCCAACCAAAGGATTGAAAAAGATTCTACTTATGATAAATGTCGTAAGGTTAGAGGTAGGAAAGATTTATATAAGGTTCTTCCATTAAATGTACATGAGATAGAGAATATTGTCCCGCATAATTATATAGACCAACTTGATTCTTGGACAACAGAGATTCTTGCAAAAAATAAACAGCATTATGATTGTTTGATTCATGATGCAGAAAATATTCTTCCATTCTTCGATTTGAAGAAAGGTATACTTTTGAGTAAGATAAATGGAAACGTAGATTACACTGCATTTGCTGAAAAATGTTATCTTCAAAATGAAATGTTATCAGGAAATGGTATTCAATTTAGTGATTATTGTAATGGTAATTTAGATAAAGGAGGAAAAGGCAATAAAGACAAAATTGTATATCGGGGTGTCTTCTCAAATATATTGTCAAAACTATTAGAGAAAATAAAGGACGAGTCTTTAAGTGGCGAACCAGACTTATTTAATTTTCAAAGACAATGTTGGAATGAGATTTCACAAGCAATGCTTAACTGGGGATGTGCAAGAAATAAAGAAGCATTGTCCTAAATAGATTAAAAATGTAATTATGAAAATCCTTCACATAGTTAACATCTACTTTGTTCTCCCTTATTTTATCGGAGACCAATTTACGTATTTCAAGGAACGTGGCTATAAGATGAATGTTGTCTGTAGCCCAAGTGAGTATCTGGCTGACTATGCCAAGAAGCAAGGCTTCGACTATATTGAGACTCCTGTGAACCGGAGTATTTCAATAAAGCAAGACTTGACGAGTATAAGGAACATCTGCAAGTTTATACGCAAAAAGAAGATTGATATCGTTGTAGGGCATACGCCTAAGGGTGCGCTGCTTGCGATGATTGCCGGATGGCTGTGCAGAGTGCCTAAGCGTATATACTTCAGGCATGGTCTGGTTTATGAAACGAGTCATGGATTGAAGCGGACTATCCTAAAGACTGTAGACAGAATTGCATCGGCTTGTGCTACGCAGATTGTTTGTGTCAGTCCGTCGGTACTTAAGCGTAGTATTGAGGACAGACTCGCTCCTGCTAAGAAGCAGATGATATTGAGCAAGGGCACTTGTAATGGTATTGATACGCAGGGACACTTTAATCCTGCAAACATTGACAAGGCACGACTAAACGATCTGAAAGCAAAGTATGGTATAAAGGATGATGATTTTGTTATAGGCTATTCAGGTCGTATGGTGCGTGATAAGGGCATCATAGAGCTGGTGCGTGCTTTTGACAAACTGAAAGATGCTGACAACTGCAAGCTATTGTTGGTGGGTATGTTTGAAAAGCGTGACGCTCTGCCTGATGATGTGAAGAACCGCATCGAGAATGATCCTCGCATAATATATACTGGTTTCATAAATGGTGGTATGGAATACTATTATGCCATGATGAACGTGTATGTGCTTGCATCGTACAGAGAGGGCTTCCCGACTGGTGTGCTTGAGGCGCAATCTATGGAGAAGCCTGTTATAACAACTCGTGTCACGGGATGTTGCGACTCGATAGTTGACGGAAAGACTGGTTTATTTATAGACAATGATGCTGATGACTTGGCTAAGAAGATAGACATGATAAGACGCGACAATGCTATTGATGGCATGGAAGGTCGTAAGTGGGTTGTTGAAAACTATGACAGCAGAATTATCTGGAAGGAAATAGAGAAGTTGTATTAAAACATAGAAATAGATTTATAGGTATGAAGAATATATTGATAACAGGTGCCAACAGTTTTATTGGTACTTCAGTAGAAGCATGGCTGCTTCGCAATAAGAATGAGTATAAGGTTGACACTGTAGACACTATGAATGATGCCTGGAAGAAGGCTGACTTCACTCAGTATGACGTGGTATTTCATGTAGCTGGTATTGCTCATGTTGACCCAAAGCCAGAAATGGCACCACTATATTATAAGGTGAATCGTGATTTGACCGTTGAGATAGCAAAGCATGCCAAGGCTTCGGGTGTGAAACAGTTTATTTTCATGAGTTCGCAGATTGTATATCATGCAAGCAAATCGTTAGAGGGTACTATTATAGGCAAGAACACTCAGCCAAATCCTAATGACTTCTATGGTGACTCGAAGTTGCAGGCTGAGAAGGGACTGAACGAATTGGCTTCGGACGATTTCAATGTAGTAAACCTCCGTCCTTGTATGATATACGGAACTAATGGTAAGGGCAACTTCCAACGTTTGGCTCGTTTGGCTTTGAAGACTCCTATTTTCCCTCTGTGGCACAACAAGCGCTCGATGTTGTACATTGACAATCTGTGCGAGTTTGTTAAGCAGGTTATTGACCGGCAACTGGCTGGAACGTTCCATCTGCAGAACAAGGAGTATGCTGATACTGTAGAGATTGTGCGCTATTATGCCAAGGCTAACGGTCACGCTCTGTGGTGTACACGTTTGTTCAATCCGTTGGTATGGCTTGGCTCTTTCTTCTTGACTCCTCTGTGCAAGATGTTTGCCAACCAATACTATGAGCAGGACTTGACAACGTACGACTTTGAATATCAGATTGTGTCGTTTAAGGATTCTTTGAAACGTATCAAACTCTGATGGATAAAACTAAAGAGGCTTTGTATGGACTGATTCGAATGGCATTGATAGGGGAGCGTCCTATGGCGTTTCCTGAATCAGTGGATTGGAATCTACTTTATGATTATGCCAAGATGCAAGGTGTTGCAGCAATCGCTATGGATGGGCTGCAAACATTGATGAATAATATCGGCTTTGCCCCAGTTGGATTGGGTATAAAGACAAAATTGCAATGGTATGCTTTGTCAATGTCTATTGAAAAAAGGCATACAAAGCAGTTGGAGTCAAGCAAAGAGATTGCGTCTATATGGCATGAGGCTGGTATACGAACTTTAGTGTTGAAAGGGTTTGCCTTTGCTCAATATTATCCTAAACCTCTACAACGTCTGGCTTCGGACATGGATTGCTATCTGTGTGGAGGTTATGAGGTGGGTAATAGTGAAATGGAGCGCTTGGGGATAAAGGTGAACAGGGAAGACTATCGCCATGCTACATTCCAGTATAAGGTTGTTTTTGTAGAGAACCATAAGATATGCACTACTGTAAGAGGAAAGAGGCAGCGTAAGTGTTTTGAGGCATATCTTCGTTCGTTGCTTGAGAATGAACCGACTGTATGTATTGACGATTCTTATTTAGAAAAGCCTTGCGACCGATTCAATGCCCTTTATTTCCTGCAACATTGTCATAGGCATTTCTTGCGTGAAGGTATCACGTTGCGGTATATCTGTGACTGGGCAATGATTCTTAAAAGTGCAGATTGTTTTGATTCTGAATTTTGGAATGAATGTGATAAGAATGACCTTAAACCTTTTGCCGAATCAATGACACGTCTGGCATACGTAGTATGTGGGGTTAAGGCTCCGTGGATGAATGGTGATGTTATGTTGCAGATTCAAGACAAAATGCTCCTTGATGATTGCTTCCGCATTGCCGACAATGCCATAAAGTACGGCAACAGTCTGAAGGCTCACGTACAAATGGTCAAAAACATGTTGGGCATGCGCTGGAAATATAAGTATTTCTCGCAACGGTCGATGGAGATAGAACTGATAAGCTCGGTTTGGAGTAATTGGGTGGAGAAGAATCCGAAGATATAACTATCCTAAAAAATGAAATAATAAAACTATGACAACTTATATTATTATTTTTGTTCTGCTACTTATTGCGGAACTCGTGTATTTCCGCATTGCGGACAAGTGTAACATTATTGACAAGCCTAACCAAAGGTCGTCGCATACGACGATAGTGTTGCGTGGCGGTGGCATTATATTCCTGATTGGTGCTTGGGTGTGGAGTGCATTCTTTGGATTTGAATATCCATGGTTCCTTGCAGGTGTGACACTTATAGCAGGAGTGAGCTTTGTGGATGATATTCATTCGCTGCCTGACTCTGTGAGACTGGTAGCACAGTTTGCTGCAGCTGCCATGGCTTTCTATCAGTTGGATATTCTGCATTGGAGTATGTGGTGGATTGTGTTGGTAGCACTAATTGTTTATGTAGGAGCTACGAACGTGATTAACTTTATGGATGGCATTAATGGTATCACGGCGGGATATGCACTGGCGGTACTTATACCACTGGGACTCTTGAACACGAATTATCAGGAATTGGCCATGAATTACTCCACGAATGAATCTTTGGGGGACACGAATTACCATGAATTATCCATGAATTTAGCCACGAATTGTTCTTCTGTTTTTTCTTCGGATGGGGTGTTTGTGGATCAGTCGCTGATTGTAGCTTCAATTATTGCTGCAATAGTGTTCTGCATCTTCAACTTCCGACCGAAGGGCAAGGCTAAGTGTTTTGCTGGCGATGTCGGGTCAATAGGTATAGCATTCATTATGTTGTTCCTGTTAGGTAATGTGATTATCAAGACAGAAGATATAACATGGCTGATATTCTTATTAGTCTATGGTGTGGATGGTTGTTTGACAATTATACATCGTATTATGTTGCATGAGAACTTGGGTGAGGCACATAGAAAGCATGCTTACCAGATTATGGCAAACGAGCTGAAGATTGGACATGTAAAAGTAACGCTGTTGTATATGGCCATGCAGTTGGCTGTATCGTTGGGATTTGTTTATATATGTCCTAATACTGTGCTTTGCCATTGGATGTATTTGATTGGAGCATTAGCTGTACTGGCTATCGCATACGTATTGTTCATGAAGAAATACTATCACTTGCATGAGGAGTACCTTGCTGAATTAGGAATTTTGAATTAGTAGTTAGGAGTTGGTTGCCAGAGGCAATTGGGAATTTTGAGTTTTGAATTTTGAATTGTTCTCGGCTAAAGCCTGCGATTAGGAATTACTCAATTTTGAATTTGGAATAAGGATTCATGGATAATTCGTGGTAATTACTTCCTTACAGTCAGTGGGTCCAAGGACAAATCTCGTGACAAAAAGATTGCGTGGGTCTTAGTCATAAATTATCGTATATTAATCATAAATTCTATCGACATATTCGTTTGATTCGAGTGATTCGTGTTCTATAAAAGAATTAGTAATTAGGAGTTACGAGTTGTCGGCTTTTCAGATTGTGAATTACTCAATTTTGAATTGATGCCTACGGCAATGTTGAGTTTTGAATGTTGAATGTTGAATTGTCGCCTTTGGCGATGTTGAATTGTTCAATTTGGAATTTTAAGTGTTGAATGTTAAATGTTAAATTAGGATATGGAGATAAATAAGGAATTTTTAGGCAAGCTCTTTGAGAAGGCGGTGGAGAATCCACGCTTGAGACAGAATTATGACTTGCGTACTTCTTCGGCTGACAATAGTCAGCGTATGCTGAATGCGCTGTTGCCAGGGACAGTTGTACCTATACACAGGCATCCACAGAGTACGGAGAATGTCTTTCTCTTGTGCGGTAAGATTGTTGAGGTCATCTGTGATGAAAATGGAAACGAGATAGGGCGTATTCATCTTGACCCTACCATTGGTAATTATGGTTGTGTTGTGCCACAAGGTGCATGGCATACTGTAGAGGTGCTGGAACCTTCGGTTATATTCGAGGCTAAGGACGGGAAATATGGTGAGGATGGCAGTGAGACGTTTGATGCTTTCAAGGCAAAGGAAGCGGAAAACAAAGAACAGGCTTCAGCTACTTCAACTACATTCTCCAACAGTCTTGGAGATTTGAAAAAGAACATAGAGTATTTGATTGGCATGGAACGCCAGTCGGGAAGCATGGATGTCATTACTCCGCTTTATGTGTCGCGCATGCTGAATGTGCCTTTGGAAGATGTGGAGAAGGTGATGAAGGACATGGGAGCTTAATGTTGTTTTATAAAAACAATTAAGTGAGTAAACTTAATTGACATACATACTCTGACAACTGCCTTTTTAGATTATTTCGATTATCTAATTACTGAACTTTCGCAAGTTCAGAGAATTCAGAAGTTAAAGAAGTTAGCGCTCCCTATGGTCGCTAGAATTTAAAGCCGTATGTCTTACAGCTGAATAGTCAGCAAAAAGAGTAATGGCTATAAATTCTATAACTTCTTTAAATTCAATAACTTCTGAACTTGCGAAAGTTCAATCTAATTACAATATGCGAAAAACAAAGTTTGGCTATATAAAGGATGGGAATTATATCCGTATTGGTGACAATATGCATGGGATATATAAGACCTACGATGATATGCGTTTTAACTGGCAGTTAGTCAGTCAGACAGAAGGTTACATAACAAAGTACTACCTGCTGAACAATAAAAATGAAGCCATTGAATACGTAGGACGAAAAGACCCATGGTCACCACTGACAATAGGCACCAAGGAGCAATATCTCTATATGGATAATGCGCAAGGCTCAATGCAGGAAGTGACAACCTATGGAAGAGAATATATTACTGGGGAAAAACGCAAACAGCAGAGTAACAGCATCTATAAAACCATCAATGGAGAAGAATGCCTTGTAACATACGCCTATTATGCTATCAACAGGAACAGAGGAAAGGAATACAACAGTAAGGATGCATACGTCTGTGAACATTATCAGACAGGAGAGTATGCCATCAGCAACAATGACCACCATATCATTCTGGAAGGATTAAAGAGCGTAAAACTCTCGGATGACAATATCGCAGAGGTCGTGTTTGCGGGAGAAGACAAAACCACGTGGGTAAATCTGTACACCATGCAGGAATTTGATGAGCGTCCGGTGGTAGAGCATATGGGATTTATGGACGTGCTGAGAGTTAGCTATAACTATTATTTCTATAAAAACAGAGATATGGCAGGCATACCGATGCATCATCGGGAATGCGTGGCAAATGACAGAATATTCCAGTTCTTGGACCTGTATATGATACTTAGAGACCACCCCAATAAAGTCTACTATATATCTGGAGAGCACCGAAGAAAGGAACAGTGGTATCTGATACTGATTGACATTACTAATGCCAACTCGAAGACTCGTAAAGAAATACCCTCGATGTGGTTACCGAGACGAAGTTGATATGAAGGATATTCAGCTATACGATTATCAAAGAGAAATGAGTGAACGGATTGAGGCGGCTTTTCGGTCGTGTCAATCCGTGATGGTGCAGATGCCGACAGGTACGGGTAAAACGATACTTCTTGCAGAAGTAGTGAAAAGAGAAAAGGGAAAAGTGAAAAATCCGTATGTGTGGATTGTGGTGCATCGGCGTGAATTGGTAGAACAGATAAGAGAAACGCTTGAAACCATGATGAGTAGCTTTTCTACTTCTGGCACTACACCTTCCCTCTTATTGTATGATTCTCGCATAAAAGTAATGTCGATACAATGGCTGTCGAGACACTATCAAGAAATGGAGGAAATTCCATCATTGATAGTAATCGACGAGGCGCATCATGCCGTGGCGAAAACCTACAAGGAGGTGATGGATGCTTTTCCAGAAGCGAAAAAGTTAGGACTGACAGCCACGCCCTGCCGACTGACCAAACGAGGGTTCACCGACTTGTTTGACGTGCTGTTGCAGTCGTGGTCAGCAAAGAAGTTTATTGCCGATGGGTGGCTATCGCTGTACGACTATATGTCCATCAGAGAGGACAGCGAGGACTGGCGCTTGGTGAACTCGCTGAAGAAACGAGGTGCCGACGGAGACTTCTCGCTGAAAGAGATGAGTGAGAAGCTGAATGTGCAGCCAAGTATCGAGAGGCTTTGCGATACAGTGATGAGATATGCAGCAAACAAGAAAGGCATCACTTACGCCATAGACATAGCCCATGCGGAGCATATCGCAGAAGCGTACAGACAACATGGCATAAATGCAGTGGCGATAAGCAGCAAGACACCGCTTTTAGAAAGAAAGGCAATCATTGAAAGGTTTAAGGAAACAAGTGTAGGAGATTATCATGGTAAGCCTTGTTGTGCCTCTTTGAGCCTTACTAAGCCATTAGGTGAAACATTGAGTGCAGACTCTAAGGCAGACGTGAGGGATAAGACATTGGCACAGAAAGCCAACATACAAGTGTTGGTGAACGTTGATTTGTTCGGAGAAGGCTTTGACTGTCCCGATGTAGAGTTTATCCAGTTGGCGAGACCCACACTGTCGTTGGCAAAGTACCTGCAGCAAGTAGGACGTGGCATGCGTGTGTTTGAGGGCAAGAAGTATTGTCTGATATTGGACAATGTCGGGCTGTACCGTTTGTTTGGTCTACCGTCAGATGACAGAGACTGGCAAGCCATGTTTGAGGGACGTGTAGCAGGTAAAGGCATTCTAACAGAGGAAGTGGAAGGGCTGTATAACATAGCCTATTCCATTTGTAACGAACAAGAGAGGATTACTTCGGACGCACGAACAGAGCTAATCACCGTGATGACACATGAGGGGCAACGTATGGACTTGGAGGAAGCATACGG
>ENA-ORNT01000239-ORNT01000239.1-human-gut-metagenome-genome-assembly--contig:-NODE-239-length-40815-cov-18.145878_pt1 | contig 40815 bp, 68 predicted proteins | sample MGYA00242120_ERZ509032 | MGnify/ENA primary metagenome ERZ509032 (study PRJEB26280, sample SAMEA2338729) | human gut metagenome | biome: human gut; feature: human-associated habitat; material: faeces...
CAGCTAGTATTTTAGTACCATAAACATTGTTTTGAATGCTCTCACATGGATTGTTTTCCATCATAGGTACATGTTTATATGCTGCTGCATGGAATACATAGTCAGGCAGGTAAGTCTTGAAGATATGTTCCATTCTGGACTTGCTACAGATAGTGGTGACGATGGTTTCAGCTTTAATATCAGGGAATTGCTTCGCCATCATCAATCGTATATCGTGCTGCGGGGTCTCTGCACTATCTATCAGAATTAATTCCGCAGGACTGTATTTGGCGATTTGTCTTACCATTTCGCTTCCGATACTTCCAGCAGAACCTGTAATCAATATGCGTTTGCCATGAAGCATAGAACCCACGCTTTCCATATCGATGCTGATTTCATCTCTAGGAAGTAAATCTTCTATGCTTACCTCCTTGAGTTGTTGCTGTTGATTCCTATTCCATTCCTGTGTTGTAGGCATGTAAATATGTATACCTTCTGCGAGGAGTGCATCCTGGAAGTCCTTGTTTGCTCGAAAACCGTCAATAGCACCAGGAGAAATTAATAGGGTAGAGATATTGTTGTTTCTCATGGTCTTGATGGTATTTATGTCTGGCGCATACACCTTAGTACCCATCAGATGATGGTGTTTAATTTCTGCATCATCAGAGATAAAGCCCATGAGTTTGAATTTCATAGGTTTATTGTTCTTAATTTGTTTAGCTAATCCTATACCTCCTTCTTTCACGCCATAGATAAAAGCGTGTTTAATGTTGTAATCAGAGAGAGAGACATCAAAGACAGTCTTAGCAATAACTCTGATAGCCCACAAGGCTAAAGTGGATATGAGTGCTCCAAGTACAATATTGCGGTATTCAATTTCAACCCCAGGGAAGATATGAGTACTAAGCAGCATATTTTTTGTAAGAGCAGACAGTACTGCACCAAATGTAACAGCATAGAATACTCTTTGCAAATCAATAAACGATGAGTATCTGAGAATACCGTCGTATGTGTGGAATATCCTAAAACCGATGGCATGGAACAATGTGAATATAGCAAATAACATAGAGAGTTGTCCTAAGATACTCAATGCCTTTGCTCCACTGTTAATCTGCTGATATATAAATAAGTAAGAAACAAATATCACAGCACTGTCTATCCAAAAAATACACCAGTATGGTAGTGATTTTTTGGAGAAATACCAATTTGATAGTCTATTGAAAAACTTCATGTTCATGAGCTTCTAATACAGGTTGTTTAATTGAACATTATTTGGTTATAATGTTTTCTTTTATCGTGTCAGTGATATAGCGTACATCTTCTTCTGAAACGCATGGACCACTAGGTAAGCAGAGACCTTTAAGGAACAAATCCTCACTGATACCATTTGTGTATGACGTACAGTCTGCATAAACGGGTTGACAATGCATAGGCTTCCATAAAGGGCGTGCCTCTATGGATGCTTGATCAAGTGCTATTCGTAAAGCTTCCACATTCTTGTTCGGCTCCAATGATGTATGTGCGCTTTTTGCACTGTGTGTAACGCCAGCTGCACCTCCTACAGCGCCCGTAATGACCTGACTATATGCCTTTTTTTCGCCTTTAATCTTAACTCCTTCATCTAACAGAATCGTATTGAGCCAAAAATTTGAGTCAAAATCAGGTGTTGGGTTGCTATGTACGGTGATGCCCTTGACATTTGCCAATAATCTTGTATATAGGTCATGTACGTGTTTGTGATGCGCTATATGGTCGTTTAGTACAGTCATTTGACCTCGTCCTATTCCCGCACAAACGTTGCTAAGACGGTAATTGTAACCAATGTGCTCATGTTGGTAGTATGGATATGACTCTCTTGCTTGGGTTGCATAGAACATAATGCGACTCTGGCTTTCGGCGTCTGGGCATATTAAGGCACCACCACCACTTGTCGTAATCATTTTATTTCCGTTGAAACTTAATACGCCATATCTGCCAAATGTTCCACACACTTGTTTTTTATAACGGGAGCCAAGACCTTCTGCTGCATCCTCTATAAGTGGAATGTCGTATTTGTTAGCAACCTGCAATATTTCGTCAATCTTTGCAGGCATACCATATAGATAAACAACGATGATGGCTTTAGGCTTTTTACCTGTCTTTTCTATTCTGTCAGCAATAGCTTGGTCTAGAAGCTGAGGATCCATATTCCATGTCTCTTTTTCACTATCCACGAAAACAGGTTTTGCACCTAGATATTTAATAGGGTTGCTTGATGCGCAGAATGTAAAAGATTGTACCATAACTTCATCTCCCGCTTTTACATCACAGTCTAGCAGTGCAAGGTGTACTGCAGCTGTACCTGCACTTAATGCAACCACCTTTTTGTCTTGTCCTACAAAGTTTTCCAAATCTTTCTCAAAACCATTGACATTCGGTCCTAGTGGAACAACCCAATTGGTATCGAAAGCATCTTGGATGTATTTCATTTCATTGCCACTCATATGAGCAAGGCATAAGTATATTCTTTTTCTATTCATCATATTTTAAACCTATTTAAATGTTCTGAGCATCATATTATTTATATGATTTCGTTATTATATGATATTCTCTTTCCTGTGACTGTAGCTATTATAATCTTAATGTCCATAATAAAGCTATAGTGTTTAAGATAAAAGAGATTGATTCTAACTTTATCTGGATAGATAACGAAGTCATTATATTCTTGTGGATTGGCTTGTTTGGCAAGCAATTCTTCTTCGTTACGATATTTCAGACTTGCTGGACCTGTGATTCCTGGGCGCAATTTAAGAATATCTCTATCTTCTCCTTCTAGTTTATCAGCATAGCCTGGTACGTCAGGCCGGGGACCTACAAAACTCATGTTACCAATTAGGACATTCCAAAGTTCAGGAAGTTCGTCTATCTTATATTTCCTAAGTTTAGCACCAAGAGGTGTTATTCTGCTTTCTCCTGCAACGGATACGGAAGAGCCGTCATGGTGTTGTGACATAGATCGAAATTTATACATAGTGAATAGTTTCCCATCCTTACCTACTCTTTTTTGTGTGAAGATAGCAGGCCCATCTGGCATTTTTGTATGTATAAGAATCCATGTCAGAAACAATATTGGACTAAGAAAAATCAGTCCTAATAAAGCTGTTATTCTATCAAATATATATTTAAAAATCATATTGTGTATTAAGTACTCATTTCTTTATAAACGTTTGATGATAGCGTTTATTGCATATCCTATAAAACATATTGCCGAATATATTGGATTTATGTGTTCTATTTCTCTATAAACTTTCCAAACATCTTTTGCAGCTTTCCACTTTTTTGAAGTATTTGACGTAGATACTAATCGATAGCATGCTAATGTATTTTGTAGCCCATAAGCTTTGAAGCCTCTTTTCATAATGAGCAACCATAAAGCCATATCTTGAGAGCTTTTTATGTTAGGCATTATGAATTTTCCGGTCTTTTCTCTATCTAGGATAACGGTAAGGCATCCGATGATAGTATTACGTAAATAACCATGGTATCCAATTATTTTTGGTACGTTGATGGTGTTTCCTGTTGGGGTACCATCTTCTTTTATGACGCTATAGCTACTAAAAGAGAATGCTATGTTTTTTTCTATCATGAATTTAATCTGGGTTTCAAGTTTATTTGAAACCCAAATGTCATCACTGTCAAGAAATGCAATATATTTACCTGTCGCATTTTCCAATGATTTGTTTCTTGCGCAAGCAGGACCGCTATTCTTTCCTGTAGAAAACAATTTGATCCTATTATCTTCAACAAGAAATTTTTCTACGATTTTTACTGTGTCGTCTTTAGAACAATCGTCTGTTATAAGTAACTCCCAATTGCTGTATGTCTGATCAATTACAGATTGTATTGATGCGGCTATAAATTTTGCTGCATTGTAGGAGGGCATGATGATACTAACTTTATTCATTGTATATAAATTATAATTATTCTATGTATCCACATTAAAAGTGGATCAGATTAAAAATAAAAAAGATGTCTTACTTGTCATTTTCTTATGAATTTCATAAGTGTAGCGACAATGCGAGTTGCTATAAAAGGTATATTATAAGGACTTGTGAGCATCTTTATATATCTTTTTTGCAACTTGCATACAATGTGACTTTTTTGTAATATTGTCTGCTTAGTCCTGCTGGCAGACCCAACTCTTAATCTTCTGTAATATATGGCATTCTTGTCCGATAGAATTATATTTCTGACATTTTTACTGATTTCTGCCATGAATACAGAATCTTCTCCAACCTTTAAGTTTGTGTCAAAGCGGGTGTCTTGTATGCTTTTTTGACTTATGATTTTACAACAAGCAGAACTCATAAATTTTCTTCCTTTTAGTACTGATAGCGGTGCATTCTTGTGTGCAAGTTTCTCATATGCTGATGCGATGTAGTCGTTTTCAGTTTTGTTGCTATTGTTATAAAATGCTTTGACATTACTTGCAACAATGTTATTCGGAGTTGCTTTATAGTATAAATTCTCTAAATAAGATGGTGAGATTTTGTCATCATCATCTATGAAACATACGTATTCTCCTTGTGCTCTTGCCAATCCAATATTCCTTGCATTTGACACACCAGGAGTTTCTGTGGGTATGACAACAGTATTAAAGTCATACATTTTTGTTAAATTGTAAATGCATTCAATATAGGGTTTAATAACTCCGTTAAGAACAATGATTACTTCAAAGCATTTCTTGTTCATTGTTTGGTTGTTTATGCTTTCGAGGCAGTCCTTAAGATAAGGACCTGGTTTATATGTTGGAATGATGATGCTGATTTTCATGTTTTACTAATATTTTTAGCTTCCTTCAATTTATGGAAATGAAGGAAGCTTATGTCTAATGTTTATCGTTTGAAATTCTTGATGTTTTTTTCAATAATTTTTTTGCATGCTTGCCCATCTCCTTATGGGTAGTTAGCTTTGTTCATTTTGTTATATTCTTTTTGGTCGGAGAGATGCTTTGATTCATAGCAATTTCTTGGTAATTGATTTCAACCAATTGGACTGTACTAGCTTCTACGACCTTTTAGACTCATTTGTAGTTTTCTAACTTTCTCATAATGCATATTTGTTTATATAAATATGGTAGATAAAGTCTTATCTTTCTTAATATCCAACAGAAAACATACCTATGTGGTAAATTCCTTTTGATGAAAAGAAGATAATCTTTATCTGAATGCGTTGGGTACATGATATATTTTTTCCTTTCTTTAAAAGACATTGATATTAGTTTATCTATTTCTGCCTTACCATTTATGTGGTCAAATTCACATTTGCCGCATACGTGAGAAGTGGTGAAAGTAGGAATGTTATATCTTTGGGCAGTCATGCTATAGTCATAATCGGCACTTCCATGAATGTAACCTTCATGGAAAATACCGATTTTTTCGACAACCTCTTTGGGAATTAAAAGAATATTAGCATTTGTCAAATCAATCATTTGAGGAGAGTTTGATGGAGTGGCAGAATAACTATCTCCTTTAGATCCTGATTTAAAAACTTCACCTCCATACGTTATCTTTGTTTCATCATTTATGTCACATGTTATGCCACTATATATACCAATACTCCCGGTAGTTTCGAGTACATAATTGTGCGTGTTTATTAATTCTTCGAAAACATTTGGTAATACCATTGTGTCATCGTTTATTAAAAGATAATAATTCCAAGGTGTAGAAGCTTTAAGTGCCTCTTTCCATGCGAGCCTCATGCCACCTGCCCAATAGCATTGACCATTTCCTTTTATAATATGAATGTTCTTATCTTTGAATTCTGCTTTTATTGCATCTGCCGTACCATCAGTACAACCATCATCTGTCAAGAAAACAGTTATTTCAAAAGTTGCAGTTTGGTGCTTGACATTATATAGTGTACATGCCTCATATAGATGCTTGAGGCATGCAATCGTCTTGTCTTTGCGGTTGAAGCATGTTATTATGGTTGCTATATTTAATTTCATAAACAGTTTTTTTAGAATAAACGCATAAAGATTATATTTATTGTATAGTTTTACTATTATTATGCTATACTCCTAACTTTATTTACATTAATGTATAGTTTTTGTTTAATATTAGGAAAAATACTATGAAAAGTTTGTGAGTTTCATATTTTTTGTTTATATTTGCACAATAAATAAGTTTTTAATATGGCTAAAATATGTTGCTTCTTTAATTATCCTCCACATTATCGTTTCCCGATATATAAAGCTATGTCGGAAACATTCGATTGTGATTTTTTCTTTGGAGATACTGTTTTTGAGCCAATTCGCAAATTTGATGTTAATAATTTGAATGGATTTAAGCAAAACTTTAAAGCTGTTAAAACAAAGTTCAAAGGTTATGTTTGGTACAAAGGGTGTCTTCAATTATTTAGATTTAAATATGATTATTATATACTCACAGGTGAAAATTGTATAATTCCCAATTGGTTAATTTTATTGTGGGCAAAAATAACTAATAGAAAAGTTTTGTTATGGACTCATGGTGTTCATGAAACTATATCTAAAAAAACAACAAGGTTTGTTTTAAGTATGTTTTATTCACATGCAGATTATCTTTTAATGTATAATAATTACAATTGGAGGTTTATGGAACAAGTTGGGTGTAATTGCAAGCAAATGCGTACTATACATAATTCCTTGGACACTTCCTTGCAGACACAAATTTATTCAACATTAAAGCCAACCAATGTTTTTAAGAACTATTTTGGTAATGATAATCCTGTGGTAATTTATATCGGAAGAATACAAAAACGTAAAAAGATAGAACAGGTCATTGAGGCTCTAGCTTTGGGACAAAAGCAGAAATTTGAATTTAATGTTGTCATCGTTGGCTCTACTCTCGATAATGATTCTGTGATGCATTTAGTTGAACGGTATGGTTTATGTGATAAAGTTTGGTTTTATGGACCTTGCTTTGATGAAAAAAATAATGCCCAATTGTTGTATGATTCTTCTGTTTGTGTCTGTCCAGCAGAAGTGGGACTTACGGCAATTCATGCATTAAGCTATGGGTGTCCTGTAATTTCAAATGATAATTTTGAGAAGCAAATGCCTGAGTTTGAAAGTATTATTGAAGGAAAAACAGGTTCTTTCTATAGAGAAAATGATATTAGTGATTTGTTGACAAAAATCATGTATTGGTGTAAATTGAGTGATACTCGCAGAATGCAAATAAGAAAGGATACTCGAAAATTGATATTGTCAGAATGGAGTGTTGATTATCAAATAAAAGTGTTAAAAGAATTGTTGAAATGAGAATATTATGGATTTGTCAAAAATTACCGCCAGAGGCTGATGCGTTAATAGGCGGAGACCCCGAATTGAAGAGTACAGGTGGGTGGATTGTTGGTATGGCTGGCGAATTAACGAAAGATAAAAGTATTAAACTTGCAATAGTTGCTGCGTCTTCTTTAGTTAATTCCGTTAAGGTCGTTCATGGGACTTGTATCACTTATTTTATTTTGCCGTTTGCCAAATCTGAAAAGGATCAAGGGTTTATCAGAAACTGCAGAGAAATTAAGGCTACTTTTAATCCTGATGTTGTACACATCCATGGAACGGAGTATTTGGAATCCTTGCTTTGGGTTCATGCTAATGGAGTAGAACATACTGTTGTTAGTTTACAAGGTATCATGAAAGCATGTTGCCAGTATTATTATTCTGGTATGAGTCAATGGGATGTTCTGTCCAGCATAACACCTCGAGATTTATATAGAGGTACTATTTTCTCTAAGGCTCATGATTTTCAATGCAAGGCTCAGTATGAACAACAATTATTGCTACAAGTAAAACATGTAATAGGAAGAACTACATGGGATAAAACGCTCTTATGGTCGATGAATCCTAATGTTGAATACCATTTTAATAATGAGATTCTTAGGGAAGAATTCTATGACAATTCTGTTTGGAGATATTCAGAATGTAAAAAGCATAGCATATTTGTTAGCCAAGCCAGTGTACCATATAAAGGGTTACATCAATTGGTAAAGGCGCTACCTCGTATAAAGGTACAGTATCCTGATGTCATGGTAAGAGTTGCTGGTTTTAATGTTTGTGAGAAAAGTTTTAAGAGGAAACTTTTTAGAGAAGGCTATGGGAGATATCTTCTTAAGCTATTACGAAAGTTTGATTGTCACAATAATATAGAATTTCTGGGTCCTTTAAATTCTCAGAAAATGAAGAAGGAATTGCTTTCTGCGAATCTTTTCTTATTGCCATCTTCTATTGATAATAGTCCTAATGCGTTATGTGAAGCTCAAATTTTGGGTGTTCCTTGTGTCGCTTCGCGAGTTGGTGGAGTTGCAGACTTAATAACTGATGATGATTTGGGAAAAATGTATAGATTTTCGGATGTTAGTGAATTAGCATATGCGGTATGTTCTACATTTGAAATTTCTTCCAGTTTCGATAATAAGAGAATGAGAGAGGTTGCAGCGCAACGTCATGATAAAAAGAAAAATGTCTCAGATTTGGTTGAAATTTATTATGGGCTCGTCTAAATGTACCGTTTGTGTATGGCATGTTTCTAATGCCATACACAAACGGTACATTTAGACATATTTTTTTTAATGCTTTCTATTATATATTTTCTTTCATGGCTTTTTAGTGCTATATAATATATAGAAATCGCTACATATAAATAGCTGATAAAAATGAGTATCCATGGCGAGAGATAAGCCTTCAAAAATAGTAAAGGACAACAGAGTAACGTGACAGAAATTGCAGGAATATATGATTCTATAATTAGAGAACTAATTTTGAAAGCAGATATTCTTTTGATTATAATTGGTCTGGCTATTGTTACCAAGAGCGAAAATAGTATGTATATATAAAATAGATACTCAGGCTGTAAGCCCTGTTTTAATGCAAAATATCCAACTATCACTGATAGAACTACTAATGTATTAGTTGCAATTTGATATATTTTTATTTTACCTGTTGCAAATACGAAATCTGATAAACCTGCATTTATGCTATTTACGAGCATGTTAATAACCAGCAGACGGGTAAAAATTATAGAATATGGAGGAATACTCTTTAACCATAGTCCAAATATCGTCTCTGGTATTAATATGAAAGGGATTGATATGATGAACATGGCAAAATAGGTAACCTTTGAAGAAAGGCACACTAAATGAATGGAACGTGTTATATCGTTGGCCGCATAGCTTTTAACAACTTGTGGCGAAATTGATTTTTGAGCGTTATTGCTAAATGTTTGTAGTATTCCGCTTACAGAATTAGCTACAGCAAGTCCTGCATTCATGGCTGTATTAAAAAACAAATTTATGAGTAAAGCTCCTCCTTGTGACTGAGCAATAATGGCAAGTGCTCCATAGCCAATAGCAGCAGAAAACTTGATGACATCCCAGTATTTGTTCCAGTTTTTGACAAAACAATGGCGTGTGATATCTTTAAAATAATATCGACAATACCCCCAGAATACAACAGTTGGAAATGCTGTCATAAATGCGGTAATGAGAGCATATATTACTAATTTGTTTTCAAAATAATCAATTAAAAGATATGTGAAAATCAGTTTTACAACACTTGATATTACATCTGTACTGCAAAATACAATGAATTTTTCCTTAGCTAATAATAATCCGTTATATGGAACTCCTACAAAAGAGAAGGCCGAAGCTATGATTGATATGTCAAAAACAATATAGGCCTTTGATATATCGCCAATGTAGTTTACGAAATTGGCAATATAATAATGTCCGATAGGCAGGGCTATCAAAACTGTAAATAAAGCAATGAATAAATGTATGACTAAATTAGTATTAAATGTTCTACATGCTTCATTTATGTCTCCTTTACCAATAGCCATAGCGATATAGCGATTAGAAGTAACAATCATGATTGTGTTGATAATACTTGCAAACGTAATAATACAAGCAATAACGGAGAATAAGCCATAATCATCAGCTCCTAATGCTTGTAAACTAAACCTTGTGTATAGTAACCCGCAAACGGAGATTATAGCTAATCTGATGTATAAGATTAAGGAATTGACTACAATAGCCTTATTTGTATTTTCTTTCATTTTTATAAATAATTGGAACACTAATAATGGTTGTTATTTTTTTTGTCTGTGTATTGATAATAGTACATCACAATGAGAATATAGAACATTATCGTAAAAGGATACATTTCCATCAATCCCATAAAGTAGAGACATACGGCGGAAAATATGACATATTGTCCGATTCGTTCGTTTATATAAGCTTTGACAGATATAATGGTATAATATACTATCATTATAAATACAGCAAATAGCAGTACTCCACCAAATATAAACAGGGAGAGAATGAAGTTGTGAGGACCATAAGCAAACGATGACATGTGTGATGTGAACCATTCTTCTTTTACAAATCCCCATCCCCAAATAGGTGATTCGATTATAACTCTCATAGCACTATCCCACATGTCTGTTCTATGGGTAAACGTTATATCTTTCTGAAGAATGTCATTTACAATATACACTGCAAATTCATTGTTCTCTAAACCATTACCATTGAAAACTACGAATACTTGAAACAAAACAAGAACCGTAAGCAAACTGTATATTCCTACCTTACGTAATTTAGATGAAGGAATGAGGCAATAAACTAGAAATATAATGATCATACTGAGTGATGTCATGGATTTAACAAGTAGAAGAGTAATGATGCATGTTATTCCTAAAACAATGCTATTGATAATCCAAAATTTAGAATACTTGGTACAAAGAACACTTGTTGCTAGTGCAATCATCATTCTACATCCCATTTGGTTGTAGTTGTTACCTAATAAATAACCTGCTGCATCTTTTTGTCCTTCTAATACCCACAACATCGGGTGGGTAAGTAGATGAACAAAATTAACATAAATACATAGAGATAAAGCAATGCCAAAATAGCAATAAACTCTATTTATGTTGTTCCGGTAATACCTAAATACCAATAATACAATTCCTAGGTATATTGACATATAGATGCAATTTTTTATATCTTGATTATAAAGTATGGTTGTACCTAGTAGTACAAGAAAAAAAGCTAAATATAGTAGTCCATATCTAGATAAAACTTTATGCCTAAAGTTCAAAGCTAACAGTAACAGAAAACTAACTAGAACAACAGCTAAAGTTAAGTAGGAGATTGTTTGCATGCCTAATGTTGAAAGTGCCATTGTTATTATGATAGTATCAAAAAGAACTATCAAAAAAGGTAATAATTTCATCTCATGAAAGTTCAACCTCCATGAAAACTTTTTAAAAAAAGTAGGTATGCGTTTAATCTTTATAGATAGCATTACTGATATTTTTCTTTAATTATATAACTTTATTTAGTAACTAGATATTTTTCACTTTTGGAGTATCGAATAAACTTTTACGAACTAACCAAAAAGCTGTTATGATCATAGCAATAAAACACATTCCAAAAACGAATATAACGCGTTTTGGACCAGCTGGCTTTATCGGAACACTAGCACTTTGAAGTGTCGTAAATGCAGGCGTTTTCTCTTGTAACTTTGCTTTCATAGCTTCGAGTTGTGTACGCATAGCACTATATGTATTAAATTTTAATTGCATTTCATTTTCCAACTCATCTCTTTTTGATATGTATGACTGAAGTTCTACATCTTGGTTTGAATCGCAAAAAGAACTATAAATAGAAACACTTTTATCATACTCTTTTTTAGCTTCTTTTGCTAATTTTGTGTAATGTACAACATCAATTCTAGCTTTATTTGTACGATAACTGGTTATGAAATTTTGAAGATGCTGACGTACGGAATCCGCCATTGTTGCGCAAACTAATGGATCTTGATCTTGTACTGTAATTGAAATGACATCGGTTTTTTTGTCAACATCACATGTGATTTTTTGTTTGATACCTTCAATTATATCATATTCTTTCTTTGACATTTGAAATGCAGAAAGTTTTTTGCCTCTTGTATGAATAGAATTTCCTTTGGAAACCTCTTTAGAAACAAAGAGACCGCCAATTGCTTGAAAGCATTTTTGAAATGGCTTTTTTACCCAGTTAGCTTTTTGGTGTTTCGCTAAATACGTATAGTAATCGGTACATAGTAATCCATCTTTAGTCTTTATTTTTACTGCTGTAAGATTGATGACAAATTCGTTAGAACTCAATACTTCTGGGTATAGCATAGGATAGATTGCGTCAGAACCATTGCTACCACCTATGTTTACTCCAAATTGTGATGCAACAGATGCCAAGCCACCTGAAAAGTCTTCACTGGTCATCTCTGGGGCCAGTGTTACTTTGCATTTGTAATATCTTGGCTCTGAAAAAATCCACAAACTTGATAATGCAAATACAATTGGCAGAACTATAAAGAAAACTTTTTGCTTTTCTTTAAGTTGTTTAGAGATTTCTGCTAAATCTATAATATCTTTGCTTTGCTCCATTTCTTGTATTATTTATATAATCAGTTTTTGATATATTTTATATGGGGAATTCTTACTTACTCATATTAGCAATCGTAGCAATCATGGCGGCGATGCTGCTCATGCTGGTTCCCATACTCATCATTTCTGCGGTACTCATCTTGCGCTTCAGCTTAGCTGGGATGACAATCTCACTGCCTGGCTGCACTTTGGCACCATGAGAGAGTTTGGCTACCTTGCCATTCATATAGATGATGTATGCCTTGCTCTTTAATGCATCTGAGGCAAAACCACCGGCCTGATCGATGTAGTAGCTTGGCTTCTTGCCCTTTTCGTAGGCTACCGTATTGGCAAACATTACAGCACCGTTAATCTTTACCGTACCATTGTACTGAGGAATGACCAGACGGTCACCCTCGCGCAAGATGATGTCGGCATCGCTGCCTGGGTTCGCCAATGCCTCAGGAAGATCGATACCTACCGGATACTCGCTAGGTACATTGAACTTCTCTATGTTGGTGCGTTCTACATCCTTAGAGGTCTGCGAGATGGCATTGGCATTGTTGCTGCTGGCGGCAAGCTGCAGAAGGTTCTTCTGCATCTCTTCGCGCTGCATCTTCAATACTGCCTCCATGCGCTGCTTCTCTTGCTCGTTGGCTTTGCGGATGATGCGGGCTCCCTTGAGGTATGCCTGGTCGGTAGCTCCGCCTGCCTTCTTGAAGAGTTCGCTCAAGCGGGCGTTGCGACGGTCTAATGTATAGAGGCCGGCAAACATCACTTCACCGGTAATTGATACGTTCTGCTGCTCTACATACGCCGGACTCTGACGAATCATTACTTCATCAAATGGCATCAGCTTGAAGCCAGGGGTGCCGTCGATAACGAAGCCGTCTTTAAGAGATAGGGTGTAGGTCTTGGCGATAACGCTGTCTGGACGTAAAGCCTTGGCATCCATTACTCTACGGCTTACCATTACATTAACGGTTGAAGCCTTGTCGGTTAAGCCGCCTGCCTGAAGAACGAAGTCTTCGAGTGTCTCATTGTCGGCATATTGGTAAACTCCAGGATACTGCACTTCGCCACGGATGGTGAGGGTGCGCTCAACAATCTTTTCCTGTCGGGTAGGAATGAAGAGGACATCGTTCTCTTTCAATGGGATATCTGGAGTCTTGCCGTTCATGATGCCGGCGATGTCTACACTTATTACTTCGAGCGAGCGGTCAGACTTCATGCGGTGCATTACGGCACGGTTAGTGAATGCCTCCTCAGTCAATCCTTCGGCATGCTCTACAAGGGTGCGTACGCTGTTGATTTCTTCGCCGAGATTGTACATGCCCGGACGGAATACGGCTCCTTTCACCTCTACGGTGTTGGCGTAGCGTGGCAGGATGCTGTCTACGCTGATTGAGTCGCCGTCATCGATGCGGAAACTTGAGAAGTCGAACTCCCCAACATTATATACGGCATGTTCTCTGCCTGTCTTGCGGTTCAGTCTTACTGATTTCTTATAAGCATCGCCTGTAAAACCGCCGGAATACTTCAGAAGGGAATTGACGCTCTCATTCTTCTTCATTTCGTAGATCATCGGGCGCTTTACCTTTCCGGCAATGGTTACGAGACAGTCGTATGGACCTACTACGATGACATCGTTGTCGGCAAGGCGGACATTACCCGTCAGTTTGCCGTTCAGAATGTAGTCGTAGATGTCAACAACTGTTACCAGCTTATTATGTCTGTAAACCTTGATGTTTCGCAATGTACCCAGATCGTTGGTTCCGCCTGCCATGTAGAGGGCATGGAATACGGTGGCGAAGGCTGAGAGGGTATAGGTGCCCGGAATCTTAACCTCGCCCATTACGTTTACCATGATGGTCTTGGTCTGTCCTACGGTGAGTTTGATGCGGCTTGAACGGTATCTGCTGCCCACGGTATTGCGTAGGCGGGCATTGGCCTGAGCTACGGTCAAGCCTGAAACGCTGACTGGTCCATAACCCTCGATGGTTACCTCACCATCTGGCGAAACGGTACTCTCTATGGTTTTCTGTGAGGCACCATAGATGTCGATGATAACCGCATCGCCAGGACCCAGACGATAGTTCTGTGGGGTAGCGATGTTCATATTTGGCTCGAAACTGAGATCCTTGTTATTGAAGATGTCACGGCCGAATACCTTGTTGCGCTTGATGCCGAGCTCAGCCTGCATCTGTTTAACCATGGTAGCTGTATCTGGAACCAGTGCATTCATCTCCTTGCTGAAGTTAGCATAGTCAGGATTACTCTCATCATAAGATGAATAGTAGCTGTCGTTCTGCTTGCTCTGGATGCGATAGTTACTATAGGTTGAAGACTGTTTCTCATTATCCTTGTTCTGGTAATCTTCTCTTTGTTTACCATTGTTGGTTCGCATTCTCTTGTTCGCAACATTTCCTGCTGCTGATGTGCTGTAGAGTTCGTTCTGTTGCGACATCTTCTGATACTTGTTGCGTACACGACGAATCTGGGAGATGTCTACGCCTTGCTGCATCAGTTTGGTAACAATCTGTGAGTTGGATGTGCCACGCTCATGTTCTTTCACCACAAAACTCATCACCTGATCGTCTGTCATGTGAGAACTCTGTGCGAAAAGTGGTCCTGAAGACAGAACCAGCGCCAGTACAAGTATGATATGTTTCTTCATTATTGTTCTATTATCTTAGTTATATTTATGTAATAACTCGAAAAAAGTGATTTTGTTGCTATAGAAGGCTGAAAAGATGTTAATAAAACCAAGAAACCCAGGGTTCAACCCTGGGTTACTGATGTTCTGAGCGAGATACGGGAGTCGAACCCGCCTCACAGGCTTGGGAAGACTCTCGTGTATCTTGATAAGGTACTGATACTGAATATTTTTAATAAAATCAGCAACTGCTCACTCACATATTACTCACAAAAATCGCATCTTACTGCACTTTTATGAGTACGTACACCATACCAATTCGGTCTGTTGCAAACTTCACCAAGTTGATTTCCGTTGCAGACATAAAGTAGGCCACATACATATCACTTCCGTCAAAGTACACAGGAGAAGTACCTGTTTCGACAGTTCCGTCCTGTTTGTATGTGGTATCAGCCTTCCATGTCTTGTAGCTTCCGAACGGTATTGTCATCGGTCTGTCCGCGTCCCCATTGATTACTACCGAGAAGTTTCCCTCTGTGCGAAGGATGCCGCCATCCAAGAATGAAATTGTATTTCCCTTCTGAATGGAGTAGTGGTTTATCGGAATGGGGAAATCCTGAATCTTGCTCAGTTTCCACTTGCCGCTCATAACCTTGCTGGCATCAAACTTCTGTTCCTGTTTCTCATTGTCGTCATCATCGCTACTGCTGCATGATGTGAATGATGCTCCTGCAAGAAGTATCATTGCTGCTAATAATACCTTCTTCATAATCCTTATATATAATAATGTCATACTTCGATTCCGTTGTCGGCGAGAATCTTCCTGAGAAGACGAATCTCGCTGTCTTTTGACCTTATTATTTCATCCTTGGCATTGATGATCTGAATGAGCTGGGCATTCTTATCCTTGAAAGATTCTTCTTCTCGCTCTTTGGCCCGTTCCGTTCCCGTAGTTATGTTTTGGCTATTGTCACCAACGTTCCCGGCATTTATCAGCTGCTCCATCGGTATGCCGTGCTTAAACGCCTCGTTGATGGACTCTTCTATCTTCTTATGCGTTTCGCCTAGCTGAATTACCATATTTCCATTCATACTACCGCTTCCATACTTTAGCCAGCTATAGCTAACCCCAAGAGAATTGCATATTTTACTAATCGTTCCCTCGGATATTGACAGCTTCCCGCTTCTCATCTTGCCGATGTTGTTTGTTCCTGTAGCCTTCATGAAGGCATTCTCGCTCATCTTCTTAATCTTGATGAGGTAATCTAACCTTTCTTGTACCGAATTTAATGTTCCCATAATGCTTCTTAGTTTTATATACGCAACTAAATCGACTCGAAACGTTAAAATACGGTAATATACCGAAGTATTTTACCGAAACATTAGGTACTTTACCGAAGATTTTGTACCTTTGCACTCGTTGACGGTCGAGTAACCAACAAAGCCGTTACAAACGGAGGCTTGTGCGACCGAAAGTACGTACTTTACATTGACACTGCAAATATACGACTTTTTTCGCACAACTCCAAATTTTTAATGAATTATTTAAGTAACAAAGATGAAAAAAGTTGCAAGAATAACAAAACAGGACATATTGGGCATCAAACCAGGAAAATTTGAAGTCTTCCTGCTTGAGTCCGCAAGAGCAGTTCGGTCGGCAGTAGCATACGCCTATCAGCTTGCTCAATACGAAGATTTGCCGAAGGGTGTGCTCAAATACTCAACCTCGGCAGATTACAAGAACCATACGGCGATTATTACCGCTGTTCCGGTTGAGTAGTAAACTTTAAAAGATTAAAGTATGGAGGAAATTATAAAACTCGGAAGAACCGATACAATGACATCTCTCGAAATTGCAGAGATAACCGGGAAAAAGCATGCTCATGTGATGCGTGACATTCGCTTTTTGATATTTCAGGGAGTTAGCGGATCCAACTTTGGATTGGTTAAATATAAAGATAAAAAAGGAGAGTTGAGGCCAATGTATGAGCTAACACCAAAGGGTTGCTTGATTTTGGCGAGTGGCTATGACGCTTTACTTCGTGAGAAAATCATAAATAAGCTTGAAGAACTTGAGAAGAAGAATCGCCCGGAACAGTATCAGGTACCTCAGTCTTTCTCCGAAGCTCTTATGCTTGCAGCAAAGCAGCAGGAGAAGATAGAGCAACAGCAGCTTGCTCTTGAATCGAAGAACGTAGAGATTGTGCAGCTCTCAGCCACAATCACCGAGATGCAGCCAAAGGTTAGTTACGTTGATACAATCCTTTCGAGCAAGGAGACTGTTACGACAACACAGATTGCCCAAGACTACGGTCAATCAGCAAAGGCGTTCAACATCTTGCTGAGAAACTTCGGTGTTCAACGTAAAGTTGGCGGTCAGTGGATTCTCTACGCAAAGTATCTCCCTTGTGGCTATGTTCAGTCAGAAACTGTTTCTATTACTCATCGTGACGGTAGTGTAGGCTCAGTAATGCACACAAAGTGGACTCAGAAAGGAAGATTATTCTTGTATAATGAGTTAAAGAAACATGAAATTCTTCCATTAATCGAAAAATAAGCCTATGCCTCGTAAGAAAGTATCAGTAGAGCCTGTCGAAAAGATTTGGCTCTCTACAAAAGAGTTCGCCAAGTATATTGGCATGAGTACAGGTTATATACACGACTTAAGAAAGAGCGGTCAGATCCATCATTATATGATAGGTAACACCGCATTCTTCAAAAAGTCCGATATAGATGAGCTCATTGAAGAGCATAAAGTATGCTGAAATATTGGTATGGTTAAAGTTATAGATTTTTTTCATTTGCTCGTGAGAGCATGATTGTTAGTTATTAGTTTTTTGTTTACGTCTACAGCGGTAGACACTTTGGGGCGATGTCTGTTCGTTTAGCTTCTTTCGCCCCAATCAGACAGAGTAGCTCAGTTGGATAGAGCAGGTTGATTCCTAATCACCGGGTCGTGAGTTCGATCCTCACCTCAGTCACACTCTTTTTTTAGTTCCGTTTAGTAGTTGAATTCCTCTCTGACGGCGCAAAGGTAAGTCCTTATACCTTATAAAGTAGGTCGTTCGGGCAGCGACAATCTTGCGTCAGATGAGAGTTTCAATGAACGGACATGAAAGAATTGTTCTTTGACATGGTGCACAGAAATAGTATGCGTGGAAAAGAAGTAACTGGATAGCATCAATGGATGCCGGGACCCGGCGAAAGGACGCACGACATACGAAAATCCAGCTAATCTGCAAGTAAGCAGACGGACTACACCGGAACGAAGAATTGTCGGTGCAAGCACTGTCAAAAACGTTGCAGTCTGGTGAGCAGGAAAAGCTCTGAAAATCCAAAAATATGATTTATCTTCATCATTCATATAACAACTCAGAGGAGACTGGTGTAACCGGAAGCACGGCGACAACTAGATGATACCGTTCTTATCGTCGCAAATGGGGGTCCGAATCCTCCTTCTCCTCCAAAAGTATAATTCATTGTATTCAAATTTATTCAGTTTACATGCAGCTCGTCTGTGAAGATAGGCTGCACACATCGCAGGTTGGAGCAGTTGGTAGCTCGCTAGGTTCATGACCTAGAGGTCACAGATTCGAGTTCTGTACCTGCCACAAATGTTTTCATATACTTTAAATTAAAATTGAGGTGAAAGTTTTTTCTTTGCGTATCTGGTCTGAGAAGATAGGGTACGTCTATCCCTTTTAATAGATTATTTTTTATTTTCTGAGGAGAGTAGCTCAGTAGTAGAGCGCCAGGTGAAGCCCCTTGGAGGTCGATGGTGCGAATCCATCCTCTCTTCCCAATTTCTTTCGTTTTTCAAGAATTTTTGATTGGTTAACTTATGCGTCGCCCAGTAGCTCAACTGCATAGAGCCGTGGTTCTTTCCGCGAGGTTGGGAGTTGGATTCTCCCCTGGGCTTCACAAGTAGGTAAATTTCTAAATGTTTTTGATTTAGCTGACAGCGGTCAGCACACTCTTATAAATTATACATATTTTTAAAATATTAAATCCTCTTGCCTGTGAAGGTAGGAGGCACAAGCCGCATTAGCTCAGTTGGTCAGAGCAGTCTAAGGTACTGACAGGTCGTAGGTTCGAGTCCTGCATGTGGCTCACTTAATTGTGTGAGTGCCATAAACTTACAGTTTTTGATTATCTTTGGGAGTGAGGGAGTCAATTCTCCCTCCTCCCTTTAATATTGACTTCTACTCCATCTCACAAATAACCACGTGCAATCACCTCTCCTGCCTTGCGTGGTTGGCTAAACGGAGAGGTTTTATATAGATGAAAGTTAAAAACATAATAAGAATCAGTAAGGAAAATATTAATGCTCTTCGGAATCTGGAATGCGTTGAAAGCATAGAACAGAACGGAAGGGATATTACTGTTCGACTTAAACCGGAATATACGGACGGTAAGCTTGAAGCCCGAAAGGGTGAATATCTCATTCAGTGGGGTAACAAAATGTGGCAGAGATATGGCTCTGAGGCTATCAATCTGCTTTTTAAAAATCCCGGAGCGGAGGCCGGCAAGACATGGGACGCGTAGGTTCAAAGAAGTATTACGCTCCTGACGGGAACGAATACGATTCAAGTGAAGAGTACCTGTACTTGCAGACCATCCTCGATGATCCTGGCATAAGCTGCATCCACAGACAGGTAACCATCACGGCCATCAACCCGGTGTGGATGCTGAGACCAAAGCAGCTTAAGACAAAGGTCAAGTTTGAGAGAAGGTCACTTCTTTATGGTCACAACTATACTGCCGACTTCGTTTACCGGGAAGGTGATAAGATTGTGATATGCGATGTCAAGAGCCTCTACACATCAAAGCTCAGAGAGTTTTCGATAACTACGAAAGCTGTGGTAGCAAGACTTATCGCTCACAATAGAAAGCGTCATAACGGCGAAGCAGTCGTGATATTCCGAAAGGCTATCAAGGTAAAGAAGAATGAGTGGAAAATCGTTGATTATCCACCGTCCGACTGTACTATTATTTAATAAGGTGTAAAATCTAAAAGATATGTGTATAATTTTCATTAGTTTACTAACCACTGTAGTTATGTTTGCTGCTATATCATTCGTAGCACATCTTTTTGGTTGGGACCAGGAAGACTAGTTTTAATTCTAAATATTTTTTTTAAATTATGGACAAAGACAAAATTATCGTCAGTGTAGTAATTGACAAGCAGGCTCTTGTTGACAGAGCATTCGACATCTCGAAGAATCCTTCTGAGTTCAATGAAATCAAGAAGGTTATCGACGGCAAAAACCAGTTTACTCGTGATATCGACGAGATTGATGATGAAGGCAAGAAGGAGAATAATACGAACCTTTTCGCCGGCATCGCATTGGACGTCATCCTCTGTGACAACCAGGAACTGGGAATCACCAAGCGTTTAAACGCGCTTGAGGACAAGAAGAACTCTTTCCTCGCTAAGATGAAGAAGCTCGACGAACTCCAGGAAAAAGTGAAAAACGGAGAGGTGCATGGCGTTGAAGGTTTCCGTGAGTTGTTGAAAATAATGGAGGAGGACGTGTAATGGGTGTAGTATCAAAGTACGGAAACCTGTATGATGTAAAGAAGAACATCATCTGCCACGCTCCTGTCACTTCTTCACATTTCGAAAGAATTCTGAAGCAGGGCAATATGCTTCCTATGATGACAGGCGTAACAACTCCTAAATTGTTCGGTATCCACGCATCAAAGAAGTTCAAGCGTGGACGCTGGCGCCGAGTATTAACACATTAATTCGTATAACAATAAGAGCAAAATCAGGTTCTTGGTTCGAAACCAAGATTAAGTATCAGAAAACTCAGGAAGACGGTTCAGAAAAGGTCGTTAGCGAGTGCTACATCGTTGAAGCTCTGTCTTGTACAGGTGCAGAAGCTTCTATCATCGAAGAAATGGCTGTCTATTTTAGTGGTGACATGAACGTCCCTAGCATAAAGGAGGCGAATTTCAAAGAGGTTTTCTTCTCTGACAATAGTGAAGATGACAAATGGTACGCAGCAAAGCTCCAATTCATCACGATTGATGAAAAGAGTGAGAAGGAGAAGCGTAGTAATGTCAATTACCTCGTCCAGGCAAAGTCGCTTGCCCGTGCTCTTCGTTATGTTGATGAGGTGATGTGGAAGACAATGATCGACTACGATATCGTTGGCCTTAACGAGACTAAGGTCATGGATGTCTTCGAGACACATGTGGCTCCATCTTCTTCTGAGTCTAAAGAAAATGAAGAATGACAGAAATAGAAAACAGAATAGCAAGAATGCCCGCCAAGATGGCCTTTGCTGTACTTGACTTGCGTAAGGTACATGCGTGCCTCATGGAACTTCCACGAAGCAAGTCGGTACAGCTGGCCCAAAAGGCGGCATACCTCAACTACATAGAAGGTGAGGGCAGAAAACTAGGTAAGATTCCACTTCACTACGATTACGTCAACGAAAAAGGTAATGTGGCGACCGTGGAAACTTACTTCAGATATTTAGATAGAATACATTAATCATTCCCGGTATGGCAAACAGTAGATTCGCTCTCCACTATAAGAGGAGTTGTCACGATTGTATCTTCCTTCAGATTTGTACTGATCCTTACGCAAGCTACAATGGAGATTACGTTTGCAAAGACTGGGAATGGAAGTATCAGTGATTAATTTTTAAACAAAAAAATAATGGAAAATGAAAATCCAGGATACGAGGTCATGCAGGTTAGCCATGACCAGAGTATCATTCAGGTGGATGCTGTAGAACGAGCTAACGTCGATTCTCAGGTTGCTACAGCAAAGCAGTATCCTAGAGACATTGCAAGAAGTGTAAACAACTCAATCGCTATGGCTACAATGGACTATGCGACCGCACAGAGCTGTGGCTATGCTCTTCCCCGTGGCGGCAAGCCTATTACTGGCCCGAGCGTTCATCTTGCCAAGCTTCTTGTTTCAAATTGGGGAAATATGAGAGCAGAAGCAAAGGTTGTTAAGATCACGGACAAGCAAGTTATCAGTCGTGGTACTTGTTGGGATTTGGAGAACAATGTAGCTACAGCATTTGAGGTGAGTCGCTCTATTGTCGGTAAGGGTGGAAAGCGCTTCTCTGATGATATGATTACAGTTACAGGTAATGCTGCAAATGCTATCGCTTACCGTAATGCGGTGTTCTCTGTCATCCCAAAGGCAATTACCGATAAGGTATATCAAGCTGCTCAACACTTCATTACGGGTGATTTGTCCGATGAAGAGAAGCTTGTTGCAAGACGCAAGAAGTGTATCGACTTTTTTAAGGATGAGTATGGTATCACCGAACAGGAGGTTGTGATGCTCTGTGGTAAGCAGACGGTCAACCAGATTAAGGCTGATCAAATTGCCCTGCTTCTCGGTATTACTCAGTCTCTCACTGATGGTGACACAACAGTCGACGAACTGATGAAGCCGTACCGAAAGGAAGAGAACAAAAAGAGTATCACCGCTATGGCCGCTGATGCAGCAAAGACTGACGCAGCCAAGAAGGAGGAAAAGAAATGATTACCGATGGCATAGAACAGCGTTCGATTTCGTGGTTCCGTAGTCGCGTCGGTTTTTTGACAGGTTCTAAAATAGCCGACATCATGAAGTCTGGTCGCAAGAAAGATGAGATTTTCTCTGAGACAGCTAAAGCGTATCTGTTTCAGGTTGCCGGCGAACGTCTGTTCAATCCAACCTTCTTGAATGATGACGGAATCTTTCAAGATTATATCGACCAAGTATCTGTAAACACCAAGGCAATGCAGTGGGGAGCTGATCAGGAGGATGCTGCCAAGGCTCTCTACATGCAGATGAACTTCCCTGAAGGAGAAATAGCAGAACTATCATCTTGTAAGCACGACACAATCCCTTACTTCGCGGCTTCTCCTGACGGAGCAATCTATGGTCGTGACGGCGAAGACCTCAAAATCATCGAGGTCAAATGCCCGAACATAAATACGTATATGAAGTACCGAACTCTCATCCACGATGCCGCCTCGCTCAAAGAAACCGAGCCAAAGTACTACTGGCAGATGATGGCTGAGATGAGTTGTACTGGCGCTAAAGGTGGAATTTTCATCGTATATTGTCCTTGGTTGTCGAAGCCTATTCATTGGGCTGAGATTGACAGAGTGGAGGATGATATCAAACTTATGGAAGATAGAGTAATCCTCGCAAACGATTTTATTAACGAAATCATAAATAATTAAATGGCAGAAATAACAGGAAAAATTATCGCAGTGTTGCCGACAAGAAGCGGAACATCTGCAAGAGGAACACAATGGAGTTCCCAAACTGCGGTTATCGAAACACACGAGCAGTACCCTAAGAGGGTCGCTTTCGATGTTCTTGGCGACAAAATCACAGAGTTTAACTTGCAGGTTGGTGAGGAAGTGACAGTATCATTTGACATCAATGCCCGTGAGTTTAATGGAAAATGGTGGAACTCAGTGAATGCTTGGCAGGTCGTTCGCCAGAGCGGTCAGCAGGCTTCTGCACAGGGTGGTTACAGTACAAATCCTCAGGCAGGCGCCCAGGCAGCACAAGCAGCACAACAAGCAGCTACGGCCGGAGCACCAAACCCGTACCCACCCAAACAGCATCCAGTTCAGCCACAAGGGAACTCTAGTGATTTGCCCTTCTGACCTGGCATCCAAGCTGAAGCTGATTAAAGATACATTCAATGCTGAAATAGTATGATGTATAACACGAAGAATCCTCTTGAAGTACAGAATCTCAGACTGAAGATAGAAAAGCTGATTGAAAAGCAGAGTATGGTAGAGGTTGTGGAAAAGAAGGCGAAAACGCTTCAGCAGTTGAAGTACCTTCACACGATACTCGCTTACTTCGGATTGCAGACCGGTAACACTCTAGATGAAGTCAAGACCTGTTACTTCAAGAGGATTGTCAATAGAGACTTGTTTGTGCGACAAAAGCACGATGATCTACTCGGAACAGATAGGGAATACGTTATATCGACCGCAAAGCTTACGAAAGAAGAGTTGTCTGAGGCTATCGAACGTTTCAGAAACTGGTCTAGTAATATAGCTGGCATATATATTCCTTCTTCTGAGGAGTACATTGCGCTTCTGCACATCGAACATGATATTCAGAATTCCAAACAATATTTATAAACAATGATGTTACCTAAAGAAATCAGACAGAAGTCGAGTGAGCTTTTCCCGAATGACCTGGAAAAGCAGAAAATCTTTTGTATGGGCGCAGCGTTCTCGTTAGGCAAAGATTTATCCGACTTTGAGGAAGAAGGGCAGCAGGAGGAGATTTATCCTTGCAAAGAAGCTCTTGAAATGTGGCTTGCTTACAAGAAAGAGAAACGGCAGAAGTATCAACCTCGTGGTCTTGCGGCTCTTAAAAAGAAACTTTTAAAGATGTCGGGCGGAAATCCAGAATACGCAAAGGTTATTGTTGAGCATTCCATGGGAAACAACTATTCCGGGTTGTACGCTCCTAAAAACAATGGTGTAAACAGTTATGAACAACAGCAACGAACTTTCAACAAAATTAGTTCAATCCTTGCCGACTGAATGTAGCCAAGCGGTAGCAAAATATGGCAAACAATATGCGCTATTTTTGGATAAATATCCTACCCTGCAAAATCGGACAGATGCAATCACATCTGTATATGATTCTGTAGCTAGAGGCGGTATGTCGTTTGTTAGTATTGATAAGTACTTCAAAGAGGGTGCAAGCGAGTTTTGGATTAAGATAATGCTCATTGACTTGTTTATGGTTATTGGTGCTATTGATTCGACTACTCCTTATCAGTTCAAAGCTATGGCGCAGCGTATCAGACAAGAATTCTATCACCTTACGCCTAGTGAGCTTACTAGATTCTTTTATGAGTTTTCTATGGGCGAGTATGGCGAAATCTATGTAGGAAAGACAGTAAATCCTCAAAAACTTTTTATTGCTCTCGAAAAATACATGTGTAAGCTTTATGAAAAGAGAGCTGAAATTGATTCTCAGAAGTTAGCTGAGAAACAGAAAAAAGAAGATGAGGAATCTAGAAGAAAAGCAATATCCTACGAAGAACATTGCCGCTTAAAGGGTGTTGATATTGAAAAATCACCTCTTGAAAAGCTAAAGAGAAAACTTGAAAAAGAATCAAAACGAGACAGAAATGGCAGACGTAAGTAAAATGGCAGAGGAATGGCTCAATGAACATCCTGATGCGACAAAGAAAGAAATATGGATGGCCGGTTATTGGCAATCTACCGATAACTGGTGCAACCGGACCAAGTAAATTTTAGAATTATGACACAGAAAGAACGTATCGAGAATGCTACCACAAAGCAAGCGGTAGTGTTCATCTGGATCTATTCCTGGGTTATTGTGAGAAACCTGGGAAGAGCAATCAACAAGGCAGTACACAAGCTGCCTTGGTTGTTCATCGTGGTAACGGTAGTAATATCATTTATCGTTAGCTTTATCTTTATCTCTAAGGCTAGGGCAGAACGAGATAGCTACAATCAAAAACTAGTTCACGCAACACAGCAGCTTGATAGCTATATGGCTGCATACGGAAACATTAAATCAAAGTAAATATGAAGAAATACAAACATACAATAGTGATGATCCTGCTTGTTATCGCAGCAATTATCGCAGGCTACGGATTTATCTGTTTCATGGTTGAACACATTTTCCTTTCGCTTCTGATGCTGTTCTGTATCAGCTGCGCATTGGCAGTAGAGAAGGAGGTGTAGGGATGTCGGCATATAATTTCACACCGAAAGGGGCATTCTTCATCAACTACAAGGAGCCTGACAGGGAAACCGTAGACCATATCACTTCTCTCTATTACCTCATTATCGGTTCTCTCGCTACAATCACACAGACGGCAATTAAAGATTTGCACGACAATCTCAGTGAGAGGAAGGACCTGTTTAAGCATGAGCTTAAGTATCGCATAAAGGAGGCATTCTCCCGTTCTGAGGCTCTTATCGGTATATTCAAGAAGTATACTACCGAGATTTCACAGTATGAACTCTGGCTTGATATTACAGATAGCATGGAGGAAGACCTGAAGATTGACATACAGAGACTCTTCTATACGACCGATAACATTCTTCTGAAGAACAACATCAAGGAACACAAGCTTCAGGCGTATGCATGCGTAGCCTACAACCTGTCAATCATGCTGCACGATATGTGTACGAAGTTTGATGACGTTATGAGTGAACGTGGCATCAGTTCCGGCAGCATAAGACCTTGCGGAGAATTCATACAGTCTATGTATGGTATGTATGCCTCGATGAGAGAGGTTGCCAGGATCCTCATACCGGACAAGGATGCTGAATACTTCAAGGAAGGCGGTCAGATTTACAGGGCTTTGCAGGTGGTTGCAATGAAGGTATGCAATCCGGAAAGGATAGACAACGCTGCCGACGAAGGACTGAAGCTTAATGGCGTTGACTATCATGGTGAAGAACACCAGAATAACGCATTCCTCCCTTGGAACGGCATCCAGGTTAACTTCCTGTCACGCAACTTCGATAAAATGTCTGATGAAGAGCTCGCAAAGGCTCTTGGGCGATCAGTTGGCGCAGTAAAGGCAAAAATGAGACAACTTAAACTAAAACGTAAGAAAAATGAAAAAGATTCCAAAGCTGTACACAAAGAACAGTAAAGGTCGCTATCAGGAATACAAGATTCCTGACCTTGATATATCGAAGACGTTCTATCGAAAGATAAATGGAAAATACGAGCCTGTTAGTATGCTCTCGTATAGTCCTCTAGAAGAGGGCGTATGGGTAGTCACTCGCGAAAGTTCGATAATCGAACATATCCGTGGCACTTACCTTCGTGAGTGCTTTCATCTTGATAAGGCTGCCGACATTGAACGTTTCCCTCTGTCTAAGATGGGGCACATTCAGAAGGTTGCAGAACGTATCATTGACGAACTGAGACTTGGTAATACTGACACAAGAGTTATGACAAACAATGAGCTTGTAAAGTTGGTTGTCGGACTTGTCTATAAATACAACGAGGAGGTATAATTATGGAAGATTTACCTATAGGCTCAGAAATCGTCTTGAAGGTGGTTGAGGACGAGAAAGAAGAATGTAATGGCTGTTTCTTCGATGAGATAAGTAGCAGTATCTATGGGAATGCTTGCGGTGATTTTAATTGCAGCGCAAGCAATAGAAAAGACGGGAAGGATGTTAAATTCAAAAGAGTGAAATAATATGGCTACAGCAAATTTTGAAATTGGGAATAAAGAATTTGAGGTACGTTTCATACGAGAATCAGGTTATCCTCCAACATAGAATGAACGTGGTTCTTCATTGGTTGAGTATGACGTAACGACATACAAAGATAATCAGCCAATGATTAAGAAGTTCAATCAAAAGAGGCGTGTTTATTTTGACCTTGAAGGTAATGTTTATAAGGATAAGCAGAGCAACAAGGTATGGTTCAATCTATATAAAGCAAGCTAATGGTTATGGAAGAAAGGATTAACATAGCGGAGATACTAAAGAATAAGCCAAAGGGTACTAAGCTTTATGCTGATGCCTTTGGAGAACTTAGTATAGAAGATATATATACAGAAAATACAGAAGATAAAGATGAACTTGGTATTACTCTTTCATCTGAAGATGAAGATGAATTGTTGTTTTACAATGATGGGAAATACAACAGATATGGAGAACCTATATTAGTGCCTTCAAAATCAATGCATGACTGGCGCAAGTTCTCTTGGAAAAAGGGCGATGTATTGGTTAGTAAAGATAACGTGCATATTATCTTTGAAAAGTTTGAGGATGATGCCTACACAAGATTTAAAGGCAAGCATTATCTTTGGAAAGAAGGTGACGAAGAAGATTATAATAAAGAAGAAACCAAAATGTTAACTTCTGTATTTGAGAAAGCCAACGATGATGCTGCTCAGACCTACATCAACACCATTGAGGAGAAGTTGGGTGGCAAACTCAATCGCGAGACACTTGAAATTGAGAATGCTGAGTTTAAGGATGGAGATATTGTATCTTTAGAAATTCGTTACGTAGATAGCGAAGATGTGATAGTAGAAACTTATATTGTTCATAGCGATTATAATTATGGGGAGGAGTTGAATTTCTATGCAGGGTGTAATGATGTATGTATGATTAAGCATAATAGTTGTGTGAAGCCTACAAATACTTCTGATAGAAATGTGTTTATACGCTATGCAACTGATTTTGAGAAGCAGCAGCTTTTTGACACCCTTGCAAAGGAAGGCAAGGCTTGGGATGCTGAGAAGAAGCAAGTTGTGGATTTGAAGCCCAAGACGGAGCTGAAACCTTTCGACAAGGTATTAGTTAGAGATAGTAAATCAGATAAGTGGCGTGCAAACTTGTTTGGTTATATAGACAAAGATGAATATTATCATTGCGTTTATGCTAATTGGGTATATTGCATTCCTTATGCTGGTAATGAATCATTGTTAGGTACAACTAAAGACGTGGAGGGATAGATATGAAGGAAATCAAAAGTAAGACAGTTCGTGACTGTGTTATGTACGATATGGTGTGGAAGGTTGATTTGCCAAGTTTATTGAAAGAAATAGCTGAATGTTCAAAAAGCGTTCCTTATGCTAAGACTTTTAAGATTTTGGCACAGGTACTTAATGTACTCACAGAAAGGGCTATTGAGATTAATGACCCTGCACTTAATATCATTATGCTCAACCTTGGACTCTATGAAGGAGCGCATGACAAGAACGTAGATGAGGTTATATCTCAATTACGCAAGTTGATTACTGATAACAAACAAGAGGAGGGTTAGGTATGATTAGAGACGATGTAAAGATAATTGTAACACCAACTGGTGTATCACTTAAAGAAGCCTTGACTAGTGAAGAAATCAATGCAATCAATGAAGCTCATATCTATAGAGATTATGATAGCATTCCACATTTTAAACTCGCTGGTAATCCTCCTAGTGGCAAGGAAAGCCGTAGAACTAGGAGAATGTTAGAACTTAGAAAAAGAAAGGGTAGATTATGATAGACGATAAGAAAATAGAAGCTGCAAAGGAAGAAATCTATGAAGATAGATTTCTGTTAAATGGTGAAGAAGTAGTCTTCGACAATGATGCTAAAGAGGAAATGTTCTACAAAGAGGACATCAAAGAAGCTATTGAACTAGGTGCTAAGTTTGCTATCAATGAGTTTATTAAAGACTTGTGGCATGCTATTGATGAAAATCCCAAAAAGTACCATAAATGTTTGGTAGAAGTTGTGTATCATAGACCACTCAACATGACGGATGAGATAGACTATGTTACTTCGCACCTAACCAACTTTGGTTGGGATGAATCTAGTTTTAAGCGCAGCGACTATACTATCAAGAGGTGGATATATATTGACAATTTACTGAAAGGATGCAACCATGATTAAGCCAGTTACTATGTACTCTGTCGTTTGTGACAGATGTGGAAAGACCTTCATTGAAGAGTTTAATGGCATTGCGGCTTGGTTGGACGAAGGAACAGCCAAAGAGCAAGCAATGGAAAGCGAATGGGCGGAGATAGGCGATAAGCACTACTGCCCAGACTGCTATGAGTTTGACGATGAGTTAGATGAGTATGTTCCTAAAAAGAAAGAAGATTAATATGGAAGAAGTAAAGTACATTCCAGGAGATTTGGTGATGACAAACGGAGTGCCACTAGGTACAGCTAAAGATGTCGTTTACCGAGTAACATCATCAGACCCATCAAAGACTTTGGAGTTGGACGATGGAACGGTTCTGAAAGGTGTTGTCCGCTTAGAGAACATCGAAGGCACGGAATTTGGAGAGAAAGGCTATCTCTTAGGTGATAGCTGTGCTTGGGTTAAGGATATTGTTCCTATTAATCTTGTGCCCGCAATTTTGGAGAAGAATGGATGGGATAAATCCACAGGCTGGTCTTACGTTGGCAGTAAAAAGCGTGGCTATCAGTTTTCCAATGAACTAGATGATAAATGGGTTGAGCTTGATAGAATGACTTATGGTGACTTACAAATCTGTCAATGTGAAAATCTTAGAGATTGGAGCTATATAAATGAATGTAATCACTATTTTCATTTTGAATTTACCTATGTTCATGAACTCCAACATTTATTATATGCCTTGCATATGGATAGTAACTTAAAAATATAATGATATGACACAGGAATATATAGTTAATGATATTGTCATGTACGACAATAAAATCATGGTTGTCAAAGAGCCAAGAGACGGAATCCATTTTGACTTATCTTGCCCTAAAGAAGGATTGTTGTACTGCTTTGTAAGTGTTGAGGATATAAAGCCAGTTGTACTCACTACAAATATTCTTAGAAAGAATCGGTGGTTTCCGCTTGATGAACGTTTTGTCACTTTCATAAAGGGAGATATTAAAATAACTACGCAAGCTGGTATTAGTATGTTACGTTTTAGAGAAGCGGAACCGATTTATCTTGAATATGTCCATGAACTTCAACATTTTCTCTTCGGCTTGAAAATTAATCAAGAAATGGAGGTGTAGGTATGAGCAAATATAGCTTGGATATAACGTCAAAGAATAAACCATTTATAAACATAGAAGTTGAAGACGATAGAGTTCTTATTGGTGCTTACGAAGGTGGGAAGATAGCAAGAAAATTGTTCTTTATCAACAGAGAGCAGTTGGAGCTTCTCGTAAATGGTTTAATGGCTGTGAACGCCCTTATTCACGATGAGGTAGATTTAATTCTGTTTTTACATCAAAGAAAATAGTGTTTAACCGCCTTCGGGCATTAATAAATAGAAGTATGCTTTGGAAAGTAAAATATTCAAATATACTTGATGAAGAAGAGTTTATCTACTACCCTTACCTTGATGATATGGGGCATGTTACTGACCCTTATCAGCTTTGGTATAATGAATTTAAAGCAGCAGGTGTGGATGTAGATACATATTTAGGCGCAGAAATTACGGAGTAACTAACCATCCTGCAAAGGATATAAATATAAGTAATATGAAAAAGATTATTTTGGCAGCCTTAGTCGTTGCAAGTTTGTTCGCTTCTTGCTCTAGCGAGAAGACTTTTAAAAAGAAAGATGGCTCTACGATTACAGCAAAACCTTATGGTTGGGCTAGTAAAGAAAACAAAGTAGAAGGTGTTAACTACGAGTTGAATGCTCCAGATGTTGTAGCATCTATCATCTTCGCCCCATCTGTTATCGCTCCAGTTCTACTGACAGCTTACGATATATGGGAGCCAGTATCATATACTGAGCCATCTAAGTAACTAACCACCCTCTCCTGCAACAGGGAGAGGGTAAAAAGAAAAGTAAGCAATGAGAATATTACATGCAAAAATGTACCTCAATGGTATAATCGAAAACAATAAGGATAACCCAGATATGCAAAATATTATTGGGCAGATTAAAAAGGCGCTTAAAGAATTGGAGGATTGACTATGACCAGAGAAGAAGCTAAAGCGTTTTATCCTATTCTGCAAGCATTTGCGGATGGTAAAGTAATAGAGACAAGAACTGACCCAAATGTTGTTGGTAAAGGTTTGGAAGACATGAATGATTGGACAGAAATGAATGAGATTGAACACTGGAATAATATACAGTATCGTGTCAAGCCAGAGCCTACCTACCGCCCTTTCAAGGATGCTGAGGAGTGTTGGGCTGAAATGTTGGAACACCAGCCGTTTGGGTGGGTGAAGACTAAAGACAAAGGAATTAGATTGTGTATGAGTGGATTGAATCAAAAAAGTGCGTTTACACAAGTTGGTCATAAATATGATGAAGCCTTTGATGAATTCACCTTTGCCGATGGCACTCCATTTGGCGTAAAAGTGGAGGAATAGTTATGGCATGGGTAGCAAAAGATTATATCGGAGAATGGATATTCAACTGCAAGCCTGATATGTGGGCTGGTGATTGTATCGAACATAATTATTGGTTGCCACAAGATAGATATGGAGCTTATGGTTTTCAACTTCCAAAAGGTAGCATTAAAAAGCTCATCGGAAAAGAACTTACTTGGAAGGATGAGCCAGTAGAACTTAAAGAAGAGTAACATGGAAGAATTATTGAAGAGAATAGTAGATACTGCTATTCATAACTTAATTTCTGATATTAGGGTATACGTACCTCCACCTACAAGGAAGGAGAGACGTAAACGTGAAAGAGAACTTAAAAAGAAGTTCCCTCTCGATTTGACCAAGTTTATAGAATCACATGGAACTTAAATAAGAATAAGTATGCTTACATCAGACGAATTATACAAGATGAAACATTGCATTGGCTTAGATTGGAAGGAACCAAAAAGAGGTGTTTATGAAGCATTTCGCAATGGAGTGATGTATTATGATGAGCCAGATGCCTTATTTGATTCCTTATTGTCAAAAGGATATGCTAAAAGAAGCATTCAGTCTTATGGTATGGGGGCTTCTCGTGATATATATTATTATAGTGTAAACGAGGATGGGTTAAAAGAAATGGAAAAGTACTTAGGTATCAAAATTAAGATTTTAAGATAGCTTATGGAAATAGGGAATATTAAGTTCAAGGCAAAGAAAACCTTGGATGGAAAATGGATAAAAGGTGACTTGGTTCATCACAGAGATTCTGATAACGTCTGGATCACAGACTATGAGAATCAACTGACATCGCCAGTTGTTCCATTTACCGTCTGTCAGTTCACGGGCGAAAAGGATATGAACGGGAAGGAGATTTATACCGGCGACATCATATCCAACATTGAAACAGGTAGTGTTATTGAGGTGGCATGGAATGACAGACTGAAGAGGCTCGATTGTAAGTTTCTTAATACTGATACAGGTTTAAAGGTTCCATTTGGGATATTTGTATCAAGGTACAAAAGAATCGTTGTATTGAGGTCAAAATTCGATAAGGAGGAGTAGCGTATGAAGAAGATAAGTTTTAATCTCAAATATCTTATAACCAAATACGATTGGTGCTTTTATTTCATTCCAGGTTTAATCGTATGGAAGCCTTATAATGGTGTTTATGAAATTAATGTAGGCTTTCTGCTTTGGGAGTTTAATATTAGAATAAGAACTAAGAAGAAGTAACGTATGGAGAAACGAATAATTTTAGACGAACAAGATATTAACGTGTTTCACGAGGATGCCGAAGTTTTACGCTGGGTATACGACTTAATGGTGAAAGAGTATCGTATAAGTGAATACTCTAAAAACATGCCCCGCTTCTCTAGAATAATTAATAAATTAGAGCAATTATAGCGTATGAAGATTAGATTAGCAAAGAAGATAATGCGGCACAATACACCTTATTGGATATTTCGTTACCTCTGCTATAATCGCATATTATTACCAGGAGCTGGATATAAAGTCGATTTTAAAGACCACCGTATCATCAAGGCGATAAGTTTAATAAATCACTGGAATGCCCGTAGGTATATTAACGAGTTGATAAAGTCCAATAAGAAGCATCCGTTCAAGCTAAGAGATGTTCAACGTGATGCAGAAAGATTAAAGCAGTACAGCGTATGAAAGAAGAAAAATGTTGCGGTAACTGTCATTGGTTTGACAACGAAGACGCTTATGGCGTAGGATGGTGTTGTATTAATCAGCACGAATCGTCTTGCGACCAAGTATGTGATGAACATGAATTTTAAACTTTAAATATTAAAATGGAAAAGATTTACAGACATTTCAAAGGAGGTTATTACAAATTTATTACTGAGGTCACTAATAGCGAGACTCAGGAGAAAGAAGTTGTTTATCAGGCTCTCTATGGGGAGCGTAAGGTTTGGACTCGTCCTGCCTATATGTTCTACGGAAAGGTGAACGTTGATGGTGTGGAGATTGATAGATTCACCGAGGTTGTTGGTGTGCCAGTCTTGTTTAAGAAGACTAACGAGAACGCTATCATGCCTTTTAAGGCGCATGACGATGATTTCTGCTACGACTGCTATGCGGTTTCAGAAGAAGAGATTGCGCCTAATGTATGGAAGTACGGCCTCGGATTTGCGCTACAGATTGAAAATCGTAACAAGCCTGTCAATATATCAAGATGCTTTACGTTTCGTTGTCGATCTTCTGTATGGAAGACTGGCATGATTCTCAGTAACTGTGAAGGCACTATCGATGACTCCTATACCGGCGAGATTTCTGCCGTATTCTATCACGTCATGCCAAATATGCCCAGATACAAGGTCGGTGATAAAATCGTGCAATTCCACCTAGAAACAAGTGACAACATCATGTTTATAGAGACGGATGAATTAAACAAAACAGAGCGTGGTGATAACGGCTACGGCTCTTCTGACAAAAAGTAATATGAACGTACTCACAGACGAACAGAAAAATTACATAAAGGAGCATCCGGATGAATCTCCATACACAATGTCTAGGAATTTCGGATGCGCTGTGCAGACTGTATACTGGTGGCTGCATAAGTTACACGGAGACTCGTTTAAGGATGCGCGGGAAAGACGCAGGAACGAAATCCATGAGTCTGTCCGCAATATGTATCCAGAAATGTCTTCGTCTGAGATTTCAAAGGTGCTCGGAATAACGAAGTCCTGCGTTGCTAATATAGCAAAATCACTTGGCGTTACTCATACCCAGGAAACGGAAGATCGACTTAGACAGAAATGTGCTCAGGCAATAGTAAGACCGGAGGTAATAGCTAAACGTTCTGAATCTCTAAAAAAGACGCTGAGGCTTGACAGGTACAGAGCAACGAATGGAATAAAACAGAAGACACGACGCAAGTTCAAAACCATTCCGAGCAGATGTCTCTGTGCAAGGAACTATCTCTGCAATAAATACAACTACTTCTACGACAAAGATTACGGAGAGCTGCTTACCGTCTTCTACGACAGTGAAACAAGAATGCTGACAGAAGATCAGCAGAAACACTACGAGACGAAGTATGGTATCAAGTTCCTCCAGGGAGCTGAAGAATAATTTCTGTGCATTATCTATATGTTTAGGGGTGGCTACACATCGCGTGCGGTCACCCCTTTTTGTTTGTATCAACTAATAACCAAATAAAAACATTAGAAAAAACTAAGAACGTTTGTGTAACTTTAATTTCCAGTATATCCAACCTAAAAATGCGAGAATGCCTATAAAAAGGCAAACTGAAGCTATCTTACCTATATTCAATAAAGCTTTATCTGTCTTTGATAGTTGCTTCTCGACATATACTTTATCTTTCGATATTTCGTTTATCACCGACATCAAGGAGTCACACTTGCTGTGATATATCGACGTGCTATCCTTGTATTCTTTGAGGCTCGAAATACTGTCTCTCAGTATCTGTACGTCTTCATGTGATATTTCGTGATATTCGTAGTGAAATCTGTCTTCTCCAACTTTGTTACCATTGGCATCATACTTGGATGCTGTGCTATCTTTGACGTGCGTCTTTTCCTTTGTGGTTGACTTCACGGATTCCTTGTGAGATGCTTTATATAACTCCAACTCTTGAATAAGCCTTGCGTTAAAGAGTGAATCCCACTTTGCCTCATTGCGCTTGTCAGTGATGTATGTCTGTTTTTCTATCACACGCTCTTTCGCCTTACATCTACAGAACATTGATAGAATCAGCATTGCTACTGCAATGGCAATTACAACTCTTGTTATCTTATCAATCATTTTCATAAGCAAGGGAATTAATTCTGTTCAGCCAACCCTTCTTGAACTTTCTGTTCTGTGGTCTTGTCTGACAGATACGGTCAATGAAATCTTTTCTTTCCTGCTTGATGGTGTCGAACAGTTCTCTACCATCTCTTGCGTTAATGGCGGCAATTGTCTTTGAACCAACAATACCATCAACGGAAACTCCGAGCACCTGCTGAGGAATCTTGATACCATAGGAACCACTGCACCAAAGCCAGTCAACCAGGATATTGGCTACATTCTGGTCCTTGATGTCGTCAGCCTTCCACTTATCCCAGTAGAACTTCTTGAAGATTACACCCCATTGCGCCCTGGTCATACGCTTTAAATCGTTAACCGTCTTCTTGCTGCCGAATACTGAGCGGTACGTAGCGAGAGTCACGCCCATATTAGTAGCTCCACCTAAATCATCCTTATCATAAACGAAGCCACCTTCCCACTTGAGAATGAAAGGCTCCAAAATCTTACTGTTTGCCATTTTTGTTTTCCTCCTCTTTTTTATCAAACTCATTGTTGAGTCTGTCAATAATCGGCTTCCAGTAGCTAGGCAGCGCCTTTGCAAACTCAAACCTCAGAATGTAATAAATAACCCTGAACGAGATATTCTTAGGGTATGCCTTGATAAGGTTCTTGAACGAATTGCATATATACACATAGCAGAATATATACGTAAGCATCTTAATCACAAATAATGCCTCTGTGTTGTCGTTGCAACTTACCATGATTCCATACATGACATACACAATAACAATATACAAGAGCATCTCTAAAAGTGCGTTCTTGAACTTCGATGCAGAAAAGTTCTTGCATCGTACAACACTCACGCCGTCAGCTCGCATACCGCAGAAAATATTGAAGCCAAAGGCGATAACCAACGCCAAAACGAAGCCTTCTGTTGGCGTTGCAAAGGCAAGTATAGCTGAAAAAATAGTAACACCTATCTGCCGAATCTGTGATGAATCTAATAAATCTGTCATAATCTGTTATCCTGAATAATTAATAAAAATAAAGTTTCGGTCTCTTTCTGCAAAGATAGCAAAAAAAAACGAAACTTCATTCAGAATAACGAAAAAAATCAGATATTCAGATCATAATATGGCATTCCACCGTTTTCCAGGAAAGAAACACATTCATCGAAAATCTTACGTTCGTAATCGAGCGCATTGATTTTAGGAAACCATTTCTTTATCTTTCCGTCGTTACGTTTTACCATTTCGCCCCAAAGAACACACCAGTCTTCTAGATTGATGTTGTCGTTCTTAACCTCATGCCAATAGTCCTTGGCTACATCTTTAGTGTGGAGCTGTCCAATAATACAGAGATGCATATTTGCCATTTCCTCGTCGTAGTGACACGATCCAATCTCTCCCTGGACCTGCTTCAGCATATCGAGCATTACGCTGTCGTTCATTCCTACTTCGCAGCAATCTGCCATGATCGTAACACAGTTCTTGATAGCCTGCATGTCATTGCTAGCTATAATGTCTTCGAATACCTTTTTCATGACCATTATATTTTTGATGTTACTTCAGAAAATACTCTCTGATATCGTACACGCCATCCTTGTCTTTCAACAAGTCGAGTGCAAGGCTATGTGCATACTTAACCAGATGCTCAGTGCCAATATCCTTAACATCTTCTTTGCCGAGTATCTTAGCAATGGTGCATCCGTGGTCGCTTACAACCTGATTCATGGCAACGTACAAAGCATAATCGTTGTAGTAAGGCTTCTCCTCTGTTGCAAGTCCGAGACCACTCATTGCATTGAGCCATGTCTGCATATCCCAAGTTGCAGATGGATTCATACCGTCTACAATCTCAGAAGCTTCCTTCTTGGTAAGATAGTTCTTCCACTTGATAGCGCAAAGCTTCTCTAAGTATTCCTGCGCCAACTCTGGGTGTTTGGATGCCATATCCTTCATCATGCAGCGCATCGTATCTCCAAATGTGTGCATGTACTTTGTATTAGTCGATGATGCCATCATTCCATAAAGCTCATCAAACTTACTCATAATCTCTTTTGCTTCCATTTTTTATATGTATTTATGTTTATTACTCTGCTGTTACCAGACTTCTCAGCTCTTCGAAGTCATCCTTGGTGAAGCTGATACTCTTCTTGCTGCCGAACAAAATCGTGGTGATGATGTTGTCAGGCAAATCAATAGACAATGCACCGCCATCAATGCGACCTTTGATAAAGCCGAAATCAAACTCATAGTTGCTTATATTCTCCAACATCTGCATAAGGTCTGAGAATATGGTATCAGCATCTATGTTTCCATCCTCATCGGCAATGAATAGGGTAGCATTGTCAATGCTCTTGCCCCATTTATCTTTATTTTTAGCGATAATGTTGTGTGATGCTCGCTTCATGTAAACCGATGGAATAGCCAATGCAGGGTTTTCTTTAACCATGTCGCTAATTCTTGCGTCTGCCCACAAGTCAAGCGATGTAAGCAGCTTTTCTTTCAATTCTGTTACGTTCATTTCTTAGTTTCTCCTTTCTTTGTTTTGTTGTACCAAGCGAGATACTCTTGCCAAGTTTTGTCGCTGTGGTTAGTCATATAATCGTTGAGCATAGCAGATTTATGTTCCTCTGCTTGCGCTACTTCTTTTCTCAATCGTTGCATCAAGGACAAGTGTTTCTTTAATGCCTCCTGTCCTTGCTGAGTGCTTTCGATACGAGGGCGTATAATGCGCAATTCCTCGTCTTGTACTAGCTTAGACACATATTGTAAGCTATTGACGTATTCTTGATTCTGCATCAAGTACTGCCTTTGCGCCCCTGTAAGATTGTCTTCAATTTTGTCTATCTCATCCCACAAAGGGGTTGGAGACTGCTGCGCTTGCATATTGATAGATGCTCGCTTCTGCTGTATTGCCTCATACATCTTCTGTAGTTCAGCATCCATCATCGGCGGCTGTTGCTGACTTGCATCAATATCCAATAATGGACTGTTTCCAAAATTCATCATAATCAATATCTTTAAGTTGGTGATATATTATAAAGAGGTGAGAGGGCATCCACCAACGAGGGCAAACACCCCTCACCAACTCATTTCTTCTTAGTCCGTCTAACCGACTTCCTTACTGCTCTGTTACGCTCCTGTAGTGGGAGTGGAAGGAGCGGTGCAATTACAGCCATAGCTGCCGTAACCAGTAACTACTGGTGTAGATGGGAGCACAAGCTGGCCATCTATCTTGCGGCAACACTTCTCGTTCACGTAAGCCATCATAAGCTTCTCCTTGTAAGGAGTGAGGGCTTCCATAACGGCTACCTTCTTGTCGAGGTCGCTATACTTTGCTTGCAACGCATCGTACTGGTCTCTCTGATTCTTGTACAGACCGAAGTCCGCATCAACCTGAGACTTGTAAAGACCGAACTCAGCGTTGATAGCACGGCGGTTCTCTGCGTTGATAGCATCGTTAGCTCCCTTATACATAGAGAACTTCTCAGCGATGTCTGTCTCGCGCATAGCGTAGAACTTGTTAGCGGTGTCGAGCTTCATACCGAACATGTAGGTAAGCAACTTCACCTCATCATCGCATTCCTTCTCCATTACCTGCAAGGCAGTTGGCTGATTTGAGCTTGCGTTAGCTCCGTAAGCGTTGATGTTCACGTTCTCAGGCATATTGCTGCCAGCGAGTGAGCCAAACACGCTGCGGTTGTTGCCGCCAAGCAACCAAGCACCAGCACCGAGTGCTGTGCCGATGATACCAAGGGTAAGACCAGCATTACCTGTAGCCTTAGAAGCATAATCGTCATGCTTTTTCCCCTCTTCGTAGATTTTCTTCTCTACGACCTTTGCATCTGTCATTTCCATGATACAATCTTTTTAAGTTATCCTTAATATTAACTAACACTATTGTAACGTTACGGATGCAAAGGTACAAAGAATAGGGGAGAGCAAATATAACTCTATCACTCTTTCTTTTAGTAGTTGATTATCAGTGATTTAAGGTGATAGAAGGTAGCATCATATATTGTTACGTATAATTTAAGGCAAAAAGTGCGTATATTTTTCGGGGAAATATGTGTTTTTTTGTCTATTATATTGTACTAAATAAAAAAGAGAGGCAATCACTTACCTCTCTTACTCTTAATAAAGTGCAGAATATCCCACTTCTTCCAATACCTCGTATGTCCTCGCTTTTTGCACTCGCCGTTCGGAATATCACCCCTAGCCACCATCCTGTTAAGGGTAGCATCTGAAACGTGAAGCTTCTCCTTGACTTCCTCGGTAGATAGCATCGGATTGAGCATATCTGGGATGATGTCGCACAATCTATCCAAATCATCATCGCTCATTCCGCAAGCGGTGATTTTTTCTCCGTTCTTCTGCTGCTCGTCTGCTTTAAAGCAAGCATCACTTAGCGACTTCAAAGCCGTGCCGAGCAACTTATAATTTAGTATCTTTCCCATAATCACGCACAGATTTTACGTCCTAACTTACTTCTACTGATAAACAAATCCACAAAAGAGTACAGATAGAATATTGCCGTTACTACCATAACAGTAAAGCAGGAATCAACCATATCTTTTGTCGTGTACCAACTCCACTCAACAATGTGAGCCGCATTCACACCAAAGAAATAAAAGAAAGGAATGCGGTATCTCCAACATAGGAAGAAGAATCGGCTTGCTAATATCAAAACCATTGGCAGGACGTACACCATAAAATATATGTAGAGATAGCAAGGTGTATTCTCCGCATAAGGAATGAACATTTCACGAGGATGCTGAGAGAATTCATAAATGCCGTATGCGTGAAAGCACATAAGTGTAATTGGAACGTACTTGCAGAACCATCTAAAAAATTTCAGAATCCTTCTGCTATACCGATTACCATGTCGCATCAGCAAGTCCATAACCTCACTGACATCTTTGTCTTTCAACCACTTTAATAGGTTGTCTTCGTCTTCTTTATTCATAAGCGTGATTTAAATTAAATGATAATGCAAAGATACACTTTTTTGCACAAAATTAACGGAAACGATAATATTTTTGTGTTAAACTTTGCGAAAAGTAACAATCTGAAAGTAGATGGATGCAAAAATGGGGGAGGTCGTCCGAAAACTTAATTAGGGAAGCAAACAACTGAATTGAGCATTTTTCTTTTGC
>ENA-ORNT01000245-ORNT01000245.1-human-gut-metagenome-genome-assembly--contig:-NODE-245-length-40513-cov-5.781230_pt1 | contig 40513 bp, 37 predicted proteins | sample MGYA00242120_ERZ509032 | MGnify/ENA primary metagenome ERZ509032 (study PRJEB26280, sample SAMEA2338729) | human gut metagenome | biome: human gut; feature: human-associated habitat; material: faeces...
GTTGCACCCACTCGAAGTTTCTTCTCAGAATCAGAATCTGCAGCACCACGAAGATTGCGTTCATCATGATGGTGTAGCCACCGATAGTCCATCGGGGAATGTAGTCAAGCATTGTTCCTGCCAAAGCCATCACGTAAGGGATGGTGGAAATAACACTTGAACCTAACTGACTTCGCACACATGCTGCAACTCCGAACGTCATGACATAGAGCGATACGAGCAGCAGAATATGCTGCCATGCAAAAAATATAACTTCTTCTTTCTTAATCATTTATATTGTTTTAGTAATCAATTCATTCAATTTATCCTCTCTGACAATCTTAGGCTGAGCCTTGCCAGCGAGAATGAGAATCTTCTTGCCATTACGATAAATATGAAGCTGTCGTGAGCGAACCACTGCAGTCAACTCCTCATCATTCTGCATGGCTTGCCAGATTGGATAATATACTCCCTCAGGTTCAAACAATTTCTTTTGAAGATGTGAACAGAGGTTTGTTGTATCAATAGTCATTAATTTCTTCTTTATCGTTTCATTAAATGTATTTCATTGCTTTTCATGTGCGAATACGTCATCAGCGCAATCTGTTTCACTTTAAAATCCCAACTCCACATCCTTGCCGAATGGTGCGAGCGAAAGCCCTGCCATCTTGAAATGTTGTTTCCCCCAAGGAATGCCTACAACCGTGATGCATAAAAGCAAGCCAAAGAATATATGCATGAGGCAAGCCCACAATCCACCGAAAATCAGCCAGAGTAAATTCAGCGGAATGTGAACGCAACCTGTCGGACTATTCGATTCTCTTACTGTAGAGCCAAAAGGCCATAGGCAGAGCAAGCCTATCTTGAATGTCTGCAAAGCAAAGGGTATGCCAATAATAGTACATGCCAAAGCCAAACTACCTGTGAAATAGCCAATGGCTGCTTCCAGCCCGCCAAAAATCCACCAAATGATGTTGCCGAGTATCTTCATCTTTTTTACCGTTATTTTCTTGAATAAGTATGCACCTTCAAGTTGTATGCACACAACAATATACTTTATATCTGATATAGAATGACTTATGCTGTTTGTTTAAATGTAAAGTTCGTTTGCCTTACGTTCTTTACACGATTTTTTTAGCATAGTCTTGATGGCAAGGTGCATGACGGTACCTATCTTTCTTGCAGAGTTTGGGCACACTGAGATACACTTCATGCACGAAATACATTTCTCCTTGTCTGTCTTCTGAGTGTCGTCAGATGTAATAGCACCTACAGGACAGGCCTTAGCACATGCTCCACAGTTGTTACACATTTTTCCTGACGTTGGAATGGGCCCTCCTATAGGCTCTTTGTAAGGAAAATTACCAGGGACAGTAAGTTTCGGTTTGATATGATTAAGTGTGATGGCCTCAGCAATTTTTTTACCAAATGATATGAGCTGAGCGTTATCCTCAGCATCAGGTCTTCCTGCACCATAATCTCTTACGATACTATGCTCTGCTACCGCAGCTATAGCTGCCACAACACAATAGCCTGCATTGTTTGCTATGTCGCGCAATTCAAGCAAGGCATCGTCATAGGCTCTGTTACCAAAAACAGCAATCACCACACACTTAGCTCCGTTGCCCTTTATTTTTCCTATTCTATTAACAGCAAGAGCTGGTATGCGCCCTCCAAACACGGGGGTTGCGATAACGGCAATGTCGTCTGGTTCAATTGTTGATGACGCAATTTTTAGTTCTGGAACACACAATTCAATGTGTTCTATATCATCTACGCCAATGCCCTTGCATACGGCTTCTGTCACCCTCTTTGTTCCACCTGTAGGAGAAAAAGTAATTTGTTTAATTTTCATATATTGATAAATGTATGTTTCGTTCTATATAGTATCGTCTTGTATCACCCTTTGATAGCCTTTTAAAGGCCATACTAATAATAGCATATAGCTTAACGGTTTCAAGTAGGCATAGAAAACTGAAACAATGCGTTTGGGTTTAGCTCAGTACTTGCTTGAGATTACTGCAGTACTTGCATGAGATTACTGCAGTACTTGCTTGAGATTACTGCAGTACTTAGCCCAAGTACTGTGAGCTTAGTCGTACCAATTAATATTTTCTTCGTAACTATCGAATTGCATCTCTTCGGTTACTCCTACTTTTTCAAGCGTTTTCAGTATGAAGGCTTGTTCAGAGGGAGGAAGAGCGCGAGTTCCACGTCGACGTTCAAAGTATGGATTACGGCTCCAATGGTTTATGCATATCGACATAAACTGTCTGTATTGGTTAGGGAACATACGCTTTTGAAAATTGGTAAAACCACGGGCGTATCTTACGGGTTGGTCGTTTCGATAGTAGGTGCAAGCTTCGTTCTTACTGCAGCGGTTCGGGTTAATCAGTTGCAGATACTCTTCTTGCTCCATCAGTGTGGGGTATGCTATCTGATGCAAGCAAGTGGAGGCCAAAGGGCAGTCAACATGTTCACATACAGGGTAGCTGTCGGGCAGCGATGTATATTCTTTCTTCGTCATAATAGTTTATCGGTTTTTGTTCATAAAATTCTTTCTTTGTTGGTATTGTTTGAAAAACTAACGCAATGCAAATTTAAGCTTTTTCTTTTAAATAAACGTGGGTTGAAGCATATATGTTTTCAAATATTGTTCCCCTTTGATAGAACAAAAAAATGGCAGGTTAACCCTTCCATCCTTTATTCTACTATTATATTATTGTGGTTCTGCAAATTCTAAGGGGCTTTAAATCATTTATTGGTTATGTAAAAACTCTTTTTTGCACTAAAAGCAACTTTTTTATTTTATTTTCTTGCTACGAAAAAAGACTTCACGCTCCCTTTCAACCTTTGCATCGTCAATACCAAGTTAGTGCAAGCCGAAGGCAATAGAACTTGCTTTAATTGCTGAGGTGTGGCTTGAGACATGCAAAGGAAGTATGGGTGAGCGGCTTAAACCAGCACACTGCTAATGTGCTGAACCGAAAGGTTATGAAGGTTCGCATCCTTCTGCTTCTGCAAACCAGTATGAAGAGAGGTAACACACAATCATCCTGAAGGCATCAAGGGAGCACGGCTACAGCCGCTGCTATTTTTATGGCAAGAATGAGACAGACGAAAGAAGAAATACGGTGCTATATCAGCGAATCATTCGCGTATGACCTTGACAGAAATTGCGATGACATACGTCCGACATACGGGTTTGATGGCAGGGGAGCCATTGCAGCAGCCTATTATAACAAGATGCCATATACTTTATATGAGTTCGGCACAAAGAAGTTGCCTGAGGATATACTGCTTGTCATAAGAAATTTTAATAGAAAATATGAAGCAAAGGTGTCGCGTGCATGGCGAAATGCAGAGCTTGATGTTGAGGAACTTGTAAGAAAAGTAAAATCGGGTAAAATATTTATTTAAGGCAAGAAAGGGAAGGAAAGGAAAGAGAAGGAGGATGCTCTCAGCCTTCTCTCCTAAAGAACTTATGCTTCCTTTTCAGAAGATGCAAGCATATGTTTATCATGCGTTCTTTACCCTGTCAGCAATGATTTCTTCCATATTTTCCTTTGCCCAGTTGATGATGTTTTCTACTAAAGGTAGGAAAGAATGGGCACGAGGGGTAAGGCTATATTCGACACGTGGGGGAACTTCAGGAAATATTTCACGACTTACAAAACCATCCTCTTTGAGGGTGCGGAGCGTTTGTGTGAGAGACTTTTGTGATATGTCGGGAATCTGACGTTGTAGTTCCTTAAAACGCATAGGCTCCTTATGCTGTAGGTTATACAGCACAAGAAGCGACCATTTGTCACCTACACGCGCAAGAACGTTGCGGATAGGACAATCGATGAATAATGCGTCTCTTATATCTTTGCTATTCTGTTCTTTTTTTTCGTTCATCATTTGTTTAATGGGATGATGTTAGCATCGTCCATGAAGTTGGTGATAGGCTTTGCCTCGTACTGAACGCACATCATTACCATCTCTTTGTCAGAGTTGTTGCGCAAAGCACGCACCCCTGTCGGAGATACACGGATGATAGAGCCTTCGCTTACGGCTATTTTCTCGCCATCCACCTCATACTCGCCCTTGCCCGAGATGATTACATAAAGCTCTTCGTGGGTCTTGTGAGAGTGGAGGAAAGGTGCGTCTTCACCAGCAGCAATGCGCTGCAGCGATGCTTCTGCACCCGTCATTCCGAGTTCCTGACCAAGGAATATTTTGCCTTCTACGTTCTTCCAACCATTTAGGTTCTTGATTGCATAATTTTTCATAACTTATTGTTGCTTTTATGTTTTATTGCAAAATTGCACTGCAAAGTTAATGATATACAGCGGATTATACAAGAAGGCACTTTTTATTGCCTCAGTTACCTAGAGGTTAGTATTTTCCATATCAGATGCTTACAAATTTAATATTAATGTATTTTAACCATTGATTGTATACTGGTTTTTGCTTATTCTTTATACAGTTTTTTTGGAAAGCCTGCAACATAAACCTAAACCTGATCTCAGTACACACACCCATGCCTATTGTGTTATTTACTATATGCTTAAATGTAAAAAGTTACGGAGATAATTCATATTCTCCGTAACTTTATACTTGAAACATTCATATAATTTATCTGTTGTTTTCACCCTATGTAGGAAAATCTATTTACAAAATGCAGATCAGTCAATATCTATTAATTGGAAATGCTTGTTGAAGGTCAAATCCAATCCGTTTGTCAGTTCCACCTCGTACTCATTCTTGTTCATTTCAATCTTTTTCACCGATTGTCCAGCATAATTATCCTTCAAGTAGTTCTTGATAGCTTGCGGAATCAACAGAGCTGGCACGATTCCCCGCTTGCAGTCTATCTCTGTAAGATTTCCTTTTTTGTCGAATTCCAGCTTCGTGCCATTCTGCAGAACCACATCATAGTTTCTACTGACAACTCCCAATTCAATCGTTGCAAGCATCACCTTCTGACCATTGAAATGATTATTAAGCAAGATTTGGGCCTTGGCAGGAAGTGCATTTACAGAGATAGGCTTGTCGTTGTCCGCATTCGCCACCATATTGGATGAAACCATGCAGCAAATGGCAATCATCAATATTCGAAAAATTCTTTTCATAAGCTACAAATTAAAATTTATAATACCTAAAAAGCGATGGGTGCTTAAACGCCATCATCTAAGAATTAGACGCAAATCGTGCCTGAAAGTTTAAAGAGAAATTTTTAATTCCGATGCAGAAAGGTTACTTTCCCACGCAGAAGTGTTTAAAGATGTTTCCTAACACCTCGTCGGTTTGTATCTCGCCCCCAGTTATTTGTGCTAGATGGTATAGACAACTGCGTAGGTCTTGGCTAACGAGGTCGGTGGGAAGATCGGTTTGTAGGCCTTCGAGCACGCGATTGATGTCATCGTTTGCCGATTGCAACGCCTTGAGGTGGCGAATGTTGCTTACAATGGCGTTTCCTGCCATGATGTCGGCATCGGGCAGAAGGTGGTTCAGCTGTGTCTTCAGTTGTTCAATGCCTTGCTTTGTTTTAGCCGAAATGTTTATTTGTGTAGCGTTTTCGGGTAGCGGGGTAATGGTGATGGGTGTAGCCTTATCACACTTATTGACAATTACCAATAAGTGTTTATCTTGGCATAGTGGTAACACCTTGTTTGATAGTGCCTGATATTGTTCGTTGGCACATGTGGCATCGAGCATGAGCAATATAATTTCGGCCTGTTTGATTTTTGCCCAACTACGTTCTATACCAATGCTTTCAATGGTGTCGGTAGTGTCGCGTATACCAGCTGTGTCGATGAAGCGGAATATCTTGCCATCAATGTTCACGGTGTCTTCAATCACGTCGCGTGTGGTGCCGTGAATGTCGCTTACAATAGCACGCTCTTCGCCCACCAAAAGGTTGAGGAGTGTTGATTTGCCTGCATTAGTTTCACCAATGATGACGGTAGGTATGCCGTTTTTAATGGCGTTGCCTATGCGAAACGACTGTATGAGGCGTTGTACCGTGTGTTGTATTTTTTGTGCCACATCGACGAGTTGTGTGCGGTCAGCAAACTCTAGTTCTTCGTGGTCGGAGAAGTCGAGCTCAAGTTCGATTAATGAGGTGAGGTGTAAGAGCTTATCGCGTAGATCAGACAGTTCTGTAGAAAAGGCTCCGCGCATTTGATTCATCGCCATGCGGTGCGATGCTGCAGAGTGTGAGGCAATAAGATCGGCAACGGCTTCGGCTTGTGAAAGGTCCATCTTCCCGTTTAAAAAGGCGCGTTGTGTGTATTCGCCAGGTTCGGCGGGGCGGCAACCATTGGCCACTAACAATTGCATAACCTGTTGAAGAATGTAGGTTGATGCGTGGCATGATATTTCAACTGATTGCTCGCCAGTATATGAATGGGGTGCATGAAAAATACTTACCAGCACTTGGTCGATTATGTCGCCCTGTGCTGTGACAATGTTTCCAAATGCAAGTGTATAAGGTTTGCGTTGGGCCAAGGTTTTACCATTTGCGCCGATGGGCATGAATATGCGGTCGGTGATGGCGATAGCCTGCTCGCCTGAAACACGAATAATGCCGATGGCACCACCTGGAGCGGTAGCCACGGCACATATCGTATCTTTTGAAAGAATATTCATTTACAGTGTTCTTGTTTATTGCTGATATTGTTTGCTTTATATGCGATGCAATACCAGTTTTATTAAATCGTCAATATGGTTCTTGTAACCTGTATCGGCTTTGCCAGCCCTACGGTTTGCTATGACCATGCATGCTGTGGTGGCGTGGTGTCCCATCAGTTTTGCTAAACCAGCCAGAGCCGAACTTTCCATCTCGAAGTTGGTGATGCGATGGCCTTGATACTCGAAGTTTTCAATCTTTTCGTTCTGATTGGGGTCGGTCAATGGTATGCGCAATTGTCGGCCTTGCGGTCCGAAGAAACCGCCACAGGCCACGGTTACACCTCTTACCATGTCGTCTTTTGCAATGCGTTCTACCATCTCTTCATCGGCATGAATAACGTAGGGTGCAGGCATACACATATTGCCACTCCAGCCTAAATGATTTAACAGCGCACGCTCGAAAGGAAGGTCGCATACGGCATTACGGCCTGCGTAGAAGTTGAGCAAGCCATCGAAGCCCACTGATATTTCTGAGCATATGAAGGTGCCTTCTGGTGTGAAGGGCTGCAGTCCGCCACAGGTACCTATGCGTACGATCTCAAGATGACGTAGCGTTTCTTTCTCCATACGAGTTTTGAAATCGATGTTTGCTAATGCATCAATTTCGTTCATCACGATATCTATGTTGTCGCATCCGATACCAGTTGAGATTACGGTTATGCGTTTACCTTCGAAGATTCCTGTTATGGTGTGGAATTCGCGGCTTTCAACGTCGTATTCTATTTCTTCAAAATGTGAAGCTACTAACTTTACGCGTCCTGGGTCGCCAACCAATATGATTTTGTCGGCTAAGTGTTCGGGTGTTACATGTAGGTGGAAGATACTTCCGTCGGCATTTATAATTAGTTCCGACTCGGCGAAATACTTGTTCATAGGTTGTTCTTTTTTAGTTTAATGATTTTTCTTTATTTACTGGTGCTATTTTCAGCTTTACGTATCTGTGTTTCGATATTTACAATATCTTTTATGGTTTGCTGCAAATTTCCTTCAGCTGTGGTGATACGTTGTGTCAATGCTTGTTTACCATTGGAATCGGCGTTGTGATATTGCACACGCAGACTGTTAAGAGCTGTTTCTAACTCGGCTCTGAGTTTTATAAGCACTTGCCATTGCGGATATAGTTTCTGGCCTGCAGCAGTGACAAAGTCGTTAGCTGATTGACATGCCTTGTTATCGTTTACAAAGAATGTCATTGCAGTAATTGCAGCGTTTGGCTTTGTTCCTTTCTCACGTAACGCATTGAGCTGAGTAAGGGCTGCATTGCGCTTTTCAAGGTTGGGCCAAGTGGCACTTATGCTTGAAAGCTTTGCTAAGTTTTGCATTTCTTCGTCATCGTATGCTTCTATCTGATAGTTGACACGTGTGCCCGATGTCTTGATGGTGTAGACACACGCTTTGCCTTCAGGTTGATTGCGAGTAGTAGCAAACCATGCAAAATTATGTATATCGTCAATACAGAAGAGGTAATCGTCAGAGAAAGAGTTGTAGGGTAGACCTACATTCTCGGCTTCAAGGAAGGTGCCTTCATCTGAATTGAAACGGGTGACGTAAATGTCGTATCCGCCCAATCCTTCTTCGCTTTTGGCAGCGAAATAAAGGGTCTCGCCGTCAGAGGTCATAAACGGATAGTTGATATGTTTATACTGTGTGCCAATGCCCTTTACTAGTTGTGGCTCGCCCCACTTGTTATTGAGCTTTTCGCGCATCATCATGTGCGAATTGCCCAAGGTGTCGTTTACAGCATAATAGCATTTGTTCTCAAAACCGTTGACGTAAAGATAGACACCTGGAAGAGATTGATCGTTGAAATAGGCGTTGTAAGCCATCGTCTTGCCTAAATCGTTAGGCTGTGGGATGGCGGTAAGTGCAGCGGCCTTATCGATCACGATGCTATCAATGACGAACAGCTTTTGTGTGTTGTCCATCATCTCATCAAACAGCTGCTTTTGTGCTTCTGAAACACCTGGTAATGTGTTTTTTGCAGCCTTGGCTGTTTTACTGGTTTTGGGCGCCGTGCGCACTTTATGTTTTCTCTGTGCTGAAGCGGTTAGTGTACAGCAGAGCAAAATGGCGGTAATAAATGAATATCTTGTCATATCGTTTTGATTGCTATATTATGCAAAGATAGTGCAAATCGAGTGCAAAAGTTCAAGCTTGCTTGAAAATTTTGCTGAGATGCAGCCTGTCTTATGCAAAGATAGTGCAAATCGGACACACTACAAAACAATTCGATTTGTTTTTATTGACTATATGGTGCCAATGTTATCATAAATAACAAAAAATTCCCCTAAGACCAGTGTGTGTGGACATAGTCTTAGGGGGGAATATAAGATAAAAGGTGGGAGGCATGAGAAGCCTCGTACACACAAATTAATTTTTGAAACTGTGGATAGGGGCGGGGATGCGTCCTGCACGATTTACAAATTCGTGGCAGCTAAAGTTGTTAACTGGCATGATGGGTGCATGGCCTAACAGGCCGCCGAAATCGACATTATCGCCCACCTTCATTCCATAGGCAGGAATGAGACGTACAGCTGTGGTTTTTTGGTTTACCATACCAATGGCTGCCTCGTCGGCAATAATACCCGCAATAGTGTCGGCCGAGGTGTCGCCAGGAACGGCAATCATGTCGAGACCAACAGAACAAACACATGTCATAGCTTCAAGTTTCTCAATGGTTAGGGCACCAGCCTCAACAGCGTCAATCATGCCTTGATCTTCGCTTACAGGGATAAATGCACCACTTAATCCACCTACTGATGATGAAGCCATAATGCCGCCCTTCTTTACTTGATCGTTTAGCAAGGCAAGTGCAGCAGTAGTTCCTGGTGCGCCAGGGTGCTCGAGACCGATCTCTTTTAGAATGTCGGCAACGCTATCGCCAATGGCGGGGGTGGGGGCCAACGAAAGGTCGATAATGCCGAAGGGCACATTCAATCGGCGTGAAGCCTCTTTTGCAACAAGCTGTCCTACGCGCGTAATCTTGAAGGCTGTGCGTTTAATGGTTTCACACAATACCTCAAAACTCTCACCATGAATATTCTGCAAAGCATGTTTTACTACGCCTGGGCCACTGACACCAACGCTTACTACGGCATCGGCCTCTGTTACGCCATGGAAAGCTCCTGCCATGAAGGGATTGTCGTCGGGGGCATTGCACAGTACCACCAGCTTGGCACAGCCTATAGAGGCATTGTCTTTTGTTGCTTCGGCGGTATCTTTCACTATTTGTCCCATCAAACGAACAGCATCCATGTTAATGCCCGTCTTTGTAGAACCAATATTTACCGAACTACAAATAAAATCGGTTTCGGCCATTGCCTGTGGTATTGATTTGATAAGTAGTTCGTCGCTATGTGTCATGCCCTTAGAAACCACAGCCGAATAGCCACCCAAAAAGTTTACGCCCACAGCCTTTGCAGCTCTGTCAAGGCAATGAGCTATCGTTACATAGTCGGCAGGAGTTTTGCATGCTTTACCGCCTACTAAAGCAATGGGGGTGATGGCGATACGCTTGTTGACGATGGGTATACCATATTCGTGCGCAATTTCTTCGCCCGTGGTTACTAGATCTTTTGCTAATGTTGTGATTTTATTATAAATGTTTGAACAGAGAACATCGAGGTTGCTGTCAACACAATCGAGCAATGAGATGCCCATCGTGATTGTGCGCACATCAAGATTTTCTTGTTCAATCATCTTGTTGGTTTCGATGACTTCCGATAAATTAATCATTGTCGTTGCTGTTTTAAGAGTTTTACGATAAAGAATTAAATGCGGTGCATCATGTTGAAAATCTCTTCACGCTGGCATTTCACTTGCACACCAATCTCTTTTCCTAAAGTTTCTAAGTCGGCTGACAATTGGTCAAACGAGTCGATGTGGGTGGTGTCGACAATCATCATCATGTTAAAATATTCTTGCACGATGGTTTGTGAGATGTCTAACACATTGATTTGCTTACTTGCCAAATAAGAGCACACTTTTGCAATAATGCCTACTACGTCTTTACCTACGACGGTGATAATGGTCTTGTTCATAAATGAAATGTTATGATATGTGTGTTAGAATAGTGAATAAAATAAGAAGGTGTCAGACTGAAGGCATTGGTTTTTTAAGGCCAATAGCCTTCTGTCTAGACACATTCACTATACAGAATATCTGTGTTTTTGTTGAGGGTGGTGATGAAACAGAACATCAGCCACAGCAGAACAGCACGATGAGCTGTGCTGTAAAGATGCGCAAGAACATGCTCAACGGATAAACAGTAGAATAGCCGATGGCAGGAGCCTCGCGTGAGCAGATTGAGTTTGCGTATGCCAATGCTGGTGGATCGGTACAGGTACCAGCAATCATACCCATGATGGTGAAATAGTTGAATTTATACTTCAAACGAGCAATAACACCTATGATCAAGATGGGGATGATGGTGATAAGGAAGCCAGTAAACACATACATCAATCCGTCGCCCTGTACTACAGTTTTCCAGAAGTGAGCACCAGCCTTTACACCTACACTCGCTAAGAAGAGCACTAGACCTATCTCGCGCAACATCATATTGGCAGAGGTTGTAGTATAGGTGTTCAGCTTCATGCGGTGTCCGAAACGACCAATAAAAATGGCGATAATAAGCGGACCACCAGCGATACCTAACTTCATAGGAACAGGCATGCCTGGGATAGCGAAAGGTATGCTACCGAAGATGATACCAATGATGATGCCGATAAAGATGGTGGCGATGTTTGGCGTATCAAGACGCTTCACCGAGTTACCCATCAATTCTGATATGCGGTTCACATTGTCTTCAGGACCTACAACGAGAATTTTATCGCCTACCTGGAAACGGTAGTTGCGTGAGGCAAATACGTCCATGCCCTGACGTGAAATGCGGGTTACAGTGACACCGTAAACACTAGAGAAGTGCATCTTACCAAGCGTCTTACCATTCATTGATGAATTGGTAATGACAATGCGTCGAGATACCAGTGGCTGAGTGCTTTCGTCTTCTTGCCACGGTGTGTCAATCTCTGGGCCTATGAAAGCCTGGATAGCTTCGGCGTCGGCTTCGGCACAAACGACCAGAACTTCGTCGCCCATCTCGAATTTGTCTTTGCTAACGGGTATTGTGAATTTACCCTCATGCAAGAGACGTGAGAACACGACGTCGCGGTTCAAAAATTCGTTAATCTGTGCAACAGTGCGACCTGCCAAATAGGTGTTGTTTACCTTGAGGTGCATCTGATGGGGTTTGGCTTGAGGGTTCTCTGCCTCTTCCTCTTTCAGCACTTCCTCCTCTTCTTCAAGCGAGGTTCGTGTGATAAAACGCACAGCAATGGTTGCACCGATAATGCCGAGTACGCCTAATGGATATGCACAAGCATAGCCAGAAGCAATCTGTGGCATAGTGCCATCGGCTACCTTCCATACCGACTCAAGGGCCTCATTGGCAGCGCCCAAGCCAGGGGTATTGGTAACAGCACCGTACAATGTACCTATCATCATGGGAAGGTTGGTCTTGTCGTTAGTATCGAAGAATAGATAGTAGCATGCAAACATCACAGCCACGTTTAACAAAACAGTGGTGGTTGAAAGCAAGTTAAGCGTTACGCCACCCTTTTTGAAACTTTCGAAGAAACCAGGGCCTACTTGTAAACCGATACAAAACACGAACAAGATAAGTCCGAAGTCTTGTATGAAACTTAAAATGTCTACAGGAGCTGTAAAGCCAATATGGCCTGCTACAATGCCTGTAAACAGAACAAAGGTAACGCCCAACGAAATGCCGCCAAGCTTAATCTTACCTAACAAGATACCTATGGCAATTACCACGGCATAAAGCAAGGCAATGTGAGCGACAGAGTCGGTCGTTGTAAATAAATTAATAATCCAATTCATTGGTAAAGATTAATATGTGAATAAATGGTAAGTTGATAGTTATATTTTGATATATAGGTATAGAAGCATGTAGCATGCCTCTATACCTTATTATATTAATAACTACGAGCAATAATCACACGGTGTTTAGCAGGTTTTCCTGATACCATATCGGTGCCTGGGGTCTGCTCAAACATGAATGGTACGCAACGAATGGTGGCCTGTGTCTCTTCTTTAATTTTTGCCTCGGTTTCGGCAGTGCCGTCCCAGTGGCAGAGGAAGAAACCGCCATCTTTAATGCGTTCTTTAAACTCGTCATAGTTGTCACATTCGTAGATGTGCTCGTCACGATATTTACGAGCTTTCTCGAAAATATTAGCTTGGATATCGTCGAGTAACTTCTCTACATGCTCTGCAATGCCTTCTAATGGCAAGGTTTCTTTTTCAAGCGTATCGCGACGCATCAACTCTACGGTACCGTTCTCGAGATCGCGTCCTCCCATAACAAGGCGTACAGGAACGCCCTTAAGTTCGTAATCAGCAAACTTAAATCCAGGACGCTTATTGTCTGTATCGTCATATTTTACGCTGATACCTGCCTTACGTAATTTTTCAATAGCAGGCTGCATTGCTTCGGTGATAGCGCTCAACTGTTCGTCATTTTTTGAAATAGGAATGATAACTACCTGGATTGGAGCTAACTTTGGAGGCAACACAAGACCGTTATCGTCAGAGTGTGTCATAATGAGGGCACCAATCAGTCGGGTAGATACGCCCCATGATGTAGCCCAAACATACTCGGGCTTGTTTTCTTTGTTAAGATAGGTTACGCCAAAGGCCTTTGCAAAATTCTGACCCAAGAAATGGCTGGTACCACTTTGTAGCGCTTTACCGTCTTGCATCATTGCCTCAATTGTGTAGGTATCGAGAGCTCCTGCGAAACGTTCGGTTGCACTTTTTACGCCCTGAACTACGGGCACGGCCATAAACTTTTCTGCAAAGTCGGCGTAAACATGCAACATCTTTTGTGCTTCCTTTTCAGCTTCTTCTTTGGTTGCGTGAGCTGTATGACCTTCCTGCCAAAGGAACTCGGATGTGCGCAAAAAAGGACGTGTGCGCATCTCCCAACGCATCACATTACACCACTGGTTGCAAAGTAATGGCAGGTCACGCCATGAATGTATCCAATTTTTATAGGTGTTCCAAATGATGGTTTCGGATGTTGGGCGAATGATAAGTTCTTCATCCAGTTTTGCGGTGGGGTCAACCTCAACACCACTTTTGTCTTCTTTAGCGCGCAGACGGTAATGAGTTACGACAGCACATTCTTTTGCAAAGCCTTCAACATGTTCTGCTTCACGACTCAAGAACGACTTAGGGATAAGCATTGGGAAATAAGCGTTCTGTACGCCCGTTTCCTTAAACATGCGGTCGAGCTCATGTTGCATCTTCTCCCAAATTGCGTAGCCGTAGGGTTTGATAATCATACAACCTCTTACTGCCGACTGCTCAGCTAAATCGGCTTTTACTACCAAATCGTTATACCACTGACTATAATTGTCAGCACGTTTGGTCAAATCTTTAAGTTCTTTTGCCATTTGATGTATTTATTTCTTTCTTTGTCCTTATTATTCTGATATGTTGACGTCTTTCAACTATAACTACAACATATTGATAAATTATTTGCAAATTTACAAAAAAATGTTGGATTGCTTACAAGATTATAAAAAAACAATTAACTTTGCAATACAAATTAACTTCGTTGAGAAGAGAATTTGCTGATTTGGTAATTGTATATTGCAGAAATAACATTTGCTAGATTAATGAAAAAGAATTGTATTAGCATTTTTCGTTTAATTTAAATTGGTTTGAAATTATGAAAAAAATGAAATTGGCCACATTTGCAATGTGTTTGTTGGCTATTTTTAGTTGTAGCACAAAACAGGGCACCGGAGCCCTTATTGGAACTGGTGGTGGCGCTGTGTTAGGCGCTATTATTGGAAAACTGGCTGGAAATACGGCTGTAGGTGCTGCTATAGGTAGTGCTGTAGGTGCAGGAACAGGTGCTATTATTGGTCGTCATATGGATAAGGTGGCCGAGGAAGCTGCTAAGGTTGAAAATGCCAAGGTAGACAAGGTTACAGATACTAATGGCTTTGAAGCTGTGCGTGTGACATTTGATTCGGGTATTCTTTTTGCAACAAGTAGTTCAACGCTGAATGAGACTTCAATAAACTCTTTAGCAAAGTTGTATAACATATTGAAAAATAACCAAGATTGCCACGTAGATATCTACGGACATACCGATAACCAAGGCTGGAAAAATAGCACTGCTGAGCAGAGCATTGCTAAGAACCAAACTCTTTCTGAGCAGCGCGCACAATCGGTAGCCAACTATTTGCGCAACCTCGGCATTACAAGTGCTCAGTTGCAGAGGGTAGCTGGTCAGGGTCAGTCAAATCCTGTTGCCGACAATAGCACAGCACAGGGTAGACAGATGAACCGCCGTGTAGAGATTTACCTCTATGCTAGCAAAGCAATGGTAGACGCTGCTAATGCTGGTACACTGAACTAAATAAATATATTGCTGGACAACTATTTGTTTGGCATGAGTATTTGAACTGACAGGGGTCGGAGTATGGTATATGTGAGTATACATCCATACCAAGACCTCTGTTTTGTTTTTGTAATGACATTATTTCGCTCACTATCATTAAGATATGGTGATTGGTGAAACTCATTGTTAAAGATAAAGCATGATGATAAAATTGCTATTAAAAATATTGAAATGGGGCGTAGCTTTCTTCTTTTGCTCAACCATACTTGTTGTGGTTATGTATCGCTTTATACCTGTATATATAACGCCATTGATGGTGATACGGTGTTTTCAACAGGTTGGCAAGGGTGAGCATATTACGTGGCATCATCATTGGGTGCCGTTAGATAATATATCGCCACATTTGCCTGTAGCGGTGATGGCAAGTGAAGACCAACGCTTTTTAATCCATCATGGTTTCGATTTAGATGCCATTGAAAAGGCGGCGCGGCATAATCGTAACCATACGAGCAGAAAAATGGGAGCCAGCACCATCTCTCAACAGACAGCTAAGAATGTGTTTCTATGGCCAGGAAGGAGTTGGACTCGTAAAGGCTTTGAGGTGTATTTTACTTCACTTATTGAATTAATGTGGAGCAAGCAACGCATTATGGAAGTCTATCTCAACTCGATAGAAATGGGTAATGGCATTTATGGTGCTGATGCTGTGGCAGAATATCATTTCTCGAAAACTGCTGCCGACTTGTCGCGCTCTGACTGTGCTTTAATTGCTGCAACGTTACCAAATCCATTGAAATTTGATAGCTCTAATCCGAATGGTAAAATGCGAAACCGTCAGCATAAAATAGAACATGAGATGAAGTTTATTCCTACATTTCCTAAAGAGGGTGAAGATATTAACCCACATTCAGCTTCAGGAGGTGTTTACCGTAATATGAAGAAATAACATTTTTCTACCAAGTAATCATAAATAAAACTTCTTGTTAAACATTGATGCCCCTTGATAAGCTATGATAAATCTTCTTGATAAACTAAATGACAGTCAGCGTGATGCTGTTACCTATTGCGATGGTGCCCAACTGGTGATTGCTGGTGCAGGATCGGGTAAAACTCGTGTGCTGACCTATAAGATTGCGTATTTGTTGCAACAGCCTAATTTGCAGCTTATGCCATGGAATATTCTTGCACTTACGTTTACCAATAAGGCTGCTAAAGAAATGAAACAACGCGTAGGACAAATTGTGGGGCAAGACCTTGCTCACGCATTGTTTATGGGTACATTTCATTCAATTTTTGCTCGTATCTTGCGCCATGAGGCTACGCGGTTAGGATACACATCTCGCTTTACTATATATGACGATGCCGACTCACGTTCACTTATTTCAACCATTGTTAAAGAAATGGGCCTTTCTGACAAGGAATATAAGGCTTCGAACGTGTTACACCGCATAGGTATGGCTAAAAACCGCCTAATTACCGCTGATAAATATGCAAATGAAGGTTCTATCAGAACTTTGGATGCTCAACAACAAATGCCCGAATTGTATAAGGTGTATTGCATCTATGAGCAGCGTTGTAAAATGGCTAATGTCATGGATTTTGACGATTTGCTGGTGAATACTTGGAAGTTGTTTAACCTGTTTCCAGAGGTTTGCTCAATGTATGCCGAACGTTTTAAATATATTTTGGTGGACGAGTATCAGGACACCAACTATGTACAGCAATGTATCATCTACCAACTTGCCAGAGAACATAAGCGCATTTGTGTTGTAGGTGATGACGCACAAAGCATCTATGGCTTTAGAGGTGCCAATATTGATAATATATTGAGTTTTGAAAGACAATATGCTGGGGCAAGAATGTTTAAGCTCGAGCGCAACTACCGTAGTACACAAACAATAGTAGAGGCTGCAAACAGTTTGATAGCGCATAATCAGCGACAAATTAGAAAAGATGTTTATAGCGAGAATAGTAAAGGCGAAAAACTGCAGTTATTTGAGGCATACTCTGACCGCTTGGAAGCTGTTCATGTGTGTGATACAATTAGTAAGCTAAAAAAGACGAGCCAAGAAGGGCTCTATTCTGATTATGCCATACTTTATCGTACTAACGCACAGAGTAGACTTTTTGAAGATGAATTGCGCAAAAGAGGAATTCCATATACTATTTATGGTGGTTTAAGCTTTTATCAACGAAAAGAGATAAAAGATATTATTTCATACTTTCGGGCAATTATCAATCCTGATGATGAAGAGGCACTAAAACGTATTATTAATTACCCTACACGTGGTATTGGATCTACTACAGTGCAGAAAATTGCAGTTACTGCCACTGAAAATGAAGTAAGTTTATGGGAAATCATCTCACAACCAGCAACATATAATCTTCCTGTAAATAAAGGAACAGCAACAAAATTGTTGGGGTTTGTAGCATTGGTTAACGAATTACGCAATAATTTGGAAAAGCTTAATGCGGTAGAACTGGGTGAGATGGTTATTCGTAATTCGGGCATATATCGTGAAATATTTGCAGATAATTCACCCGAAGGATTGGCGCGTCAAGAAAATATTGAAGAGCTAATTAACGAACTTCAAGCCTTTGTTGATGATAGAATGGAGGAGGACAACCATTCGGCCGTGGGTTTAATCGATTTCTTGCAGGAAGTGTCGCTGTTATCGGATGTAGAACATAATGCAGATAATGAAGACCAAGACGAAAAAGGAGCAGTTTCGCTCATGACCATTCATGCAGCAAAAGGTCTTGAGTTTCCTGTCGTTTTTATTGTCGGATTAGAGGAAAATATATTCCCAAGCTTGCGATCATGTGATAGCCAGCGCCTTTTAGAGGAAGAACGACGTTTGTTGTATGTTGCTATTACTCGAGCAGAACAGAATTGTTACTTATCGTGTGCAAAAACGCGCTATCGGTTTGGAAAGACCGAATACGACCCACCAAGCCGTTTCTTAAAAGATATTGATCCACACTATATTCAGCATGTAATGCAAAATATAGATGAAGCGCAATTTGGCGATAATTGGAATAAGTTTCGTTCAAAGAGTTTTAGCGGTCGTACATCCTTTAGTAGAGAGGCAAATCGTTCTGACAATAAAAGTGATAATAAATTTACTTTGAAACGAGAGAATACTCACTCTGTTATAAATAGTGTTAATGATCAATCTCTTTTTACAAAGGACATTAGTGGTGGCTCTTTTAAGAAGATGTCAACTCAAATAAGCCCCAAAACAAATAATGCGACTTCAGTAAGAACATCTTCTACAATGACTTCGGCAGGCACATTGTCACAGGGTACCATCATCGAACATCAACGTTTTGGTCGTGGTGAAGTTCAAAGCATTGAAGGCTCTGGAGAAAATCTGAAGGTTACAGTAAGGTTTGAAAGTGGAGTAGGCACTAAACAGCTGTTGGTGAAGTTTGCTCGATTTACGATCGTAAAATCATAGCCATCATTCCGTCCTGAATGCATTTGTAAATTTGAAAATAGAATTCAACATTAAGATATACACATAACCATAATATGGCAGAAACTAAAAAAACTCGGAAACCACTGTCTACACCAATTGACAGCACTTACGGACATCTACAGCCGCAGGCTTTAGATATTGAGAAGGTAGTGTTGGGCGCCTTGATGATTGATAAGGACGCTTTCTCTGTAATATCCGAAATTATACGCCCCGAAACTTTTTATGATCCAAAGCATCAGAAAATATACAATGCCGTGCAGACGCTCAATATGAACGAGCATCCTGTAGACATTATGACGGTAACTGACCAATTAAAGAAAGAAGGAACTCTTGATGCTGTAGGCGGAGCTGCGTATATCGTAGAGTTGAGTTCAAACGTAGCTTCATCGGCTAATATTGAATATCATGCTCGTATATTGGCTCAGAAATTTCTGGCTCGTCAGCTTATTTCTTTTGCAAGTGTTATTGAAACGAAAGCCTTTGATGAAACGATTGATGTTGAAGAGCTAATGCAAGAAGCTGAGGGAAGTTTGTTTGAACTGTCGCAACGCAATATGAAGAAAGACTATGTTCAGGTTGACCCTGTTATTACCCGAGCAATGGAAATTCTTAAAAATGCGTCAAAGAATGATGGTGGACTCACGGGTGTGCCAACAGGTTATATGAAACTGGACGAAAAAACCAGCGGATGGCAAAGTTCTGACCTTGTGATCATTGCAGGACGTCCTGCCATGGGTAAAACTTCATTCGCTCTTTCTCTTGCCAAAAATATTGCAGTTGATTATCATGAGCCTATAGCGTTTTTCTCTCTTGAGATGAATAATGTGCAGCTTGTAAACCGCTTGATTTCAAACGTGTGTGAAATTCCGGGTAATAAAATGTTGAATGGCCAGCTTTCACCTGATGAATGGGACCGCTTGGACAAACGCATCGGTAAACTGCAAGGTGCACCTCTTTATATTGACGACACTCCAGGTCTTTCTATTTTCGAGCTACGTACCAAAGCACGTCGATTGGTTAAAGAAAAAGGTGTAAAGATTATTATGATTGACTACCTTCAGTTGATGAACGCAAATGGTATGAAATTCGGTAGCCGTCAGGAAGAGGTGTCAAAAATTTCTCAATCGTTAAAGGGTTTGGCAAAAGAACTTGATATTCCTATCTTGGCATTGTCACAGTTGAGCCGTGCTGTTGAAACTCGAGAAGGATTGGAAGGAAAGCGTCCGCAGTTAAGTGACCTTCGTGAGTCGGGAGCTATCGAGCAAGATGCCGACATGGTTTTGTTTGTGCACCGTCCTGAGTATTACCATATCCTTACCGATGATAAAGGTAACGACCTACATGGTAAAGCACAAATTATTATTGCCAAACACCGTAAAGGTGCTGTGGGTGAGGTATTGCTTACCTTTAAGGGTGAATATACACGTTTCCAAGATCCTGAAAAGGAGACAGATGAAAAAGACTCTGATCCATTTGTTGATGGATTGATAAGTAGCAAACTGAATAGTGATGCCCACGATGTGCCCCCAATGGATGCACCATTTGGTACTGATATATCATCGTATATGAACTCAGATGCCCCCTTTTAGTAAACATTAAAATATTTAAGCTGTAAAAAATGTTGCATTATTTAAAAATAGACACGTAAAAGCCGTTAAAAAGAGAAATATGTAAGTATTATTGCTAAATTTATGATAAATCATTTGTTTCTGTCATATTTTTTATTACCTTTGCAATGTGAACGTAAATATGAAACAAAAGGTAAAAGTGATGATAGCATATAACTATAATATGAATAATGCGCTATTCCTATCAGCTCTAGCACTATGCTTGGGTGAGATAGGGTCATGATTATAACACACGATATTGATACGAGCCTTTCTCACTGAAAATGTGTGAAAGGCTCTTTCATTAATCAGGTTTTTTAATCAACATATTCTATAAAAGAACATATGTTTAGCAAGACAATTCTTTAGCAAATACTTAAAATATTATCATACGATGAGCGAGAGATTATTTATTTTTGACACAACACTCCGAGATGGCGAACAGGTTCCTGGTTGCCAATTAAATACTGTTGAGAAGATACAAGTGGCCAAACAGTTGGAGCATTTGGGAGTAGACGTAATTGAGGCTGGATTTCCCATTTCTAGTCCTGGCGATTTTAATTCGGTCATTGAGATAAGTAAGGCCGTTACATGGCCCACTATCTGTGCGCTCACTCGCGCAGTAGAGAAAGACATTGATGTGGCTGCTGAGTCGTTACAATATGCCAAGCATAAACGAATTCATACGGGTATTGGCACTAGCGATAGCCATATTAAATTTAAGTTTAACTCTACGCGCGATGAAATTCTTGAGCGTGCTGTCGCTGCTGTTAAATATGCAAAACGTTATGTTGAAGATGTTGAGTTTTATGCTGAAGATGCAGGACGTACTGATAATGAATATTTAGCTCAAGTGGTGCAAGCAGTAATAAAGGCTGGTGCCACTGTTGTAAATATACCCGACACTACAGGTTATTGTTTACCAGCCGAATACGGTGACAAGATTAAATATCTTGTTGAACATGTTGATAATATAGATAAAGCCATAATATCTACTCATTGTCATAACGATTTGGGTATGGCAACAGCCAACACACTAAGTGGCGTGTTGAATGGTGCCCGCCAGGTTGAAGTAACAATTAATGGTATTGGTGAACGTGCTGGTAACACCTCGCTTGAAGAGATTGCAATGATATTGAAGTGTCATAAGCATCTTGATATCGATACAAACATTAATACTTCTAAAATATATCCTACCAGCCGAATGGTTAGTTCGCTGATGAATATGCCTGTACAGCCTAATAAGGCCATTGTAGGCAGAAACGCTTTTGCTCATTCAAGCGGAATACATCAAGATGGCGTGCTGAAAAATGTACAGACTTATGAAATTATGAATCCTAAGGACGTTGGATTGGATGACAACTCAATCGTTCTTACAGCTCGTTCAGGTCGTGCAGCCCTAAAATATCGTCTTCATGTATTGGGCGTTAATGTTGACGATGAAACAAAACTTGACAAACTGTATCAGAAATTCTTACGTATAGCCGATCAAAAGAAAGAAGTAAATGATGACGATATCTTAATGCTGGCTGGTGCTGATACTGCTGAAGCTCATGCTGTTAAGCTCGATTTTCTTCAGGTTACAACAGGTATGGGTGTGCGTAGCGTTGCAAGCATCGGTCTGGATATCTCTGGCCAAAAATTTGAAGAGGCTTCTACAGGTAACGGTCCTGTTGATGCTGCCATTAAGGCATTGAAGAAAATTATTCAAAAGCAAATGGTGCTGAAAGAGTTTACAATACAAGCTATCTCAAAAGGAAGTGACGATGTAGGTAAGGTGCATATGCAGGTTGAGTATGATGGAAATGTCTACTATGGCTTTGGTGCAAATACTGATATTGTGACGGCTTCAGTAGATGCTTATATCGATTGTATAAATAAGTTTAAGGTGAAATAGAATTATAGAACACAATAAAATCATAGATAGGATGAATACATTATTTGATAAGATTTGGGACAAACATATTGTACAAACCGTAGAAGATGGCCCCACACAACTATATATTGACAGACTTTACTGTCATGAGGTGACTTCGCCTCAGGCTTTTGACGGACTTCGTCAGCGTGGATTAAAATGTTTCCGCCCTAATCATATTTATTGCATGCCTGACCATAATACCCCTACACATGATCAGGATAAGCCCATTGCCGACCCTGTCTCAAAAAAACAGGTTGATACATTAGCTGCTAATTGTAAAGAATTTGGGCTGACGCATTATGGTATGATGTCAAAAGATAATGGCATTATCCATGTAGTAGGCCCTGAAAAAGGTTTATCATTGCCAGGAATGACTATTGTTTGTGGTGATTCGCATACCTCTACTCATGGTGCCGTTGGTGCTATCGCATTTGGTATTGGTACTTCAGAAGTAGAAATGGTAATGGCTTCAGAGTGTATTTTGCAACAGAAACCAAAATCGATGCGTATCAATATCAATGGCAAACTGAAGAAGGGGGTTGTAGCAAAAGATGTTGCCCTATATCTCATGTCACAGCTTACCACCAGTGGCGCAACAGGCTATTTTGTTGAATATGCAGGTGATGTGGTTCGAGATATGACTATGGAAGGCCGACTTACATTATGCAACCTTTCAATTGAGATGGGTGCACGTGGTGGTTTTGTAGCTCCTGATGAAACAACTTTTGAATATATTAAAGGCCGTGAATTTGCCCCAGAGGGTGAAAATTGGGAAAAAGCTGTGGCCTATTGGAAAACTTTAAAGAGTGGCGATGACGCTGTCTTTGATAAAGAGTTAACGTTTAATGCCGAAGACATAGAACCTCGCATCACTTACGGAACCAATCCAGGTATGGGTATTGGTATTATGGAAAGCATACCAACACTCGACGAAATTGATGAAGCAAGTCGCGCATCATTCGAGAAGAGTTTGAATTATATGGGCTTTAAGCCTGGTGAAAAATTACTTGGTCATGCTATCGATTATGTTTTTTTAGGTGCTTGTACCAATGGTCGCATTGAAGATTTTCGTGCTTTTGCTTCAATTGTAAAAGGGCATCATAAGGCAAATAATGTAGTAGCCTGGTTGGTACCTGGTAGTTGGGCTGTTGACAAACAAATTCGCGATGAGCATCTTGACAAGGTGCTTGAAGAAGCAGGGTTTGAAATTCGTCAACCTGGTTGTTCTGCCTGTCTTGCCATGAATGACGATAAGATACCTGCAGGAAAATATAGCGTAAGTACAAGCAACCGCAATTTTGAAGGCCGACAAGGGCCTGGAGCTCGCACTCTTTTGGCGAGTCCTTTAGTCGCTGCTGCAGCGGCTATCACAGGAGTTGTTGCCGACCCACGCGAGTTTATGTAAATTCTTAGCGACGTCATAACAACGTTCAACGTTTTAAAACAATTATCAACGTTACAAAACATTAATAATGAAACAGAAATTTAACATCATAACAAGTACATGCATCCCATTGCCTTTAGAGAATGTAGACACAGACCAAATCATACCCGCCCGCTTTCTCAAGGCAACAGATAAAAAAGGTATGGGTGAAAACCTTTTTCGCGATTGGCGTTATAATGCTGATGGCTCATTAAAGACCGACTTTGTGCTTAACGATCCTTCGTACAGTGGTGTGATATTGGTTGCAGGCAAAAACTTTGGTTCTGGCTCATCACGAGAGCATGCTGCTTGGGCTATCGCAGGTTATGGATTTAGAGTGGTTATCAGCAGCTTTTTTGCCGATATTCATAAGAATAATGAGTTAAATAATTTCGTTTTACCTGTTGTCGTATCAGAAAGCTTTTTGCAAGAACTTTTCGATAGTATTGCTAAAGATCATAAAACCGAAGTAGAAGTAAACCTTCCTGAACAAACAGTCACAAATAAGGCTACGGGCCATAGTGAGAAGTTTGAAATTAATGGTTACAAAAAGCATTGTTTGATGAACGGCCTCGACGACATTGACTATTTACTTCAAAATAAGGATAAAATTGTGGCATGGGAAGAGGAGAACAAGTAAGCCGCTCTCGTTTTACGGCACCTTACATCGAAATTATGGATTGTACGCTGCGCGACGGCGAACAGACCAGTGGTGTGAGTTTCCTACCACATGAGAAACTGATGATTGCACGCAAGTTGCTGAGCGATGTGAATGTCGATCGCATTGAGGTGGCCTCGGCTCGTGTTTCAGAGGGCGAAAAAGAAGCGGTAAAAATGATCTGCCGCTATGCTGAAAGTGTAGGTAAACTTGACTGCGTTGAAGTGCTTGGCTTTGTTGATGCTCACCGTTCAATCAACTGGATAGACGAATGTGGTGGAAAGGTTATTAACTTATTGGCCAAGGGTTCTTATAAACATTGCACACAGCAATTGAAAAAGACTCCTGAAGAGCATCTTGCTGACATTTGTGAGGCCGTTGACTATGCACAGCTTAAAGGCATGTCGGTCAATCTATATTTAGAAGACTGGAGTTCGGGGATGAGTCAGTCGCCTGAGTATGTGTATCAACTGATGGATGGCTTAAAGGATACTGGCATCAAACGTTTCCTGCTTCCCGACACATTGGGTATTATGAATCCGTTGCAATGTCTTGAAAGCATGCATAAAATGGTAAAACGATATCCCAATATTCATTTCGACTTCCATGCTCATAACGATTACGATTTAGCTGTTAGTAATTCGTTGGCCGCTGTTTTAAGTGGGGCTAAAGGTCTACATGTTACGGTTAATGGTCTAGGTGAGCGTTGTGGTAATGCACCGCTTTCGAGTGTTCAAGTAATATTGAAAGACCAGTTTCATGCTAAGACCGGAATTAATGAGAGTCAGTTAAATGATATCAGCCGACTCGTTGAAGGTTACAGTGGCATCGCCATCGCAGCCAATCAGCCTATTATTGGCGAAAACGTGTTTACACAAGTGGCAGGGGTACATGCTGATGGCGATAATAAAGATAATCTTTACTGCAATGATTTAGTTCCCGAGCGTTTCGGTCGTAAACGCGAATATGCGTTGGGTAAAAATAGTGGTCGAGCTAATATTGCAAAGAACTTGGAGGAATTAGGCCTTCAACTCACAGCAGAACAAACTCAGAAGGTTACACGCCGAATAACTGAGTTGGGCGATAAGAAAGAGCTTGTTACGCAAGACGACTTGCCTTATATTGTTAGTGATGTGTTGAAACATTCAGCTCCCGAAGACAAGGTAAAACTTGTGAGCTACATGGTATCAACCAGTTATGGTTTGAAGCCATTGGCTAGTATCAAGGTAAATATCAATGGAGCGGCTTATGAGGCCGACTGTACGGGCGACGGACAATATGATGCTTTTGTAAAAGCGTTGCGTAAGATTTACAAAGAAAAACTTAATCGTACATTTCCAATCTTGGCCAACTATTCGGTAACTATTCCGCCTGGCGGTCGAACGGATGCTTTGGTGCAAACAGTAATTACTTGGCGTAATGGTGACAAATTACTTCGCACCCGAGGGTTGGATGCTGATCAAACAGAATCAGCCATTAAGGCAACGTTTAAGATGCTAAATATGATTGAAGATGAGATATCAAAATAATAAGAACAACCACAAACATTTTTAATATGAAACTGAAAATAGCCGTATTACCAGGTGATGGTATTGGACCTGAAATTATGAAACAAGGCGTGGCCGTCATGGATGCCATTGCTGAAAAGTTTAATCATCAAGTGACCTATACAGAGGCGTTATGCGGCGCTCACGCTATAGATGCAGTGGGTGATCCTTTTCCCGCCAACACCTTTAAAATATGTCAAGAGGCCGATGCTGTGCTATTTGCCGCTGTTGGCGACCCTAAGTATGATAATGACCCTACGGCCACAGTACGCCCCGAACAGGGCTTGCTCGCTATGCGTAAAAAATTGGGCCTTTTTGCAAACATACGCCCTGTACAAACCTTTAAATGCTTGTTGCACATGTCGCCCTTGAAAGAGGAACTTGTGAAAGATGCTGATTTTATTTGTATTCGTGAACTTACTGGTGGTATGTACTTTGGCGAAAAGTATCAAGACGATGAGAAAGCTTATGATACCGACTTTTATACACGTCCTGAAATTGAGCGTATCTTAAAGGTTGCTTTTACTTATGCTCGTAAACGTCGTCATCACTTAACTGTGGTTGATAAGGCAAACGTGCTGGCTTCGTCTCGTTTGTGGCGTCAAATAGCTAAAGAGATGGAACCCAATTATCCCGATGTAAAGGTCGATTATATGTTTGTTGACAATGCTGCAATGCGTATGATTGCCGAACCTGCCTTCTTTGATGTGATGGTTACTGAAAATACGTTTGGCGATATTCTTACCGACGAAGGTAGCTGCATTTCTGGTTCTATGGGCTTATTGCCATCTGCATCAACAGGCGAAAGCACTCCGGTGTTTGAGCCCGTTCATGGATCATGGCCACAAGCTGCAGGAAAGAATTTGGCAAACCCGATTGCTCAGATATTATCAGTAGCAATGATGCTTGAACACTTTGATTTGAATAAGGAGGCACAACTCATACGTAAGGCTGTTGATGCATCGCTTGATGCCAATGTTCGTACGCCTGAAATACAGGTTTCTGGTGGCGAAAAATATGGTACTACAGAAGTAGGAGAGTGGATTGTCAACTATATTAAGAATGCGTAACCCGACTATATAAGTATGCGTATATATGGCTTCATTTTTGCCATTATTCTAAACATCTTGCCCACATGGGCACAAGAAACAAGAGAACAGTTTCGTGACAGTTTAAAAGCTGCCACGGAACTTCTTGCGTATCATCCCGACTCAACTGATCTTCAGTTGAGAAAAGCAGGCTGGAACATACAATTAGAGCAGTGGGATTATGCCAAGAACGAGTATGATAAAATACTAGCACGAGAGCCCTACAACCTCTCGGCACGTTATTATCGAGCTTTCGTTAATGAAAAATTACATCGCTATCCTTTTGCACGTCTTGATTACGAGGCCGTGCTAACAATAGTGCCGAGTAATTTTGAAGCATTATTGGGTATTGCACTTCTTAACCAAAAAGATGGACGACAAACCGAGGCATATAATCAAATAAACCAATTGGTAGCAATGAATCCAGATAGCGCCGTCGCCTATGCTGCCCGTGCAGGAATAGAGAAAGAGCGTCAAATGTTGTCATTGGCAGAAAACGATTATGAGGCAGCCTGCCAACGCGATCCGTTAAATGTTGATTATCGGTTGAATCGCGTTGAACTATTAGTGCTTCTTAAAAGACCAGAAGAGGCACGTGCCCAACTTGACATTTTGTCAAAACAAGGCATCCCACAAAGTGTATTAGTACCGTGGTATAGACGAATTCGTAAAAAGTAAAAAAAATTACAATACACGCACCACGTCAACCACATGGCTACCAGCCCCTATAAGGTCGGCACGTTCAGATATAATTTTTTGATATTCAATAAAATGGGCGAAGGTTTCTTCGCTCATTCTGTTTAAGCGTGTGCGCATATAATCTGAAGCCCCATCAGGTGAAAAAATGGTAACACGTTCTAAACCAGCGTTTTTGTTAAGACGATTAATGTCGTCAATACGCACATAGTCGTATAGTTCGTCTTGCTGCGCCTGTATATGAAAATGATGGTCTACCAATCCTCGTTCTAATAAATCTCCTATTCTGTCTTCATCGAAACAATACGACAGAATACTATATTCGTTCATGAGATATGCTACAAAAATAAGGCCACCAGGCTTTGTTACACGCTTAGCCTCGTTTAACGCCTTCAGTTTTTCTTCGTCACCAATGAGATGATATAAAGGGCCGAGTAGAAGAGTGATGTCTGCTGAAGCAGTGGGTATGAATGGCATATCTCTAGCATCGCCCTGTACTACATTGGCCGTAGGTTCGCGATCAAGAAAAACCTGAATATTTCGCTTTACCAACTCTACTGCTTTCACGTCATAACCGTCAGCCATCAATGCCGATGTGTAGCGTCCTGTACCAGCGCCTATATCAAGCAATTGTGCTCCAGGCTTCAAAAAACGATGCAGGTGATACATTGTGGTTTCAAATTCTACAATGCCATGTCTACGCAGCAAGCGTAGGTCTTCAGGATGCTTGTTATAATGTTTCTCTATGTTAGATAATGCCATAGTGTATAGTTGTTTCTAAAAGCGTAATGTTTTAATGTTTATACAAAATTAATAAAAACCTTTCGAATAAAGACAGTTTATTTGGGTTTAACAATATTTTTATAACAAATATTGAGGCCCTTATTATTTAGGCTGTAAGTTAAAGATATACAAAAATATTTCATACTTAGTAGATTATTTCCCTAAAATAAGTATTTTTGATAAAATCATTAATACAAATAATTATCTATAATAAAAAAGTAATAAATGCTGCAATCAGTTACTATTGGCAATAAAAATTGCTTACTGCATACAAACAAAAGTCAAGAACAGGCCGTGGTTGTTTTTATACAGCCCACAGCTCGTCATGAAAATAAAAGTCTGACAGACGAAATGGTCGCGCTTGATAATAACATTCATGTTCCTTATCTGTTTGTAGGCGTCAAACTTGATTCCTGGGCCCAATGTTTAATGCCGTGGGCAGACGAAGCAGTGTCGCATGATGAAGAAGTGGGACGTCATGCCATAGATACATTATACTATATAGAAAACCATCTGCTACCATGGCTAAAAGAATGTGTAGGTATGGTACCTTGTGTGATAGGTGGCTATTCGTTAGGCGGATTGTTTGCGTTATGGGCAGCCTATCTTTCTAATTCATTTGATGGGGTGGCAGCCGTATCGCCCTCAGTGTGGATAAAAAATTGGATTAGTTTTGCCGAATGTCATGTTATGAAGGCTTCTACGGTATACCTTAGCTTAGGCAATCGTGAAGAGCATGCACGAAATAAGCGTATGGCGGCTGTTGGTGAATGTATACGTCGTCAACACGAATTGCTTTTAAACCAAATTTCATCTTCGCACACAATACTAGAGTGGAATGAAGGTGGACATTTTAACGATGAAGCAGCAAGAATGGCTCGTGGCTTTATATGGTCATACTCTTGCCTGCTTAACGCAAATATGCTGTAAACATAATACGTAGTTTTGCATAAATATTCAAGCATAGAACCTTTTTTGTATATTTATGCAAAACTGTGATTAACTTATATTTACAAAATATTTGTGAATATTGTTTTAGATCGAAAGGAATTTATAGCTTTATGCTTACAGTTTTTGTTGGCACACCCCTTGATTTACAAAAGCATGGGTTTCACGTTGTAAAAACAAGCAAATCACACGGTGAAATCAAGGGTTTCAGGGCCTGATTTGCCTGCTTTCAGATCGTTATTTGATGCCTTTCAAAACCTATATTCATATTGCATAAATATTCATTTTGGGCAAGCGTTGTTTTTAGGCAAAATAGAGTAGGGGGAGGCTTACTATATTTTACTCGGAAAAATGATTTGTAAATATTTTTGAATACATCTACTAAGGTTAGCTAACGCAACCTCTTTCTGCATTAAAATATCTAATGATCTATTATCATTTTCGTTGATACTCTTTACCAAATAAAAATTTCTGGATAAATTGCCTTGTGTATCATCAATACTACCTGACATGAGCCATACAGGAGTTTGTCTCTTTTTACATAAATGTAATACACCTGATGGCACTTTACCCATCATTGTTTGATGGTCTGATTTTCCTTCTCCAGTTATAACTAAATCGCTTTCAGTAAGGGCTTTGTCAAAATTGGATATATCTAAAACAATATCAATGCCAGACTTTAGTTCAGCTTTTAAATAAGTTAACAAGGCATAGCCCAATCCTCCTGCAGCGCCTGCTCCAGGATAAAACGCCATTTCTTTAGAAGCTAACCCTTTGTTTTCTGTATCGTGTGCAAATTGTTTCAACCTATTGTCTAATTCGATTACTTGTTCTGGAGTTTCACCTTTTTGTGGCGCAAACACATAAGCAGCACCATTAGGTCCATAAAGCGGATTTGTTACATCGCATGCAACAGTAATACGACAACTAGAAGATAAACAATCGTTCTCTTCCAAGGCCTTAATCATTCCAATACCGCCATCACACGTGGCACTTCCGCCTATGCCCATTACTATATGTTGGCATCCTCGTTTTATTGCATCGGCAATCATCTCACCAACGCCATATGTTGTGGTAATCAGTGGATTACGGTCTTTTATAGATACAAGTGTTAATCCACTTGCCGAGGCCATTTCCATATAGGCAGTAGCACCATCTTGAGAAATAGCATAGCATGTTTGCAATTTGTTCATCAATGGGCCGTGAACAGTCAATTGTATTGTAGACGTAGGAATTATTTTTTGTATACACTTCGTGAGACCTTCGCCGCCATCGCTTAAAGGCATTTCAACAATTTCAGTTTTGCTATTTATTTCTTGAATAGCTTTAGCTGCTATGCTACATGCTTCGTGTGCAGACATACAACCTTTGAAAGAATCGAAAGCAAGTATTATTTTCATCTAACGTTTATGCTTAAAGTGCAATGCAAAGATACACATTTTGATTGTATATATTTTGGCCAGTGATATAAAAATAAATCTTTATTAACCGAAATAATAATTTGAAAATATAATCAACATTATGGTAAATAGGTATATATATAACTAACTATATAAATAAATTGTACGCATTTTAAAATAAAACACTATTTTAAACGTTATAAATAGACAAAGAGAACGAAATGAAAAAATTATTATTCCTATTTATATTAACTGCCTGTATCATGAGTTGTGAAGATGACAGTTTCAGCACATCGCCGTCAAGTGTTCTGACCTTCTCATCTGATACCATTCATTTTGATACATTATTCTCAGATGTACCATCGCCCACAAAAACATTTTGGGCGTATAACAAAAACAAGCAAGGTTTGCGTTGTACATCTGTTCGCTTAGATAAAGGAAACCAATCTGGATTTAGAGTAAATGTTCGTGGCGTATACTTAGGCCCAGAAAATGGTTATTCGACCAATAACGTTGAAATATGGAAACATGATAGTATAAGGGTTTTTATAGAAGCTACGCTTCCCTTAAATTATAAAAACCAGCCTACTGAAGTATCCGATAATTTAATTTTTACTCTTGAAAACGGTAAAGAGCAAAAAGTAAATTTAGCAGCTTTTTCTTGGGATGCACAGCGTTTGCGCGATGTTATCATCACCGAAAACACCTCATGGCAAGCCTCTGAAAAGCCCCGTGTGATTTATGGATCGTTAACAATTGAAAAAGGTGCAACGCTAACACTCAAGGCTGGCTCAATGCTTTATTTTCATGGTGATGCTAGTTTAGAGGTAAAAGGCCGTTTACTGTGCGAAGGTACGCCTGAAGCAAACGTTATTCTACGGGGTGACCGCTTAGATAAAATGTTCGATTATCTGCCTTATGATCAAGTTAGTGGTCAATGGAAAGGGATACATTTCGTTGAAACATCATATGATAACGTGCTGAGTTACACCGACATACACAGCACATTTGATGGTATTCAGATTGACTCTTCTGATATATCTCGCAACAAATTGACGTTACAGCATAGTGTGGTTCACAACTGCCAAGGTTATGGCGTAAAATCAATACAATCAAACGTAAGCATTAATAATAGTCAAATAACCAACACATTGGCCGACTGTATTTTTGTTGATGGTGGAATTATGACCATCAATCAGTCTACCATTGCACAATTTTATCCCTTTGACGCTGATAGAGGTGTGGCATTACGCGCATCTTCTGTAAATCATAAATTGTTGTCTTTCAGTTGTATGAATAGTATAATTACGGGCTATGCACAGGATGAAATGATGATGGAGTTTGATAAAGAGGCTACAGATGACGAACGTAATTTTAGTTTTGATCATTGTTTGCTCCGAACACCTCCAGTTGAAACCAAGGACAGTGTTAAGTTTCAAAATGTTATTTATGAGTCGTTAGAAGTTAATGCTAACTCAGGCGAAAAGAATTTTAAATTAGTTGATGCAGAAAAACAACGCTATAATTTTGAACTGAGCGAGTTATCTGAAGCCGTGGGATTGGCGAACCCACTGACTGCCCTACCCTATGATCGACTGGGAAATAAACGAGACGAAGCTCCTGATGCAGGATGTTATGAGGCGATAAAAAGTGAAAATGATGAAACAGGTAGAAAAGAATAAGACTTCATTGCAAGGACGAATGGCCATATAAAAATATTAAGCAACCAAATAAACAAAATAAAACGTATGAAAAAGATAAACCTGACAATCAATATTAATCACTATCAAAAGGAGGAATTAACTCCTGGCGATAGCTGTTTAGTGGAAAAAGCTATTGAGGCAACAAATAACGCATATGCCGAGTATAGTCGTTTTTATGTAGGTGCAGCAGCGCTGCTTGAAGATGGCACGATCGTAACAGGTGCTAATCAAGAAAATGCAGCTTTTCCTTCAGGACTGTGTGCTGAACGCACAGCATTATTTGCTGCACAGGCCAATTATCCCCATCAGCCCGTTGCTTGCATTGCCATTGCTGCTCGAAATGAGAATGGTTTATTAAAAGAACCAATCAGTCCTTGTGGCGCTTGTCGGCAGGTTATGGTAGGTGTTGAGGATAGATATCATAAACCCATGCGTGTGTTATTGTATGGCACTAATGGCGTGTATGAATTAAGTAGTGCTCGAGATTTAATGCCACTTACTTTTGTTGACGATTCAATGAAATAACGTATACAACATAATAAAGAAGGAAAAAATCTAACATCTATTTAGAAAACTGTATAATAATAGCGTATTATCTAATAGTTTTAGAGTTGTCTTTCCTTTTTTTTTCGTAATTTTGCAACGAGATAATGTCACCATCATAGATTGATAGTTTGTCTTTATATGAAAAAGCTAATATCTATCCATCTTTATTAAAGATGATTGTGTGGTGAAAATAAAGAAACTTTAGATAAACAAGTATATTTTATGAGCAAACAAGTAGAGAAAATTAAAGAGCTTATCGCAAAACGTGAAAGTGCAAAACTTGGTGGCGGCGAAAAAGCCATCGAGAAACAGCATGCACGAGGTAAATATACAGCTCGCGAGCGTATTGATATGCTCGTGGATGAAGGTTCTTTTGAAGAATACGACATGTTTAAACTTCACCGTTGCCACAACTTTGGTATGGAGAAGAAACAATATTTAGGCGATGGCGTTGTAGCTGGTTCAGCTACAATTGATGGTCGTCTTGTTTACGTTTATGCACAAGATTTCACCGTTAATGGTGGATCTCTTTCTGAAACCATGTCACAAAAGATATGCAAGGTGATGGACATGGCTATGACAATGGGTGCTCCCGTTATTTGCATGAACGACTCGGGTGGCGCTCGTATTCAGGAAGGTATTTGCGCCCTTGCTGGTTATGGCGAAATTTTTGAACGCAACATTTTAGCTAGTGGCGTTATTCCTCAAATCTCTGGTATCTTTGGTCCTTGCGCTGGTGGTGCTGTTTACTCGCCTGCCCTTACCGACTTTATCTTGATGATGGAAAATACATCATACATGTTCTTGACGGGTCCGAAGGTAGTAAAAACTGTTACGGGTGAGGATATTGATTCAGAGCATCTGGGTGGCGCTTCGGTTCACGCAACCAAGAGCGGTGTAACTCACTTTACCGCTAAGACTGAAGAAGAAGCTATGCAGCTTATTAAAACTCTGTTAAGCTATATTCCTTCAAACAACACTGAGGAGGCACCTCGTGTAGAATGTACCGATCCTATTGATCGTAAGGAAGACTTGCTGAACGAAATTTTGCCCGACGACCCCAACAAGGCATACGATATGTATAAGGTGATTAGTGCTATTACCGACAATGGCGAGTTCTTTGAGGTACAGCCTAAGTTTGCCCGTAACATCATCACAGGTTTTGCTCGCTTCAATGGTCAGAGTGTAGGCATTGTTGCCAATCAGCCTTCTTGCTACGCAGGTGTTCTTGACACCAATGCCTCGCGCAAGGGTGCACGTTTTGTTCGTTTCTGCGACGCTTTCAACATTCCTATCGTATCCTTGGTTGACGTTCCTGGTTTCTTACCTGGTACGGGTCAAGAGTATAATGCTGTAATTCTGCATGGAGCACAGCTGTTGTATGCGTACGGAGAAGCTACTGTGCCCAAGATCACCATCACCTTACGTAAGAGCTATGGTGGTAGCCATATCGTTATGGGATGCAAGCAGTTGCGTGCCGATCTTAACTTTGCATGGCCTACATCAGAGATTGCAGTTATGGGTGCATCAGGAGCTGTTGCAGTGCTTTGTGCCAAAGAGGCTAAGAGCCAGGAAGACCCGAAAGCCTTCCTGGCAGAGAAGGAGCAAGAATATACCGATATGTTTGCTAACCCCTATCAGGCAGCACAATATGGCTATATTGACGACGTAATTGAGCCACGCAATACACGTTTTCGCATTTGCCGTGGCCTTGCACAGCTTGCCACAAAACGCCAGTCGCTTCCCGCCAAGAAACATGGTTGCATGCCTATGTAATGAATAGTGTGCAATAAAGTGTCTACTTCAAAATTCATAAAATGGGAACAACAGACAAGAACATATTTGCAGCCATTGCTTTGGCCTTGCACGAATTTAAAGGAAACAATGTGCATGATAAAGAGTCGGGCATTATCACCATTAAACCCCGCTTTACTCTTTGGAATGCCAAATTTCAGGTAATGACATCAAAACCAGAGAAAAGATGAAAGAATATAAATATACGATTGAAGGAAAAGAGTATAAGGTTGAAATAGGAACCATCGAAGAAAATATTGCCGAGGTTACTGTCAACGGTGAAACTTTTAAGGTAGAAATGGAACCTGAGCCCGAACCTGAGAAGAAAAAGGTGGTAGTGAGTGCTGCTGCGGCTCCTGCTAACGACGAACAGCCTGTTGCTGCTGGCAACGTTAACACTGCTAATGCTGTGAAGGCTCCATTGCCTGGCGTTATCACCGAGATAAAGGTAGCCATAGGCGATACCGTAAATGCTGGCGACACTGTAGTGATACTTGAAGCCATGAAAATGGCCAACAATATTGAGGCAGAAAAGTCAGGTAAGGTTACTGCCATCTGTGTAAAGCAAGGCGAAAGCGTTATGGAAGATACTCCTTTGGTAGTAATTGAGTAAAAATAAAGCAATTGATTATTATATATAATATTATTACATATATAATATAAACATTGAAAGCGGTGATACACAAAGTGTTAAACACAACAATAAGTATCACCGCTTTTTATTTTGTTACTACTTTTTGTAAATTTCATTTATTATTACTTGTTTTGCTGTTTGCATTATTGTTTGATCATATATAATGCATGTTACCTCAAGAATTTATACGAAGACGAAGTGCAGTGAGCAATACAATTGTTTTCCTAAAATATACAATAATAGTATAGGGGCAGATGATGCGAGCCCCACGGTAAGCATATCATAAACATCGACCATTGCCTTTATTTTTGCTGTTATTCCTCCATATGTTATTGAAACGAGGATGAGCAAGAAAGATATTTGTGCAATGACACTTTGTGAAAAAACGCCTGGATAAAGATGTCCTGTAACACCTAACAGCATGGCCTGTGGGCCAAAGGCTAACCATGAGATGATGATGAAATAAACACACAATTCTGCAATAACGACCTTTAAGCCAAACACTTGCCGATACTGCCGTTTAAATCTTTTGTCAAACAATAGATGCAGCCCACTTTTATAGACCGCCCCAAATGCCATGGCCAATAGCAATATCCACACAATAACAGGCGACGTTAGATTAGAGATAAAATGCCCAAACATCCATCTTATGCCATCGCTACTTAACAGCGAATGCATATTTGTTTCAGCAAAGACCGAGGTTATAACCCATGATAAAAAGGCCAAAACTCCTTGAGCGAGCACAAGCATTGTAGCCACAAAACCTATTACACGCTTATATCGTTTTGCCATCCATCGTTTTTGCTGTTGCAGATACTTATTTATAGACATCTTGGTAGGTTTTTATAGGAATGATTATAACTTCCATTATTCCTCCTGGAATGTTTCATTACTCGTCGTCGGCAACAAGATTGTCAACATCGAGCAGATGCAATTCGAAGGCACGAACTACTAGGCGTGTTGCATTTATACCCACTCCACCATTGCCGTTTGGAAAAAGACGCTGTACCAATTCGTTTTGTCGTTTCTCCAAACTTTTTACACCAAAAGGCATACCTTTTAAATTTGCTATTTGGTCTTTGGTGTAGCCCAATGCTAGATGACGCAAAAAACGTTCATCATATTCGTCCAGTTCATATTCTATAATAGCTTCTTGATGTTCTATCGTTTTGTTTACACTTTGTTTAAAACGTTCTACTATTTTTGACAAGATAGGCTGATTAAAGACCATGCGTTTTCCATACATAACGCTTGCTACATCGTTACGAGTAAGCATTTCGCCCGATTTAAGAATGATGCCATCGCAGCCAGCATCTAGTGCATCAACCCATAACTTTTCGTTTAAGATTTCTCCTGTAAAGATCAGTACCTTTACTTGAGCATAGCTATTCTTAATGTGCCTACATATTTCAACTCCTACTGTTGTAGAGCCTCCCAGTCCTAAGTCGAGTAACACGAGATCGGGCAATTGCACTTTTAGCAGTCGCCAGAATTCAACTTCATTGCTTGCGGTACCTATAATATCGGCTTCGGGTATATCGGTCTTCAATATTCCCTCAGTGCCCTTCAATTCAAGTGGTACATCTTCAACTATGATAACTTTAAATTTTTCCATATTTTGTTTGTTATGATAATTTCAATTACTATGTTATTATTTTCGTTTTTTCGTGCCTGAATACCGCAACCACGTGCATTTGTCAGCTCTCCACACTCACGAATAATCTGTCTACAAATCAGCCATCTGAAGTCGACGGTAGCGGGTGTAAATAGTTCAGATAATTGCTGATTGGTAAACGATACCTCTTGTAGACAAGCCGTAAGCATTACATATCTCTTGTCGGGCATTGTACTTACATCAAAGGTCAACGTTGTATTGCCCGCCATTTTTCGGATCATGGTTATCACTTCTTCAAGCAGTGAATAGTCAATTTGTTGGCCAATATGTATCTGGCGCATTGCCTGTTCGCTCAAAACGCTAAACAGTTCTTGATAATATTTTGCTATCTCATTGATAGCCGATACATTTTTATCGGCATCATCATCAACCAGTTGCATGATACGTGAAGGATAATACATGGTTTCATGTTTCAATGTAGAAAGGCAGTTGTCTAACATATTATTACTAACGTAGATATTATCTTTTTCGTATCTCAGGCGTTGCAAATGGTCGGTAGCCACTGCCATTTTCATTTCTCTTTCCTGTTGTTCAGCCACAGCTTTTTTCAACGCTACTATCATGTGTTTTACCTCATGGTCAAGCTGTAGCAACAGTTTATTGTTTCTCGGCATATTTGGCAGTTGGCCCCATAACTGTTCTATCTTGCATATCTTATCTGTCAAAGCTTTATCACCTAGTAGAACCTCGTTAATTTGCTTCACTCTATCAATGCCATACCGATAATACAATCGGTATCTGTAATACAAGAAATAATAAGCTGGGATCATGCACAAGAGCAAAGCCACGAGTAAGATGATGGCCACATTTTTGTTTGACTCCATCTTTGTCATCTTGTTTACATAGTCGGGCAACGAACTATCGGCACTGCAGGCATTAAACAATCTTGTATACGCTTTATTATTATATTGGTATACATCCCACTTGTGCAGAGCCAACGCTGCCACTGCACTTTCGTTGCGCATATCTAAAATAATGCTATAATTTATGGGCACCTTGTTGCTAAACCACGCCAGTTCGGCAGCCCATGCAGCATCATTATCGCAAGCCTTCATAAGCTGTTTGCTTTTAGGATACAGCGTTTTATAGTAGCTGTTTAAACAAAATCGGCAGCTATCGGCATAGCGCAAAGCATCTTCATATCGAGCCGCTATATTACTAAAGTATGCACTGTCGGCATACTCGTTTGCTCTTACCTCCCATACATTGTTGTTAGGTGCCGCCTGTGTTCCCATGGTGGTGCATAGCAGTATAACTATTAGTATTAGGGCCCGTTTGATACCTTTAGGCAACCTGAAAAACATACGTGTGCCTTTTCCTTTCTGGCTTTCGGCACCTATGGTACATACATTAAATCGTGCACTGGTTTTCTTATATTTTTCGATGATACCCTTACAGTTCATCAATCCGAAGCCATGCGACTGTTGTGTAACATTGTCTTCGGTGGCGTTATTTTCTGCTGAAACGGTCTCGTCAATAATAATTTTATTTTTGAACAGCTGCTGCAGCTGTTCCTCATCCATGCCTTCGCCATTGTCGGATATTGATATTTCAACATAGCTGTCGGTAGCCACGCTACTAATGGTTACACATCCGCCTTCAGGTGTATGTTTTCTTGCATTGTCAAGCATGGTGTTTAGCATGAATAAGGTGAGCACCTTGTCGGCTTTCACTATATGTGCTGAAGGCACAATGTTTAGAGCCACCTTTTTTAACATAAAAGCTGTTTTACTATGCGCCAATATATCAAAAAGTGTCTGTATGCCAAAACTTTCAATATGCAAGGTGAGATCGCCTTGTCGCATCTTTATCCACGTGGTTAGAGCATTGTTATATTGATCAATTTTTTTTGTCAACTCAATAATATATTCACATCTATAGTTCTTCGTTATATTGTCATCTGTCCCTTCTTTCATCTTTTCGGTTTCGTGCACGATACGGTTTATCAGTGGGAGGATATTGTTTACCAGCGACACTTTTGCCCGTTGTTCTACATTCACCCTTTTATATTCTATTAGCTGTCGTTCAGCTACCGCTATATGCTCTTCGGTTTCATCATATTTCTCTGTCCATAGTTTGTTGTTTTTATCCCATTTTTCTTGCCATAGACACAGAGAATTATTGCTTGTTTCATGGTTGTTTGCTTCTTTTTTATGATTGCGTTTTGCATACAGCCACGCCATAAACACTACCACAATAAGCATTACGAGGCAAACGATAGCAATCATTATATTGAGTTGCATCACCGACTTTCCCAATTGTTCTGCCCTTGCTTCCAACATTCGGTCTTGTCGTGTGTTTTCTTGCAAATCAAGATAAATGTTTCGATAATAGTCGCTTTGCTGTTTGTTATTTATGGCAGCATAAGCCAATGACAACTTTTCGCATATTGAAGCAGCCAAATCAGGAGCGTTTTTCACTCTTTTATTATCATTAAGAGCATGATGCAAACATATTAGTGCCGACTGATAATCGGCTATATCCCAGTAACTTTGTGCAAGTGTGCGGTAAGCGCCGGCCTCTTGATACACATCGCCATAGGCATGAAAAATTTGCTGTGCACGTAAGGCTAAGTTGCCAGCAAGCAAGCTATCTGGCATATTATCAACATTAATATAGCTTATTTCTTGTTTATTATGCAGTAAGAGATATGGCAACAAGTGTTTATCTTGCAGATGTTCGCTCATCGACTGCATCGAGTTGGCCTCAAAAAATCTGATATTATATTGTCTGGCCAGCATGTAGCAACGTATTAAGCACTGAAACTCTTGTTGTCCTATCTTGTTTTTATCATTGCCATGCAATATACCACCCGAGCCAATGTTGTAATAATAGTTGATAAGTTGCTGTACATCAGTTACGATAGGCCCCTGGGCATTGATATAGGCCAGCATGCGTTGCCCTTCACTTTCCAGTCCCACATAATAATAATAGGTCGAAGCCACAATATAATATTCGGTTTCAGCATATACGAACCTTGCATTTAGATGGCTATTCAGGTTATGGGCCTCTTCGTTAATGCGGCGTTTTAGCTGACTGGCAGCTTGCATGTGTATATAGAAATCTTTGTTTTGCGATTGCCGTTGGCACAATCGCATGAGCTGCACTTGTGCTATCATCTGTTCTACCAAATTATCGGTAGCGTGTAACGCCAGCTGCAAGTAGCGATGTGCTTCAGCATAATTCATATGTGCAATCTCAACAAAGGCCAAATGGTTATATGCTTCGGCTTTTCCTGCCGAATAATGGCTTGACTTCTGTAACGCCTGTTTGGCTAACTGCGTAGTGCGTTGCAAGTCGGCATAATGGTTCAGATATGCCTGTCTGTTTAGGCTGTCAACATCATTACAACTCGACAAATCGTTACACGAAATGATGTTTACCGCCACACATAGTGCAAGCACCCCACCCTTACAAAAAGCCACAACGTTGCGCATGCCCATTATTATTTACGTATTTATGTATAAGCAATACTCTGTTAATTCTAATGTAATCGTTTGAAAATGAGAGAGTTAATTAACGT
>ENA-ORNT01000246-ORNT01000246.1-human-gut-metagenome-genome-assembly--contig:-NODE-246-length-40467-cov-4.257646_pt1 | contig 40467 bp, 32 predicted proteins | sample MGYA00242120_ERZ509032 | MGnify/ENA primary metagenome ERZ509032 (study PRJEB26280, sample SAMEA2338729) | human gut metagenome | biome: human gut; feature: human-associated habitat; material: faeces...
AAGAGAAAAGTGTTTATTCAAGCGGACAGCAGATGGGACAAGCGCGGAGTTCAGGGCATAAAAAAATCTCTCCGAAGAGAGATTTTTTTGGGTGCACCAGAGTTGACGAATTGCTGAACTCCATCGTTGATGAAACATCTTATATAAACGGGTGGAAAAATGGAGGTTGAATGATAAATTTTACCGATAGGGAAATTTTTGTTGACATCTTATCATTTAATGACATATATTTACCGATAGGGAAATTTTTTATTAAAAAGGTTTTCTTTGTAATTAAAATTTACCGATGAGGAAATTTATGAAAACAAAAGATTTGGCAGATATTATAAAAAAGAAGCGTAAAGAACAAAAATTAACTCAACCGCAATTGGCTGGGTTATGTAATGTTGGCGTGCGTTTTATCGTCGATTTGGAGGCGGGTAAGGAAACCTGTCAGATTGGCAAGGTTTTATATGTTTTGGATATGCTGGGAATTAAATTGAAGATTGACGGAGATAACCAATGAATTTGTTAGATGTTTATTTTCATAATAAGAAAATCGGTGTTTTGAAAGAGCATAATTCCCGATTGAGTTTCAAATATTCGGATGATGCGACAGAATCCATTGCTCATCAGCTTCCTTTGCAGAAAGAAGCTTTTAGTGATAAAGAAACACGAAGTTTCTTTTCCAATTTACTGCCAGAAGGCGATGTAGTTAAGAAAATTGCACAGATAAAGCAGGTTTCTCTTAATAATCCTTTTGCCTTATTAAGAGAATTAGGAGGAGAATGTGCAGGAGCGGTTTCCCTTTATCCGCAAGATATGACACCTGTTTTTAACGATACTTTGGAAGAAATATCAGAAGATGAGTTGGCATCTCTTTTGGGCAAACTTTCGCAAACTCCGTTATTGACGGGTGAAGGCATCCGTTTGTCGCTTGCAGGAGCACAGGAAAAACTGGCATTGACGATTTTTCCTGATGATGACAAGTATTATAAGCCGTCAGATAAGTATATCTCTACTTGGATTTTAAAGCCTGAGAATCAGAACTTTCCAGATTTAATTTATAATGAATATTTTTGTATGACATTAGCAGGACTAGTCGGATTAAATGTTGCTGAATGTAAGCTTAAAAAATTTGGTTCAGTAACCGCTTACATGACGAAACGGTTTGACAGATTGGAAACAGTTAGGTCTTGTCCAGAGGTCAGAACTGCAGGTGCTGTTAGACAATGGAATATTGTTCAGCGAATCCAACAGGAAGATTTTTGTCAGGGGTTAGGGTTGTCTAATAAAAAATATCAGAGAACCGAGGGCGGTCCAAGTATTAAACAATGTTTCCAATTTATTCATAATAATCTGGCAAACAAAGCAAAAGATGAATTGTATTTTTTGAAAAGTGTTGTTTTCAACTTTTTAATTGGTAATTCAGATGCTCACGGAAAGAACTTTTCCTATCTGCACACAGAAAATGGATATGTATTAGCTCCGTTGTATGATTTGGTATCTACGCAGGTTTATCCGCAGCTTGCCCAAGAAATGTCAATGGCTGTCGGCGGAGAGTATGAGCCAGACAGGATTACCAGAAACAATTTTATGGTAATGGCGAAAGAACTAGGTATTAAGAATCAGCTTATTAATGATATTTTGGATAAATTATCAGCAGAAATAATCGTGCAGGCAGAAAAACTGAAAGAAATGACGATTGCTGAAAAATTTTATAATCCCGTTTATGATAAGATTATTGAGGTTATTAAAGCAAGGGTTACTCAGTTATAATTCAGTTTTTTATGTAGGGTTGGTAAATTTCTATTTTAGATTTTTGCCAATATTAGGCGTTTTCTAAAATTGCTATTAAGCGATAAAATAAAGAAGGAGCTTTTTACACCGAACTTTCAGAAGATAAAAGAGAAAAGTGTTTATTCAAGCGGACAGCAGATGGGACAAGCGCGGAGTTCAGGACATAAAAAAAATCTCTCCGAAGAGAGATTTTTTTTGGTGCCCTGAAGAAGACTCGAACTTCCACGGACATACTGTCCACAAGTACCTGAAACTTGCGCGTCTACCAATTCCGCCATCAGGGCAACACCTATTCTAATAAGTATTTTTTTTATAATAGTCAACACAAAAAATGAAAATGTCTTTTTTTTGTAACAAAAAAACTCTTGAAAAAATGTGAACTCAATTGCTATGATATAAAAGGGTATATAGGCAGGGGGCTAAATGTTTAATTTCGGCGGAAAATTTTTATTGACAGTGTTGCTGACAGCGACTTTTTCTGCAAATGCCGCTGTTGTTAATTCGTCTGTTGCGTACAAAGACAACAATTCAGATGTGTGGTCTGAGGTAAGCCGAAATATGTCGGATTTGAACGCTTTGATGAATCACTGCTCCAATCCTATGGAAGAAAACGGCGTTTATATTGTTGCTCTTGACTTAATGGCGGCCAAAGTCAGTTCTACCGATGTGCAGGCAAAAGTGGTTAAAAGCGGAAAGATAGACACTTTGGTTATTCTTGTGTCGCAAAATACCAAAAACGGCGTTAATGTTATGTCTTCATCTATAACTTTGCCGAAACCGGTTAATGAACGAGAATTATCTACCAGAATTGAAGACGGAATTTTGCTGATTATGGTTCCTATAACCAGAAGTGCACAGCTTGAGAATGTTGCGGAAAATTATAAAGTGTTGCCTGAGTTGCGCAAAGCACAGGCAAAAATGCAGCAGTTGTTGAACAGGGGCGTAGTTTGGGACACAAGCGGTTGGGTGCGCGGAACTCCTGTTAACGCGACAATTGCACAAATTGACATTAATGGTATTTCATACACCAGAAGCACGTCTGCTTATGATTATAATATTGTAGTTAATTCTCCATCTGAGTTGGTTATATATGATTCTCAATCAAATCAAAAGATTATTACGGAAAAAAATGACGAGATGCCGTTTAAAACGTATTTAATCGGTTCAGATAAGGATCTTGCGCAATATTATAAAGTCGGTTCTCAAGAAATAAACGGCAACAGATGCACTATGTTTAAAAGCGATATAGAGGGCGGAGAGCTTTGTATCAGCGATGAATGGGGAATTCCGATTTATCGCAAAAATTCGTTTTGGCGATATGAACAGACTATAAGCAATATTGGTGTCGGCGGCGTTAAGATGGCGTGGTTTGATATTCCCAATAATGCTGATATTGCAAGATAATTTAATATATTAATATTTTCAGATTTTCTTCCCCGTCATTCTTCGTTTTTGAACGCTTATAAGTTCGCCCAAAACGATGATGGGGAGAGAAGTGGGTGTTTGCAAGGGTATTCAAAAACAAGGGATGACAAGAAAAGGAGAAAAAAGGCTTTTATACTCTCCTAGTGTCATCCCGCGTTGATAAAGAATGGCGCTATTGTTTAGTTCAGGCTTACAATTCCATGTGAAAAAGCATATATTGCCCATAAAGAAATTGTGATTAATAAAATGGCCAAAGCGCATTCGCCAACGGTAAATGCTTTTTCTTGCTGAGAAGCTTGTCGGCGCGACCAAATAAAAACTGGAATTCCCGCGGCCATAAAAATAACGGCCATTAACAAATAATTTAATCCTGCAGCATAAATTAGCCACAAGGCATAAAGCGAGCCGATTATACCGGAAAATAGAGCTGTTGATCTTTTTATGGCAATGTTTTGCGGATAATCTCCGTCTTCACATATTTTCCACAGATAAGCACAGCTTGAAAAATAGGCGGGAAGCACCATAACTCCTGTTATGCTGAGCATTGTATTCCATGCATCGTTTGAAAAATAAACCATAAAAATGAAAAGCTGCATTAATATGCTTGTAACCCACAATGAAACCGATGGGGCTCCGTATTTGTTTTCTGTTGCAAATTGTTTGGGAAAAGTTCCGTTTTCGGCTGCAGCTTGCGGAATTTGAGCCGTAATCATTGTCCAGGCCAGCCAACTGCTCAAAACCGCAATCAATAAGCCGATATTCATTAGCCAGGCTCCCCACGGACCAACAATTTTTTCGAGAACACCTGCTGTTGACGGATTTGGAACGGCAGCAAGTTCAGCTTGTGACAAATATCCGTAAGGCAAAACAGATAACATTATATAAATAATCAAACAGCCGATAAATCCTAGCAATGTTGCTTTGCCTACAGTTTGTGGATTTTTTGCGTGTTTTGATAAAACAACAGCTCCTTCAATACCGATAAAAGCCCATAAAGTGACAAGCATAGTGCTTCGAATTTGCGTCTTTAGGCTGCCAAGCTTGGGAGTGTTTTCACCCCAAAAATTAAAATCAAACTTGTCAAAATGAAAAGCAAACATGATGGTCAGCGCAAATAAAATTAATGGGACAATTTTTGCAATTGTTCCGATGGTGTTGATTAAGGTTGCTTGTTTCAATCCGCGTAATACCAGAAAATTAAATCCCCAAATTAGTATAGAACCGCCGATAATCGACACTAAATTGTTGCCTCCGGCAAAATATGGCGGAAAAAAGTAGTTTAATGCGTCCATTGTTATTACGGCGTAACCGACGTTGCCGCAAATTTGACATAACCAATAAGACCAACCTATTGTAAATCCTACATAAGGACCAAACCCTTCGCGGCTGTACATATATACGCCTGCTGTCAGTTCAGGTTTTGCAGCTGAAAGAATACGAAAAGTATTGGCAATAAAATAAATGCCAAATCCTGTAATAATCCAGGATATTAAAACTGCTCCAACTGAGGCATCGGCAGCCATATTTTGCGGCAAGGAATAAATTCCTCCTCCGATCATTGAGCTGACAACCACCGCCGCCAGAGCCATAACACCAAGTTGTCCGTTTGCTTGTGTTGTATTATTCTTTTTGTTGTCTTTTTCCATAATTTTACAATCCTTTGCATATATTTTAACGAAAGGAGGCGAAGCAACCGGTTAAAGATTGTTCCGCCTCGCGTTCGGTATTGGTTTCTCAAAATTTTTGAAAATAATCAAAAATCCTTATCGAAACCAATTAAGCCACTTTTACCGGATTTGCATGTTCAAAATTCAGAAAACCTAAACAAGTTAAGCAATATCCAAATTGTTGGGTGATGTTGATGTAATTGTGATAAAGCTGAAATTCTGAGTGTTTTTGAACACCGCGGATTTCAAGCTCATGGTTTAATGATTTATTAAGCCACATTTCACAATGTGTTTTGGCAATGTCATCATCTATATAGGTATCAAAATATTCAACGTATTCTGCTGCCCATCCTCCGATGAGTTCACCGTTTGCATCTTTACCCCAGCAAATTCCGACACCTGTGGCAATAGCTTTATGTTCGTCGCGGTTAGCGCCGTTTCCAGCCATAATAACTTCAAGAACGGCACCATGTTTGAATTGTCCGACCACTTTATCTACCGGAACAATATTTCCGTATAATTCTTTTGGAAGAACAGAAGTATATGGAATAACATTAAAGTTTTCGATTTTTGCCTGCAAAAGTGCAGAATCATAACAAAATGTTTCAAATGGCTGCGGCGGAATACCAACATCAGCTTGTCCTGCTCCTCCGGTCTGAAATGCTAAAGTCGGATAACGAACGCCTTCGGTCATATTTTTTCTCCTTAATTAAAATTATTGGCTGTTACAGTGATGAGGTAATCGGAAACAATTTTTTTTCAAGAAGTTATAAACTAAAGATTTACAAGCCTTTTTATTGCTTTTGGAAAGAATATATAAAAAACGGTTTTTGAATAAAAAGGCGGTTGATTATGAAAAATACAAATTTATTTTTATCGGTTTTAACAATTTTTTTGTTTTCGGCTCAAGCAGTGTCTGCCGGAGCAAATCGGGGAGCTGTCAGGCGAAGCGCAGAAGCAACGCAAAGACATAATCTTTCTTTCAGTCAATTAGGAAAAGATTATACCGAATTTAAAAATTATCTAAGTAAAAAATTCGGTTTTAATTATGCGGTCGATATTTCTTATATGCCGCAAAGAGGAACGCCTAGCGGACACAAAACTGCGTTTCAAACTATGATTTATCCAAGTTTCAGTTGGCAGATGTTTAATAATGAGTATGGAAACGGAACACTTAATTTTGCATATAACATTGTTCGTTATGGAGGAAAAACGGCTGCTGAAATAGAGAGCAATATAGGTGTGGTTATGCCGATTAATGATTATGACAGCAAATCAAATTCTTTTAATGAATTGTATTATTTCTATCAATTTCCTGAAAAATATAATTGGCTGTCATTAGCATTCGGTCAATTTCCGCTCTATAATTTTGATGGCACAAATTATGATTCCAACCAACAGGTGAATTTTATTAATTATGCTTTGTCACAAAATGCAACTTCTACTTATCCAACATCCGGATTGGGAGCATATGCGCAAATATCGCCAAACACAGAATTGACGGTTGCTTTTGGTGCGCAAAATGCGGAAAATATTACAGCCACAAGTTTAAAACCCGATAGATTAAACAAAAAGCATTTTACCGGATTTTTTTATACAGCTTACAGCCCAATAATTAAGAATGTCGGACAAAGTGAATTTTCTGTTTTGTTGTATAATCAACCGGCGGTAAAGGCGCAGCCGCAAACAACAAACGGTTGGTCGTTAAATGTTTCTCAGAATATGGGCGAAAAATTATCGTTGTTCGGCAGAATTAACGGCGTTAGCGGAAATGTGGCCAATGCTAAAATGTCTTGGGTTGCCGGAGGAGTTTATAACAATCCTTTTGACCGAAATCCGTTGGATCAAATAGGCTTGGCTTTTACTTACAATAAAATCAATGCGAAGGCTGTCGGAAGCGCTTTAAGGCATAAAAATGAAAAAATTATTGAAAGCTATTGGGCTTTTGGCCTTTCAAAATGGGCAACGCTTACACCTGATATTCAATTTTATATTAATCCTGCGCAAAATAAAAAATCAGATTATGGAGCAGCTTTTTCACTGCGCGCTTCAGTGTTTTTCTGATTTCAGCTTTCTTTTTCACATTGCTTGCGCCGTTTATCGACAATGGCTGCAACTTGTACATTTGATTTTTTAGGTGAATCAAAAGTTGTTTCAGGTGCAGCAGGTAGTAAATCCGCGCCGGCAAAAAAGTTTTCAGAAATTGAATTTTGATAATTTTGGTCTTTTCTGCCTTTTGCCAGATAATCTTGAATTTTACGCGCCTGTTCCATGGGAATAATTGTGTCGAATTGTTCTTCATGGCTTGCAATCAGCTTTTCTCGTTCCAAATTAAGCAAAATGGCTTTATGCGTCAATTTTTTCATATGAATGACAATACCGGAAGTATTTGTAAATTCACGGATGCCATCAATATTGAAGTTAAGGCAATAGTGTTTTCCTTTGATTTTTCCCAAATATTGGCGTGCGTGTCTATTTCCGCGATGGTTACGGACAGTTAATATAATATCTCCGGGAGTAAGTTTGTTATAATTAATTGCGCCGCTTTCAATACAATCGCCATATCCTTTTTTTTGTAAAAATTCAGCAAAAGCGTTGCATTCGTTAGCTGCATAACATTCGGATGAATGGGGGTTGGGAAGAACATAATTCAAATCGCCCCCTAAATTGTTAGCGTCGATTAAAGCTCTGTTCAGCGCCGTAATGCAATAGGGCGTAGAGCCTGACAAATTGCGGACAGGCGATACAACATCGAAGAAGTTTTTTTTAACATAGGCTTTTTTGTTGCCGCAATGTGTAATTCTATCAAGATGTTTTTTGGCAGCTTCTAAAAAATTGGATATAAACCAATCAGCGCGCTTGTCGACTTCGGCATTGATATTAAAGCACACTTTGCTTCTGTATGCCAACAGGTTGGAATTATCGGTTTCAGAAAAGTCAAAAGCGGAAGTTTCGATATTATCTTTTACTGCAGCGTTTGTTTTTTCGGGATGTTCCTGAGCCTGAACATTGGAAATATTAAGCGCCATGGCAGTGAGTGTCGGCAGCAAAAATTTTTCACCGGCTTTGATTATGCCGAAACGGCGGACATAATATTTCATTTTATTTAGGCGAGCTAAAGTTGCTGATTTTTGTTTGTTCTTTTCCATTTTATTCCTGTTTTTAGAATTTTGTCTAAGAATACAGTAAAATATAGCAAATGTCATTAAAAATATCGGCTTAAAAGGGCTTTTTTTGCTTTACATTTTTATATGTTTGACGCTAAATTGTTAACAATATATTTACAAAGCCGATGAAGGAATATTATGAATAATAAATTGACCAGATTTTTTTTGTTGTTTGCAGTTTTGCTTGCAAACGGCGCTTGCAGCAGCACTAATAATGTAAGACCGGCCATTGTTCCGGGGGTGGAAATCAAAACTCCGACTCCTCAACAGCCGAAAGTACAGCCAAAACAGCGCAATTTGAAAATTATCGGTGCAGTTGAGCCGATTTATTTTATTCCGATGAAAACTCCTTTTTCCGCCAGAATAGACACAGGTGCCGAAACCTCATCCATTGATGTGGCAAATCGTGAAATATTTGAAAGAGACGGACGAAAATGGGTCGCTTTTGATTTGATAAACAAAGAAAGCGGCGAAAAACACCATTTTGAAAAGAAAATATATCGCCAACAACGCGTTAAACGTGTTGAAAACGGCGAAGACCGCGTTGTCGTGATGATGAATATAAAGTTCGGCGGTGAAATTATAAATGCTCAATTTTCATTGGCGGAAAGAGAAAAATTTATATATCAAGGTTTGGTCGGACGCAACATTTTGACCGGACGAGCAATTGTCGACACCTCTATAAGCAATACTCTTAAATAGTCGGGGAATATTATGTTAAAAAAATTAAAATCAGTCAGAATTTTATTGAGCATCGGCCTTTTGTTGTCGGTGCTTTTTGCTGCTTACCGTATGTATTATAAAATAGAATATTGGGGATTTAGTTTTGCTCCAAAGCAAAAAACAGCGGTTTGGACTGTTGAGGCTCATGTTAGTTTTGAGCCGACAGGAACTCCGATAAAAGTTTCTGTTGCCCGTCCGACGCCGTCTGTTGACTTTAAGATTTTGGATGAAGATGTTGTTGCTTCCAAATATAAAGTCGATATGACAAAAGATAAAGTGATACTTAAATCATCTGCCCGCCGTGGTGTTCAGGATGTATATTATAGAATTTTGCTCTATGATAATGTTGACGGCGATGGTAAAACACCGGCGCCGCATGCCGATAAAGTTATTGCTCCGGTGCTTGATGAACAGTCTCTGAATGTTGCCATGCAAATTTTGGAAACGGCTTCCACGCTTGAAGGAGATGCCGTACAGCAAATAGTAAAACTTTTGAATCAAACTCCGCCTGATCAAACAGTTATGGCTTTTATGCCTGAACGTTCAAGCGATGCCGAAACAGCGCAGGCTGTTATTGATTTATTGGCTTTGAAAAAAATTTCGGCGCGGATGGTTCGGGGAATTCAATTAAAAGAAGCCAAAAAAACTTTTGTGCCAGACGTAATGATTGAAGCCTACATGGATAAAATGTGGAAAATTTACGATATAAAAACCGGCAAAAAAGGTTTGCCGAGTAATTTTGTCGTTTTTCAGCGTGGCGGCAGTTCGTTGGTTGATGTCAGCGGCGGTGAAAACTCTTCTATTAAATATTCGGTTATGAAATCTTTGAGTTCATCGTTCAAAATGGCCGGACACCGTGCAAAATTGGCAAATCAGGAAAACAGTTTTGCTTATTCTATTTACAATTTGCCTCTTAATCAGCAAAATGCGCTGAAGTGGCTGATGATTTTTCCTTTAGCTATTTTGGTTGTGGTTTTAATGCGTAATGTTATCGGTATTGCCACAATGGGAACATTTACCCCGATGCTTATAGCAATGTCTTTGGTAAAAACCGGTTTTTGGCCGGGACTTGTTTGTTTTTCATTGATTATCGGCGTTGGTATTCTTATTCGCGCTTTGTTATCAAAACTTAATTTGCTTTTGGTTCCGCGTATTTCAGCAGTGGTTATTTTTGTAATTCTGATTATGCAGGTTATGGCTGTATTGGGTTATCAATGGCAATTGCCGATTGCTTCTTCAGCGTTGTTCTTCCCGATAATTATTACGGCATGGATTATTGAACGCGCTTCAATCACTTGGGAAGAAGAGGGTGCCGCCAATGCTACTCGTGAAATTGTTTATAGCGTTTTAGTGGCGATTATTACTTACTTCGTGATTGTAAACGACTACATCCGTCATTTGATGTTTGCATTTGACGAGCTTAATCTGGTTATTTTATTTATTGTAATGCTGCTTGGTACATATACAGGATATCGAGTAACGGAGTTGATGCGTTTTGCTCCTCTGGCAAAAAAGGATAAGTAATGTTTGAAAGTATAAAAAATATGGTGTTGCCGTCAAAATTGCGCGCGGCCGGTGTTTTGGGGATGAATGCCCGCAATTATGACATTATTGCCAAAAATAACAAACGCCGGTTGTATCCGCTGGTCGACGACAAAGTTCAAACTAAAAAACTGGCTAATGAAGTAGGCATCAATACTCCGCGTTTGATTGGGGTGATTGAGGTACAAAAAGAAGTCGACAGTTTTTTGAATTTGGTTAAAGATTATAAAGAATTTGTTATAAAACCGGCTCATGGTTCCGGCGGCAAAGGGGTTTTGGTTATCAAAGAATATGATGCCGCGCATTTTGTTACCGCTTCGGAAAAGGTTTTGAGTTATAACGAAGTATATCAGCATATTTCTAATATATTGAGCGGTCTGTACAGTTTGGGCGGGAAATATGATGTTGCCGTTTTGGAAGAAATGGTGCACTTTTCCAACCAATTTCAAAATTACAGCTTTCAAGGAATTCCTGATGTGAGAGTTATTGTTTATCAGGGATTTCCGGCGATGGCTATGATGCGTTTGGCGACCAAAGAGTCAGGAGGACGCGCTAATTTGCACCAAGGGGCTGTCGGTGTCGGCATTGACGTTAAAACAGGGCAGGCTATAGCCGCAGTTTTGCATAATCGTCCTATTCGTTTTCACCCTGATACACAGGCGGACTTGATGAGCCTGAAAGTTCCTTTTTGGCGCGAGCACCTTGAAATTGCGGTAAAAGGTTATGAGATGACAAAATTAGGCTATTTGGGCGCTGATATTGTGTTGGATAGATTTCGCGGACCAATGATGTTGGAACTAAACGCACGTCCGGGGCTTGCTATTCAGATTGCCAATAATCATGGTTTGCGCAATGTTTTGGAGAATATTCAAAATACTTATCCTAAGAATTTAAGCAGCAAAGAGCGGCTCGATTATGTGCTTGCTCTTGCGAAAGACTGAAACAAAGCTTATATATCTTTATAGATGGAAATTAAAAGGAGATAAAAATGCCAGAATTATTGAAAGATGAAAAAACTGCGAAGTTAAGTAAACCCGACACTAAAAAACTGAGTGATTCGGAAACTAAAAAATTAACTAAAAGTCAGACCAGAGCCAAAAAAGACAAAGCTCAATATAATGTGAAAGACGCTGAAAATTCTTTGTTGTTAAAACTGAAAGACGGAGATGTAGTGATTGAAATGTATCCTGAAGATGCGCCGAACCATGTGAATAGAATTAAGGAGCTTGTCCGTTCAGGATTTTATAATGGTTTGAAATTTCACCGCGTTATTGACGGTTTTATGGCTCAGACTGGGTGCCCGTATGGAACGGGAACCGGAGGAAGTGGTAAAAAGCTGAAAGCGGAATTTAATAAGCGCCCGCATATCAGAGGTACGGTTTCAATGGCAAGAGCTATGGATCCTGATTCAGGAGACAGTCAGTTTTTTATTTGCTTTGCCGATGCGCCGTGGCTAAACGGTCAATATACCGTGTGGGGTGAAGTTACTTCTGGTATGGAATTTGTTGATATGATAAAACGGGGCGGCGGAGCAAACGGTATGGTCAGCAAGCCGGATGAAATTATATCATTGAGTGTTATTGCCGATTTATAAAAGAAATATATATTAAATGGAAAATCCGCCTTAAATTTTTGAAAGGCGGATTTTTAAAATTATATTTTTGGCATACGTCGGTGTCGGCGGAAATACAGCCAGGTAAACAAAGTGTAAAAAGCAATTAAGCCGATTATTCCGAAAAGCTCAATTTTCTGTACTTCCTGAGGCGACAGGGTTTGTGTTATTTGGTTTACTCCTGCTGCCGAACCGGTTATTTTGTATTGAGTGTAGTTTTGTTCGCTGTAAAGGTTGACGGCAATACTGTTTCCAGGGTTGAGATATGCAAAAATAATAACAATGGACTGGTTGCTGTATTCTAATTTTACATCGACTTCCGGTGATGTGTTTTCATCATCTAGATCATAATATAAAATTTTTACTTTTTTGGGAATTGGAATCCTAATCGGATCATGCCCCAAAGGCGAAACATCGCTTCCAGATAAGGCCTGTTCTCCGGCATTGGTTAATGTGACTACGGATTTGTATAAATTTTTATAGCTAATGCCGTTTATGTGAAAATTAAGACCTGTTGGAGAGGACGAAGATGTTATTTGAGTGGTAAAAGATGTATATTTCAAAATTGGCCGTGACAAATAAAATTGATAATAACCGATAACTATGGCTGAAACTGCCAACATAAAAGCCATTGTGCTGCTGGTTAAAAAATTCCAAAGTCTGTTTAAATATCTTGGACGATGATGAATGTGACGAAATGAAGGATGATGATTTTTAAACATTATATTCTCCGACTTGATTGAAATTATGATATAATCATCTTTGTTTTAAAATAAAGTCGTAAGGTGGATTGACAAAAAAATCTTAAAGAGTATACTAATTTCCAATACTAAATTATTAACCTTATGGATAAGAAAAATTTCAAAGTTACTGTCAGCGCCGCAGTCGGAGTTACAGTATTAACAGGGGTGTTTTACTTGACTATGGTCAGTATTGATTACATGGCTTCTAAGTTGAGAAAATCTCTGGCCGGCAAAAATTAATTTTGTTGGATTTGTAAAAAAATTATAATAATTTAAATTATTGAAAGTATGAAACAGAAAAAAATCAATTCAGCGTGGTATTGGATAGCATTTTTCGTAATTGTTGTTCTGATAATACAAGTTGTTTCGTTTGCTGTTAAATTTGCGTTTAAGCTATTTATGGCTTAAATTGTGTGTAAAAAAAGAGCTTTTTGTAAAAAGCTCTTTTTTTTGTAAGCTGCATATAAAAATGATGAGTATAAATATAAACAGCTTTATGTTAATACTCCGTAAAATAGCAGAAATCGACACGTTTAACGGTTCGTGGAATAGCGGCGGTATTAAGTTAAGCCAAAGCAATTAAAAGCTATGAAACGCATTACTACATGGGAGGTGGCAGAAATATTGAGCAAAAACAACGAGACCGCCCAAAAACGTGCAAAATTTAGTAAAGAAAAATATGATTGAAAAACAAGTCTCAACCAAGGACGCATATTGCATTTTGAAGAGGTAAAGCCTCGCAAATTGATTTTTGGCTTCCCAACCTAAGGTATGGAGCTTTTTGTGTCGAGAAAACCCCCGCCGCAAGGGCAGGGGGAATATCTGGTCGGGACGAGAGGATTCGAACCTCCGACATCTTGCACCCCATGCAAGCGCTCTACCAGGCTGAACTACGTCCCGAAATCTGTATATTCTTATACTCCATATAGTTATAAAAGCAAGCAAAAAATTATTACTGATGAGAACAGATTTTATTTTCCTCGAATGCTTTTATCAAAATTTATAAAAAACAGAATAATGGATGTTAAGAAAATTACGACACTAGCTATTGCTCCACCGATACAAAGCCAATAGGGTGGGTTAACATAAAATATAAGATAAATTCCCAGAACAACAGCGGATATAAATGGCAGCATTAGTTGATCCGGCGCAATATAAATTTTTCGAGCCAAAAGCGCCATAATTGCATTAATGGCCAATAGCCATAAAACTTCAATGACCACAACCAGATAGGCAACTTTTCCACTGTCATGCCATGGAGAAAGCTCGCTGTCGGCTGTGTAGATGATAAAGGTATTATAAATCAGCGTAAGCAAAGCCATATTCAGTACAATATACAATGTGCGGTATATTTTGGAATTATCTGCCCAAAAAATGGCGGCTATCAATAAGCTAAAAGCAGCTATAATATGCATTTTAATATCCTGTAAAGTTTATTTATTTTCCTGCCAATTGATAATCGGATAAAGTGTTTTTCCTTCGGGAAGCTGAAAATGCCACCATTCGGAACCAATGCCTTCAAAGCCGGCTTCTGTCATAATTTTTTTCAAAAGTTCGCGATTGTTGATAGCTTTAACCATTTTCATATCAAAATAATCTGAGCGCGCTTTGGTAAAATGTTTGTAAAAATCATCGGTTTTACCGAAAGCAATTTGTTTGGCGTATTTTTTTTTATAAGCGTCTATTTCTGTAGGAAATTTAAGATTATGTCCTTTTTCATCTGTTAAACAACAGTCTATTGCCGTGCCGTAACAGTGCAGAGAATTTTCAGCTTTTGAAGCAAAAAGCCCCTCAACAGGTATAATTTGCAAAATTCTTTGATGCGCAACAGGCGGGCGATAAGCATCACGGATACGCAGTCTTAGGTTGAGTTCGGATAGGCGAGAAATAACAGTTTTTAACCTTTCTGCCACATCAATATGAACATAAGCTCGATTGCCAAACCCGACTTCTTCATAAACAGGGTGCATAGTTATGTTTTCAGGAACGGCATACATCATATCTATGATAAAGTGTGTATTGTTAAGTTCGACCAGATTGTTGTTTTTCAAAAATAAACTATCCATATTTTTATCCTTTTTGCTGCCATGCGCCGTCAGAATTTTGCTGCCAATAAAAAATATCTATTGACTGTTGTTTTAATGTGCGCCAAAAATTTCGTGCGTTTTCAACGGCTTCCTGTGAATTTCCATCAAAAATATTAAACACGCGCTCATATTGCGAAATTTCATCAATTTCGGCATTGGCGCCGTCTGTCAAAAATAAAAATACCGCAGAATTGGGATTGTCATTTTCAGCTGTCAGCCAAATCGGCTGAGATTCCGGCATTCCGTCTTTTTTGCTTCCATGCGGCAAGAAAGATTGTTCGTCATACGTCCATAATAAACTGTTCAAAAATTCTATGCGTTCGGCATTTCCTACTCTTACAACAGCATTTTTATGGATACTGTATGCTTTTTCGAGCAACTTAGGCAAAACATCTTCCAGTTTCTGGTTTTGTAAATGATAAAAATCAACTCTACTCATGTTTTTTCAGCTTTACGGAAACGGTTCCGATAATTCCTTGTTCTTGATCCTGAATCATCAGCATAACCGGACGGTTTCTATCTTGTTTGGCTTCACGAATATAATTCAGCGCCGCATCGGTAGTCAAAACGTCTTTTTTATCGATTTTGAGAACTACATCGCCTTTTTTAATTCCTTGAAGCGCTGCATCTGAATTTGCTTCCACCCCTTCAACAACCAATCCCATGGTTGCCGGAGACAGATTAAACGCTTTTATTATTTCAGAATTTATTTCTCTTAATTTTATTCCGAGTTCATAAGCTATTTGGTCATTGCCGGTCATATTTTTTTGCGAAGCGTTTACCGAAATCGAAGGAATTTTTGGGGCAACAGGCATTTCCTGAACCATAACATTAACGGTTTTAACTTGTTGACCGCGTAATAAAACCAGAGTAATTTTTTTGCCGATAGGACTTTCGGCAACCAAACGTGAAAAATCTTTTGAATTGCTTATTTCTGTTTTTCCTAGGCTCAAGATAACATCACCGGCATTAATTCCGGCTTTGGCCGCCGGTGAATTTTCGGTAACTTCCGAAACAATAACTCCTTGATTGTCGTTTATTTTTAAGTCGCGGGCAACGTCTTTGTTATTGGATTGAATTTTTATGCCAATCCAACCGCGTTTAACCGTTCCGTTTTGTTCCAATTGACTGGCAATCCAACCTGCGGTGTTAATCGGAATTGCAAAACCAACGCCCATATTGACGCCGGTAGTTGAAAACAGAGCCGTATTTATACCGATAACTTCACCTTTCATATTAAACATAGGACCGCCGGAGCTTCCCTGATTGATTGAAGCATCGGTTTGAATAAAGTTATCGTATGGTCCGGCAGCAATATCACGCGATTTTGCCGATACAATTCCGGCGCTGACACTGCCGCCGAGACCAAAAGGATTTCCTATTGAAAGCACCCAATCGCCGATACGCAGTTCGTCAGAATTGCCAAAAGTGACTTTGTCCAATTCAAAAGGCGGTTCAATTTTGATTAAGGCCAAATCGGTTTTTTCATCACCTCCGATAATTTCGGCTTCAACTTCCGTATTGTCGAACAAAACCACATTTATGCTTTTGGCATTTTCAATAACGTGATAATTGGTGATTATATATCCTTGTTCATCAATAATAAAACCTGAACCCAGAGCCTGTCTGCTTTCGGTATCATCCGAAGTATCATCTGTATCAATTGCCGCTGCGGCAATATCTCCGTCAACATTGTCTGGCAAGGCAATATCTAGTTTTTCTGTTTTTTGAATAGTTGAAATATTTACTACTGTCGGCAATAAACGTTCGGCTAAATCGGCAAAAGACGGAAAACCGTATTGCGCACTTGCTTGCCTGCAAAAACATAAAGAAACAACCGTTACGGATATACAGATGATTTTTTTTAGCATGAGGTTACTTCATAGCCTTTCTGAAAAATTGGAAAAATTCGCTGTCCGGAGATAAAACCATTGAAGATTTTCCATCGCCTAAAGCATTTTTATATGCTTCCAAAGAGCGGTAAAAGTTGAAGAAAGCAATATCTTGTCCGGCTGCACGATTCCATATTTCAATAGCTTTTTCATCACCTTGACCACGAATGATTTGTGCTTGTTTATCAGCATTGGCCAAAATAATAGTTTTTTCTTTGTCAGCACTTGCTTTTATTTTTTGCGCTTCTTGGCTGCCTTGAGCGCGAAATTCTTTTGCTTCGCGTTCACGTTCGGTTTTCATACGAGCGTTAATGGCTTGTAAAACTTCCAACGGCAGATCGGCACGGCGTATGCGGACATCGGCTACGCTGACACCGATTTGAGCAGCGTCAACTTTAACGGCGGCGCTGATGTCAGACATAATTTTGGTGCGTTTTTCCGACAGCAATTCCTGTAAGGTGCTGCGTCCGAGAATTTTACGAATGGACGAATTTACGATTTCAGCTAATTTGCTTTGAGCCTGAAATTCGGTGCGGACAGTTTTGTAAAATTTTATCGGGTCAACAATTTTATAGCGTGTAAAACTATCGACATCCAAGCGTTTTTTATCATTTAGCACAACTTCCTGAGCCGGAGGATCAAGGTTCAACAAACGAGTGTCATAAAAGATAACGTTTTGAATGAATGGAATTTTTATTTTGAGTCCCGGTTCTTGAACCAATCGCACCGGACGGCCAAATTGAAGAACAATAGCTTGTTCTGCCTGATTGACGATATACACGCTGGTGCCTATTAAAAATACGGCCACTAAAACAATTCCGCTTAAAAATATTTTCATCTTATCATTCATTTTAAAATTCTCCTATTTAACAGCATTAAGCGGCAGAACCGGCAAAACATTTGAACCTTTTGCCGAAGGATCAACAATAACTTTATCCGACTTTTTCAAAACATTTTCCATTGTTTCAAGATACAGTCTGCGGATAGTTACTTCTTTTCCTTTTTTGTAGGCCTGATAAACAGAATTAAAACGATCGGCCTCACCGGTAGCTTTGTTGACAACGGCCTGATTGTAAGCTTCGGCGCTTTGTAAAATTTGAGAAGCCTGTCCGTGTGCGTTGGGAACTACTTCATTGCGATAAGCTTCGGCTTCGTTTTTAAAACGTTCCATATCAGCTTTCGCTCGCTGCACTTCATTGAATGCGTCGACAACTTGTTGCGGCGGGTCAGCTTTTTGCAATTTAACACGCACAATCTCAACACCTGAGCCAAAATCGTCAAGAACGCGCTGCAATTCGGCTTTGGTATCGTCTTCAACTTTTCCTCTATCGCCAGAGATAATAGGCATCATTTCCGATTGCCCGACTATTTCGCGCAATACGGATTGAGCGGCAACACGTACTGTGGTTTCTGGCTCGCGCATATTAAACAAAAAATCTTTGGCATTTTTTATACGCCAAACAATAGTCAGGTTAATATCTACAATATTTTCATCGCCGGTAAGCATATGGCTTTCGGTGAAAGAATTGTCACGGTAATTTTTGGCATAACTTCCGTCATTGACTCCGAGGTTGATACTGCGTTCCTGAGTCATGCTTACTTTAATAACTTCTTCAACAGGGTAGGGAAGATGATAATGCAGCCCCGGTTCGGTTGTGTCTACATATTTTCCAAATCTTAATACCACGCCGTTTTCATTTGTCTGAACTTGATAAAAACCAGTTGATAACCATAACGCTATTGCTAACAAAAACCACCAAAGCGGATTGATGTTAAAATTGCCGTTATTCGGAACCGTTATTTTTTTGAAACGGATAATCTTTTCATTTTCCTGAAAAAAGTCGTCATCATCCTTGTCCCAAGGGCTTTTGCCGTTTGCCATATTTTTTACCTCATATAAGTTTTATTTTATTGCATTGCCTCAATATATAATATAAACATTCTAAAAACAATTAAGATTTACAATATTAACAGGAGGCTTTTATGGCTGACAATTCTGAGATAAAGAGTATTGCCGAACATTTTTTTGCAGCGGAAACAATTGAAAGCGCAGCTGTGTATAACGGAAGGGCGATTATTACTTTGTCAAACATTACGGAAGATAATGAAAAAGCCGAACAATTGAAAAATGAATTGCTGAAACTTCCGGAAATTAAAAAAGTTTCGGTTATTTTTACCGCTCCGAAAGATGATGACCGCCATTGGAAAATCCGCGGGGTTAAAAAAATTATTGCGGTTGCTTCAGGCAAGGGCGGAGTTGGAAAATCGACAACAGCTGCCAATTTGGCTTTGGCATTAAAACAACAGGGGCAAAAAGTTGCTTTGTTTGATGCCGATATTTACGGTCCTTCTATTCCCACGATGCTGGGATATGAAGGAGCTTCTTTATTTTCAGCCGATGGTAAAACATTTGAGCCGTTTGATGTTTTGGGCTTGAAAACAATGTCAATCGGGACTTTAATTTCTCGCGATACGCCTATTATTTGGCGCGGACCGAAAGCCTGCGGCGCTTTGCAGCAATTGATGTCTGATGTTAATTGGGGCGAAATCGATATTATGGTTATTGATATGCCTCCGGGGACTGGGGACATTCAAATAACATTATCCCAACAAGTCTTAATCAATGGGGTTGTCGTGGTGTCAACGCCGCAAGACATAGCTTTGATTGATGCGGTTAAAGGCGTAAATATGTTTAAAACGGTAGAAGTTCCAATTTTGGGAATTGTTGAAAATATGAGCTATCATATTTGCGAAAATTGCGGACATAAAGAGTATGTTTTCGGTGAGCACGGAGCTGAAGATACAGCTGCAAAAATGGGAATAGATTTTTTGGGAGAAATTCCTCTTAATATAAAAATCAGAACTCAGGCAGATGAAGGCTTGCCTATTGTTGAAGCAGATCCAGATGGCGAGTTTGCAAAAGCTTATAGGAAAATTGCAGCAAAAATCATTGAAAAATTGCAATAAAAAAAAAGCCCTTTTCTTAAAGAAAGGGGCTTTTTAATTGTTTGCGTTTTCTTTTTCTTCGTTTTTTATTCTCAACAGCAAATCATCGAGTTTTAATTTTAGTGAACCCTGTGGAAATGCTTTTAAAGCATGTTCGGCTTGTTGTTTAGCCAAGCGCAAATCGCCGGTTCTCAAACTGTATTCGGCGGCGGCGTAATTATAACCGGCGGCATTTTTTTGCAATCCGTAGGCGCGGGATAATAAAATCCATGCGTAACTGTCGGGGTTGTATATCAAAACTTGATTGAGCAAATCTATAATTTGCTGTTGTTCGGTCTTTGTCGGATTGTTTTCAAGCATGGCTTGCGCCAGATTTAATTTAAATAATGAAGAATTTGGCTGTAATTTTAGAGCTTGACGATAAATAGCAACCGATTCAGCTATTTTTCCGGTTTCTAACATCATTTGCCCTTTTAATTCGTAAAAATAAGGATTTTTAGGTTCTTCTTTGATTAAGCCGTTAATTAATTTTGTGGCTTCGGGCATATTCATTTTTTTAAACAAAGCGATGGTTCTTGCGTAGCGTGCGGCTATGCTTTTGTCGGTCAAAGGATATTTGCGCAAAGTTTCTTCCGGAGAATTAATATAAGCATAAAGTTTTGCTTTTATACGCTTGAATTCTTTTTCTTGCGCTCCTTTTGCGGGAGCAGAAGATTCTTTGACGGCTTTTTCCAAAAAAGAAATACGTTCTGAAGTTACCGGATGGGTACGAAAATAACTGTTTTCTTCCAAACCTTGCAAAGTGTTTTGTTTTTGAATTTTTTTCATAAAAGCCAACATACCGGCAGGGGACTGGTTTGTTTTTTTCAACAGTTTAACGGCTGCTTCGTCTGCGCTTCGTTCTTCGCTGACCTGATAAGTCAGCATACTGTTCATGGCTGTTCCCTGAGAACCTAAAATTGCTGCAATGCTTACATCAAAATTTCCAGAGGCTATTCCTGCCGCTCCGCCCAGCAACATAGAAGTCAGGGTTGCCCATTGCACTTCTCGGGCATGAAGTTTGTGTCTAATTATATGCCCGCCTTCAATATGTCCGGTTTCGTGGGCAAGCACGCCGCTGATTTCATTTTGGCTGTCGGCTGCCATCAATGTGCCGACTGTAACAAACATATTGTTTCCATCGGCGACAAAAGCATTTAGGGTTTTGTCGTTTACAATATAAACTTGTCTTGGATTAAAAGTTGTTCCCGAGGCTTTGAAAATAGGGCGTAAAGTTTGATGTAAAAAAATCTCGGTTTCTTCATCGGAAATTAAAGACAATGCCTGAGCTGTTACCGGTGTCAGATATATCACCGGTAACAGAAACAGAATAAAGAAATTAATTATCCGTTGATAAGTTTTTTCCACCAGGCAACCTTTCTTTTTTCAGGCTTTTCCGTTTTTTCGGCAGGTGTTTCGCTGTTTTCGGCAACAACCTGAGCAGGAGCTTCCTCAACAGCCGAAACTTCCTCTTCAGAGCGTTCGCGGCGACCGCGGCGGCGATCAAAACGATAGCGTCTGCCATGACGTTCGCGGCGGCGGTATTGATGCTCATTGTTGCCGTCGGTTGAAACTTCCGGTGCTGCACTTTCATCGTTTTTACTGTTATTTTCTATATTTTCCTGTTTAGCGGAAGGCTCATTTTCTTCAATAATTTCCTGAACAGGTGCGCTTTTAGCAGCAGAAACTTCATTTTTGACGGCTTTGATGCGTTCAATACGATATTCATTAATGTTTTTAACACTGTCGTCGGCACTGATAATGATTGTCATTTTGTAACGGGTTTCAATATCATGCAGAGCTTTACGCTTTTGATTGAGTAAATATACCGCGTAATCTGTCGGAACAAAAATATTAATGCTTGAAGAACGATTTTTTGCACCTTCTTCTTCCATTACCCGCAGAATGGACATGGAACCGGATTCAATGGTTCGGATAATGCCTCTTCCATGGCAGAACGGGCATACTTGATAGTTACTCTCCAAAAATGAAGAATGCATTCTTTGTCTTGAAATTTCCAACAATCCGAAACAGCTCATTTTGCTGATTTGAACACGGGCACGATCGCCTTTCATGGCTTCTTTCATACGCTTTTCAACCGCTTGATTGTTTTTCGGTTCGTCCATATCAATAAAATCAATAACCACCAAACCTGCTAAATTGCGCATTCTTAATTGTTTTGCAATTTCGTCGGCTGCTTCAAGATTGGTTTTCAGCGCTGTTTCTTCCAAATCGCGCTCTTTGGTTGCGCGTCCGGAGTTAACATCGATAGAAACCAAAGCTTCCGTCGGATTGATAACCAAATATCCGCCAGATTCAAGAGGAACATTCGGATCATGCAATTTGTCGAGCTGGCTTTCAATCTGAAAACGTTGGAACAAAGGCACATCGTTGGCTTTGCATGATTTCAGCTTTTTCATGTTATGCGGTGATAAAATCCGCATAAAGTTTCTGGCAGAACGAAAAGCCTCGTCACCGTCAACGATAATTTCTGAAATTTCTTTAGTAAACATATCCCGCAGAGCGCGTTTAATCAAATTGCCTTCTTCATAAATCAAAGCCGGCGCCTGAGTTTTTAATGAATCTAAACGAATTTGATTCCATGTGCGGATAAGATAATTATAGTCGCGTGTGATGTCAGCTTTAGTTTTTTCTTCACCGGCAGTACGTACAATAAGCGACATATCTTTTGACATCGGCAGCTCTTTTATAATGCCTTTCAAGCGTTTGCGGTCTTGCGCATTAGTGATTTTGCGAGAAACACCGCCGCTTTTAATTCTGTTTGGCATTAATACGCAATATCTGCCGGCTAAAGACAGGTAAGTTGTTAAAGCAGCTCCTTTATTGCCGCGTTCTTCTTTGACGACTTGCACCAACAAAATCTGACCTTCTTTAATAACATCTTGAATTTTGCTGTTATGATAGAGTTTGCGCATCAAAATAAGTTTTTTCTGCGATTCGTAATCATATTCGCCGTCTTCATCATCATCAACGGCAATATCCTCATCATTTACATTATTTGAAGATACGGTTTCAGATTCTTCTTTTTCTTCTTCAATATCTTGTGAAATGGTTGCTTCTTCCGTGCCTTCGGAATCGCTCATTGTTTTAACTTTTTTAGGGCGGCCGCGTTTGGGCTTTACCACTTCCGGTTCTTGTTCAGAGTTTTCTGCTTTGACTTCCTGTTTTTTATCGGAATTTTCCAAACCAGAGGTTTCTTCTGCTGTTTGTTTTACAAGTTCTTCAGTTGGTTTGTTTTTGGGCTTGCGTCCGCGGCGGCGGGGAGCCGGAGTTTCTTCTTTCGGCTGTTCGGCGGTTTGCTGAATTTCTGTCGTGCCGTTAGAGTTTTCGGCTGTAATCAAGTCTTCTTTCGCTTCAGGCTTGTTTTCCGTTTCAATTTGAACAGACGTTTCTTCGTCAGCGGCATTTTCGGCGGCTGCAGCAAGAGCGGCTTCTTCGGCTAAACGCTGCGCACGTTTTAAGGCTTTTTCTTCGCGTATTCTTGCGCGTTCAGCTTCACGTTCTTTTATCATTTGTTTTTTATTTTCGATAATAGTATCGACTTCGGCTTCATATTCTTTTAATGTTTCATCCGAAATATTGTAATAATCGGTATGAATTTCTCCAAAAGCCAAAAAACCATGCCTGTTTCCGCCGTAATCGACAAAAGCAGCCTGCAAAGAAGGCTCAATGCGCATAACTTTTGCCAGATAGACATTTCCTTTTATTTGGCGGCGGAAAGTTGATTCAAATTCAACATCTTCAACTTTGTTTCCATTTACAACAACAACTCGGGTTTCTTCCGGCTGTGTGTCGTCAATTAACATTCTCTTTGTCATACATAAAACTCCATAACCCGCTAAAGCGGTTTGTTTTGACATCCCGAGAAGAAATTTAAATGCTTTTTATTGGAAGAAAACTTCCGATTTGTTTGTCGCCCTATTGAAAGCGGCAAAACGGCGCCGATAACAGCGCTTGTTATTAAAAACATTTTTGAACAAAATTATTATTGCTTACTTTATTATGTTTGTTCAAAATAAAAATCTTTCCGGTATAAACCTCTTCTTGTTAAATCTGCAAGCACGATTTTCGCTATGAAAACGGCGGCAGCCAACATTTTGCAGCTATAATATATCAATGTGCCGTATGCTGCAAAGCCGGCTAAAGCAAATTTAACGACAGAAGAATATAGCATAGCATTTAAAATTACAATATATTTTTATGCTTTTATATTTAAGTTTTTTTGTCAACTTTAACAGATTGGTAATAAGTAATATCTATAATAAAGCAAATTTGATTTTAAGATAATGAAGAAACTTATTGCTATATTAAAAAAACTTTGTGTTTTTATCTTGTTCGGCGTTTTAATTTCCTCCGAAGCGTTTTCGGCTGAAATAAACGGTTTGCGCATAGGACAGGGAATTGGAAGCGTGCGCGTCGTTTTTGACGCGACGTCGTCTTTTGACTACAATGTTTTTTTGCTGGACAATCCGAAACGTTTGGTTATTGACACCGATGAAATCAATGTGCCAAAGTCTTTAGAAAAAACTAAAGATAAAAATAATTTGGTCGGGCAAGTACGCGTAGGAAAAATTGATAGTTCTAAAAACAGAATAGTTTTTGACCTGCAAAAACCTGTGATTATCAAAAAAGTTTTTATGCTGCCGCCGCAGTCAACTTTTAATTGGCGGCTGGCAATAGATATAAGTGTTTCTTCAGATCGTGAATTTGCTTTGCGTGTGGGGCAGAGTAAAGCTTTTACCAATAACAGCAAGAAATCTTTTGCTGCGAAAGCGTCGTCTTCATCATCATCTAAAAATAATACGAATAATGCTAAAAAAATAGTAGTTATTGATGCCGGACACGGCGGACATGATCCGGGGGCGATAGGTTATTCTGGAGTTTATGAGAAAAATATAACACTTTCAGTGGCAAAAGAACTGAAAAAACAGCTTGATCGCAAGGGGAAATACAAGGTGTTTTTAACTCGCAGCACCGATGTTTTTATTCCTTTGCGTCAAAGAGTAAAAATTGCCCGCAAACATAATGCTGATTTATTCCTGTCTATTCATGCCGACAGCGCGGCTAACCGAAAAGCAACGGGACTTTCTGTTTATACTTTGTCGGAAACGGCTTCCGATAAAGAGGCGGCTGCATTGGCCGAACGTGAAAACAAAGCGGATGTGATTGCAGGCTTAAATATGGTTGAACAGTCAAAAGAAGTTAATGATGTGCTTATCAGCTTGGCTCAGCGTGAAACACGCAACCGCTCGTCTGAATTTGCGCGTTGTATAGAACTTGAAATGCGCAAATCGGTAAAACTCATCAGCGATACCCATCGTTTTGCCGGTTTTGCTGTTTTGAAAGCGCCGGATGTGCCTTCTGTTTTGCTTGAAATGGGATACTTGTCAAATAAAAACGAAGAACGGCTGCTGCGTCAGGAAAGTTATCGCCGCAAAATTGCGACATCGGCTGTGAAGGCAATTGATCGCTATTTTGAAGATATGAAACATAAATCTCTGTTCTAAAATTAAATAAAACTGTTGTCGTAACGTATAAAAACTGTTATTAGATATAAAAATTCTAACTAACGGGCTTTGAATATGTTTAAAACTTTATCCTCGTTGCTGAGTACTTGCTTTTTCTTTGCGGTAATCGGCATTTTTATAGTTATTGTTCTGCTGATGAAAATCAATCGTGATTTGCCGGATTATCATCAGTTGGAAAATTATGCGCCTCCGGTTACAACCCGTTTGTATGCCGGAAACGGACAGCTTTTGGCAGAATATGCCACAGAAAAACGCTTGTTTATGCCGATTGATAAAATTCCGGATTTGGTAAAAAATGCTTTTATTGCCGCGGAAGATAAAAAGTTTTACACGCACGGCGGTATTGATTATGTAGGAATTGTCCGCGCGGTTTTGGGCAACATTAAAAACCTTGGTTCCGGACGGCGTCCGGCAGGAGCTTCGACGATAACTCAACAAGTTGCAAAAAACTTTTTGCTGACGTCAGAAGTTTCATACGTACGTAAAATTAAAGAAGCCATTATAGCACGGCGTATTGAAAAAGCTTTTACAAAAGATCATATTTTAGAGCTTTATCTTAATGAAATTTATTTGGGCAACCGTTCATACGGCGTTGCAGCGGCGGCTTTAAATTATTTTGGAAAATCTTTGGACAAGTTGTCGATTGAAGAGGTGGCTTATTTGGCTGCTTTGCCGAAAGGACCTAATAATTATAACCCAAAAACCAAATATGCGGCAGCTCTCGGCAGGCGTAATTGGGTTATCGGACGGTTGCAGGAAGACGGCTACATAGATGAAATGGCTGCGGAAGAAGCAAAAATGAAACCGTTGAAAGTTGTGCAAAATTCTGACAAATATGTGCCGAATGCGGAATATTTCAGCGAGGAAGTCCGCCGCAAAATTCAGGAACGTTTCGGAGCCGATGACTTAAATGAAGGCGGATTGATAGTGCGTACAACGGTTGATCCGAGTTTGCAAACTATTGCGACAAAAGTTTTCAGAGAGGAATTGCTGAATTATGATCGCCGCCATGGTTGGCGCGGACCTTTGGCGAATGTTAATCCCGATGATAAAGAAGCTTTTGCAGCTGTTGCTTTGCCTAAAGGAATTGAGAATACATGGCAAAAAGCTGTGGTAACAAAAGTTGCTTCAGACAAAGCGCAGATAAAAACAGCAGAAGGTAAAAACGGCGTTATTCCTTTGTCACTGCTGAGTTGGGCGCGGAAAACTTTGCCCGATCAGCATATCGGCGAAACGCCGAAAAGCGTATCTTCGGTTTTGGCTAAAGGCGATGTTGTTTTGGTGGAACCTGTAAGTCCTGACAAAATTTCCAAACAAAAACTACCCGCAAATACGTATAATTTACGTCAAGAGCCAAATGTGGACGGTGGTTTAGTCGCCATAGATCCGCATACCGGAAGAGTTTTGGCGGTAGTTGGCGGCTATTCGTTTGAAAGATCGCAGTTTAACCGCGCAACGCAGGCAAAAAGACAAACAGGATCTTCTTTCAAGCCCTTTGTTTATTTAACGGCTCTTGAAAACGGCTATTCACCGACAGATTTGATTTTGGATGCTCCGTTTGTTTTGGATCAAGGTCCAGGGCTGCCGAAGTGGAAGCCGGAAAACTATTCAAAGAAATTTTACGGCTTGATGACTTTGCGCAACGGCATTGAAAAATCGCGCAATCTTATGACTGTCAGATTGGCTCAAGACGTTGGAATGGATAAAGTATCGGCATTTACTGCCAAAATGGGCATAAACCCGAATTTACCTAAATTATTATCCATGTCGCTTGGCGCCGGCGAAACCAGATTGATTGATTTAACGGCTGCTTATGCCATGATTGTGAACGGCGGCAAAAAAATAACACCTTATTTTATTGAACAGATACAAGATCGTTACGGTAATACAATTTTGAAGCAAGATAAGCGTTTGTGTCAGGATTGTAATTTTGAGCATTGGAAAGAACAAGCTGTTCCGCAATTGCCGGATACCAGAGAGCAGTTGATTGACAGTTTTTCAGCTTATCAAATGACTTCTATTTTGGAAGGCGTTGCCGTTAGGGGAACCGGTGCGCGTTTGCGGGCTTTGAATAAACATTTGGCAGGAAAAACAGGAACGACAAATGACAATAAAGAAGGTTGGTTTATAGGTTTTTCTCCTGATTTGGTGGTTGGAACTTATGTAGGTTTTGACGAGCCTCGTTCTCTTGGTCGTTTTGAAACCGGCGCCAGCGTAGCTTTGCCGATATTCTACCGTTTTATGGAAGAAGCTTTGAAAGGGCAGCCCGATACGGCTTTCCGTATTCCGGCGGGGATAAAACTGGTAAGAATTAATTATGAAACAGGCAAGCCGGCACAACCCAGCGATAAGGTTGTTATTGTTGAGGCGCTGAAACCGGAATTTGATTTTTCGACAGCGTCGCAGCGGGTTATCGGAGATAATTCGGAAGAAGATGAAGAAGCTCCGCAGCCGCCGGAAGGTGTTTATAAAAATTTTGGCAACACCATAGAAGAAGAAAGTTTTCAATTGGGTACACAATATTAAAATACAATAGGATAAAATTGAAAAATGAATGCAGAAGTTTATAATTTAAGTGAAGATGTCAAGCAGTCTGTCACACTGCTGAGGAGGTCTCTTTGACTATGATAATGCGGTTATTCGTTTAGACGAACTGCAAAATCTGACAGCCGATGCAAATTTATGGAATGATGCGGATAAAGCTCAGAAACTTTTGAGTGAAAAAAATAAACTCGAAAGTGATATAGCCATGGTTGATGAGCTGGAAAAATCCCGCTGTGATTTGGTTGAACTCTGTGAATTGGCCGAAGCCGAAGACAATCAGGAAATGATAGGAGAAATCATTTCACAACTGCAAAGTTTGAAAGCCAAAGGACGAAGAGGAGAACTTGAAGCTTTGCTGTGCGGCGAAGCCGATGCTGATAATGCTTTTTTGGAGGTTCACTCGGGAAGCGGCGGTACCGAAGCCCAAGATTGGGCCGAAATGCTGCTTAGAATGTATATTCGCTGGGCTGAAGCTCATCAATATAAAGTGGAATATATTGAGGAAGCCGAAGGTGATGTTGCGGGGATAAAATCTGCGACTGTTAAAATTGTCGGACATAACGCTTATGGTTGGTTAAAATCCGAAAGCGGCGTGCATCGCTTGGTGCGTATTTCTCCGTTTGACAGCAATGCCAGAAGACATACAAGTTTTGCTTCTGTCGGAGTTTATCCCGATATTGATGATAAAATTGAAATTAATATCAATGAATCGGATTGCCGCATAGATACTTACCGTTCTTCGGGAGCAGGCGGACAGCATATTAATAAGACGGATTCCGCAGTAAGAATTACGCACATACCTACCGGAATTGTTGTTCAATGCCAAAACCAAAGGTCGCAATTTCAAAACCGAGAAGCTGCTTGGAATATGCTGCGCGCACGCTTATATGAAATAGAAATGAAAAAGCGTGAAGATGCCGAAAAAGGACAATGGGACGCACAAGGCGACAACGGATGGGGATATCAAATCAGATCTTATGTTTTACAACCTTATAAAATGGTGAAAGATTTGCGGACCGAAGTTGAAACTTCAGATACAAAATCCGTTTTGGACGGCAATATTGATTTGTTTTTGGAAGCCGCTTTGGCAGACAAGGTCGCAAAATAAATGAAAAAGGTTTCAAACAGGCTCTATTTGGCACGTAAAATTTTTGATTATGCAATATTGGTATTGCTAATCATATTTTTGCTGTTTTTGTGGCAATTATACCGCGGGCCGATAGCTGTTCCTTTTTTGAAGCCGTATATTGTCGCCGCGCTCAACCCCGATGTTGAATCGGCGGAAGTGTCTGTTGACAGCGTTAATATTGAATTGGTACGTTCTGTGCGGCCTATAAAAATTATTGCTAATAATGTTGTTTATAAACGCAATGATGATTCTGTTCGTTTTTCCGCGCCTCGAACATCGGTTTCTTTTAGTATAAAGGCTTTGCTGCGCGGAATTATTGCACCTGCTTCCATTGAAATGGAAGATCCGTCTGTTTATATTTTTACAACTTATGGTGTACAGGAGCATGATAAAGCTTCGGTTATTACCGAAAAAAAATTGGATTATTATGTAACTCAGTTTGAAGATTTTTTGGAACGTTTTAATTCGGAAGATAAAACTTATCCTGAAAGTTATATTAATTCGATTTCTATTACCGGAGGCGAGGTTGAGTTTCACGAAGTCGATTTAGGACGAAAATGGGTGCTTTCGGATTTGAATTATGATTTTAACCGCGGTTTGAGTGAAATTTCAACAGCAGTGAGCGCTTTGCTTAATTTAAATGACACAGTGGTTTCTGCCGGCGTGGATGTCGGTTATCGCGCACTTGACAATAAATTGGCTGTTCAGGTCTATTTCGGAGATTTAATTCCGTCTGAGATTATAAATAATTATTTTGATGAAAAGACCAGAGAGCGTTTATATCAAATAAATGTTCCGGTCAGCGGAAAAATCACGGCTATGATAGATTTTAATGAGTTTGTCGTTAACCGCGATGATTTGCTGCTGGCTGTTGACAAAGCCGTTAAGGATATAGGTTTTCAGTTTGAGGGCGGACAAGGAAGTATAGTGTTTGCCGCCGATGATCAGGAATCAAAATACGATATATCTTCTTTTGTTTTAGACGGGCATATTAAAGGTGGTTTGGACAATTTGGAAATTAAAAATGCCGATTTTAATTTAGGTGAACAAAAAGTCAAATTGGGTTTCAGCGCCAGCGGTTTGGAAAGACTGTTGCTAAAATCGTCTTTCAGAGATTTAAAATTAAAACTTACGGCTGACATTGCTTCTCTCAAGTTGAATGATTTATATATATATTGGCCTAAATATATTGTTCCGGAAGCCTGGCAATGGTGCAAAGACGGCATATTCGGCGGCGATGCGAAAAATGCGCATTTTGAATTTGATTTCGGATATGATTCCAAAACCAAAAAATTTGGTTTTAAAGACTTGAAAGGCGGCGCGTATATTGAAGATTCAAATATACGCTATATAGATACAATGCCTATGGTTACTAATGTTTACGGTGATTTCAGCGTAAATTCTAACAGTATTAATATTGCTTTGGATAAGGCTAAATCAGACGGTATTATGCTGGATACCGGCAATGTCCGCATTTATGATTTGGATAAATACAATAATTATATAAGTATAAAATTAATTTCAAATTCTTCTATCAGCGATGCTCTTAAGCTGATTGATCATCCGCCGCTTAATTTTACGTCCGAATTAGGGCTTAAACCCGATATGCTTAAAGGAAAAGCAGAAACCGAACTCGCTCTTGATTTTGAGTTGAAAAATGATTTGGGCTATAATGATATAAAAGTAGGCGTAAAATCAAAACTCCAAGATGTGGAGATGAAAGATGTCTTTAACGGTAAGGATGTTAAGGCTCAAGAATTGGCGTTGGAAGTAAATAATTCAGGTCTGAAAGTGGAGGGAGAGGCTGCGTTTGACGATATTCCCGTCAGCGTAATATGGAATGAGCGTTTTAAACCTGATAAAAATAATAACAGCAGTTACAGCGTAAAATTTAAGATAGATGAAAATGTTTGTAAAAAATTAGGAATTGATTTTGACGTTTTGAAAGAACCTTATATTAAGGGATATGCTGATGTAACAGCAAAAGCTGTTCCCGTTAAAGGCGGATATAAAATAGACACCAAAGCCGATTTGAAGCAAGCCGAAATAGATTATGGATTTTTAGGCTTTATGAAACCTCTCGGCGATAAAGGCGAGCTTTCGGCTAAACTTGATATAAAAAACGGAAAATTGGCTTCGATTTCATCTTTTGATTTAACAAAATCTGATTTTGCGTTGAACGGAAAAATGTCGTTTAACAGCCGTCAGCAGCTGTCTGTGATTGACATTAAAAAAATAAAAGGTCCGAAGACCAGTGCAAATGCCAAAATAGAGTTTTTGCAAAAGCCGAAAAATAAAATTGTAATTAATATTTCGGGAAACAGTTACGATTTATCTGATTTCTTTGAACGTAAAAATTCTTCTCAAGATAAAAAATCTGAAACCGATACAGACAGTGATAGTTGGGAAAAATTGCCGAATATGGATATTAATATAGCAGTTAACACTTTGTGGAGCAATCCCGATGTGGCGGTTACCAATTTTGCCGGAACGGCCGATATTGTGAATGGTGTCGGAATTTCAGAAGTTCACTTGATAGGGAATTATGATTATAATAAAGAAATGACTTTGAAAGTTGACTATGTTCCCAAACCAAATAAAGAATTTTATTTGACCATAGATAGTAATGCGGCCGGAAACACTTTGCGTTTTTTACGAATATATAAAGATATGCATGGCGGAAATTTGCATATTGAGGCTAAACGCGGCAGTGATAAAATGTTGATAGGACACGCGAAAATACGTGATTTTAGTATTCATAACACTCCTGTTTTGGCAAAATTGCTTACGGTTGCTTCTTTTACGGGAATGGTTGATTTGTTAACCGGCGAAGGAATGACTTTTTCTCACTTCGATGCCCCATTTAAATATAAAAATAGTATCTTATATGTAAACAAAGCCAGAGCTTACGGTAATGTTTTGGGGATTAGTTTCGGAGGGGCGTATAATATGTCAAATGATGCTATCAGCATAGAGGGAATGATTGCGCCGGCTTATGGATTGAACACGATGATTGGTAAAATTCCGTTGGTGGGAAATTTATTGGCGGGAAAAGACGGAACAATATTTGCTGCTAATTATTCAATAAGCGGAACTACGGATGATGCAAATGTGCGTTTGAATCCGTTATCTGCGTTGAGTCCGAATTCATTAAAAGAAGCGGTGGCATCGGTGTTTGGAAAAGATGAAGATGATGGATTCTAAGTTGCGTATAGGTATAGATTTTCATGGCGTTATAACGGAAGCTCCCGCTTTTTTTCGAGATTTTACGGCTTTGGCTATAGAACGTAATTATGAAGTTCATATTATTTCGGGCGGACCGTATTCGGTTGAAAAAAACTTTTTAGATTCTTGGAAAATTCAATATACGCAAATTTTTTCATTGTTGGATTATTTCGCGGCAAGAGGGCAGGTTGAATATTTTGCAAATGGAAATTTTAAAGTGCCTGATGTTTTGTGGGATAAAGCTAAAGCGGAATATTGCCTGCAGCATAATATTAATATTCAAATAGATGACACCTTTAATTATGGTAAAAGTTTTTCAACGCCGTTTTGCCTTTATAATGCAGCGACTGCTACATGTGAAGTAGGAGGAAAAACTATAGATTTTAGCAAATCTCCGACTGATGCGTTAGATGCCATTGAGCAATTTATGAATAGTAGAAATTAAAAAAGGCGGCTTTAAAAGCCGCCTTAAAGTTAAATTATAAAAATATTTCGGAAGTCATTGAGCCGCCGTTTTTAAGCAAATTGTTTTTTCCGCGCGGAATGTTAAATTGCGATTTAGAGCCAAAAGCTTTTTCATAAATTTCTCCATAGTTTCCGCGTTCTTTTAACATAATCTGAACCCAAGTCGGTTCAAGCTTAAAACGACTCCATAACTTATCGTCGGTTCCTAATAAGTTGCGGGTTGAAGGATCTTGCGTTGACAAACTTAATGCATAATTTTCTTGGTTCAGCCCGATTTCTTCCGTAAGTTTCATTGCGTTCATAATCCATTTGAGTGCGCTGTGCAGAGTTACATTGCTTCTGTCTGCAAACAAATAGAAAGGACGTTCGGCAATAACTTCGGGCAGCAATTCAACACCATCCATACCAGCCGGCGTGTGAACCAACATATCCTGCAGCAACATGGCATTTCCGGCAAAAAGGCGGCAGCGCTTCAATAAAAAGGATTCCCTCGCCTGAGCGGCAGTTTTATACGACATAACTTTCAAATCGAGCTGATAACGGCGGTTATAAGCCTCAAGCCTGTTTAAATCGTCTATATCCTGAACAATGCAAACTTTTTCTCCTTTGAAAGCTTCCATTGATTTTGCTTCAGAGGCATTGCGCGCCAAAAAAGTCATACGGTCGTAATAAATAACATCAACGGGACCGGCTTTGGTTGAAATTTCATTGGTTGCAGAATAGGGCATTCCGCCAATCATCACGTCTATTTTGTTGGTGTCTAACGCTTTTGAAACCATTGTTTCGGGAACAAATACCATTTTTATGCGGTCGCTGCGTCCGAAAACGGCAGTTGAAATAATTCGGCACATTTCAACGCTTATTCCCTGCCATTTTCCTTCAGGGTCTTTATAAGCAAAAATTTTATTGTCGCTTGGAGTTCCGCAGCGAACCGTGCCACGGGTGTTGATATAGTGAAGACCCGCGTCATCGGCTTGTGCCGAAACGGCGATTGTTGATAATAAAGCGCAACATAACCACAATTTTAGTTTCATTTTATATACCGTTCTGTTATTATTGATAAGCTACACTTATTTATAAGGCATTTTTTTATGAAAAGTAACTATTTTTTGTTTTTGGTGTTTTTTTGTGGACTATTGCTCGGAAATGCTCCGGCGGCGGCAAATGGACTGTCGGTTGCAGAGGCCGAATCTTTTGCTGTGGAGCAGGGAAATAACCTGCTGTCGTTTTTTGCTGAAAAAGATATTCGGACAAAATATCAAAAATTGGATAATCTTTTCTTGAATTATATTGATTTGGATTACATTTCACGTTTTGTTGTCGGTAAATATTGGCGTCAGATGACGTCAGAGCAACAAGCAAAGTACGGACAGTTGTTCAAAAGATATGCCATCAGCGTGTATAAAGGTTTTCCGCTTTCTTTTGAAAACAGGCTGAGCTTTGAAGTGACAGGCTCTCGTAAAGAAGGCGAGAATGCTTTTGTGACGGTTGACATTGCATACACTTCCCAAAATGGACAGGCAACGCATTTTTCGGTTGAATTTCGCATGCACAAAAATAAAGGCAAAATTATGCTTACGGATATAAAAATAGGTGAAAGTTCTTTGATACTGTCATACCGAAATAAATTTTATCAAATGATAAAATCGGCGGAAGATATGGAGTGGTTTTTGGAAGATTTTGAGCTTACGACCGTTTCTGCCGAAAAAGCTTATGCTTTGCCTGAAGAAGATGAAAAATGGAAAGAATGAAATTTTAGCTCAAATCTAATTTATGGACAAAACAGTAGTATCAATAAAAAAGTTTATCCATTGATAATTATAGATATTAATCGAAAAAATATTTTTTTAGAGAAAATTTTTTTATAATTTTCTGCAAAAAAAACTGTTGATATTAAAAAACGTTTATGCTACATTATCCTTACAAACAATTATTATATTCAATTAAAGACGCAATTTTTAGAAAAACCTTTTTCATTTTTTTTAGGATGGAAGAGTTAGTAAAGGATTAAAATTAGAGTATATATGGTTGTTTGCTATATAAATAATAAGAATAATAACAATAAAAATAATATAGACTATGGCAACAATGACAGCAGTTAAGAACTTTGTGAAGATGGTAGTAGCAATGTTCGTAATTTTAGTTTCTTCAGTAGCAATCGTTTCTTGCGACCAGACTGATGATGTCATCAACTACAGCATGAAACCAGTTAATAACGGTGGTACAACAACAGACGTAACTACCACTATTACACGTGAAGGCGACTATGGTAAGATCGTTGCTGAGCGCACAGTTAATGGCGTTAAGCAGGATACTACCGTTACCGTATATCTCGGTAAGGTTGAGTTCAACGTATCAGCAAATGATACAGTTGTTGTAGCTAACAATTCTGTTAGCCACAACAGTTTCAACCTTGCTTCTGCAAGCGTTGACAATTACGAGACTGACGGTGTGTTCTACACAAAGTCAACTCGCAATTTCACCGATACTTATGATAAGTATACCAAGACTGGTTCTATCAGCTACTTGGACGCTTATACATATGTATGGGGCAAGCGTTGTGATTTTCCAAAGGCTAACGGCAACGTTATCTGGAAGAACGTAGCAACCAGCGACGCAGGTACCAAGAAGGCATATAACTACACTCTTTGCACTTCTACCTATGAAGTTTCTTTCATGGGCAGCAAGCAGAGCGAAGAGCTTGGCTATTACACTCTTGCTACCAATGCAGAGGACAAGTTGATCTCAACCGTTAAGACTAACGAAGGTTTTGAGGTTTTGACTTACGATGAGAATGGCAATCCTGCCACAGAGAAATCTTGGATTGAGGTTACTCGCACATACAGCGTTTCTGGCGCTGTTGTTAGCAAGTACGAGGTTGTTTTGAATTCTTCTGTTGTGGCTCCGGCTTACGACATCAAGGTTCTTCCTAGCTTCGATCTCAATCAGGTAGGTGCTAACCTGTCTGAGGAAACTCACGCAGGTTCTCGCGTTGAAGGTAACTTCACTATCAACCAGCATGTACAGACTTATACAGTAGGCAACGACAAGTTCACAAAGAGCTTTGTTCTTACTCATGAGACTGCAACTTGGGCAGATAGCAAGAACAGCTTCGAAATGCCTAAGGCTTGCTTCGAAGGTATTAACGACCGTGGTTACACAATGTCGGCTATGTCTTCAACCGAAGAATATAACCGTCAGCTCAATGTTCACAGCATTGCAGCAACATTCGCTAACAAGCCTGTTGCAGCAAAGGCTGAAACAGAGATTCGCGTTATGGTAACTAAGGATGAGCTTATCAGCAGCACAATCACAGGTGAAGGTTTTGACTATGTAAATGAGAACACCTCAAATGCATGGATTGAAATTACTGAAATCTGGAGTGTTTCTGGTAAGAAGACTTACAAAAAGTCTGTTAACCTTTATAACAACATTACTGCTCCTGCAGCAATCGTTAAAATCGTTGACAACTTTACACTGAATCAGGTTTCTGCAGCTCTTGGTGAGGAAACTTTGGTTAATACTCGCACTGTAGGTGAGTTCACTGTTAAGACATTTAACCGTGAGTATTCTGTTGGCAACGACAAGTTTACCCGCGTATTTGTTCTCTCTTATGAAAAGGCTTATCACAATCCTACAAAGCACAATATGCTTTACAAGGAGTATGAGGCAGTTTCTGACAACGGTTTCAACACCGCTGCAATGAGCGACAAGGTGTCTGAGGGTGTTAACTACAACCGCATGGGCTACAACCACACCATGAGCGCAAGCTTTAATGGTCACGGTGCTCAGGCAGTTGCATCTGCAGAACTCTGGAAGAAGGCTAAGGAAGAGCGTGAAACTCCTACTTGGCTTGGTGCTCCTGTTAGCGCAAAGTACACTCGCGTTCAGAAGGCTACTGGTGATAAGTTCATGGATATGATCGTGTTTACTTACGAGAATGGTGTTGTTATGGCTCCTAACGGTAAGGTTGACATGAATCTCATCTATGCTTTTGACGCAGCTACAGCTTCTAAGCAGGGTGTTGAGCGTTGCGCTAGAAAAGCTTCTTACAGTGGCGTATGGACAGGTAGCAAGTGGGCTCCTGCAAAGATTATCGTGTCTTCAGGCCGTTGGATCTATGCAGGCGTTAACGCTGCTTGGGATCACACTGTAATGGAGAACAATGCTATAATTTTGGGCATTGGTAAGGATGTTACTCCTACTCCTAAGGCTCAGAGCTATAAGATTGAGGGTAACAAAATTACCATCAGCTACGCCGTTAACAACGGTAAGACAACTGCTGATACTTCATTGAGCTTGCGTTAATTTATTTTAGCGTTTGAGTTCTTTGTTTTTTAGCAGAATCCATATATCGAAACGCCCTTTGCGACGGAGTAGTTAATTCTTTTTTTATTTCTTTCCTCTCCGGTGTGCTTTGCACCCGGTGAGGATTTTTACCAACTTCTAAAATTCAAAAAATTATGAAAAATTTTGTAAAAAATATCGTGTGTGCAGTTATCGTAGTAGTGGCTAACGTTTTCAGTGCAAACGCACAGGAAAGACAAATTGCTGCAGCAAATCAAGTGACCTCGTACAACGCCGAGTACATAGAACAGCTTGGCGGAATGCGTCACGATGAACTAGTTATGGTCCTTCCAGACAGCTCAGTTGTTTGGAAGGCAGAGACTATCGATGGTTTTAACCTCGGTGGTAAGGTCGGCGGCGGTTTTGATACCGGTTCTGGCAATAGTGTTGTCGGCTACAACTTCAGTGTTGTACTTGGTTATAGCACGAAGAAAGTTGACTGGGATGTAACCGCTGGTTATTCTCAGATTGCAGACGGCAATGGAAAGTGCTACGGCGCTTTCAATGCCTTTTTCGAGCCTAGCTTAGCAGTAGCTAAGTGGGGTAAGAATAAACTTGAGACCAACAAATTCTATGTAGGTCTTAAGGCAGGTGTTCAAGAAGCACGTAATGACAGCCAGTTCAACTTTGAGGATGATAAAATCAAGGTTGACGGCACCTCTGTACCAACCAGCATGGGTTTCGCCTATGGTGTAAAGATTGGTTATGAGCATCGTCAGTTTATGGGCGCTGTTCGCTGGGGCATCGAGCTTTCAGCTCACACATATGACGTTAAGCACAACTTCAAGGTAAACGGTGAAGATGTAAAATCTAACAAAGATCAGAGATTCTTTGTTGGAGCTACGTTCTATGTAAAAGGTCTTTTCCACAAGAAGGCAAAGAACTACTAGTTAATGAATCTCTACAATATATTTTCAGGAGTCCGTTTTTCGGACTCCTTTTTTTGTGCGTAATTTTATTTCAGATATGTAAAAAATTTAAAAGTTAAAATTGTAGAAAATTTTGTCTAATTAAAATTGACAATAATTTGAAAATATGCAAAAGTTAAATATGCAAAATAATTATTAGTGTCTTATTAAAAATAAATTTTATGGAAAAAACATGTTATCAGGAACTTGCCGAAAAAATCATTAACGGCAAAAGTCCAAAAATGTTCTGCTCTTTGTTGCAGGAAGAATATCCAAAGTTTGCTTTGCGCGGACATTCAATGCAAGAGTTTGACGCATGGATGCATATCATTTATGCGGTTTATGAGTTGATTATGGAATATCCGGAACTTGGTTTGAACGAGATTAAAAAAATTGCTCGCAAGAATCTGAAGTTTGACGTTCCTTGTTATCGTTTAACTGAAAAAGAGCGTGATTTGATTTATCAGGCTGAACGTTTCGGAGCCGGAGGAAGAGGAAAACTTTTTGGTTATACCGACAAGTCCGGCAATAAGAATGTTGTTGCGTATCCTTGTATGCATATTCCGTGTCAGGAAGGCGGACGCAAGGATATTTTTGTTGTGTTTTCCGGTCATCCTGAAAGCGCCGCTGTTGCAGCACAGGCTTTGTACGGATATGTCAAACAACATCGTCAATTGCCTTACGGCATTATGTTTTTGGGGCTTTGCGACAATCAGGAAATGACAGATTTCAGCGATAAGTTCAAATTGCGCAAGCAATCGGAATATCGCATGTATTTGCGTCAAATGTTGGCTTTGGGTGTTCCTAAGGAATTGCTGGCAAAGCTGCTCATGCGCCCTAATGACACTTCTACCGCTGACAATATTCAGTTGATTGCCGATACTTTACGCCGATATGATGTGCATAATGCAAACTTAATCTGTGTAACTTATCCGGTTTATCAGATGAGGGTGGCGACTGAAGTGCCGTTTGGATTGAAAAATTTGGGCGTTTGTGATGCTTGGGTGCGAATAGCTTCTATTCCGGTAAAGCCGACAAAACATGCTGTTGAAATGATGGATTCTTTGTCTTCTTTTGTAGAACGCAAGTTTTCATACGATATGGCAGAGTTTCAGCTGGCTGACCTTTCAATCGGCAACTGTGTCGCGCATTTGTTCAGAGAACAGGGCAAAGCACGTTTTGCGTTGCCATGGTGTCAGGTAGGAGAGTATCCTGAAAAGTTTAAGCCGTTGTTGCCTTTGTTTTTGGCTTATTCATATCCTAATGTGGCTTATGAATTGGCAAAAACAGACGATGTTGTGGCTTCGGTGTTGAAAATTATCCGCACGTTGATGCTCGATGTTTATGACATCGGCATTTCCGGTAAGATGCAAGATCAACAAATGCTCGAAAACACACGTATGTTCGGAGCAATGATGGTAACCAAACATTTGGTCACTCCGGAAGTTTTGGATAAAGGCTGTCGAATGAGTTGTGATGAATGGCTTGATCGTCTGTCTGAATTCTATGATGCTTTGGAGTGGTCTAAAAACTGAAAAACAAAAAAAGCGGTTTCTGTGAGAAACCGCTTTTTTTGTTATATTTTACCAACATTTGATTAGTTTTGTTAATAAGCGCACGCCAAAACCGGTTGCGCCTTTCGGGGTAAGCGGATGACCTTTGTCATCGCGGTCGACACCGGCAATGTCCAAATGTGCCCAATTGTTTTCGGATTTAATAAAACGCTGCAGAAAACAAGCGGCTGTAATTCCGCCGGCGTTGGCCGGTCCGCAGTTTTTTATATCCGCAATATCAGAATTAATGAGTTTGTCATATTCTTTTGTAACCGGTAAACGCCACAATTTTTCACCACTGAGAAGACCTTGGGCGTATAAGTCATCAGCCAGTTTATCGGTATTGCTGAATAATCCTGCATATTCAAAACCGAACGTGCGCATTGTCGCTCCGGTCAAAGTGGCAATATCAATAATATTTTTGGCATTGTAATTTTCCTGCAAATACCATAAACAGTCTCCCAAAACCAAACGTCCTTCAGCATCAGTGTTGATAATTTCAACAGTTTGTCCGGACATTGATGTAACAATATCTCCGGGGCGTGTCGCGTGTCCTGAAGGCATATTTTCAACCAGACCGACAACGCCGACAATATTTTGTTTGATTTTGCAAAGAGCAGCGGCTTTAAGAGTTGAAACAACAACAGCAGCGCCGGTCATATCGCCTTTCATATCTCCCATACCGGAAGCAGGTTTGAGTGAAATACCGCCGGAATCAAAAGTTACGCCTTTGCCGACAAGTCCGAATTGCCATTCTTTTGATTTTGTATCGCCGTTCCAGCTGATTACGGCAACCCGAGGCTTGTTGTGTGAACCTTGCGCGACAGACAACAGCATATTCATATTGAGGGCAGACAGATCTTTTTCTTCCAGAATATTAACTTTAAGCCCCAAATATTCTAATCTCTTGATGTCTGCTGCAAAAACTTCCGGCGTAAGATAGTTTGCCGGTTCATTGCACAAATCACGGGCATAACGTACCGCGTTGGCAACTGATGCAAAATTATGATAGTCTTTGCTGTCTAATTTTCCATCGGGAGCAAAAAATTCGATTTTTTCAAGCATCGGATATTCTTCGGCGCTTTTTTGGGTGAAATATTTATCAAAACGATAGCTGCCGATTTC
>ENA-ORNT01000260-ORNT01000260.1-human-gut-metagenome-genome-assembly--contig:-NODE-260-length-39203-cov-11.653162_pt1 | contig 39203 bp, 25 predicted proteins | sample MGYA00242120_ERZ509032 | MGnify/ENA primary metagenome ERZ509032 (study PRJEB26280, sample SAMEA2338729) | human gut metagenome | biome: human gut; feature: human-associated habitat; material: faeces...
CATCGAGCCTTGACTAACAAATGCCGACGCGGGGACGCGTCGCCCCCAGGTGAGGGTGCGCCCCCCAATTAGGCCGACAAAATGCAGTTTACCCACACAATTCATTACAGAGTCGTATATTGTATAATGACAAATTGCAGTTGGTCGCTCAAAACAAAACGAGCCGCGCGAATCACTTCGAGCGGCTCGTAAATGAAAAAAATTACTTAATTACCTGTAGGGCTACCTACTTCCCTACAAGTGGGGCGAGGAGAGAGGACTCTCCTTATACGTAGTACACACGTGTGAGTGTGTGTTAGTCTTCGTCAGTTGTGGTCCAGTTGTCAGAGCTCCAAGCGTCGCGCTCGTTGCTGAGGGCACTTCCACCACCTACCTCTTCGTCAGATTGGACGAGAGAAGTAGTGGTCATGAGGCTCTCGCTGTGAAAGAGAATCACGCTGGCCACAGGGCTTATATATGCTTTCTTTGTCATTGTATTATCTACTTAAAAAGGGGGGTGATAAATTATTAGTGATTGTGTTCGTTACTTCACGATGAACTTGCGGCCATTCTGAATGTAGAGGCCACCCTTTACAGCCTTTGCTACCTTGCGGCCAGTGAGGTCGTAGATAGGAGCGTTGCTTTGAGCGTCGTTGCTAACGGCATTGTTGATGCCCGTTACTTCGCCACCAAAGATGAAGGCTATAGCAGCAGTTTCTTCAGTTGAAGCAGGAACCGTATAGAAAGCACGTCCACCCTGAATGGTGCGTTCGGTGCTATTGAGCTTGTAGAAACCTACGCCTTGTGTGCCCTTAGAAAGGATATATGCCGTAGCGTCGTCAGCAACGTTGGCAGTAGCCTTGTTGCCGCTGAGGGCAGAATTTACATTGGCATCGGTAGTCGTGATGGCGAAGTCGTAAGTGCCTTTATTGCCTTCAAGTACTACACCAGTGTTAGCAGGGATAGTGGCTTCAACGGGGGTGAGCATTACCTTACCGTTCGTAAATTCAGCTGCATAAGCTTCAACGCCTTCAGGAATCGTAAGTGCTACGGGAGCATAGATAGTAGCGTAACGAGCAGCAGAGATGCTAACAGGGAGCTTGTCAACAGCTTCAATGTACCAGTTGGTGTTGTCGCCAGCGAGTCCACCATTGCGGTCTACTTTGCCTTTTGTTGCGAAGTTGTCGTACATCCAAATACTAGCTCCTCCTGTTGTTCCACCAGCTTTAAGCGTCATCGTACCCAACTTGCTGGTGTTGGGAGAGATAGTCCAAGTGCAAGAATTGCCCAATGTACCAATATAGCTTGTTTGGTAAACATAGTAACCATTGTTATAGCTCAAGAGTTTGTTGCCGTCAAGGTAGAAGATTGTAGTAGCCTTGTTGTCATCAGAGAGGGCAGCCATCGTCATTTGTGTGTCAGCGTTGGTAGCTACTGCATAGGTGCCGCTTGCGCAACCCTTGAGGCGGTAGTACTTGTTAGGTTCGATAGCGTTAGCTGCGGGGATAGCAGCCTTGGCAGCAACAAGAGCGGTGTAGGCTGTTTCCATTGCTGCAAAATCTGTACCTGCTTTGGTAGTCTTGGCAGCGGCAACAGCATTTTCGCGAGTCGTAACAGCGGTCTTCAATTCTTCAAGCGTCATATCAGTGTTGATCTGACCAGGGTTGGTACCGATAGCGTTGTCAGTAACTGTAGTAGAGGGAGGAACACTTGAGATGATAGAACTCAAAGAGGCGCGGCCAGCTTCATAGTCATTAACCTTAACGAGCTTCCATGCTGAAGCAGTGTTAGCACCGCCATCCCATGTGGTAAGAGTAGCCTGAGCATAACCATCTGCTTGGTTAGCGCAGTGAATAGGAAATTCAGAACCCTTAACGTAGATGTTGTATTGACCGTCGCCTAAGTAGTGTAAGGTGTACTTTGCACCATTATCAACAAGCGTAGATTTCTGACCTTTACCTTTGTTAGTAGTAAGGAACTTCTTGTCACCAAAGTGGGTATTCTGAAGGGTATAAAAGTCAGTTTGTTGGTTTTTGGTGAGCGTCCAATACTGTTCGGGATCATTCTCATCAACGCCTTCCCAACCAGCGTTGCAGCTTTGTCCATTGAGTGAACCTGTGATGGCCTTAAGGTTGTTAGCCCAAGTTGAGTTGGCTGATACGATACGATAAACGCCTGATTGGATATCGTCCTCGGCGTAGGCTTCGAGTTCTACACACTTAGGAACATTGTTCGCGTTACGGCTAATGAAAGCAACCTTGAGCTTCGACATTGCTTCGGGCAACTTGATCTTGAGGTAGTGATAAGTTCCTGGGTCGCCAGTACTTTTAGTCTCATCGGCGTCGTATGCGGTATGTAAGAAAGTACTATTATTGTTATCGCAAACGGCAGGTAATCCACCACCATCAGTACCTGCGGTATAGATAGCGTTACATGAAAGGTTGTCGGCAGTGAGTGTTATTTGTTCATTATTCTCGTTATACACTTTAATTTCGCTTAAAGTGAAGAATGGATAACCGCTCAAACTCGCTCCCGTGTTTGTACCAATTACTCTGAAAATTAAGTTCTTGATAGGTGTATCGTAGGTGAGGAGGTCTGAAGTCCATGAATATTGGCCATTTTCTAATGTGCCAGGGAGTCCATTTCCAGACTGAAGCAATTTGAATACATGTCCGTTGCCTTCTGTCCATTGCCAACTCTTAACTTCGTTTGTAATTTCTTCTGCTGTATTACCCGTAGTTACAGCAAGTGAGATAGGAGCGTTGTTTTTGTTACGCGTAATCCACTTCAACTTATAAGTGCTGATGGGATCCATGCTCTCAGGTAGGGCAATTTGGAGATAGTGGTATTCGCCAATTGCGCTTGAGTATTTTGAGTGCCAATAGTTGCTAGACCCAGTGTTGTCATCGCAGATGTTGGCCATGGGGCCTTCACCGTCTTTAGTTTCTTGTGCATTGGTTGAGAAGTTGTCAACCGTAAGGGGAATTTCATTGCCGTTAGCATCTTCGAGGTAGAACTCAGAGATGCAGACAAACTTAAAGTTGTCCGCATTGGTGTTATGTCCATACGTGTCGAAGAAAGTGAGACGCATGTACTTAAACGGTTTTTGGGCGGTAAGCGCCTCAGACTCAAAGGTGTACTGTTCGCCATTGAGTTGTCCAGGCAAGCCATTGCTCGTGGTGAGCTTAAGGGTCTCGGCCGATGCAGTTGTGGCACCCATGAGGGCAACGCACAAGAGCAGCAAGAAAGATGTAATTTTCTTCATGCTTGTAGATGGTTTATAGTTTTGTTAATTGATGTGTAATGTTTTGATAAGTGTTTTCGTAGTTAAGAAAGATTTCTCGTCATAGTAAAATGAAAGCAAATTTTCTTTTGCTCATTTAGCTTAACGAAAAGGTTTATTTGTAAATGTACGTGGTTTTATACGTATATTTATAAAATATTTTAATTTAATGGCGCAAATATAGGGGATTATTGTTAATTAACCAAATAGGGGGGGGTAAAATATGTTAACGTGATTATTTTTTGTGGGGAATAAGTGGAATTGTGTGTGTTTCTTTAGAGCGACGCGTTTTTTACTGCCTAAATTATAAAACGGGGGGCAGGCCAAGAGCCTGCCCCCCGTTTAGTTGGGAGTTGGGTGTTAGGATTGAGAATGTTATCTTCCGAGCCAAGCCTCGGGGTTGAGACGGGCCGTTTCCTTACGGAGTTGGAAATGGAGTGTGGCATTGCCAGAGGCATCGGTGGCAATGGTGCCAATCGTCTGGCGTGCCTCGACGTTTTGGCCACGGTGCACGGCCGTAGAGGAGAGGTTGCAATAGACAGACATGTAACTGCCGTGACGCACGATGACGTTGTACATGCCACCGTAGGTGAAGATGGCCGTCACTTCGCCACGGAATACGGCACGCGCTTGTGCTCCTACAGATCCCGTGATGTTGATGCCCTTACTATCGAGTTGTACCCCATTGAGTCCTGCGACGTTGTATGCTCCATAGTGACGCGTGATGCTATATCCTCCTGTGATAGGCATGGGAAGTCGGCCACGGTTGGCTGCGAATGAGGTGCTGAGCGCGCGGTCGGCATTCTCCTCAATCGTAACGGAGGGTGCAGTGGCGGGTTTGGGCGTGTAAGCGGCCACGTTGCGGTTGCGCTTAGTGGTAGACTTTGTTGTGGCTGTGGCCTTTGATCTATTGGTTTTGGCTTTTGCTGCCGTGGCACGGCGAGCAGCGGCCGCATTTCGTTCGCGTTCAGCCTTCTCGCGTGCGGCTTGTTCGCGTTGTGCTTTGGCTTTAGCTTGTCGAGCGAGTTCGGCCTTGCGGCGTCGTTCCGCTTCGGCTTTGCGGCGTCGTTCCGCAGCAGCGATCTCTTGCTGAATGAGTTGGTCGATGCGTGCATTGAGTTGTTCCGCCTTGCGACGCTGTTGAGCAATAGAGGTTTGCAGTTCCTTTTGTCGCTTATTGAGGTCGTTGATGACCTGTTGACGCTCCTGTTGTTGACCTTGTAGTTTGCGCGTTTCGGCTTGTCCCTCGGTGTAGAGGCGGTTCTTCTCGGTCTTAACGCCGAGGAGTTCGTTGCGTTTCGCTTGCACTTGAGCCTCCTTTTGCCGAATAACTTCGGCTTGTGCGCGTTGGTAACGGCTGAACTGCGTCATGTAATGCAAGCGGCGATACATCTGACGGAAGTTCTTGGCCGAGAGAATGAATTGCCACTTCGAAAGGCTTGACTTGTTGCGAAACATATACGACACCGAGCGTTGGTAGCGACGCTTACACACGGCAAGGTCGGCCTCGAGCAGACGGAGTTGCTGTTCAAGCCCAGAAATAGTAGTGGACAGTTCGGTAAGTTCGGCATGTATGCCGTTGACGTACTTTTGTTGCCCTTCGATCTGTACGTTAATTACTTGCAGGTTGGCCAGTTGAGAGTTGACGTCCTTCTTAGTAGACTTGAGCATCTTCTCTTGCTGGGCAATGTTATGCTTCAAGGTGGACTGTTGGCGCTGCAAGGAACGTATTTTCTTATTGGTCTGAGCTGGTAGTGAAAGGCTCAGGATACTAAGAAATACGATACAGAGGGTACGAATGGTGAATATATGAAACGACATTTTGTATTGCATCGTGGATTGAATGAGGCCAGCCTTTTCGTTAAGCCCTTTTCGTTAAGCCAAATTTTTGCTATGGCGAGAAAAGGTGCGCGAAAGTGAACTACAATTCTTCAAGAAATTTTTTCAATGTTATGATATCAACTTTTGGAAAAGGAATTTGCTTAAGAATATTAAAATGATGATCGTGGGTTACGATATACTTTGCATTAGCTATAATTGCGCAATCAACGAATTTATTGTCATCTTCATCTGCCTCAATAAGATGAAAGGCATAAGTTGGAGAAATACGGCGTACATTTTTTCGATTTAAGATAGCCGTAATGATATAATCAGAAATCAGCGGTGAAAGATTTCTTGCTATAACTTCCGTATATTCCTCTATAATATCGTTCGTTATACACAAGATATATTTTCCGTCAATAAAATCTTGCCATACCTTATAATACTCATTTTGCGCAGAGATAGCCATTATTAAGCAATTGGTATCAAGTACAATATTCATCATTTATGACGGTAAGGAGTTCGTTCATGCAGGGTTTCAAAACTATCGAATTTTTCTTTTGTCATCTTTCCGCTTGCCCATAGTCTATCAATTTCGGCTTTAGCCTTCTTTGCAAAAAAATCAGATATAGTTTGTTTTAAATCTGCCAACGTTTCAGGAGATTTTACCCATTGCATCATATTGAGCAAGTCAATCTGAGCTTGATTAAATACTGTTGTAGCCATAATATATATATGTTTGTCACCTTTTCGTTAAGCCAAATGGGCGAAAGATAGCTTGCTTTCATTTTGCCATGGCGAGAAAAGGTGCGCGAAAGCGAACATTTATTTACATTTGCGAATGTACATACAATATTTGATACTACCAATTTATAAGTGCGAAAAAGTGGGTAAACTTCAATTTGTAGAATAGAACAAGAATAAACATTAACGAAACAATTAATGAAATAATTAATGTTCAATTAATGATAATTAATGTTCAAAACAAATCGCGAAGCGCATAACATAAATAGTTAACGTTTAAGTTTTGGCGCGCTTCGCGCGTTGTTTTGAACATTAATTATTTCGTTAATTTTTTTTGTTAATGTTCATTCATATTAAGTTTTCAAATTTCAATTTGAACGTATCTCCCCCTTACAGAGGCGATTGACATCCTCGTCAAACGTGTCGCGCTGCTTGGCGCGGTTCTTTATCGCTGTCTTGTAGTTATAGATAGTTTGGGTAGAGTAGAAGAGTAGGGTAGCAATCTCTTGACTATTCGTCACGCCGAGGCGCATCAAGGCATAGATGCGTAGGTCAGTGGTCAGCGCATGCTCTGAAGGAGGCGTAATCTGCGCATCATCGCGCAGTAAAGCATTGAGTTGGTTCACAAAGTCGGGGTAGAGCAACGTAAAGGCACGGTCGAAGCGGTCGTAAAAAGTGTTCGCTTCTTCCTCTTGAATGCGTACACGGTTGATTTTTGACACTAAATCGTCCGTCTTGCCCGCCTTAATGCTGCGCATGACCAGTTTGCGCAAGTTGTCCAACTTACTAATATAGATAGCACTGAGATCGAGAAAGAGGCGTAGATAGGTCTCTCGTCGTTGATTTGTTTCACTAAGCTGTTGGTTGAGTTTAGCCAACAGCTTATTTTGTGCATGCAGTTGCAGACGGCGGTGGTTTAACTTCTTGTTCTGTTTGAGTGCAAACACAATCATGCCCCCAAGTAGTAAAGCCAAAATGCTTACCCCACCTAAGCCCCAATAAAGTAACGTGGTGCGGCGATTAATCTGCGATTGATAGGCCGCTACGATTTTAGGCAATATATGGGAAATTTCAAGCATGCGCAAGCGATTGTTGTAGAACTGCGCGTCCTCCATCGAGCAGTAGATGTACTTCACAGCGCGGCTGGAGTATCGTTCGTCCTTTTCATACAAGTAGAGCGAAAGCTCTTGCAAGGCTAAGTTCTCTTTAAGTGGACATACTTGGTCAGAAATGCCCGCTTCCACCATGTAATGTTCGTATAAGTCCCAACGGTGGAGCATCTTATAGCCGCGCGCCAAGGCATAGGCCGATGAGGCATAAAGGCGATTGTTTACCCCTACTTGGCGCAGCACGCGGTGGTAGTAGCGCATAGCCAATTCGTGCTGATTTTCGTAGAAAGCCGCTTCGCCATGAAGATAGTGATACATAGCACTGCCGCGTGGCGTATGTGCTATGGCTTGCAAGAGATACTGCAAGCGCAATGCGTTCATCTGTGGGGCAAACTCACGGTCGTTGCAATAAGCTGACCAAAAGTTGTAGAGCCACGACATGGAGTAGTAATAGTTAAACTTCACCTGATCGGGCAGTGAGTCGGGACGTATGCTCTTGAGTAGGGCCTCTGCTTGACTATAATAGCCACTTGTGGCTAAGAGCAGTCCGCGATGAATGCGGAATTTGTCGATGAAAATGCTATTTTTTGTTTCATAAGCCAAGTCTAATCCCCGTTTTACATACACCATAGCCGAATCAAATCGAAAGGTATAGTATTCTTCAAAGATGCAATTGTAAACGTTCAGTCGCTCCTCAGCCGTGATGGGTCGTTGTAATTGCTGCTTGATGCTGTCAATGCGGTGTTGCTTAGCGCTGACGAAGGTAGCGCGCTGCTCAATGTAGTGGTCGAGTCGCGTTAAGTCGTCGAGCGTAGAGGCTTGCAGTGATAGTCCGCAGAGCCATACGAGTAGTAAAACAATGCGATGTAAGGTCATGGTATTCACTAATTGGGTTTAAGTAGGTATTCAAAAGGTTAATACTTATTAATGCTCATTTTCTATTTGATTTTGCAAATGTAGTGATTTACTTTTAATTCAGATATATCTACTTTACGATTTTTATTCATGCGATTTAAAGCATTGATATTCAATGAGGTAATAGTGTTGTACTGCATAAAATAATCTACTTACCATTTACTTACTATAGCGTTCTGATGTGTCGAGCCGTAATTTTGTCGTCGAAAACGCAAATACGGTGTTTTGCAATAAATGGTTTGCAAATGGCCGTTTCGACTGAAAACTCAACCAAACAAAATGTTATCCATGAAATCAGTTACCTTTAAGGCGCTTACCTCCTGTGTGTTGCTTGCCTCAACCTTACAAGCACACGCACAACAAGAGGCAACAGGCCAAGACGGCAAAGGCGAAGAGCGCAACGTAATGTTAAATGCTGCAGATGCAAACAAGCCACGTGAGATACAGATAGGTTTGCCCAGCGAAGATGTCAATGTATATGAAAATGGCCTACCCGCCGTTTATTCATCGTCTGTTCACAAACTCTCGGCCCATTGGCGCAATGATGCCAGTCTGGGCAGTACAGGCCTACTTTCCCCTTCCAAGTCGGCTATTACAACGGGCAATATAGCTTATGCTGTTACAGGCTTTACCGACTTTGGTCAACAACAGTTCCATGGCAAGCTTAACTACCGCATGAACCACTTCGGTATGCAGAACTTCGACCTCAACTTTAACGGTGGAATCGGCAAAAATTGGCTCTATAACGCAGGAACGTATCAAAACTTCGACCCCGGTTCGTTCAAACTCCAATTTACTGATTATGCCGACCGCACGCAGATCTATCATGCAGGTCTTACACGCATATTGGGCGAGGGCTACATCTCATTACAGTATAAGCATGCCAATAGCAAGAACCCTGGCAACTTTGCCAATGCAGCTCCATTCATTTACGTAGGTGATGGATCTATCAAGAAGGTGAATGGCTTCGACCCAGGGCGCGACTCTTACGTGCCACGTAATGGGGCTTATACCTACACCGACATTATGAATGGCCAACAGAAGACGTGGAACTTCAATAAGGGCAGTGAAAACCGCTCACATGAAGTGGCTCTCCTCTCTAACTATCGTTTCGATAATGGGCTGCAGTGGAAGTTTGATGCCAAGTTTATGTACGTGCCCGTCGCCAATTATGTCGATTTCGGTGGTAGCACCATTAGTAAAGTAACAGCGGCTGATGGCTATACCCTCGATGAAAACGGCCAAAATCCGTATGAAGGACTCATTGAAGGCCGTCGCACGTGGTTACACTTCGGCAAGGTGACAAGTGGTATGTTCACCACCGAACTCAACAAGCAGTTTGGCCGTCATGCCGTTCGTCTCGGCCTTAATGAATGGTATTATCACTTGAATTATCATTCATCGTCATTGCAGTGGACAGGTACTGTTGAACGCTATCCGCAGGTGCTTTATGGTATGGCAACCGATCCAACAGACCCCACACAGACGGCTAAGCGCACACAATTCTATGGCTTTAACGAACTCAGTCCAGAGTACACGGTAGGTTCGGAAAATAAGTTGGCCGTTTACTTGACGGATAATTGGAAGATCAACAAGAAGCTAAACCTTTACTATGGTGGTCGCTTAGAGTACTATCGTATGTCGGCCGACCAAATCGCTCAGTCGCGTTTCGCTGGGTTCCATATTGGCGACTTCAATACTTATAATCGCGATGAAAACGGCCAAATCGTAAGCACAGCACATAGTATCCACCCAGCCAATGTCACAAAGAATAAGTTGAACTATGCAGCTACTGCCCAACTTACTTACGACGTGGTAGGTGGCTTTGGTGTCATGGCCGACGGAACGATCGCAACGCGTTTTCCACGTATCAGCGACTATGCAGGCACCGGTCCAACGGCTGAGCAGTACAAGCGCGTGACGATACCTTTGGTGCGCGGTGGAATCTATTACAAAAACAAATGGTTAGACCTCTCGTCAATGGTCACTTATATTGCGAAGTCGAACAATATCGACCAGCAAAACCTGACCAAACCTGGTACGAGTGAGGGTAAGACCGTATTGCTTATCTACAATATTCAGACTTTAGGTTGGACCACAACGGCCGAGATTAAGCCTTTCAAGAACTTCTCATTGCACGCGCTCTTCACTTATCAGAAGCCAGTGTATAAGAACTACAATGCCAGCGTAACGTTTAGCGACGGTCAACAGATGTCGGTGAATGCGAACAATATGATTGTAAAGGAAATCCCACAAATCCTTATCGAGCTCGATCCGAAGTATAACATCACGAAGGACTTGAACGTTTGGCTCTCATTCCGCTACTTTGGTAAGACTTACGCCAACCTCCAAGAGGCGCTCTACTTTAATGGCCACTGGGAAACGTTCGGTGGTATCAATTGGAACGTCAACAAGCGTCTCTCACTCGGAGCCAGCGTAGTTAACTTCCTAAACCAAAAGGGGGCGAAGGGTACAATCAGTGGCTCTGAACTCATTAAGAAGGAAGATGCTGGACAATACGCAGGTAAGTATATGAGCGGTAGTTACCTCCGTCCCTTAACCTTTGAGTTTAGCGCAAGCTTTAAGTTTTAGTTCTTTATTTGACGAGTTATTTAGTTAACGAGTTGACAAGTTGACGGGTAAGTTTGCTTTGCTTACCCCTATAAAAGAACAAGAGTAACTTACCTGTTAACTCGTCAACTTGTCAACTTGTCAACAAAAAAATATAAAAAAGCAATGAACATCATACAGCAACTCGGCCGTCCAGCTATCGCATTGATGGCTATGGCTATGGCCACAACGGCCGTTGACGCACAAACAGTGCGTGTAAGTACGAACAATACTGACCTCGTGTTGAAGGTTTCGCCCAAAGGTCGTCTTTATCAAGTATACTTTGGCGATAAACTGAAGAACGCCGCCGATTACGACAACCTCACTTGGAACACCTATGCTGCCTCAGACGGCGCAGTAAGTACGCGCGGCCATGAAGTCTATGCAGGGTCGGGCAACGAAGACTATTTTGAACCTGCTGTGGCTATTACCCATGCTGACGGCAACATGACCACCTACCTTTATTATAAAGGCGTAGAGACAAAGGCCATTGACGGTGGAACGGAAACGATCATCACCTTGCAGGACAATAAATACCCTAACACCGTAAAGTTGCACTATGCCGCTTACGACAAGGAGAACGTGATCAAGGCTTGGACGGAGATAAGCCATAACGAGAAGAATCCTGTAACCTTGTGGCGCTATAGTAGCACGATGCTTTACTTTGACGCTTCCAAGTACTTCTTGACCTCTTACCATAGCGATTGGGCAAAGGAAGGACAACCCGAAACGGTGCAACTCACCGCAGGAAAAAAGATAATTGACACGAAGTTGGGCACACGTGCTGCCATGCACACGGAACCCTTCTTTGAACTCGGACTGAACGAGCCCGCCAAGGAGAATGAAGGCAACGTTGTGCTCGGTACGATTGGTTGGACGGGTAACTTCCGTTTCACCTTTGAGGTGGACAACGTTGGCGGATTGCGCGTCATTCCAGCTATCAATCCGTATGCCAGCGACTATAAACTCCGTGCTGGTGAGACATTCACTACCCCAGAGTTTATCTTCACCACCAGCAGCACTGGCGTAGGGCAAGCCAGCCGCAACCTTCACGACTGGGCACGCCGTTACCAAGTCAACATGGGTATGGGCGACCGCTTGAGCTTGCTCAACAACTGGGAGAATACAGGTTTCGACTTCGATCAAAAGAGCCTGGCAGAACTGATGAAAGATGCCAAGGACTTAGGCGTTGACATGTTCTTGCTCGACGATGGTTGGTTTGCGAATAAATATCCGCGTAAGGACGACCATGCTGGCTTAGGCGACTGGGACGTAACGCATAGCAAACTGCCTGAAGGTATTCCCGGTCTCGTACGCGATGCCAAGGCAGCAGGCGTGAAGTTTGGCATTTGGGTAGAACCCGAAATGGTCAATCCCAAGAGCGAACTCTTTGAGAAGCACCCCGACTGGGTCATTCAGCAGCCCAACCGCGAGACGTATTACTATCGCAACCAATTGGTGTTGGACATTTCCAACCCCAAGGTGCAAGACTACGTGTTTGGCGTAGTAGACCGCATCATGACCGAAAATCCCGATGTAGCTTACTTTAAGTGGGACTGCAATAGCCCTATCACCAACATCTACTCGCCCTATCACAAGGCCAACCAAGGCAATACCTACATTGACCACGTGCGCGGTGTCTACAACGTAATGAGTCGCATTAAGGCCAAATATCCTAACTTGCCCATGATGCTCTGTTCGGGTGGTGGCGGCCGTATGGACTACGAAGCGCTGAAGTACTTTACCGAGTTCTGGTGCTCAGACGATACGGATCCCTACGAACGTCTCTACATTCAATGGAGCTTGTCAAAGTTCTTCCCTGCCAAAACGATGGGCTCGCACGTAACGAACTGGAACAAAAATACTTCTGTAAAGTTCCGTACCGACGTATGCAGTTCATGCAAGTTGGGCTTCGACATCGACCTCAAGCCTTTGAAGGGAACAGATGATTACACCTTCGTACAACAAGCTGTGAAGAATTGGTCACGCTTGAAACCTGTCATTCTTGACGGCGACCAATATCGCCTCGTTTCGCCTTACGAAACGGACCATAGTGCTTTGAACTACGTGTCGAAGGATAAGAGCCATGCTGTACTCTTTGCCTATAATCTCCACCCCCGCTACAAGGAGCCACGCCTCTTGAAGGTGCGCATGCAAGGTCTTGACCCCCAACGTCAATATATGGTAGAGGAGATCAACCTTATGCCTGGCACACAGTCGACTTTCGACTTTAATGGCAAGCGCTTTAGTGGCGACTACTTGATGAAGGTAGGATTAGACGTGCTTACTCCCGATGAGGGCACAAGCCACGTATTCGAATTGAAATAGTGATTTTAAGGTAACTTAGAAAGATTGTCGTGCATTAGGGTAACAAAATATAGACAATCGTGTAAGAAATGAGTGTGAACGATGAATACAAGCATTTTTCTCAAAAATGTACGTATTCATCGTTCTTTTTTAGTTCGTCTCTACAAAAAACTCTACAAGCGAATCAGCGGATTACGCTATAAAACCCTTACGTATTTTTACCGCCGAAGATTTTTGTTTCATGTTTCATTTTTAGTGTCTAAACTATTGATAATCAATGTGTTAATCCGCTGAAACATAGCAGTCCGATGTTTCATTTTTAGTTTCATAGTTTCACTTTTCATTAGAAGAGTAAAATAGCGCATTGACTACAAAGAAAAAAACACTGTGGGAGCGCTTTAAAAACACTGTGGGAGCGATTTAAAAACACTGTGGGAGCGATTCAAAAACACTGAGGGAGCGTGATTGCGCTCCCTCAGTGTTTTTTTATCTGTTCCAGTACGTTGCAAAAGTGAAACATAAGTGAAACATAAATGAAACATTCAACGTATATGTTTCATATTATCAACACCTTGATATTCAAAATGTTACGAACATAAATGAAACATGAAAGTTAAAATACCCCTTTTAATTACGTATATATAGAAAAATCGGTATACCGCAAATTAACGCCCTATTTTGTTTGTGGGCGACGCTTCCCATCCTGTGGGCGATGCGTCCTCACTTGGGGGCGACGCGTCCTCGCGTCGGCATACTTGTCGGCCGCCGTCTTCTGAATGCTATTCAGCGCATAGCCCTTAACGCTCGCGTCGAGTCGGTGAAGTCTTATATCGTTGTCTTTAAGCCATTAATAGTACTAATGCCTTGGCTCATATTTGATATTTTATCTGAGAACCGAGAAACTGCGCTTTTTGCCTCTTCTATGGTTTTAACGACCTCCTTTGTAGAAGAGCTATACCCCCTAACTGCTCTTTCCCGTCAATAGTGAGCCTTAGGTTGAATTTTATTTCTTTTGAAACCATATATTTATTGAGTTTTACTTGGTTGGTAATTTATAAAGTCACACCTTTGCGAAACTAATACCTTTTGCGATATGGAAAGCGAACAAAAGCCGAAAGAGATCAAAATAGAATTTACTTGCGAAGTGAAAGAGAAACCACTCTCTCCAAAGTTGCAAAAGCGAAAGAAGAAAGCTGATGTGGCAGAAACTTTCTTCAGCTTCATAGTGTTAATACTTTCAATACTTCTTCCTTATATTGTCGTGTCCACTCATGACTGGTCAGACGCACAGTACACTCTCTTTTTTATATTATTGGGCATGTTGTGCTTTTCTATCTGCGCGGTGCGTATATGCCATTTTATATATAAAAACCCTACGCTTAAGAAGGAAAGAGGAAACGACTTCTTCCCCTCGGATTATTTCTTTTGAAGCCATATAGTATTGAGTTATGAAAAGCGAACAGCAATAGCACGTACCATTTGGCTCCCGCCTTATTATTAACTCTTCATTCTCTTCATCAAGCTAACAAGCCGCTCACGCGCCTCGTCTTTACCGACTGGTGGCACGTGGGCGGCTTGCGTTGTGTGTGAAGTGGCTTCGTTATCTCAAGGCAATGACAATAGCGTTTTGGGGGTATACAACAAATGTACTCCTTGAAAATTGCGAAACATAGGCTAAAATGTTAAAATTGCCAACGGGAAATTACCAAATACTTTCCAATGTTTGCAAAACTGGAAAGTATTTGATAGCTTTGCGAAAAAATCAATAGTATGGTAATTGAAAGAACTCCAGAAATAAATAAGGAAGATTTATTTGAAGCTATAACATCTCCTCCAAATATACAAATCGAAGAGATTGTGGAAAAAATCAATAATTCCTTCGATTATTGGGATACTGTAAAATACAAAAAGTGCCCTGCCGGATATACGCCTACGCGACTGTGGACCTTTGTCAAAGCCTCCAGACTAAAAAGTATGGTGAAAGTATGGGGAAAATACGGCGTGAATTTGAGTTTGACAAATGTGATGCAGAGAATGTGTCATGAATTTGACATGTTTTGGGGAGGAAGTTGGGGAGCAGACTCAACTATTGATTCCAAAAATAAGGAACAATATCTTGTTAGCTCGTTAATGGAAGAAGCCATATATTCCAGTCAAATGGAAGGAGCCGCAACAACAAGAAAGGTCGCCAAAGAAATGCTTAAGAAGAAAATGACTCCGAGAGACAAATCCCAACAAATGATTCATAATAACTATCAAACAATTCAATTTATTGTTGGCCATAAAGATGAACCTTTGTCCGAGGAGTTGTTATTGCAGATACATCGTCTAATGACAGAGAAAACCATGCAGAATCCTGATGACGCGGGACGTTTTAGGAATAATAATGACGTTGTGGTAGAGAATGGTATCACGCATGAAATTGTCCATACTCCGCCTTCCTATACGGAAATTCCTCAGTTTGTAGATGATCTCTGTGAGTTTTTTAATGAAAGAAATAGCAAACAATTTATTCATCCTATCATTCGTGGAATAACCATCCATTTCATGATATCCTATGTCCATCCTTTTTCTGATGGTAATGGACGTACTGCTAGAGCTATGTTTTATTGGTACATGTTAAGACAAGGATACTGGTTGACAGAATACCTCTCCATCTCAAGAGTTATTGCCAAATCAAAAAAATCCTATGAAAAAGCGTTCTTATACACAGAGGCTGATGACATGGATATTGGTTACTTCGTTTCGTACAATCTAAGAGTGTTGGAACAATCTTTTAAGCAATTACAAGATTATATCAAGAGAAAACAAAACGAAAAAAAAGCAGCAAATATATATTTGCGCATGGGTGATTTCAATGAACGTCAAGCACAAATTATTAAATTATATGCGGATGATTCTACAGCATTAATAACGATAAAAGATCTGCAGGTGAAATTTGGAATTAGCCCAACCACTGCAAAAAACGACATCATTGGTTTGCTGAAAAAAAATATTATAACAGAGATCGCATTAAACAAAGTGAAAAGGGCTTATATTAGAGGAGAAGGGTTAGACTCTTTGCTATCCCAATGATATATCTTATGGGCAATCATTGTATCAAATTCTTTCCAGTTCTGCAAATATTGGAAAGAATTTGATGATTTTTGAATGCTTAGACTTATGCAAACCCATTTCACCAGTATGAAGTGCCAATTTAGCATTTCAAAATGCCTCCAATCACGTCCGTCATTCTTTATTGGAATGAAGTAAAATACTTCAATTGTACGTTAATACAAGACACGATATAACATCTTATGGAATGATGGGGAGTTTCATAAAATATCACAGCGTAAACATCTCCAACTCAAACAGTTTGTTTACGCATTGTTTACGCAGAAACCAAAAACAGCGGCCTACGCCGAAGCGTAAGTCGCTGTAATAGAAGCGTGGACCAGCCTGGGCTTGAACCTAGGACCTCCAGATTATGAGACCAACAGAATGATAGTCCGTGATATATTGTTATTATGAATTCCCATTAATTATCAACGAGTTATCTTTATTTGATATTTTGTGGCATGCCATTGAATATCCATGACTCAAACAGTTTGTTTACGCATTGTTTACGTAGGAATCGGAGAAATTCTCTTAACCCACACAAACACTTTATTCAGAGGCTATAAATCCAAACTGTTTTCTTTGAGCAAGAAATCGAAAAGCCCGATTGTGAGAATACCTTCTTCATTTCTACGGGGCATGATGTGGTCTTTAACAATGATAATCTTCTTGAACGAGTCATCTATGCTCATCAGTGATCGGGATTCTTGTATCTCTTTCTCCCTATCCGGAATTGACAAGGCTGATTGTACATAGTACTTTTTACTGCCGAGACTGGCGATAAAATCCACCTCCAGTTGAATGCGAACCCACTTGCCGTCCTTGTCTTGCTTCTTTATTTCCACCATTCCGACATCCACACTATAGCCACGTGTGATAAGCTCATTGTAAATGATGTTTTCCATGATATGCGTCTCCTCTTGTTGGCGCATATCCAGAATGGCATTTCTCAAACCTATATCTGAGAAATAGTATTTGGAGAGTGTATTGATATATTTCTTACCTTTTATGTCGTAGCGGATGGCCTTGTTTAGAAGGAACGATTCAGACAAGTAATTGAGATAATTTGAAATGGTCTTATTTGAGATATTGACATTCTTTACACTTTTGAAGGTGTTTGATAGTTTTGTCGGATTGCATGGCGAGCCAATGGAAGAAGCCATAATGAGCACCAATTCGCGCATTTCGTCTTCGTTCTGTACCTTATGCCTCTCTATAATATCAGCCAGATATACTGTTTCAAACAAGTTTTTAAGATATCCTATTTTCTTCTGCTCTGTGTCAAATGATTGGATAAGGGGCAAACCACCATAGGTGTAATATTCACGCCATGCATCTTGTTTATCACCTCCGATGGCAGAATAGAATTCGGAAAAAGACAGTGGATTCACATGTATCGTTTCGCCTCGGCCTCGGAACTCTGTGGGTATATCTGATGATAGGAAGTGGGAGTTACTGCCAGTTACATAGGTGTCAGCATTATCAATATGACGGAAACTGTTCAATACATCCACGAACTCATCCATCAGTTGCACTTCATCTATAATGATGTAGTACGGCTGACTATCCTTAATCCTGTCATGAACATAATGGAGCATTGTATCAGGATTTCGTAGCTCTTTGTTCAAACGGTCTTCAAGATCAATGCGGATGATATGGTCTTTAGCCACTCCATTATCCAACAAATAGTGATAGAATAAAACATTCAGCAGATATGACTTACCACATCTGCGGATTCCGGTAATCACTTTGATAAAGCCGTTTTGCTGGCTATCTATCAACTGCTTAAGATATCTGTCTCTTTTTATCTCTTCCATATCATTCCTTATTTTTGCCAATATTGGCACTTTTCGGTAATGCAAAGATGGTAGATTTAATTCATGTTGCCAAGCTATCACGACTAAAAAATGCCAATTCTGACATTTTTTAGTCGTGCAAGATAGTATGTACATGGAATTTTTGGGAATATTGCCACTTTTTCCTTGTATTAGATAGTATACGACTCGTTTTCAAGTTTAATTTATACTTCTACAACAAGTATGATAGTTAAACAACCTCAAAGAAACTCCATTTATTTGGCAATATATTAAAAAGCCATGACCTATGCTATCGTTATGCCTTTAGGGCAAGCCATGACCGTATAGACATAAAAATATAACTGGTAAAGCCAAGGTAGATGATGCCGATATGGAACAGGCAATCAACAATAGGAAGAAACTCATTGAGGATGAGTCCAAACTTCTTGAAGACCACCGAAAGGCGAATAAGGAAATCCTCACTCACCATTTCTATGATATGTCTAATATGATGTCAAGGAATGAAGGTGTGTGGTTGTCGAATGGTTGGGTGAAGGTTTTTCTTTGGATTTTCTTGCCGTGTTTCCTTTATACAGTCATTTCGATTGTATATTTTGTTGCATCATATATCAACAAATAAGCGGAGGATGGGGTGATTTGAAGTCTCCTCATCCTTCACAATACATCGTGTCATAATGAGAAAGAACTAATCATAAACTTGTTGAAGACTAATAGTTGCGTCTGTATACCCTTGGGCAGATGCTTTTCTCCACCAGTATTTAGCTTGGTTTATGTCTTGGGGTACCAGGGTCTTATAATCTGTAATTTTTTCACGATAAATATACACACTGGTGCATCTTTGGCTGTCCCAATACTCGCGTATTACATTGTCTTTGTCGCTCATATATTCAGTAGTTGATTTTGTTTCCCAATGCCAACCACTTTCTACAGATATGCCATCACGATACATGCATCCCAACTTGTATTGAGACTTTGGATCATTCAGATTTGCCCCTTTTTTGAATAATTCTACAGCTTTATACGGATTACAATTAACACCTATTCCTTGTTCGTATGCAGTACCTATTTCGCCAAATGCTTTTGGATAGCCATTCTTTGCAGACTCGTTAAACCAATACACAGCTCGCGTTGTGTCTGAAAGCCAATATGAGTTTTCACCACCAAGCAACATCATTCCTATAAAATATTGTGCCTTTGCGTTATTTTTCTTCGCTTTTGCAATGATAAAGTCACTTGCCTTTCCACAATATCCGTCTTTTGTAGATTGGTCTTCAAACCTGAGCAAAACAGTCATGCGTCCTTCTTCAATTTTGGGATATTCTCTTTCCCATGGATAAGAAGGTCGGCTAATCTTTATGGCTATATCCAATTTCGTAGAATCATTGGACGTGTTGTACTTATTTATTATATCATTATACGCCTCTTTTAGATATTTTTCGGGAAGGTACTCATCATAATAGTATGAATATCCAGCTATTCCACCGCCAATAACTGCGCAAATTGCAATAATTATGATGAAATAGCGTAAAATGACTCTTTTTACTCGCCTAAACTTATTTTTTTGAACATTTGAAAAACGAATGTTTGCAAGTTTCTTGAAAGGGAGGCATAATAAGCCTAATATGGACAATATAACAGAAGCCCCAAATTCCATATATTGTATCGCCTTTCTTTTTATACCAAGGATGCCTTGTCCAACTTCTCCTTGTGGCTTGCCACAGTAAGTACAAAATGGTGCATCTTCATCAATATGTTTACCACAGTAGCGGCAATATACTTGTTTCTTATCCATGACAATTATCTTTTATATTAAGCGGCTGATAAAAATATACTTTACAACTCTTTGCCACAATATTTACAATAAGTGGAGCTATCATAGTCTACTTTCTTTCCACAATGTCTACAATATTTGACAACATTCATACTTGGTGTTTCTTCCTTTTTGTTTTGCTCAGTATGAGGCAAACTTGTACGGGCGGACACATCATTAGTAAGTGGTCCTTTGCTTTCTTTATTCGAGCCATTCATATTAAAGTCTTCGTTCTGAGGCATAAATCGCGTATCTTCTTCTGTACCAATATTAGTTTCTGTCTCAAATCTCTCATCCATCATTTTGTGAATGGCGGCAATTCTTTGTTGTTCGGCTATTTGCGTTCTCTGCTCATTCAACCTCTTTGCCTTTATCAACGCATGACTTGACATCAAACAGAAAAGACTAGGTACGACCATTTCTGTTGCATCAAAATAATGAAAGTTTGTTGCAGAGCAATAAAAAGCATACATCAACAAACAATAGAAGAATCTACCTACTTTCTTCCACCATTTTCTATCTGACTTTTTGTAAAAGAAGCAATATGCAGCCAAGGCTAAACTTGAGAATACGTTGGTTATGCCCATAATAGCACTACTCTGTTCTGAAGTCGGATAGCCCCACATAACATATTTGTCAGAAGTTCTAACGATTTGGTTTACACTGTAAGAGATGTCGATTGTTTGCTCAGGGTATTGCACTTGTGTGAGCCAGAATATGCCTATGGCAAGGCAAGAAACGCCTAACAGAACATTTATACCACCAAGGATTTTTAATATAATGTGTTTCTGTGGTGATGTTTCCACAGAGTTACAACTTGCCATTTTCATCATTGTGTAGATATAAGCTACACCGAAGACAACGATAAGCAATAGACGATTGATAAATTGATCTTGTAGCATATTCGAATATTTTTAGTTGATTGATAATAAGTTCTGCGGTACTTTACAATGGTTCCTAAGTATGGTGTATGGTAATACTATAGAAATTTGCTCATTTGATTTGCTTTCCCGATAGACCAACACCATATTTGAATGGGATATTACGAGCATACCGATGAATTCCAGTACATCCTTGTCTTGTGCAAGATCTTGAACGAAAGCATTCATCAATTCCAAATCATCCTCTCTACCTTTTAGATTTTCGATATTTTTCATGCTTTCCTCATTGACCTTATATTCAAAAAGGAGGTTGTTTCTTTCGTACTTTATCGCTTGCAACAAGCAACTTTCGTCTTTTACATCTCCAACAATACTATTTATCGCTACAGTTGTTGCTTGGGGAGAATCACTGGTTGTGTTGGGTATTTTCAGGTCGGCAATTTTAATCTGCATGTCAATCACCTTCTTTAAAGTTGTTGTCGGAGATAACTTGCAAGAATCAACAAATACGCTAAGCTCCTTGCCTGTAATATTCCATGACATGGATTTTTTGTTCTCTGTTGAGACCTTGAAACAGATATTCAAACCTTTAGCTTCTAAACTGTGTGCGAAAGTTTTTCCCAAGTTCCTTTGCCCATTCATTTCTATAAAGGAGTACTTCAGCATATCCTTAAATTCATCATAGTTGTCAGAATATACTTGCATAATTCTGTCGTCACCTTTCACACTGACGGCATACGTTATTGTTTCATCTGCAAACGACATACTGTCCAAATAACCAATTGTCCCTATTTCACGAGGCAAGTCCGCATTACATTCAGCAATGATTTTGGATAAACGTATTTTGTCGTTAAACGTTAACTTTGGACGAGGTTTATTTAAGGCGATAAAGATGCCTGTGAGTGTAAAAACTATAAGTATGGCGATTGTGTACCTGAATAGTTTTTCCATATCACTCAACACTTATAGTGCCACCATCAACATAAACACTGCCTGACACGTCTGCATCTATAGTATTTTTAACACGTACATCTTGTGTTACTGGTATTATCCCCAAATTTTGAAGAACCAACATCCAAATACCAAAGGCAATGATTACTAAAATGCTTTTTAGAGATAAACTCTTCAATTCAAACTTTTTCTTACACCTTTCTATACTATTGATAGGGTTTCCACAATTTGGACAAAAAGTAGAATCATCAGGGATTTCTTTTAAACAGCTCTTACATTTCATACTTCAAAAGTATCTCCCTCGGCCCCTTTGGAGAATATGAAAAGTTGTATGATAGTTGATATACAAATATAAAAGCGTGAGGACTGTATTTTGCTTATCCTACCATCAGGCTTCTCGCATTGCCTACACAAATGGATAAGCAACAGCCACTCACGCAATGCGAGTATATAGTTACCCCTTTCGGGATAGTATATATCCGTAGCGTGAGCGTTGTTGCAGCCCGACCCTTTTGTGTATTCAAATTTTGCGAGAATTTGATGGTAAAGGCGAGTTTCAATAACGCTCTTCGTTTCCTAAAATGTCTTGACAAACTTACGAATGTCAGTTGCTAAGGTACGAAAAAGCGTTGATAATCTCTTCTTTTTAACGACTAAAATTAGGAAATGCTCCAATTTTAACAATATTGTGTAGAATAAATGTCGTATTCGGAAATAATATGTAACTTTTGATTTTACTTTCCCTCTAAATCTTGTAGGGGGATAGAAAGATGTTGTAAACTTGCGCTTGTACAATAGCCCTCTGTTTTTTAGATAGGGTGTAAAGGGGGGATTTTTAATCTTAGCTTTAGTTAAGTTTCGTTTTCTATATTTCGGCTATGTTTTTGCGTAGTTTTATTTCATTCTGATATGCAATATTTTTCCCTCTATTTCGTTTTTATGAAAAAATGCTTTTATGGTAGTGTGGTATCAAATGAATGAAGAATGTAAGAAAAATGGAATTGACGATGATTTTAATTTGGAAAAATGCTCGGAGCAGTATATATTTGCTCATATAAGAGGTTCAAGGGAAGAATAACTTTCTGTCAGACCTTCCCCACATATAAATCAAGTTTTCGCTTGTTTCAAGAGAGTAAAGCCGAGAGAAATATTGCTTTCGGTTTTATTTTGTAGGGAGTGTCTGATATTCTTTCTTGGTGTCCTTAGATAGAAAATAGAAGCAATAGATTTTCGGACAGTCTGATTTTTTGTCTTGGCTGTCTTAATAGAGTAAGAGTAATAGATAAGAAAATAGACAAGAGTAAAGAGATGCGGATTTTTAAGAGTAAATCAAACGGTTATGAAACAAGTGATTGATGTTCCAAACAAAGTAAATTATTTGACAGAATGGAAAGGCTTTGAATTGCCTTGTGGGGTATTAAACAAAGGGATAACGGCTTGTGGTGCGACAACCCTCGCCTTAGTAGATGGCTATAAGACTATAATTTGTTGCCCAAGAATTAACTTGATAAAGAACAAGTTCCAACAGCACAAAGGTGCTTTGGCGGTTTATGGTGATGTGACAAATGCGGAGATAGAAGACTATTTGAGGAATGCGGAAAAGCCTAAGATATTGGCTACTTATGATTCTATGCCACGTTTGGCGAGATTAATTGCTGCTAAAGACGATTGGAGGGTAGTTGTTGATGAATATCAGTATTTGCTTATTGATAGCAGCTTCAAGTCTGAAACGGAAATGAGGCTGATGGAGGCAATAGGAACTTTTCCGTATGTTACTTATCTTTCTGCTACTCCAATAGCGGACAAGTATATGTTGCAAATGGATTGGTTTAAGGGGGTCCCATATTATGTTTTAAGGTGGAATGGCTTCGATAGGATAAAAGTCAACAGGCTCGTTTCAAAATCTCCTGTCAACAATGCGATAGAGATAGTAAGGAACTATCAGAAAGGAATTTTTCCAAGTGTTGAGGCTGGCGGTAAAGTGGTAGAATCTAAGGAATGCGTGATATTTCTGAATAGCGTGAATAATATTCTGAACATCATCAAGCACACGAATTTGCAGCCAAATGAGGTGAATATTATTGTAGCTTCATCTTCTGAAAATGAGACGCTGATAAAGAAATTAGGAAAAGGCTTTGAGCTTGGCAGGATTCCGCTTAAAGGGGAGGCTCACAAAATGATTACGTTTTGTACTTCCACAGCTTTTGCAGGATGCGATTTCTATTCTACTTGTGCATCTACCTTTGTTATAAGCGACAATAAGAGGGTGAACACTTCCATTGATATTGCAACCGAACTTAGGCAGATAGCAGGGAGGCAACGATTAGCCGTAAATCCTTTTAGAAAGGAAATTACTTTCATCTATAATGTGGATATTGGCGAGGAAGAAGAAGGAGAGTATAAGGCTTTCTTGGAGAAAAGGCTTCACACGTCCGAACGAAATGCCGAATATAGAAATGGGATGAACGATAAAGACCTTAGGGCTGAACTAATCAAGGAAACTGTGACTTTGCAGAAAATCAACAAGTATAGTGAAAGTTACGTGTGGTATGATGCGGTAAAGGATAGGTTCTCCATAAACAAGATGGCTTATCTGAATGACCTTTTTGCTTATGATGTTCAGAAAGGAAACTATCAGAATAGCCTCATTGTTAAGCGACAGTTAGAAGAAAATGGGTTTGCCGTAGATGGGCAAGAACTCCAATCGGACTATAAGGAGCAATTAGACTGCATCATTAAAAAGGAGAGTTTTGCAGAAAGGATGAAACGCTACTGTGAATATCGCAAAAACAAGGACTTGGCTAAGTTCCACTTTGCGAATAGAGTGATGGAACGACAAAATGAAGACTTGGCGGTATATTATGATGCATTGGGCTATGATAGGATAAAGGCTCTTGGTTATAAAGAGAGTAATCTAAAAAATGAGTTGCTAAAGAAACGAAAAACGCACCGCTTGTTAGAGGATTTTAGTATTCTCTTTCCTGTTGGTACAAGGATGCTTGTTTCAACGATAAAGGAAAAAATGAATGCGGTCTATTCTAAATATGGCATTCAGCAAAAAGGGGTAGCGAGCCATTTGGAAAGTACGTATGGCTTCAAGGTGAAAGCAATAAAAATAACGCTTGATGATGGCAGCCGAAAAAATGGCTACGAATTTATCTGAAAAATAAAGGGCAAACCGTATGTGCTACGGAATGCCCTTGTATTTTCTTATCCAAAAATGTATTTTAGAACCTTGGCATTAGCCTTGTTCTCATTCGCAAAGTCACGCTCAATGTAGATGTCTGTTACTTTCATAGATTCATCTACGTGGTTGAGGCTTGCGTGGACGGTGTATTTGTCTATGCCAACTTTATTGAGGGCGATTGTTGCCCAAGAGTGGCGAGCTGCATAGTATTCCAAATCGTCAACCTCTAAAAGTTCGCCAATCTCTTTCAAGCCATAGTTGATAGCCTTGTTAAAAGCCTTGCTATTGGCATAGGTCTGATAGAAATTAAACAGGTGCTTTCCTGTTTTGTCCTTGTATTTTTCTATTAGAGGTTGGACGAAAGTAGGAACTTCAACCACCATTTTAGCCTTGTCGTTTCGCCTGTCCTTTGTCTTTGTTCTGTAATAGGTCAGTTTACCGTCTTTCAATTCTGTTGCATTGTATAAGTCGGCAGAGTTCATTCCTATAAGGCAGAACGATATAATAAAACAGTCTTTGGCAAGGTCAAATCTACAGGTGTGTTTCAATCCCTTTCCTATCTCTTTATAAGGGAGGTTGTAGATTCTTTTGATGATGCCTTTATCAAGTGCTCTCTTGCGAGTGGCTTCTTGCTTTGGAATGGAAATGCTGTCAAATGGTGAGAATGGAATAAGTATAAGTCCATTCTCCACATCGTTGTATTTGCGTTGTGCTTCCTTGTAAAGGTGGCGCAAACTGCCAAGATATAGAGAAATCATCCTGTTTGACGGTATGCGTTTCCCATTAGCTTCCAACTCTTTGATTCTTTCGTTTCTGCGTTGGTTCAGATATTTGGTGTATTTGTTGATAAACGAAACAGTAACCTCTTTTATGTTCAGTTCTTCTTTGCCCATAAAAGAAATGAGAGAATTGATAACCGTCTTATAGTTGCTTGCGCCTTTGATGGTTGCTTTGGCTATCCATTGGCGAGAGAACTGTATGAAATCAATCTCTTTGTCTTTCTGCTCTCCAAACTTTAGACGCTTGAAAATTTCATCAAGAGTGTAGCCGTTTATGTCAACTTGCATAGCATCGCATTTCTGCTGATAGCCTGTAACAAGCTGTTCAATCTCTTTGTAAATGGCAGTCCCTTTCTTGAAATTGCCTGTCTTGGTTAAGTCAGACGGTTTGATGAATAGGCTTGTTGACAGTCTTTTCACCTTTCGATTGAGCGTAAAGCGCACCTTAATATTATAAGTGCCGTCCGCTTTTTGCTCTTGTCTTTTAATCTCTGCTTTGATTGTAAGCATCTTACGCTAATTTTTATTAGTCAACAATTAGTCAACAAAATAGCATAAGGTTGATGTGCCTTTGGCTGCAAGTTGTGCGCCCCAAAGAAAGTACAGACAAATAAAAAAGTGCTAAAGGCTTAAATAATAAGCGATTAGCACTATTCTAATGAGGTGGACCAGCTAGGGCTTGAACCTAGGACCTCCAGATTATGAGTCTGTTGCTCTAACCAACTGAGCTACAAGTCCGATGCAAAATGCTATGGCATGACACGTATTGTGCCTCTTTTGCGATTGCAAATGTACGAGTATTTTTTGAATTGTGCAATATTTGTACGAAAAAATATGAGAGTTGACGGGTTGACAAGTTCTTGAGTTGACGAGTAAACGAGTAAACGAGTAAACGAGTTGACGGGTAAGTTACCTTTTGGGCTATAAACAAACTTACTTGTCAACTCGTTTACTCGTTTACTCAAAAAAAATCTATCGAATTACCTTCTTTGTACCAATGATGTAGATGCCCTTGCCAGGAATGCTGACGCGGCGACCGCTGAGGTCGTAAATGGCGGGGGCAGCGTTGAGGCTTGCAGGGGTATCAATGGGGGCGGTGTTAATGCCACTCGTTAAGCCATCCATGGGAGAGAGCTGATAGTGCGTCAAGGTGAATGACTGGATGCTTAAGCATTGTTGACCGCTCATGTTGGCTAAGAGACCAAGACTGAGTGTGGTTGGTTCGGAGAGAATGAAGAAGAGACGGTTTTGACTCACTTCACCCTTGCTCGCCATGGCTTTGTAGGCAATAGACGACGTGTCGAGTGCTTTGGTGTCGGGTAGGGTAGTACCCTCGGCTGCTACGAGGTAGCAGTTGTCGGCTTGGCCTTCATAATTGCCATAGTTGGCGGCAAAGACGTAGGCACCTGCAGGCAGGGTGATGGTCTGGTAGACTTTGTGATTCTCTAATAGACTTTCAAAGCCGTCGTTGCCAGTGGTGATCGTAAAGCATTTGTCGCGCTGCGTATCAATGTGGGCACCAGTGTTGTACTTCTCCGCATTGATGTTCTCTAACTGCCATGCTTTCAGCGTCATGAAGCGACCTGAGTAAGCCTCGCTAAACTCTTTGCCCGTCGTCTCGAACGGTGCGCGTGTGTTGCTTAAATGCTCTGCCGTAACGTCGGTGGCACCGCCGTCAAAGTTGAGCGCAAACACGCCCTTTGACTCGCCCCAAGCATCGCCGTCGGGACCAAAGCCTACGCGAAGGCCTGTATTGTGGTTAGAGGTGAGGTCTTTGACGTTGCCTCCGTTTTGATTGAACTGATAGTACACCTTCAAGCCTGCCGTTTCGGCTGACTTCACGTCCTCGGCCGATAGGGGAGCGATGCTATTGTCGTGCATAGGCTTCAGATCGTACTCGTTATAGGCGAAGCCGTTCCAAACGCGGAATTCGTCAATCGTACCACACATCGGAGCGTCTGTGCTACCTAAGCTAAAGCTACTAAGAGAGGGGAATGTACCGTTGACAGAACTACGGCTGATCTGTATACCGTCGCGATAGAAGCAGACGTAGCCTCTGTAGTAGGTGACGCCATAGTGGTGCCACTCGTTGGGAACGACGTAGCCGTTGGCCGACTTGGCATATTTGCCGTTGATGTAAAGGCGCATTTGTCCTGTCGAAACCGTTTGCAATTGGAAGGTAGAAGTGCTTTCGCCAATGCCGTTGCATACGGCGGGTAGCGAGTTGGGCTTCATCCAATATTCAATGGTGAAGATGTCCTGTCCAGTAGTAAGCGGTACGCTTGTGAGGTTAACGCGAGCAGAACCTGCGGGCATGAAGTTGAGGCCCGACTTGCTATCGGCATTGCATACGACTAAGGCATGGCTCTGCGTTGTTTCACTGCTGCCAGCAGTGTTGGAGGCTCGCAGCGTAACGTCGTAGATGCCGGGGACGGAAGGACGGAAACTGATACGTGCGCCTTCGCCCTGCATAGCCGTCTGTGGACTAACGAGCGTCCAGCGGCTATGGTCAGCACCGTAGAGCGATTGGTCGGTCAAGAATACTTCATCGCCCTTCATTACTACGGCAGGTTCGATGTCGAAGGCAGCTTGGGGAGCAACGGGCGTTACGTTGACGGTCTGTTTGGTCGTAGCCTTTTGGCCCTCAGCGTTCGTTACGGTAAGTTGCACTTGATAGCTGCCGCTCTCGGCATACGACACGGTGACGCAAGGTTGGTCAGACGAGGTGGTAGAAGCTCCTTGCAACGTCCAATGGTAGCGATAGCCGTCCTTCATCTGGGTAGGCATGAAAGTGACGCGGTCGCCCGTGGGTACGTTCGTTTTGCTTGACTTAAACTCGGCCGATGGGGCAGTAGCGGCAATCACGTTGAGCGTGATAGTAGCTTCTGTCTCAGCACCAGTAACGTCGGTAGCAACGACCTTCACTTGTTGTTCGCCAGCTTGGTTGAAAGTGAGCGTTGGGGCGGTGCATACGAGGTCTTTAACGCCTGCGCCTTCGGCCGTCCAACGCAGTGACTGAATGTTGGTAGAACCTGTGGCCTGGAGTGTGACGGACTGGCCTGTCGTAATGGGTATGGAGGGTTGCTCAATGGCCACCTGAGTAGTGGTGGCATATTTCAGCGTCTGAGCGTAACCACTATTGAGTGAAAAGTTAGCATTCGCAAAGGTGCCGTGGTGCCCGTTGGGCGTGAGGTCGCGCAGCAGGCGGTTGCCGTCTTGTTCAATCAGGTCGCCACGATAGTAAGCGATGAGTTGGGAGGGCAGCAAGCCTGTAGCATATTGTTGCTTGTAGTCGGCCTTAATCTCGGCTGCGGTGCGTGCCTTTTTCCAAATGCGGATTTCATCGTAGAAGGCGTGCTGGTCGTTCCGCGTGCCATTGCTTGAGAATACGAGGTCGCCAAAGCCTCCTATGCCACTATAAGACTTTGAGGTGACCGTTCCTTTCTGTGAACCATTGACATAAGCCGTCATCTTATTGCCGTCAACGACTAAGGCAATGTGTGTCCAGCGGCCTGCAGTTAAGACACCCGTTGCATTCAGACGGTCAGAGATGTCCCAACCTGCCGTGAAAGTGCCGTTGGCATTGGCGTGGAACATAAAGGTACCCCAACCAGGACCAGCACTTTGATTCCAATCGACGAGAGATTGTGGACGAATCCAAAACTCAATCGTGGCTTTGTCGTATTTAGACGTGAATACATTGGGCAGTGTAAGTCCGTTGTGCTCCATCTTGATGCATTGATTGTAGTCGAGTGAGGGCACTGGTACGCTGGCCGTGATGAGACTCGACTCCTTGTCGCCATAAACGGCCATAACACCATAGTTGCCTGTGGCGTTGGTGGGGAGGTCGTAGTGGGTAGTGGCCTTGTCGAGCGTGGCAAGGGTCGTTCCGTTCTTTACTACCTTATAGCCCGTGAGCGTATAGTTCGAAAGCTTGGGAGCACTCCATGATAAGCGGTTGTTGGCAATGTTGACATTGAGCGGTGCTTTGATGCCACGCCCTGGAACGACAACACTCAGTACCGTTTGGTCGCCTTGGCTTAGCACGTTGACAGTCTGGGCGTTGAGAGGAATTTCAAGTCCTTCAGGGTCATTAGCATAGTCGATGATAGAGGCATTATAAATGTGTCCCTCGCCAATGGCCGAACTTTTGGTCTTAATAATAAAGAAGTATTTAAGGTCTTCGTTCTGGTCGAACTCTGCGCTTAAGTCTGTCAAGTCGTAACCAAACTCCATAGGTTCGCTGTGCAACTTATTGTCGGCCCAACGACCTAACATAGGTACTTCGGGGGCGGGGTCGGTATTGCCATAATTGCCGTCGCCAGCGTACTTAAAGTGGTCGAAGGCTTGTGACTTTTCGGGCGAGGTGGCATTGACATCGCTCGAAACGCCTGCCATTAAGTAAAGTTCGGAGCGGCGGTTGTAGTCCATATTTACCTTAATCGTTCGCAGCGGACGATAGTTCTTGCGTACGCGGTATACTTCGGGGGTCCACCAATTCCCCGTAAAATTTCCATTTGCATTAAAAGTGGCACCTGCATAAGCGTATGGCACGTAAACAAAACCATCGTTGCCCCATTCCTTGCCCCAAGAGTTGACCAAAATCCAAGCACCGCGTTCGTCGGCTGAGGCTTCGCCATAGATGCCGTTTCCATTGATGTCGAACTCAATGCGGTCGTCGTAACCTACGATGGTCATAGCGTGGTCGGTTGTGGTGCCCCACTTCTTGAGGTAATACTTACCCGTCACGCCCAATTCGTCGTTCGTAGGAGTTTTACCAATTGTCGTATTCTCAAGTCCTTTCGATGCGCACCCGATGCCCGCAATGCCACCCGAGTGGAAGTCGGTGTCGCCATTATGATTCCAAAGCCAATTCTTTAAGGCTTCGCGGCCTTCCTCTGTGCCCAAGTTCTCGGTGAAGTGAACGGGTTTGAGCATACGATTGAACATACCTTCATACCATTTCTTATAGCCTGTCATCCAACCGAAACAATCAGACGAAGTATCTTGGCTACCAAAAATCTTTGAGTAGGTCTGTCCGCCATAGGTCTCGGCCGAAGGTACACCTACAAACTGCACAAACGCGTCCTTACCAGAGTTGCCATTGGTTAGGAGCCAAACGAAGTGAGAGGGGTAATAGTTTTTAGCGTTCTTTCCGTCTAAGTCGCGGAACGAGTTCAACTCGTGTGAGAACATATAGCAAATGCGCGAGGCAGAGCCGCACGAACCGCCTGCTTGGTAGATGACGGGAGGAAAGTACTTTGTGTCGGCATTATTCACGTGGTCGGGACGTGTCGTTGTGGCACGAGTGCTGCTCCTTTTCACTTGCATGAGTGAAGGGTCAGGATTAACCTTGTCAGAATAGTCGGGATATTTGCTGCGGTCGACAGCCACCTGCGCACAGAGTGCGGTAGGTAATAGTGCTGAAGCCAGCAACCATTGTTTTAGATAAGGTGTCATTAGCGTGTATTAGATAATGTATTAGTATTGTGAGGGCAAATTTACAGAAAAGTATGTAAATGAAGCTTTTTGAAGGAAATAATCTATTTGGGACGAGTCAACGATGATTAAGAATAAGTTTGAAAAGAGTCAACTTGCCTTACAAATAAAGATTGGAGAGGTTAAAACAAAATCGTTCAATCACAAAGAACAGTCGTCCACTTGGAGGTGGACGACAAGTTTCTATGATTTAACGATTTTAGTTGACTGCTTTTATTTTTATTTGTAAGGTAGGTTGACTTGTTTTTTGCTCACTTATAAAGTATATGTATTAGATAAATTGCAATTTGTTGCAGTGCATGGTTTATTCTCCCCAGTCTCCACGGTCGAGACTTCGGTAGCCAATGGCTTCCTTAATGTGGCGTGCAGCAATTTGGGGCGATGCATCGAGGTCGGCAATGGTACGTGCCACTTTGAGTATGCGGTCGTAGGCACGCGCTGAGAGGTCGAGGCGGCGCATGGCTCTTTGTAGGGATTGGGCTGCTTCCGCGTCTAATTGTGCAAATTGTTCAATCATGGCACGCGACATTTGGGCGTTGCAGTGTACGCCGTGTTCGTTTTTATAACGTTCGGTCTGTATGGCACGCGCAGCGATTACTCGCTCTCGAATTGAGGCACTTGGTTCGCCCTTAGGGGCACGTGCCAATTCGGTAACGGAGACGGGAGCTACCTCTATCTGTATGTCAATGCGGTCGAGTAGCGGTCCTGATATTTTGCTCTTATAGCGTTGTACTTGGGTAGGGGTACATGTGCAGTGGTGGTTGGGGTCGTTGTAATAGCCACACGGACAAGGATTCATGGAGGCTACTAACATGAAGGAGCAGGGGAGGGTAGTGGAGTATTTGGCCCGTGAGATAGTTATCTCGCGGTCTTCAAGTGGTTGACGCAGCGTCTCGAGGGCTGTGCGTGAAAATTCGGGCAACTCATCTAAAAAGAGTACACCGTTGTGAGCCAAACTAATCTCGCCTGGCTTATATACCGTTCCGCCTCCAATCAGTGCTACGTCGCTAATGGTGTGGTGAGGTGCTCTGAAGGGACGTTGCGCAATAAGGGAAGTCTGACTGCCGAGCTTACCCGCCACGGAATGAATTTGTGTGGTTTCAAGGCTTTCGGCTAATGTAAGTTGAGGTAAAATAGAAGGAAGACGCTTGGCCATCATACTCTTGCCACAACCAGGGGAACCAATGAGTATGATGTTGTGTCCGCCTGCGGCTGCCACTTCAAAGGCTCGCTTTACGGCCTCTTGTCCTTTTACGTCAGCAAAGTCGGGGCCTGCTTGTGCTTGGGCAGCATAGAATTCTTCGCGTGTGTTGACTACTACGGGCTGAAGTTGTAGGCCTCCTTGTAGGAAGGCAACTACTTCAATCAGACTGCTCACACCATATACTTTGAGCTTGTTGACGACAGCAGCTTCACGCTCGTTTTCCTTAGGCACAAATAGGGCTTCAAAGCCTTGTTCACGTGCTTTGATAGCAATAGATAGTGCGCCCTTTACGGGACGTATTGAACCATCAAGTCCTAATTCGCCCACAAAAACGTAACGGCTTAAAGCATCGCATTGCAACTTTTTAGCAGCTACTAACAAACCAATGGCTAAGGGAAGGTCGTAGCCTGACCCTTCTTTGCGCACATCAGCAGGAGCAAAGTTGATCGTATATTTCTTTTGGTGCGGAATTGTTAGGCGGCTTGTCTCTAAGGCTGCTTCAACACGTAGGCGACTTTCGCGTACTGCGTTGTCGGGCAATCCCACCATCATAAAAATAGGCTTGCTTTCCTGTCGTTCGGGCAAAGTGGTAGCATTCACCTCTAAAAAGACGGGCATTGCCGTGAGTCCGTTAACTGCTGATGTATGAATGGTGGAGAGCATAGCGTATATGTTTTTGTTAGTTTGACGAGGGTTTTCTTTGGACTGATGAGTTGAGGAGTAAGTTTTTCCTTTTTGTTGATAGGTTGATGAAATGGAGAAAGAGAAATTTACCCGTCAACTGGTTACTCCATCAACTCGTCAACAAAAGAATTAAAATCTTGCGTCTGGTACTTGAGTTACATCGCGCTGTATGATGCGCCCTTGGGCGTTAATCAGCATCAATGAAGGCACATAGTGTACGCCTAATTGATTGATCAAAGGTGAGTCGAAGGCTTTTCGGTCGCAAATGACGGGATAGGTAATAGAGTCGTTACGCAAATTGGAGCGTAATAAGTTGCGGTCGACATCAAGTGAAACAATAAGGCAAGACCATCTGCCATTGAGCGTCTGTAGTTTGCGACGCAGTTGTACTAAAAGTGAACGAGAATCGCTCTGCCAAGCTCCTGTAAAGGCAATGATAAGATTTTTGCCGCGATAGTCGGCAGATGAGACTTTGCGACCGTCGAGCGTTTGTCCTGTAAACGCAGGCAAGAGTTGGCCTTCACCATTCTGAAAAATGGGTCGGAAGAATTGGTCAAGGCTTATAACTGCACTTTCCTTGGGCTGTGCTTGTTTCAATAGTTTAAGCAGTTGTAGTGCCGTTCGTGGGTCGGTGGATTGTTGGTTAGCAAAGTACATGCGAAAGACTGCCACTGCGGCCAAGGACTTGGCATTGTCACGCACAAACTGTGCTGCGGCTAAGCGTTGATTGGTGGCTACGTCGTTGGCATGCTTCTTACGAAAGTCGGATAATTTTTCATTCTGTTCTGTGCCGCTAAGGGTGGCCTCGCTAATGGTTGAGGCATCGCCTTTTAATTTGATAGTCTTGCCTGGTTCGGCAATGATATAGCTTTGTGAGAAGTTGGGGTAGAGTAGGGTAAAGATAGCAGCATGAGTGAGTTGACGTTCATAGGTAAATTTGCCGTCGGTTATGCGTACCGTGTCAATGCCTTCAAAGGCTCCGTCTTCGCTATATACGTAAAATTCGGCATCGCTAATGCCGTTGAGCGTTCCCTCAAAACGCATGTGTGACTTATCAGGGCCACAAGAGGTAAATAATATAAAAACGAAAAATAGAAAGGTGACGATTTTTCCTACTCCCTGTTCCTCACGTAGAATAGAGGATAAGCTGCTTTTTATGAAGAAGGGAAGTCTTGAAAGGATTGGCTTCAATGTGTAAAAGAGACTTTTGTACATATATATATGCTAATATGTGGGGTAGGGATATTTAAGGTATAACTTATCCCCCTCTCTGTTTAGGGAGAGGGGGATAATTAGGAAATGTGATAGAGCTTATAAAACTTTTGTCTTACTTCACTATGCTTTGGAAAGCAGCGTCGTTGAAGAGTGATACGAATTCAAGGTCGTTAGCTGCGCGCTTCTTTAGAGAACTATCCTTAGCAAAAGCGTCTTTGAGGTTGCTTACTACGGCAGCATCTTGATTAGTGCGTGCTGCAACAATGGCCTTGAGATAGCTTGTTGTTGCATCGGGACGAGCTATGGCCTTTAATGTGTTGGCAGCCGACGTATAGTCCTTATTCAGGATTTGAGCCAAAGCGGCAGTATTCGTTTTAACGCCCTTGAGGCAATTGGCAGCCTTGGCATAGTTGCCAGCAGCTACTTGCAGATTGCCTAAAACTTCGTTGTAGTTTTCAGTAGAGGTAGCCTTCATCAAGTAGTTGTTTGCAGCTTCATTGTTGCCTTCGGCCATGGCGATGAGCGCTAAGTTGGCATTTACTTCGGGAGCATCGGCCTGTGATGCAGGAACTTGTGCTAAATAGTTCTTCGCTGTTGTCAAGTCACCTTGTTGGTAGGCTAATGTTGCCAAGTTGTTGTAGGCACGATAATCGTCTGGGTAGAGTGTAGACGTTTTGGCGTAAATGTCCTTTTGCTCGGCTATGTCCTCAGTCAGCGTTGCTGCATAGAGTAGCTCTTCAACAGATAGCTTAGAGGCATCAGCTTTGTATTGTTCTTCGATTTCATCGTCGCTGCGGCCAATTAAGTTGTAGTTGATGGTCAAGCGGGCACGACGCAATTCGGGGAGGATCTCGTCTGCTAACTCTTTGTAACCAGCTGAGAGATTGCGTATCTGTTGTTCGCGTTCTTCAGGGTCTTCATACATAGAGAGTACACGAAGAATGATGTCCTTGTCTTGAATGTTTGATTGGCCTACCAACTCTTTAAAGCCTTCCCAGTCTTCGGCAGTGTATTTTGAGTCAACATCAGCGTCGAGTTTAGCGGCTTTGAGTTGCTTACCTACGTAGCCTTTAGAGGTCTTTTCACGATTTTGAGCTAAAGCTGTATTGAGCTTCATGCCACCATCGGGTGAGGCATAAGCAGACACTTCGATGTTGTCGAGCATATAGCCCTTTTGGTCGGCCTTAATCTCTCTCAGTGTTTTGATAAAGTCTTGCACAGAGGTGCTCTTTAACTCACTGTTGCGAATGTTGGCTTGATTAATTAGATATTTAATCTGTGCTTGTTTGGTTTGCTTGATAGCATATTGGTATTTGTCGGCAGCAGTTTGTGTGTGAGCAGAGGTTACGGTACTCTTCAGCAATTCTGAAGTAGCCAATACACCATCGGCAATCTTCACTGCGGGCACGTTGGCTTTCTTTTTGCCTACTTGACCATCAAATTCAAGCCAGAGTTCGCTCTTTTCCATACCAGGCTCGAAGGTGAAGTTGTAGCGGTTGCTAAAGTTTCCACCTAATTTGTATGAAATTTCTTGATCGTTACCTTGTACTTTTTCGCCTTGGAAAGCTGCATATTGTGCTTGGTCTGCGACTTTGCCTGCATAACGAATGACGGGCTTGAGTTTCAATACCGCTTTCTTTTTCATGTACTTTTCGGGAAAGCGGCCGTTAATATCGAAAGGTACTTTGCCACTTACAGCTTCAAGTGGAGAAGGCGTAACGGTAAAGTTGTCGGCTGAGAGCGATCCTAATTTATTATTACACGAAGTGAGTGCTAACGTTCCGGCCAACACCCCAAATAATAATTTGTTTTGCATTTTTATAATGATAGTGTATGATTTCTTAACAAGACTATGAGCAAAGGTAAGCATTTTATACTTATACACTTACCTTATTAGTCATCTTTTGTTAGCTGATTAAGTATATTTTAAGAATGGGACATAATCTGAGGTGGCTTGTTAAGACTTTAATAGGTCTTTTACATCATCAGCACTTTTATTGATGGTATTTGCAATAGTTTCTACACTCATGCCATTCTGTAGCATGACTTCGACAACAGCTTTTAATTGAGCTGTCGTCTCATTCAGTTGTGAAGTCGCTTCATTCAGCTGTGAAGTCGTTTCATTCAGCTGTGAAGTCGTCTCATTCAGTTGTGAAGTCGCTTCATTCAGCTGTGAAGTCGTCTCAGAAAGTCTTTTATTCATCTGCATTAGTTGCGTATCACGAGATTCTATGGCAGAAAAGAATTCGTCTTCATCATCCATTTCTTGTCTTACGCTTGCGTTCATAGCAGCAAGTCCTAATCGATGTACAAGATGCATGAGTTCAGAATCGCCTTCGTAGTTGTTTATGTCAAGGCGAACGATGTGTTGATTGCTATCATCTCGTTGTGATTGGTCGAACACACTGAGTACACGATCAAGTTTGTTGTTAATCTTTCCATGTAGCAAAGGTATCTGTACGATGATGCTATCGTGTGTAAGGCTATTGATAAAGGGATCGTTCTCTCCGTTTTCAATTTCTTTTCCGTCGTAGTCGAGGGCTTTATGATTTACATACACAACGGCTTTGTCAATGTCGCCAATGCGGTGACCTAACAGATAGATTGCAATCATGGGTATAGCATAAGGGCCTGCTTCGGAATTGCTCTCTTTCAGCATGTTTTCTTCTGCATTATATTGTGCTGCGAGATAGCGGCGGAAACGAAGCGTTTCGGTACTCAACCAGGTCTTTTGCAATTCAATAAGTACTAAGCGTGTCGATCCATCATCTTGCATCACTCTTGCGGCAAAGTCTATACGGAACATTGAAATATTGTCGCGTGTTATATTGGGGTGTTCATGCCGACGCATTTCAACGCTTACTACTTCCTTCTTAAGTAAGGCTGATAGTACGGTCTTAGCTATACGCTCGTCTTCCATTAAGAATTTGAATACAGAATCGTATATAGGATTGGCTACTGAAAATTTCATATTTCTTTTTATTTATTCTGTTGCTATAAGGTGCAAATATATGGTATTGTTTCCAAAATGCCAAAACATTAAAGGGCGTTCTATGCATTTGCTATAGAACACCCTTTAATCAATTTATTTTGCTCTTTTATAATAGTTACTTTTTCTTTCGCAGCATGCAATATAGGCCTAATACCACGAAAGGAATGCTAAGTAGTTGACCCTGATCTAAACCAATGAGTTGTTGCATGTGCAGTTCCCATGGTTCTTGCACTTCCTTAAAGTATTCAACAAAGAAGCGGAATACAAAGATAGTGGCTAAGCAATAACCAAAGAAAAAGCCTGTGCCGACCTTATTCTTCATACGGAAGTAAAGCGCTACACCTATTACAAAAAATAGGAAGTATGCAATGGCTTCGTATAGTTGGGCAGGGTAACGTGGTTGCGTTTCGTTAAGGTGAACAAATACGAATCCCACGTCCGATCCCGTGAATTTACCTACAATCTCGGAGTTCATCAGGTTGCCTAATCGAATGAAGCAGGCGGTGATGGGGGTAGCAATGGCTATGTTGTCAAGTACGGTGAGAAGTTTAACTCCCGTCTTGCGCACGTAAAGCCAAAGGGCTATCATAAGTCCGAGCGTTCCACCATGTGATGCAAGGCCCGCATAGCCCGTAAACTTCCACGTTCCGTCGGCCAGCTTGTGTATGGGTAACACCATTTCAAGTGGGTGGCTTAGGAAATAGGCAGGTTCGTATAGTAGGCAGTGTCCCAAGCGCGCACCTACTAATATGCCAACAAAGCAGAAGAGAAAGAGTGGATCGAATTTCTCTTGCGGTATGCGTTGCTGCTTGTAAAGTTTATACACAACGATATAGGCCAAAGCCAGTCCAATACACCAACATAGTGAGTACCAACGCACTTCGAGCGGACCTATGCTAAAAGCTACGATTGAAGGATTCCAAATGGTCATTTCCCTTTAAACTGATTTTTTGTCAACGAGTTTACAGGTTGACGAGTTAACAAGTAAGTTTGTTCTTTAGTTGACGAGCTTGGTTATTTGCTCGTTAACTTGTCAACTCGTCAACAAAAAAGAGTTACACGTTAAATCTGAAGTGCATAATGTCGCCGTCTTGCACTTCATATTCTTTACCCTCTACGTGTAAAAGGCCTGCTTCGCGAACAGCGGATTCAGAACCTAAACGAATGTAGTCGTCGTACTTGATTACTTCAGCGCGAATGAAACCTTTCTCAAAGTCTGTGTGGATAACGCCAGCACATTGTGGTGCTTTCCAACCCTTGTGGAATGTCCATGCCTTCACTTCCATTTCACCTGCGGTGATGAATGTCTGTAAGTTGAGCATATGGTAGGCGGCCTTAATCAAGCGGTTGCAGCCACTTTCTTCAAGTCCTACGTCTTGTAGGAACATTTGGCGCTCTTCGTAGGTCTCGAGTTCTGCAATGTCAGCCTCGGTTTGTGCGGCAAGTACTAATACTTCAGCCCCCTCTTCTTTAACAGCTTCGCGTACTTCGTCAACGTAGTGATTGCCTTTAGCTGCTGAGGCTTCGTCTACGTTGCAAACGTAGAGTACAGGTTTAGAGGTAAGCAAGAAAAGTCCTTTAGCTGCCTTTTGCTCTTCTAACGATTCGAATGAGACGCTACGTGCACTCTTTCCCTCTTCGAGGGCTGCTTTATAGGCCAACAATACTTCGTATTCTACTTTAGCATTTTTATCACCACCAACTTTGGCTATTTTTTCAACGCGCTTGATACGGTTCTCAACTGTCTCAAGATCTTTGAGCTGTAACTCGGTGTCAATAATTTCTTTATCACGTACAGGGTCTACGCTGCCGTCTACGTGTACCACGTTGCCATCGTCAAAGCAACGTAACACGTGGATAATAGCATCAGTCTCACGAATGTTGCCCAAGAATTGGTTGCCCAATCCTTCGCCTTTTGAAGCACCTTTGACAAGGCCTGCTATGTCAACAATCTCGACAGTTGTAGGTACGATGCGTCCTGGGTGAACTAATTCGGCTAATTTTGTCAATCGTTCGTCAGGAACGGTGATAACGCCGACATTTGGCTCAATGGTACAAAATGGAAAATTCGCTGATTGTGCCTTGGCATTACTTAGGCAGTTGAACAAGGTTGACTTACCTACGTTGGGCAAGCCTACAATGCCACATTGTAAACTCATATTTTATATTTTCTCTTTTTTTGTTTCTTTTAATGCGCAAAGTTACAAGAAAAAGATGATTCTTAAATGAATCGGGTTGATAAACTGCAATTTGTCGAATAGACAGGAATGAACATTAACGAATAATTAACAAAAAAATTAATGAAATAATTAATGTTCAA
>ENA-ORNT01000265-ORNT01000265.1-human-gut-metagenome-genome-assembly--contig:-NODE-265-length-38722-cov-5.263118_pt1 | contig 38722 bp, 29 predicted proteins | sample MGYA00242120_ERZ509032 | MGnify/ENA primary metagenome ERZ509032 (study PRJEB26280, sample SAMEA2338729) | human gut metagenome | biome: human gut; feature: human-associated habitat; material: faeces...
ACTCATCTATTTCCTGCATTAACGCTTACTGCAATTAACAAAACTGAAAAGCCGCCAATTAATTTTATTACTATAGCAACTGACTATGAGCCGTGTCCATTCATGGAAGAAAGCAAGCCAAACATGTTAATAATTCAAAAAGGTTTAGAAGAAAAATTTATCAAAAAAGGCAATGCAAAAGAAACACTAATACCAATAGGTATCCCAATTTCCACACGTTTTACACAATCAGTTAAGAATATAAGAGAGGAACTAAACTTAAATGAAAAAGACAAAGCTGTTCTAATTATGCTGGGTAGTATGGGCTTTGGCAAAATTTTAGAATTATTAAAAGACTTAGAAAATGAAAAATACAAAATTATAACTATCTGTGGTAGTAACAAAAAACTATTATCAGAAATTAAAAATGCGAATTTTAAAAATGTTATTCCTCTTGGATTTATTAAAAACATAAATGACTATATCTATTCATCAGACATCATCGTATCAAAACCAGGAGGTCTATCAACAACTGAAATAGCCGCTATGCGTAAACCTTTAATTCATATCTTTCCAATACCAGGAATCGAAACTTATAATACTAACTTTTTCGAAAGCCATCATATGAGCATTAAATGCATGAAAAATGAAGAAATCAAAGAAGCAATTAACACTCTATTTAAAAATCAAAATTTGCAAAATGAAATAATTGAAAATCAAAAAAAATATATTAATAATTATTCAGCACGTGATTTAGTGGAATTAATCAAAGAAAATTTCTAAACTTTATGTTATAATTATTAAGATGAAAGGAATATAAAATGGGAAAAGTAAACGACTACATTTCTAAAATGTTAAAATATATAAAAAGTGAGATTGGTGAAAACAAAGAAAAACCATGGGGCTTTCTTGCAAGAAACGCAATTTTTATGTAAGTTTGCATAACGATAACAAGAATGTTAAGAGATTAATGCATCTTCATATTGTTATTAGCACGCGGTATAAAACCAATTACTCACAGCGTCGCTCATAATAAGAATTGAAATACACATTAAAGTTGTAATATATTATTAAAGATGTTAAGCAAAAATAAGATAAAATATATACACGCGCTAAACACAAAGAAAAAGCGTAATGCCGACAATGTATTCGTGGCCGAAGGCCCCAAAACAGTGGGCGACATTTTGGCTCGCCAAGACGCTAAATGCCTCATTGCCACACAGCAATGGTTTAACGAAAACAGCCAAGCGATGGCACACAGTAGCGAGAATATTGTTGTAACAGAGGACGAATTGCAGAAAGCGAGCCTGCAACAAGCTCCTCAACAAGTGATTGCAGTGTTTGAACAACAACACCCACATATCACGGCAACCGACATATCATCACAATTAGTATTGGCCCTTGACGGTGTTCAAGACCCAGGTAATTTAGGCACCATTATTCGTATCGCCGATTGGTTTGGCATTAACACCATTGTTTGCAGTCCTGACACCGCCGATGCCTTCAACCCCAAGGTAGTGCAGGCTACAATGGGTAGCATTGCCCGTGTAAAGATAGCCTACACCCCACTAGCAGCTTTCATCAAGTCGCTTCCCACCACATATCCTGTTTATGCCACATTGCTTGACGGGGATAATATTTACGAAACAACACTCAGTCAACATGGCCTTATCGTAATGGGAAATGAAGGCAATGGTATCAGCCAAGAAGTTCGTCAATGTATCAGCAACAAGCTCCTTATCCCCACTTTTGCCACAAGCCCCGACAAGGCCGACAGTTTGAATGTTGCCATTGCCACAGCCATTGTTTGCTCTGAATTCCGTCGTAACAGATAAGATGTCTATACTTAATGACAAGTAGCCCTGTAACAAGGTTTCTGCTTATCACTAAGCTTAGTTTCTCACATATAAAAACAACTAACACGCCCCTCAAAAATACAACTAATATGGAAAAAGAATTATACAAGAAGCGCAGCTTATCAACCTGCACAAAAACTTCTTTCAATTTACTATGCAACAATTTTGCAACAATTTTCAAGAAATCATGGCTACCATCACTGGCTCTATCAATGGCCAGTGCTATTATCGTAATGATGCAAGCCTATTTCTGCCAAGATACGCCCTCGCTTACATCTTTTGCCCTACAAATGTTGGCTATGTTTATTGTGAGCATTCTACTTGGCAGTTGGATGCAGTCAAGTTATATCTGCCTGCTAAATGAAGACAAGCAAAAAAATGTTTTTAAGAAATGCTGCAACATAAACCTATGGGCATGGGCATATATTATTGTGACATATCTTGTAGTTATGATTATTTTAGTGCTGTGTTCCTTTGGCTTTAATTCGATTAAAGCAACAGCAACCTATGCCGCTTATTTAACATCAGGCGTTGGCCTTATCTTAGGCATCTTAGTCATACTGGGCACCCTACCTTTCATTTATCCCATTATACATTATTTAATTGACAAGGATGCGAAATTGAAAAAAATATGGAAATCAGACTACCGCACTGGTTTTCGATATATAGGTGCTTTGTTTGCAGCCAGCCTCATCTGTTTTCTTATCGTTGCTATTCTTTTAGGAATAATGTCGGTGCCCACTATCGTTTTGAGTATGGCAAATATAGCCAACTATAATAGTGTTTTGATAGGCGATCCCTCAGCGCTACCCTCAACAATGCCAGCCATATGGGGTCTGTCAACACTCATTACTACATTTATAGCAAGTTATATCGGCATATGGGTGTTTCTTTTGTTCTATTATCTCTATGGCAGCCTTGCCACACGTGAAAAAGAACGAAACAGCAGTAGTAAATAAAACGCTCCCAACAATTAACACACAACAACAAACACAAAAGGAACAAAAGAAGATGAACAAGAGACAGAAAATATTATTTATCGATCGCGATGGCACATTAATAAAAGAACCTGCCGATGAACAAATAGATAGCTTTAGCAAGTTACAATTTGTTGAAGGTGTTTTTAAGCACCTTGGGTACATTGCACAGCATCTCGACTTCAAGTTGGTGATGGTGAGCAATCAAGATGGCTTGGGCACAGCCTCATTTCCAGAAGAAACGTTTTGGCCTGTCCACAACTTTATCATACAGACATTAAAAGGCGAAGGCATTATTTTCGACAAGCAACACATAGACCGCCATTTTGCCGAAGACCATAGCGAAACCCGTAAACCAGGCATTGGTATGCTTACTGAATATATCAACAATCCTGCATACGATTTGGCGGGAAGTTATGTCATAGGCGATAGAGATACCGATGCGCAATTAGCCCGAAACTTAGGTTGTCAATCGTTCATTTTAGGAAAAGAAGGCATGACATGGGAGAAAATTGCCGAGCTTCTTTTCGCTGGCGAACGCACTGCCGAAATAAGACGTACCACAAAAGAAACCGATGTATATGTAAAAATAAACCTTGATGGTTCAGGCAAATGCGATATTAACACAGGCTTGGGGTTCTTCGACCACATGCTTGAACAGATAGCCAAACATGGCATGACCGACCTCACTATTCATACCCAAGGCGACCTAAACGTAGACGAACATCATACCATAGAAGATACGGCCATCGTAATAGGTCAATGCCTATTGCAAGCTCTTGCAAACAAACGAGGTATTGAACGATATGGCTATTGTCTTCCAATGGACGATTGTAAATGCCAAGTATCGTTAGACTTTGGCGGGCGCCCTTGGCTATTATGGGAAGCCGACTTTCATCGCGAAAAGATAGGCGATATGCCCACCGAAATGTTTTACCATTTCTTCAAGAGTTTGAGCGATGCAGCACAGATGAACCTGTCTATTCAAGCTGAAGGCGTTAACGAACACCACAAGATAGAAGGCATTTTTAAAGCATTTGCCAAAAGCATCAAGATGGCGGTGCGCCGAGATATTTATCATTACGAGCTTCCTTCAACCAAAGGTAGCTTGTAAATAATAAAAGAGCCAAGGTTATGAATAACAATCATACCTTGGCTCTTTTTAATGTTATAGTGAATGTATTACCTACTATAAAATAGCAATATTACCTACTATTGAATAGCGAGCAATACACTCTAAACTAATAATTTACTTATATTCTTCCCAGCTCTTAATTTCAATTTCATCAAGCTTCTTCGTACAGAAAGCATTAATGAAAGCACTGGCTAAACGGCTGTTTGTAATCAATGGCACATTCAAGTCGATAGCAGCACGACGTATCTTATAACCATTGGTCAACTCGCGCGGGCTAAGGTCTTTCGGAATATTCACTACCATATCAATCTTCTTGTCATGCAACATGGTAAGTGCTTGAGGCTCCATACCCTCTTCTGAAGGCCAATATACCTGAGTATTTGCGATACCATTATCGGTGAGATACTTAGAGGTACCACCCGTAGCATACAACTCATAACCATTGATTACCAACTGGCGTGCTGCATCCAGCATTTCAGCCTTCTGCTTAGCTCCACCCGTTGACAGCAAGATGGTTTTCTTCGGTATGCGATGTCCTACCGACAACATACTCTTCAGCAATGCATCGTTAGTATCGTCGCCCAAGCAACCTACCTCACCTGTTGACGACATATCGACACCGAGAACTGGGTCGGCCTTTTGCAGACGGTTGAATGAGAACTGTGAAGCCTTAATGCCCACATAATCCAGATCGAAGAGGTTCTTATTGGGCTTCTCAACAGGCACACCCAACATTACCTTTGTTGCCAATTCGATAAGGTTAATCTTTAGCACTTTGCTCACGAATGGGAACGAGCGCGAAGCACGCAAGTTACATTCTATCACCAAGATATCGTTATCGCGGGCCATAAACTGGATATTGAACGGTCCGTTGATATGCAGCTCTTTAGCAATCTGTCTACCCACACGTTTTACACGACGCACGGTCTCAACATACAGTTTCTGCGGTGGGAACTGAATAGTGGCGTCGCCTGAGTGAACACCGGCAAACTCGATGTGCTCAGAGATAGCATAAGCAATAACCTCACCCTTTGAAGCTACACCATCTAATTCGATTTCTTTTGCATGCTCAATAAACTTGCTCACTACCACAGGATGGTCTTCGCTTACATTGGCAGCCAACTGTAAGAAGCGTTTCAGTTCATCTTCGTTTGAACATACGTTCATGGCAGCACCCGAGAGCACATAGCTAGGACGAACCAATACTGGGAAGCCAACACGCTCGATAAAGCGGTCGATATCCTCCATGCTTGTCAGAGCGCTCCATTCAGGCTGGTTGATGCCATTATTGGTAAGCATTTGCGAGAACTTGGCACGGTCTTCAGCATTATCAATGTCTTTAGCCTTTGTACCAAGGATGGGCACATGCTGCTCGTCAAGACGGATGGCCAGGTTGTTAGGAATTTGTCCACCAGTAGAAACAACCACGCCGTGCGGCTGCTCAAGATCGATGATATCCATCACACGCTCAAATGTCAACTCGTCAAAATAAAGACGGTCGCACATATCATAGTCGGTAGAAACGGTCTCAGGGTTATAATTGATCATTACCGAGCGATAGCCCTCCTTACGGATGGTGTTCAAAGCCTGAACGCCACACCAGTCGAACTCAACCGACGATCCAATACGATAAGCGCCCGAACCTAATACAACGATTGAACGATGGTCGTTTTCAAAAGTGATATCGCTCTTTACGCCAGCATAGGTTACATACAGATAGTTAGTCTGTGCAGGATACTCGGCAGCCAATGTATCAATTTGCTTCACCACAGGAAGGATGCCGTAGTTCTTACGCAGATTGCGCACTACGAGCGATGCTTTCTGCATTGATTTCAGTTCGTCCTCAAGGCCAACGGCACGTGCCACCTGGAAGTCGGTGAAACCATATACCTTTGCTTTACGCAGCAAATCGCGGTCGAGCGTATTGATGTTGCAACGTTTTATTGCCTCATCAATCTCGATAATATGCTTCAGTTTTTCGAGGAACCACTTATCAATCTTGGTCAGCTCATGAATATCGTCAACGGTGTAGCCCTTATGCATAGCCTTTGATATCACAAAGACACGCTTATCAGTAGGCTCGCGCAAAGCAGCATCAATATCGTCAATCTCAAGCTCCTTGTTTTCAACAAAGCCATGCATGCCCTGACCTATCATGCGCAAGCCCTTCTGGATAGCCTCTTCAAAGTTTCGACCAATAGCCATTACCTCGCCCACCGATTTCATTGATGAGCCGAGTTCCTTGTCAACACCGCGGAATTTAGAGAGGTCCCAACGAGGAATTTTACAAACCACATAATCGAGAGCTGGTTCGAAGAATGCGCTGGTAGTCTTTGTTACCGAGTTTTTCAGTTCAAACAAGCCATAACCCATACCCAACTTAGCAGCAACAAAAGCCAAAGGATAGCCAGTAGCTTTCGATGCCAAAGCTGACGAACGGCTCAAACGAGCGTTCACCTCAATCACGCGATAGTCTTCGCTCAAGGGGTCAAAAGCATACTGCACGTTACACTCGCCCACGATACCGATGTGGCGAATGATCTTGATTGACAGTGCACGCAGCTTATGATACTCGCTATTGGTCAATGTTTGCGAGGGAGCGATAACAATACTTTCGCCCGTATGGATACCCAGCGGGTCGAAGTTTTCCATGTTACAAACTGTGATACAGTTGTCGTAACGGTCGCGCACCACCTCATATTCAATCTCTTTCCATCCCTTCAAGCTCTTTTCAACGAGCACCTGTGGTGAGAATGAGAATGCCTTTTCAGCCAGTTTGTTCAGTTCTTCTTCATTGTCGCAGAAGCCACTACCCAAGCCTCCCAGTGCATAGGCAGCACGAAGAATAACGGGATAACCTAATTCGGCGGCCGCCTTACGAGCCTGTTCTATCGTTTCGCAAGCTTCGCTCTTAATGGTTTTTACGTCAATCTCGTTCAGTTTTTCAACGAACAGCTCACGGTCTTCAGTGTCCATGATAGCCTGAACAGGTGTGCCAAGCACCTTCACGTTATATTTCTCAAGAACGCCTGATTGATAGAGTTCTACGCCACAGTTAAGCGCTGTCTGTCCGCCAAAGGCGAGCAATATACCGTCAGGTCTTTCCTTTTCGATGACACGCTCAACGAAATAAGGCTGTACAGGCAAGAAATATATTTGGTCGGCCACACCTTCTGAGGTCTGTACGGTAGCGATATTCGGATTTATGAGCACCGTTTTCACACCTTCTTCGCGCAAAGCCTTCAATGCTTGCGAACCAGAGTAGTCAAACTCGCCTGCCTCACCAATTTTGAGAGCGCCCGAACCGAGCAGCAGTACTTTCTTTATATTATCGTCTTTCATTACTAATTCTTTATATAAAAAGTTTCAACGAATATGTCTCAATAGTTTGAATGAATATGTTTATCGACAAACTGTTATTTCAGTGTCTCTACAAATTTGTCAAACATAAATTCGGTATCGACAGGTCCTGAGCAAGCCTCGGGGTGGAACTGACTTGAGAACCAAGGCTTTGTTTTGTGACGTATACCCTCATTTGAGCCATCGTTCATGTTTACGAACATCTCTTCCCAGTCGGTGCCCAAGGTTTTAGCATCTACGGCATATCCATGGTTCTGGCTTGTTACAAAGCAGCGGTTGGTGCCCACCATGCGCACAGGTTGATTGTGCGAGCGGTGTCCGTATTTCAGTTTGTAGATTTGTGCGCCACCAGCCTTTGCCAGCAGTTGGTTACCCATGCATATACCACAGATAGGCTTGTCAGACAGGCTCATCTGTTTACGAATAATGTTTACAGCCTCCTCGCACATATCGGGGTCGCCAGGTCCATTACCCAAGAACAATCCGTCAAACTCGAGGTTGGTATAATCATAATTCCAGGGCACACGTATTACCTCTACCCCACGCTTTATCAAGCAGCGAATGATGTTGGCCTTTACACCACAGTCAACGAGTACCACTTTTTTTTCAGCGCCTTCGTTATAACGAATAATTTCCTTGCAGCTCACCTTATCAACAAAGTTTACGCCTTCGTAATTTGCTACAGGAATATTATTGGGTTCATCGTCAAAGATAATTTTACCCATCATGACGCCATGTTCACGCAATACCTTGGTAAGCTGTCGTGTGTCGATACCAGTAATACCAGGCACATGTTCGCGCTTAAGCCAATCGGCCAAACTCTCAACAGCATTCCAATGGTTAAATTTCTCACTATAGTCAGACACTATGATAGCTGAAGCATAGATTTTGTCACTCTCCATGAAGGTTGGCAATCCGTTCTCCTCGATTGAGAATGCAGGCACACCATAATTGCCTACCAAGGGGTAGGTCAATGTCATGAGCTGCCCTGCATACGAGGGGTCGGTAAGCGACTCGGGATAACCCATCATGGCAGTATTAAAAACCACCTCACCGGCCACTGGTGCATCATAGCCGAAAGACTGTCCGTGGAACATAGTTCCGTCTTCTAATACTAATGTTACGTTTCTCATTATATGTTTCACTATAACTATTCAATGAATTATATCTATTTTTCTTAATGGTTGTATGCCTTTTCAACATAATTGACAAAAGCCTGATTGCACAACCGGGTACCACCTGGCGTAGGATATTTGCCTGTGAAATACCAATCGCCCTTATGGTTTGGTATGGCTGTATGCAGTCCGTCGATTGACTGGAACACTATCTCGATGGGTGTTTCGACCTCTTCTGGTCGAAGCATCTCAACTATTTTTCGATTTATTTCTTCTACTGTGAACGGTTTATATACATCGCGTACACAGTTGCGCATATCGACCTCATTGCGTTCCAGTTCCTGTTTGCAGGCCTTGTATGTATTTTCAATTACATCGTACATTTTGCGTTCGGCCAACAGTTGCATGGTAGCGCGGAAGGCACAAAACTCTTCAAGACGTGGCATATCAATGCCATAATAGTCGGGGTAACGTATCTGCGGAGCACTGCTCACCACCACAATTTTCTTTGGTTGCATACGGTTAAGGATGCGTAAGATGCTTTCCTTTAAGGTAGTGCCACGCACAATGCTGTCATCAATTACCACCACATTATCAACATGCGTTCTTACACTTTCATAAGTGATATCATACACATGCGATGCCAAATCGTTACGCGTATTGCCTTCAGTGATAAAGGTGCGCAGCTTGATATCTTTCCACGTCACCTTCTCTGAACGTATATTATTGTCAAGAATGGCATGCAGTTCAGCCTCAGTAGGAGCATGTCCCAACGCCATTATTTGTTGTATTTTACGCTTATGATTATACTTTGCAAAGCCATTAAGCAAGCCATAGAAAGCCACCTCGGCCGTATTAGGGATAAATGAGAACACGGTGTGTTCAACATCATTATCAACAGCTTTCAGCACTGGCTGCACCAGCTGCTCGCCCAACAGTTTTCTTTCACGATAGATATCGCGGTCGTTGCCACGACTGAAGTAGATACGTTCAAACGAACACGCAGCATTGCCTCGGGCCTCAAGAATTTTTTCAATACTGAAGTCGCCATTGCGTTTCACCAACACGGCATGTCCTGGTTGCAGTTCTTCTATATCTTCACACTGCAGTCCGAACGTTGTTTGAAGCACGGGGCGTTCGCTAGCCACCGCCACTATTTCGTCGTTTTTATAATAAAAGGCGGGACGTATGCCCCAAGGGTCGCGCATTGAAAACATCTCGCCACTGCCTGTAATACCGCAAACCACATATCCTCCATCAAAGTCTTGCATTGAGGTTTTCAGTACATTCGACATGAGCACATGGTCGTTAATATATTCGGTAACATCTGTCGAGGTTAACCCTTTTTGTTGTGCCTCAACAAAGTTGCGTTCTACCTCACGATCAAGGCGATGCCCCATCAGCTCCAGCATAATATAGCTATCGCTATAAATGCGTGGACATTGTCCTTGCTCTGTCAGTTTTTCAAAGATCTGACCAATATTGGTCATATTAAAATTGCCACACAAGCACAAGTTCTTAGCCTGCCAATTGTTTCGGCGCAAGAAGGGGTGCACATAGGCTAATCCCGACTTGCCTGTGGTTGAATAACGAAGATGCCCCATATACAGTTCACCAGCGAAAGGCAATTCTTCTTTTGCAAGATGTGCATCGGCCAATTGTTCGGCAGATAAGTGGAGATAATTGCGTTGAACACGTCCGAAGATTTCAGTGATTGCTTCTTTACCTTCGGCCTTTTCTCGGAACATATACTCATGTCCGGGTTTATAGTCGAGCTTTACACAAGCCATGCCAGCCCCCTCTTGTCCACGGTTATGTTGCTTCTCCATCATAAGATAGAGTTTGTTGAGTCCGAACATCCAGGTGCCATACTTTTCCTGGTAATAGCTCAGTGGTTTTAGCAGTCGTATCATTGCCACACCACATTCATGTTTCAACGGTTCCACTTTACTTAAATGCTAATAATAGTTACACTTCAAACAATCTTTAACCTACCAGTTGCTGTGCTGTGTAAAATATTTTTATTTGTTGTGTTGTGTTTAAAGGCACAGCAAACATCGTCACTGGTAAAACGGGGGTGTGAGGTAAAATAAAAGCGTCAAGCCTAAAGCCCAACGCCTTATATTTAGTTTCTAACAATATTAACGACAAGAGCCGCCACTGAAGTGAGGATGCTAACAAACGAGAACCACAATGTAGTAGATTGGCCGATAGCCGAGTTCTTCGCCTTCGTACCGTTAGGTTCTACATACACCAAATCGTTTTGTTGCAGATAATAGTAAGGAGAATTGATGAGGTTAGCATCGTTCAGATTGATACGATGCTGATGTTTCTCACCAGCGGCATCTTCACGAATAAGAAGCACATTATCACGTTTACCATAAATAGTAAGATCTCCCCTCTGGGCCAAAGCCTCAAGGATGCTCATCTTATCAGAGTTGACAGGAACGACGCCAGGCGAAGCCACTTCGCCTAACACGGTAACGCGGTAGCTGGCCATTTTCACGATTACAACGGGGTTTTCTGTAGCCGAGAGGTATGGCATTATCTTGTTGCGAATATAATCTTCACATTGTGTCTTTGTTAAACCACCCACATGGATGCGTCCTACGACAGGAAACTGTATGTTTCCATCATTATCAACGAGATACTGCTGCAACGACCCAGAACCAGATGCAACCTGTCCGCTTGCGGTAAGCGGTGTTTGAACAACAAGGTTGAATGGGAGCGATACTTGCGGATCGGTGGTATTTACGGTAATGGTAAGAATGTCTTTTGGCATAATCTTAGCATCATACAATCCGCGCGAAGTAGCGAGGCTCAGCGTATCGATGTTTTGAAAATAAGCCACTTTTTTTGACGAGCCACAACTCCCCAACAGCAAGACCAGCACCAAAGCGATGATGGATAAAACGTTCTTTTTCATATCAATATACAACATGTTGTTTTGTTCAGTATTTCAATTTATATACATACGTGTAGCTAACGCGTGCATATAACAGAGAGGCAAGCAGAGTGCCACAATCCTTCGTGCAAAGATATTACTATTTTTTCAAACCCGCAAACTTTTACTTATTATTTTTCCATCATCACTGCATTTCATTTTTAATTATATCATCATTATTATCTTATATATATTTTTCACCGATTATAAAGCGTTGCTTTCAAGAAAAATTTATAATTTTGCAAAATGAACTTCTATAGTAAATACAACCCGTCTACTAAACGTGTGCTGCTTATTTATACAGGCGGCACTATTGGTATGGGCCGTAACCCCAAGACTGGCACCTTGGAACCCTTAGACTTTGACCATTTGGTTAAGAATGTTCACGAGTTTTCATACCTTAACACACAGATAGATACTTATCAGTTTAACCAACCTATCGACTCGAGCGATATGACGCCTCGTTTTTGGGCTCAACTGGTGCGTATTATAAGCAAGCGTTACGACGACTACGACGGCTTTGTCATCCTGCATGGTACCGACACGATGGCCTACACAGCCTCTGCCCTATCGTTCATGCTTGAAAATCTGACTAAGCCCGTCATCCTCACTGGTAGCCAGTTGCCTATTGGTTTACCTCGTACCGATGGAAAAGAAAACCTCATTACCAGCATCGAATTGGCTTCGGCCTACAATGAAATGGGGCGTGCCAATGTGCCAGAGGTTTGTATCTACTTTAACGGCCGACTCTTACGCGGAAACCGAAGCACAAAACAGAACGCTGAAGGCTTCGATGCCTTTGAATCGTCTAATTATCCTCACCTATGCGAAGCTGGCGTGAGTTTTCATTACAACTATCACGATATTTTAAAACCCGACTTCACGCGGCCAATGGTTCCACATACAGCGCTCGACCCCAATGTTGTAATTTTTTCTTTATTCCCTGGTATTCAGGAAAGCATTGTGCGCCACGTAATAGAAGCTCCCGAACTGCGAGGCATTGTTATGCGAAGTTACGGTAGTGGCAACGCCCCACAACAACCTTGGTTGCTACGTTTATTGAAAGATGCCACCTACCGTGGTGTTACAATTGTAAACATAAGCCAATGTATAGCAGGACGCGTTGAGATGGGACGCTACGACACAGGCTACCAACTGAAGAGCGCCGGCGTGGTGAGTGGCTACGACAGTACGGTAGAAAGTGCCGTTACCAAGCTCATGTACCTTCAGGCACGTTTTAACGATTGCCACGTGATACGTAGCTATATGAGCCGCTCGATATGCGGCGAGATAAACGAATAACAACAAAATGGCTTGAACACACAGCATATAACAAGAGCTTGCCGCTTATTAGACAAAGCACACCCTATTATATAAAACACAAAGAAGGCAAACCTCTTCACAATACTCTTTTATATTGCGAAGACGTTTGCCTTCTTTTTATACCTTATTTATAGTACGAATCTTACTTAGCGTAGGCTACCGAACGTGTTTCACGAATAACGGTAATCTTCACCTGACCAGGATAGGTCATCTCAGTTTGAATTTTGTTAGCAATTTCGCCCGACAGTGCTTCAGTTTCCTTATCGTCCATCTTGTCGGCACCAACAATAACGCGCAACTCGCGACCAGCCTGAATAGCGTATGTCTTGGTTACACCAGGATAGCTCATAGCAATAGCCTCGAGGTCGTTCAAACGCTTGATATAAGCCTCAACAATCTCACGACGCGCACCCGGACGTGCACCTGAAATAGCATCGCACACCTGAACGATAGGAGCCAGCAGTGTGTTCATCTCAATCTCATCGTGGTGAGCGCCAATAGCATTTACGATATCGGGTTTCTCCTTATATTTCTCGGCTATCTTGGCACCATACAATGCGTGAGGCAATTCGCTTTCCTCATCAGGCACCTTACCTATATCGTGCAGCAAGCCTGCACGCTTAGCTTTCTTCGGGTTCAAGCCCAACTCAGCAGCCATCACTGCACACAGGTTTGCGGTTTCGCGAGCATGCTGCAACAGGTTCTGACCGTATGAAGAACGATACTTCATCTTTCCTACAATACGTATCAGTTCAGGATGCAAGCCATGAATGCCAAGGTCGATAGCAGTACGCTTACCTGTTTCGATAATTTCGTTTTCAAGTTGCTTCTTAACCTTGGCTACCACCTCTTCAATACGTGCAGGGTGGATACGGCCGTCGGCTACGAGCTGATGAAGAGCCAAACGACATACCTCACGACGAACGGGGTCGAAAGCTGAAATAACGATAGCCTCAGGCGTATCGTCAACAACAATCTCAACACCTGTAGCAGCCTCAAGGGCACGAATGTTACGTCCCTCACGACCAATGATGCGACCTTTCACCTCGTCGTTCTCAATATGGAACACACTTACCGAGTTTTCGATAGCGGTTTCGGTAGCAACGCGCTGAATGGTTTGTATCACGATTTTCTTAGCTTGAGCATTGGCATTAAGCTTAGCCTCATCCATGATCTCGTTTACATAGCTGGCAGCATCCATACGGGCCTCGTCTTTCAAGCTATTCACCAAACGATTCTTGGCCTCTTCAGCACTCAAGCCCGACAGTTCTTCCAGTTTTTCACGCTCTTTGCTCTGCATCTTATCAAGTTCTTCTTGCTTCAATGCTAGCATCTTCTTCTCGTTTTCAATGCGCTGCTGGCTCTGGTCAACCTCTTGTTTGCGACGTCCCAGTTCCTCTTGGCGCTGGTTCAACGAAATTTCACGCTGTTTCAAACGATTTTCGCTTTGCTGGATTTTCTGGTTACGGCTTTGCACCTCCTTCTCCAGTTCCGACTTCTTGTTCAAGAATTTCTCCTTTACTTCAAGAAGTTTCTTTTCTTTCACCACTTCCGCTTCTTTACTTGCGGCATCAATCATCTCATTATATTTCCCTTTAAGGATATATCGGAAAATAGAATAGCCACCTACGCCACCTACGACCAGTGCGACTATTGCGGTAATTATGATTTCCATTCGCTAATATATAATTATGTTTTATTTATTTATTTTCATCTATCTTGTCGTCGAGCGCGTCCTCAATCTCACGCGTCAAGTCAGACATAATTTTATCGTAAGGCTGAGTATCGTTACGCTGCATCTCACGTTCGTGACGCAAGGCGATATCAATCATTGCCATATACAACAATTCTTTATCCGACTTTTTATCTTTATAATAGGCAGCATATGAATTGATAGTATCGGTAATAAGGATAGCGGCATTGCGATACAGAGCTTCGTCAGAGCGCAACACATTGACGGCCATCTCAGTATCATAAACATGCAATCTGATAAGCAGTTTATCGTTATTGGTGTCAGCCATAATACTCTCTCTCCTTCTACGTTAATTATTTCTCACTCAACATCGTGATACATTTGTTCACGTCGCGAATAAGTTTTGCTACACGCTTTTGAGCTGTTTCCATATCTCCATCCGTAATTTCAAGCATCTTTGTTAGTTTAAGGTTGTCATACTCGGCTTGCCATAGCTCCAATTCGGCTTTCAAGTCGGCAATCTCAGCATCACGTTTCATCACCTCTTTACGCAAAGACACGTTTTCCTTCTTCAGAGCATTATACTGAAGTAACATTTGGCGCACGCGCGTTGCAAAGGTGTTGATTATTTTATCGTGTACTGTACCCATTACTGTTGTTATGCTTTTATTACATCATCGATCTGGTATATCAGCCTTTATTATTTCTTTTGCTCATCATCAGCAGGCTTTGGCTCTTTTTTGGCAAGCATCACCACCTGATAAACAAACTGTGTAACCCACTGTTGAGAGAAGCCCAGACGTTTATTATACTGACGAATTGCCACAACGGCCTTCATAACGGCCACATCTTTGTAATCGTTCTTATTGAAGATCTCGTTCACCGTCTTCTCTGTCATTGCATACAATGCCTTGCGGAAGATAGAGGGCAGACGCAACTTAAACTTCATCAAGTTGCCCATCAGCATCATCAAGTCTTGGGTAAAGCCCTGAAACTGTATCATATAAGTTTGCACATCTTGCATCTTATGGCAGTTTTTGCGCAAGCTTTGATCAATCTCCTTGAAAAAGATATCATCAGTTCCATACAATTGTTTCATCATTTTACGACAATGTGCTTTCTCACCTAATCCCAGTTTGTTATTAACGGTAGGCACATGCAACGTAGCCTTGAAAGTACGCAAGTCGGGCAACATGGCCAAATTGGTAATACCCAAATTGGCTGCCATCGAAGCCTGGAAATACACACGAACCAAGGTCAGATAGTCTTCCATGCCACCCACTCGGCTATTTTCGTTTTTCTTAGAAAAAATCTTTGTTAAAAATCCCATTTTTATTTAAGTTATTAAGCAATGCACAACACATGCATACTCTAATTGTGCAAAATTAATAATTAAAATCCAAATGACCTAAAAAATCAAAAGAAAATAAGTTGTACGTTAATGCTTTTATAGTGCATGATAGCACATTCTGTACACAGCTTTAGCAATCTAATTTGCAAATAACTAAAAACATTCGCCTTAAGATAAAACAAAAAGCACACTGTATATAGTTAAATTTTGTTTCATTTGTTAACACAACACCTTCGAGTAACACGCACAAACTAGCAGTTAATTATTGTATCTTTTTGTATTCATCCTTTAAATATCATCGTTTTTCGTCATTTTTCGCTTTAAAATCGTTTGCAAAAGCATGGGTTTTAGGTTATGAAATGCAGCATATCACACCTCAAAACCCATGCTTTCACCTTGTGAAATGCCGCATATCACAAGTTTTAAAGCGCAGAAGGGTATCAAAAAACCATTGTTTGCCAAGTCAAAAATTCATAAAACATTAACCATCAACGAATTAAACACATATGACTCCTAACCCGATTTTCAGCCCCATTTCAGCCCAACGTCAATTATTTTTTGTAAGGAGAGGCTTCTAGAGGCATTAGAATTTTAACACAACAACAGCATATTAGTACGGTTTGTTAATATTCCTAAATTCACATAACCTTAATCATACGTTATAACACGAATATATCACAACATCACAAAACGCAGAAACTGCAGCAACTTCATACTTTTTGTATAAATTTAGAGCCAAACTTCAAAATATATCATATTAAAACTTTTTATATCTAAACTATTTTTTGTAATTTTGCGCACATATTGAACGCAAAAACACGCCACTGCAAAACAACCGCAAAATTTTCAGTGCAACGAGTTTTACAGAGAGAAGATAAAAACTAAAGTTTTACATTTATCGAAAAGGAATGAAAGGTATAGTTTTAGCCGGAGGTTCAGGCACACGTCTCTATCCCATAACGAAAGGCATCAGCAAACAGCTGATACCCATTTTCGACAAACCCATGATCTACTATCCATTGTCAGTACTGATGTTGGCAGGCATCAAAGACGTGCTTGTCATCTCTACGCCTTACGACCTACCAGGCTTCAAACGCCTTTTGGGAGATGGCACTGATCTGGGTATGAACATACAATATGCCGAGCAGCCATCACCCGATGGACTAGCACAAGCCTTCATCATAGGCGAAGAATTTATTGGCGACGACTGTGCTTGTCTTGTATTGGGCGACAACATCTTCTACGGTGCGGGGCTAACGGCAATGCTAAAAGACAGCGTGAAAAAGGCCGAAGAAGAACAGAAAGCAACCGTGTTTGGTTATTATGTTAACGACCCTGAGCGCTATGGAGTGGCCGAATTTGATGCTGAAGGCAATTGCCTAAGCATTGAAGAAAAGCCTGAACACCCCAAGAGCAACTATGCTGTGGTAGGTCTCTACTTCTACCCTAACGATGTAGTTGAAGTTGCAAAAAACATCAAGCCCAGCGCACGTGGCGAGTTAGAAATCACCACGGTAAACCAAGAGTTTCTTGAAAGAAAGCAGCTCACCGTTAAGACCTTACAACGTGGCTTTGCATGGCTCGACACGGGCACACACGACAGTCTGTCAGAGGCAAGCACCTTTATCGAGGTAATTGAAAAACGACAAGGACTAAAAGTGGCTTGTTTGGAAGAAATTGCTTACAAGCAAGGGTGGATTAGCCGTGAGCAACTGATAAAAGCAGCCACACCTATGGCCAAGAATGGCTACGGACAATATCTGCTTCGTTTGGCAGAAGACAAAAAACAATAAGAAAAAAATAATAGAAATAACATAACATGGAAGAAAACAAGAATTTGCAAACCAGCCCCGTACAGGCTGAGCAGCCCGAGAAATCGGCTTTCGACTTCCAAACCATCTACACCATGCTCGTTCTGAACTGGAAGTGGTTTGTGCTGTCGGTAATACTATGTCTTGGCTGCGGTGCTATCTACCTGCGCTACAAAACACCTACATTCCAAGCGCAAGCTAAGATGCTTATCAAAGATGACGAATCAAACAACCGCGCTACAGGCAAGAGCGCACTGCTCACAGCCAGCAACTTGGGCATTATGACCAACTCGGCGGGTATTGACAATGAGATGGAAATTCTCACCTCACTGTCTATCGCTCAGCAAGCAGTGCGCGACTTGAAACTGTATACCACCTACAAGGCGAAAGGTAAAATCAAAGACCAGCTGATGTATAAAACAGAGCCCATCTTTGTTGACCTCGACCCAGGACACCTTGAGAAGCTGATTTACCCCATCAAGTTGGTCATCACACGCGATGGCAACGAGTATAAGGTGAAAGGCCAATATACGGCTTCAGCTTTTGAAGAGACCGAGAAAACAGTATACGAAATTGAAAAGACACTCAACGGGCTGCCCGCTCGTATCAGCACACGCGTAGGCACCCTCACCTTGAACGCCAACTCGCAAGTTGCTCCCATGGCCGATGGCGCCACTATCAAGGTAACGATTGTAGCACCTAAGTATATGGCTATGAAGTATGTAAAGGCGCTGTCAGTAAGTCCTACTTCAAAAACCACCACCATCGCACAGATGGTGCTGACTGATGAAATTCCGCAACGTGCGGTCGACTATCTGCGCCAGCTCACCGTATGCTACAACCGTCAGGCTAACGAAGATAAGAACGAAATTGCCGTTCGCACCGAAGAGTTTATCAACGGACGTTTGGAGAAAATCAACGCTGAGTTGGGTAGCACTGAAGGCTCGCTTGAGGCTTACAAGAAACGCAACAACATGGTTGAGCTGAAGATGAACGCAGCACAGGCTGTTCAAAACCAAGACATCTTCAGCCAGAAACTGGCCGAGGCTAACACCCAGGTAGCCCTGTTGCAGAGCATTTCTCAATACATGAACGACCCCGCCAACCAGTATCAGACATTGCCCTCAAACGTAGGCTTGACTGATCAGTCGGCTACACAGCTCATCAACAAATATAACGACATCGTGCTTACACGTAACCGCCTGTTACGCAGCGCCAGCGAGTCGAGCCCCACGGTAACACCGCTCACTGCACAACTCGACGACCTGTCGGCCAGTATTCGTCGTGCCATTGCACAGGCACAGAAGAATATGGCAACACAACGCCAGTCAGTGGCCGAGCAATACAGCAAATACGTTGGTCAAACAAGCGCCACACCTGAGCAAGAGCGCATCTTGACACAGATTGGACGTCAACAAGACGTGAAGTCGGGTCTGTACTTGATGCTACTGCAGAAACGTGAGGAGAACTCTATCTCACTGGCTGCCACTGCTGACAAAGGCAAGCTGATTGACGACCCACAGTATTCGGGTAAGGTAAGCCCTCGTGGTTCTATCATCATGTTGCTGGCTTTGGTGCTGGGATTCTTGATACCTGGGGGTATTCTCTATATCATCAACTTCTTGAAATTCCGCATCGAAGGTCACGACGATGTTGAGAAGCTCACCAAGTTGCCTATCCTTGCCGACATTGCAGTAGCTGGCGAAGGCACAAAGACCAAGGGCGACATTGTGGTGCACGAGAACAAAAACAATCAGATGGAAGAGGTATTCCGCTCGTTGCGTACCAACTTGCAGTTTATCATGAGCAAGGGCCAAAAGGTTATTCTCTTCACATCAAGCCTCTCAGGCGAAGGCAAGACATTTACTGCAGCCAACCTTGCTGTGAGCTTCGCGTTGCTCGACAAGAAGGTAGTATTGGTAGGTCTCGACATTCGCAAACCGCGTTTGGCCGAACTGTTCGAAATTAAAGACCATCACCACGGCATCACTAACCTACTGTCAATGGCTAATCCTACGGCTGAAGATGTAGAAAAACAAATTCTTAATTCAAACGTAAACGACAACCTCGACATATTGATGGCTGGTCCTATCCCGCCCAACCCCACCGAGCTGATTGCTCGTCCCACACTGGAGATGGTTATCGATACGCTGAAAGAGAAATATGACTACGTGCTTATCGATAGTGCTCCTGTAGGTTTGGTTACCGACACACTGCAGATTGGTCGTGTAGCCGATGCTACCATCATCATGTGTCGCGCCGACTACACACCGAAGGATTCGTTCAACTATATCAACGACTTGGCACGCGACAACAAACTGCCACACATGACCATTGCCATTAACGGTATTGATATGTCAAAGAAGAAGTATGGCTACTACTATGGTTATGGTCGATACGGACGCTATGCACGCTACGGACGCTATAGCAACCACCGCTATGGCTATGGCAACTATGGTAACAGTCGCTACGGTAACGAGAATGACACTTCGATTAAGCAATAATAGTGTATAAAAGAAGTATGGTGTAAGCAATAACAAAATGGTTTACACTGTTGCATAAATATAAAAGGTGTAATATCTCGCACAGAAACGGGAAATTACACCTTTTTAAATAAAACAACAATCTCTTATCACACGTATCTCTTCTAACAACATATATGTATCATATACATAAAAAATGTGACACACTTTTATATAAAAAAGAAGAACGCGTTACTGCAAATATAAACCAATAATAATAACAAAAACAAGAATATGATTATAGCTATCGACTTCGACGGTACTGTTGTCGAACATAAATATCCTGAAATTGGAGAAGAAAGACCTTTTGCCACTGAAACGCTTAAGATGCTTATCAAAGACCATCACAAGCTTATCTTATGGAGTGTGCGCGAAGGCAAACTCTTGCAAGATGCCGTAGACTGGTGTCGTGAAAGAGGCGTTGAGTTTTACGCTGTGAATAAAGACTTCCCTGAAGAAAAGGTAGAATATAACGACCACTTTTCGCGTAAAATTAAGGCCGACCTCTTCATCGATGACAGAAATATTGGCGGTCTGCCCGACTGGGGACAAATTTATCAAATGATAAAAGAGCGAAAAACCTATGCCGAAGTGCTAAGAGAACAAAATGGCGAGGTGATGGCATCATCAAAAGGCAAGAAAAAACATTGGTGGCAGATTTAATAAATATCTGTAACAACTGTAACATGACAGAGAAAGAAATGGATAAGAAAGATTTAAGAATAGTATTTATGGGAACGCCTGAATTTGCAGTAGAATCATTGCAAAGAATGGTGGAAAACGAATATAACGTTGTGGCTGTGGTAACACAACCCGACAAGCCTGTGGGACGTCATGGCTCAATTCTGCGCCCATCACCTGTGAAGCAGTATGCGCTGGAGCACAACATTCCTGTACTGCAACCTGAAAAGATGAAAGACCCCATGTTTGTAGAGCAACTAAAAGCACTGAACGCTGATATACAGGTAGTGGTGGCGTTCAGAATGTTGCCAGAAATAGTATGGAGTATGCCTCGTTTCGGAACTTTTAATGTGCACGCAGCATTGCTACCACAATATCGCGGAGCAGCACCCATCAACTGGGCGGTCATCAATGGTGAAACAAAGACGGGTGTAACCACATTCTTCCTTGACCACGATATTGACACAGGACGCATCATCATGCAACGCGAATTCGACATTCCCGATGATGCTGACGTTGAATATGTTTACGACGGACTGATGCACCTTGGTGCCGACATCTGTATCGACACTCTGAACCTTGTATTAGAAAAGGGCGAAGAGGTTGAAGCTATTCCTCAACAAGAAGAAGGTACACTACATGCGGCGCCTAAACTGTTTAAGGAAACATGCTGCATCAATTGGCATCAAAATGCTAAACAGGTGTACGACTTTGTTAGAGGTCTTTGCCCCGTTCCAGGAGCATGGTGCGACATTGCAACAGTAGAAGGCAAGCCCGTTACTATTAAGATATTTAAAGCCAAGAAATTGTCAAACGACAACACACAAGCTCTGCCTACACCTGGCACAGTAGGCTCTATCTATAGCCAACACGGACATTTATATATTGCCGCCACCGACAACTGGCTCGAAATTACAGAGTTGCAGATGGCAGGAAAGAAACGCATGAGTGCTAAAGATTTCTTGAACGGAAACAAACAGATTGACGAATATAGCGTAGTATAGCCACATATATTGACGACGATAGCACACTTAGAAAAACAAAAACTTGTATAGTTAAAAATATTTTTCTAATTTTGTGCTACACGTCTTATATGTATTGAGATATAACACGATATAGATGATTATTAGAGATTAATATTTTATAAAGATGACACAACAGGAAGATATCAAAAGAGCTATTGAAACACTTAGAAATGGAGGCGTTATACTCTACCCCACCGATACAGTTTGGGGAATAGGATGCGACGCTACAAACCCCGAAGCCGTAAAGAAAGTGTATGAAATAAAACATCGCGATGACTCAAAAGCACTCATCTGCTTAGTCGATTCAGATGCTCGTCTGCAACGCTATGTACGTAATGTGCCCGATGTAGCATGGGATATTTTTGAATTGGCAACAAAACCCACTACCATTATACTTGACGATGCTGTAAACCTCGCACCTAACTTGATTGCTGAAGATGGTACCATTGCCATGCGCATCACACAAGAACCATTCTCGAAAGAACTGTGCTACCGTTTTCAAAAGCCGTTGGTAAGCACCAGCGCAAACATTAGTGGCGAGCCCGCAGCTCAAAACTATTGCGATATTAACGAAGAACTGCTGAACGCAGTCGACTATGTTTGCTGGTCGCGCCGACAAGAGCACAAGCCTCACACTCCAAGTAGCATTATCAAATTAGAGAAGAATGGCACTGTTGCCATTATTCGAAAATAACCATGAACATCAAAAGACGATAAAACTATTATCAAAACACGATAAGAGCTTTTATCAAACACGATAAGAGCTTTTATCCGAACACGATAAGAGCTTTATCCGAACACGATAAAGTGTTTTATCATTTACATACGAAAGAAGCCTTTATACACAAATAACAGATACATCATAAAATGGGACAGGCAACAACAATCATTGAAACTCCAAACAGAACTGAAGGAAAAGAATGGCAGCAACAGTTGCTAAAAAGGTTGTTGATATGGCGAGAAAAGCATATCACCGACCGACAAATGACAATTATCCTTGCTTTCGCCATCGGTTTCTTTGCTTCAGTTGCTGCCTTTGTTCTGCATTTTATCATTAGCGAGATACAGGTGTTACTGACATCACATTTCAGCAACAGTTCATATAACTGGTGGTATCTTGGCTTCCCTGTTATCGGCATCTTTTTAACCTCACTGTTCGTGCGATATGTTGTTAAAGACAATATATCACATGGTATCACTCGCATCTTGTATGCCATCTCATCAAAACGCTCACGACTGAAACGACACAACTGCTGGACATCGGTTATAGCTTCAGCCATAACCATCGGATTTGGTGGTTCGGTAGGTGCCGAGGCCCCTATTGTGTTAACAGGTTCTGCCATCGGTTCGAACCTTGGACAATTGTTCAAGATGGATAACAAAACATTGATGTTGCTGGTAGGATGCGGAGCTGCAGCTGCTATTGCAGGCATCTTTAAAGCACCTATAGCAGGACTAGTGTTTACGCTTGAGGTGCTGATGGTAGACCTCAGCATGGCATCATTGTTACCCATCTTAGTGGCCAGCGTAACAGCCACCTGCTTCACCTATATATTTATGGGGTCCGACTCGCTCTTCTCGTTCCATCTTGATGGCGCATGGATTGTAGAACGAGTGCCTGCAAGTATCGTGCTGGGCATTGTTTGCGGATTAGTAAGTCTGTATTTCATTCGCACCATGACTGTATGCGAAAATGTTTTTGCAAAAATGAAGAACTCAAGATACGGCAAACTCTTTTTAGGAGGCCTTATGCTTAGTTCGCTCATCTTCCTCTTCCCTGTTCTTTACGGTGAAGGATATCACGCCATAAACATCTTACTAAACAGCGACACTGAAGCCGACTGGAACGCATTGCTCAACAATTCACTCTTCTATGGACACGGCAATCTGCTCATTCTGTACGTTGCTTTGGTAGTATTGACAAAGGTGGTGGCTACGTCGGCTACAAATGGTGGAGGTGGCTGTGGTGGTACTTTTGCCCCATCTCTTTTCGTAGGTGCCTTCAGCGGTTTCCTTTTCGCTCGTCTGTGGAACATCTATCAGGTAGGCATCTATATCCCTGAGAAAAACTTTACATTATTAGGCATGGCTGGCGTTATGGCTGGCGTTATGCATGCGCCCCTTACAGGTATATTTCTTATTGCCGAGATAACAAACGGTTACGACCTGTTTATCCCCTTGATGATTGTCAGCACCTGTTCAGTAATGACCATCAGCCTCTTTGAACCTCACAGCATTTATGCCATGCGTTTGGCACGCCAGGGCAAGCTAATCACGCACCATACAGACAAATCGGTTTTAACGCTTATGAGCCTCGATAGCGTTATTGACAACGACTACATAGCAGTAAGCCCTGATATGCAGTTAGGCAAGCTCGTAAACGTCATTAGCAAGAGTCATTCAAGCTTCATACCCGTACTAGATAGTGCTGGCGCATTGTTAGGCGAAGTGGATATTACAAAGATCCGACACATTATGTTCCGCATTGAGCTTTATTCAAAATTTCATGTAAGCCAAATAATGACGCCTGTGGCCGCACGCTTAACAAATAACGATAAGATGGAAGATGTTATGAAAAAGTTTGAAACAACAAACACCAACTATCTTCCTATTGTTGACATCAACAACATCCTTATTGGCTACGTGTCACGCGTAAGAGTATTTAGCATGTATCGCAAAACCGTAGCCGACTTCTCTGCCGAATAATGCCTTTTAAAAAGCATGTACAGATAGAAAGATATATTGTGAGAGAGGATATATAGATAAAACTATATATAGAAAGAAATATCTGTTGAAAGAAATATCTGTTGAAAGAAATATCTATCGAAAGAGGTAAATACAAAAAAAGATAAACATACAGGTAGGAGATGTACACAAAGAGAATACATTAAAGAGGATACGTTAAAGAGAATACGTTAAAGAGAAAAAACATAATCATATAAGAGCAAAAAAAATTGACTGTCTCACGACAACCAATTTTCTTAACCTTAATAATCTAATACCATGAAAAACACGGTACAAAGTTACGAATTTATTTCATGTATGCCAATTATTTTGCATTTTGCACATGCATAGTAACATTATTTAAAGAATTTCCCATCCCATTTATATTTTCTTTGCAAGAATAAGGTTCTTAGTGCCTTATCTTCATCCGTAAAATTCCAGGCTGTATTAATATTAACAAACAAGCATTGGGTTTGCGGATCAAGTTTTGCCTCAAAGAAATAATGATCTACAGAAGCAAGAAGTTCTTCATAACGTTGAACCGACATCGTGTCAGGTTTCTGTACAAACGTATCAAAAGAAAAAGACATTGTTTGCAACAGTTTCCATTGCATTGAATACATCTGCACACTACTTTCTTTTTCAGGACCAGCAAACGTTTTAATCATGCAAATGAGGCTATCGCCCTCTGTACGAGGCAATATACACAGTTGCAACTGGCATGCGTCGCTCAGCTGTGCCTGCAGATAGTTAGCCGACAACGTATCTATTTTACTTGTTCCTTTCAACAAATTCTGCACCTCAGCCTTCGCCCCCATCTCATAAAGGTCAGCACATTCTAGACGCAATTTTTGATTGAGATAAGGTGCAATAGAGTCAGGCATACTTACCCACACATCTTTAACCGACGTGGCCGAGATAGCACTAAAAGGCAAACAACACAATGCTGTAACAGCCAGTATTGTCCTTACATATTTCTTTATCGTCATATCTTTGTTACAGAAAAAGGAACAAGTGTGCTGGAACAAATTTCCAACACACTTGCCATATTAATTGAATATGATATTATTCAAATCAGAACAGACTGAATAATCACAAATAAGATTTAAAACAATTATGTGATTAATCATCCAGGCCAAGACTCTTCTTGATAGCCTTAATCTTTTCTGTACCTTCAGCGTCGCAACGCTCATAGCAACCAGCACACTTCATGGTGCCTTTCACCTCAAGATAGAATTTAATCTTGGGTTCAGTTCCTGAAGGACGTACGCTAACCTTAGTATCGTCATCGCAGAACCACTGCAACACGTTGCTGGTAGCAGGCATATCAAGTTTAACAACAGATCCATCAGCGTTCTTCTGTTCCAGTGTTTGATAGTCTTTCCAAACTACCACTTTGCTGCCACCAAGCTCTACGGGCGGGTTCTCGCGGAAACGAGTCATCATAGCCTTAATTTCATCAGCACCAGTTTTACCAGGACGAACAACGTTTACTGTATATTCTTTCGAGAAGCCATACTCGATGTAGATATCCATCAACAAGTCGTAGAGAGTTTTACCCTGATCCTTAGCATAAGCACAGATTTCAGCCAACAAAGAGCAAGCCGAAACAGCATCTTTATCACGAACAAAGTCTTCAGCCATAAAGCCGTAACTCTCTTCACCACCACCAATATATTGTTGTTTTCCTTCAGAGATAGCAATCTCACGAGCAATCCATTTGAAGCCAGTAAAACAGTCGCGCATCTCGATATGCTGCTTTTCAGCAATCTTACGAATAACCTCAGTGGTAACGATTGTCTTCACGATGAAGTCGGTGGGCTGCATCTTACCCATCTTAATGCGGTTTGTGATGATATAATACAAGAAGATGAGGCAAGTTTGGTTACCATTGATCAGCACCCATTCGCCCTTATCGTTCTTACAAGCCATACCTACACGGTCAGCATCAGGATCGCTAGCCATCACGATGTCGGCATCAATAGCTTTAGCATCGCGCAGAGCCAATGTCAGAGCCTCACCATTCTCAGGGTTCGGGCTCTTCACTGAGGGGAAGTCGCCACTTCTAACCATCTGCTCTTCAACACAATGCACGTTGTCGAAGCCCCAAAGTTTCAGTGAGCGAGGGATCAATGTCATACCTGTTCCGTGCAACGGAGTGTAAACAATCTTCAGGTCGTGCTGACGCTTGATAACCTCGGGATCAATAGAGACGGTACGCACCTGCTCAAGATAAACCTTATCAACGTCTTCACCAATAATTTGGATAAGTTCCTTGTTGCCAGCAAACTTAACGTCTTCAATCGACACTTTATTTACCTCGTCAATGATTCCAGTATCATGGGGTGAGAGCACCTGAGCACCATCTTCCCAATAAGCCTTGTAACCGTTATACTCGCGGGGGTTGTGTGAAGCGGTGATGTTTACACCTGCCTGGCATCCGAGATGACGAATAGCGAACGAACATTCAGGCGTAGGACGCATATCATCAAAGAGATAAACCTTAATGCCATTGGCCGAGAAAATGTCGGCTACGGTTTCAGCATAAAGTCGACTATTGTTGCGACAATCGTGGCAAACCACTACCGAGATAGTCTCGCGTGATGCGAAGTTAAGCTTCAGATAGTTGGCAAAGCCCTGTGTGGCCATACCCACAGTATATATATTCATACGGTTGCTGCCAGCACCCATAATGCCACGCAAGCCGCCTGTACCAAACTCGAGGTCTTTATAGAAACTTTCAATAAGGTCGGTTTTATCCGTGTTGTCCAACATTTTCTGAATTTCAGAACGTGTTTCTTCGTCAAAAGAGGGTGAGAGCCACTGTTTAGCTTTGGCCTCACACTGCGCAATAAGCTCTGTATTATTTTCCATAATAAATATGTTGTTTTTAGTAAATATGAATGTCAGGTTATGTCATTACCTACATATAGGTTATGCAAAGATAACATAAAATGTAAATAACGCAAAACAAAAGGGTGTTTATTTTTAAGATTATCTCAATTCAGGAACGACGGCAAAATACACTAATTCTTTATCAGTAAGATTCTCCATATAGTGGCTATGACCTTCGGGGCAATAGTGCACTTGTCCTGCCACTGCTTTTTCTACTTTTCCATCATAATGTATCGTAGCCTCACCGCTTAGCACAAATACTATTTCGCAATTGCCCTCATGGCAATGCAAGCCCGTTGAAGCGCCCGGAGCCAGCGAGTGTTTCATTATTTTGCATTGTTCGTCAACATAGTTGCGGGCCGTTAATATGCCCTTTCCACCTTTGAAGCCGTCGATATCAACGGGATTAATCTCAGAAAAATCTATAATCATAATTATATTGAAATTAAGAAGGCGCGCCAAGATATACTCTTGCGCGCCTCAATTGTTAATGTTTCTTCTTCAGTTTCAGTTTCGGTATATTTACCTTATCGCCTACTGATAGATGACCTTTATTTACAGCCTCGACATAGCACTCCATACCTTCGCCCAAATAAGCACGGCTAATCGATTTCAGTGATTGACCTTGGCGTAGTGTCACCGTTTTATCAATACCAATAATCTGATAGGCACCAGTGCGCACACGAGAGTCAGCATCATAAGCCGAAGGTGCAGGAGCTTTTGTCTCAGGTGCTTTCACCGTCACCGCAGGTTTCTTAGCCTCTTCATTTGAAGGTTTTGCTGCCGAAGGTGTTGAGGAACCAACAGAAGCCGAAGCTGTCATGAACGACACATTCTCGGTTTGGGCATCCTTCTCATTTACCAACGTTCTGAAACGATTTGACAGCAAATCATAATCTTTTTGCAAAGTTGCCAGTTGCGTTTTGTTTTGCTGTTCTATTGACAAATGATAATAAATGCCCCATATGCCAGCAGCCACAAGAACAATCGCTACAGCCGAAACCACTCCCATTATCCACATGGAACGTTTATAAAGGAAGGCCGACCTTCGACATGAATTCTTTAACTTTCTGTTTTCGTTCTTCAAGGCAAAGTTTTCATTTTTCAACCTTTCAATACATTCAGCAGCAACTTGAGTTTTGGGCGAATCAGTTTTTTCTTGAGTCGTTGCACATTGGGGTTGCGATGAAGTATCCGTATTAGCTTCTTCTGTCTTTTTCGCTGAATGCATTGCATCAATATGCACATTAGCGATATGCAATGACGATATATTAAGCGAAGCCATATCATTGGCAACGGCATCGTGTGAAGATGAGGTTGCTTCTTCAGTTTTCGCTACTGGTTTTTCAGAAGCAGAAGGCGTGTTTTCTGGAACAGGAACTGATGCTTCAGAAGCAGGAGCTGGCTTTTCAAGAGCAGCATCAGTTTCACTCTGAACAGGCATTGTTTTTTCTGTTTCATTCGTTACGACACCTTCATCTACGTCTGAAGAGTTTTCCATTTCCTCAGTAACGTCAGCAGTATCATTCTCCGACTCTGTTTGTGAAAAATCGACACCCTCGTTCAGCACCACAGTTTCAAATTGAGCAAACGGGCTGTTCACTCTATCACGCAATACCACATCAGGCGTAAAGGTTATCTTGTTGCGTCCCTCAATAACGATGCGTTCGCCAGTGTTTACGTCTACACTTTCTCGAGCATTTACGCTCGTTATCTTAAACGTTCCCAGCGATTTTACCTTCACGTTTTTTTCTCGTTCTATCCCTTCACGCAGCACGGCAAACATCTGTTGTACAAAGCGTTCAGCGGCCTCCTTATCAAGGCCATACTTAGCTATAACATCGCGTGTAAGATCTACGCGTTTAACGTTCGTCATCAGCGCCTCCTTTCTTCAACATCTCTTTCATTGAGACATCTGGTTTAAAGTTCAGCACCAGTTTTGGCGGCACCATCATACGTTGCCCTGAAGCCGGATTTACGACGATGCGTTCCATCCGGTTTTTCAGTTCAAAGGTTCCAAAGTCGGGAACTGAAACATTGTCGCCCTCATCAAAATAAGACGCCATTGTTTCGATCACGCACCTCACAAGCTTTTGAGTATTGTCTTGCGTATAACCAGTACGCTGAGCCAATTCAGTGATGAAATCTTTGTTATTCATAGAGAAAGGAATAGAAAAGTTATGACTGTGGTTACGACTCTTATTTTTCTATCAGTGTAGCATAAAGGTCAAAGTCGTCGCTATCATTAATATGCACGTTGTAGAAACAACCTACACGCAGACGTTTGTCAGCCGACACCAGCACCTCGGGGTCAACCTCGGGCGAGCAGAATTCAGAACGTCCGATGTAATAGTCGCCCTCCTTACGGTCAATGATAACACGCATATCGGTACCCACCTTTGCGGCCTCAACCTCAGCGCTCACCTGTTGTTGCAAGGCCATCAGTCGGTCAAGACGACGTTGTTTCACCTCGGCAGGCACATCGTCATCATAATGTTCAGCGCTATACGTGCCCTCTTCTTCCGAATAGGCAAAGGCACCCATACGTTCGAAACGAGCCCAACGCACAAACTCCATCAGTTCATCAAAGTCGGCATCGGTTTCGCCAGGAAAGCCCACCAGCAACGTGGTGCGCAAGTGTATGCCAGGCACACGTCGACGAATTTCGGCTACGAGGTCCATCGTTTCTTGCTTCGACACATGGCGGTGCATGCGTGTAAGCATATGGTCAGAGATATGCTGCAATGCAATGTCAAGATACTTGCACACATTGGGGCGAGCTGCCATCACATCGAGCAGTTCAAGGGGGAACTGATTAGGATATGCATAATGCAAGCGTATCCACTTCACGCCATCAATATCGGCAATATGATCAATCAGTTCAGCAATATGGCGCTTGCCATCAATGTCAACACCATAGTAAGTAAGTTCTTGAGCGATTATCTGAAATTCTTTCACGCCCTGCTTTACCAGCTCGCGCACCTCATCAAGAATTTCAGCTTCAGGTCGGCTTACATGTTTGCCTGTAATAATAGGTATGGCGCAGTAGGCACAACGGCGATCGCAGCCTTCACTAATCTTCAAATAAGCATAGTGACGCGGCGTGGTAAGCACGCGCTGTCCGTTGCAAGCCTGTTCTACATTCTTACCCAGATCTTTTATCAAATCTTTATAGTCGAACTTGCCGTAATACTTATCTACCTGTGGTATTTCTTCCTCCAGTTCTTTACGATAGCGCTGTGACAGGCATCCCATCACAAACAGTTTCTTCAAACGGCCTTCTTCCTTGGCTTGGGCAAATTCAAGAATGGTGTCGATGCTCTCTTGTTTTGCATCTTCTATAAAGCCACAAGTATTGATAACAGCAATCTCTCCAGAGGGATGCTTCGGGTCGTGCGAGCAGTGATAGCCAGCAGCCTCAAACTGGCGCATGAGGCTTTCACTATCGACGAGGTTCTTCGAGCAACCCATCGTTATAACGTCAACGTGTCCTGTTTTCATTGTTTATTTGTTATCAAAGAGAGAATCGACAAATTGTTTCTTATTAAACAGCTGCAGAGCCTCCATCGACTCGCCCAGTCCGATATATTTCACGGGCACCTTCAGCTGGTCGCTAATGCCTATCACCACGCCACCTTTGGCAGTACCATCAAGTTTAGTGATAGCCAACGAGGTGATAGAAGTAACGGCCGAGAACTGTTTTGCTTGCTCAAAAGCATTTTGGCCCGTGCTGCCATCTAACACCAGCATTACCTCGTCGGGAGCGGTAGGCACCACTTTTTTCATTACTTCCTTTATTTTCTTCAGCTCGTTCATCAGGCCCACCTTGTTGTGCAAACGTCCTGCGGTATCAATAATAACCACATCGGCGCCATTGGCTTTGGCTGACGAGATTGTATCAAAGGCCACCGAAGCGGGGTCAGAGCCCATCTGTTGTTTAATAACAGGCACACCTACACGCTCGCCCCAAATGCAAATTTGCTCAATGGCAGCAGCACGGAAGGTGTCGGCAGCTCCAAGATACACCTTCTTACCAGCTTTCTTAAACTGATAGGCCAGCTTTCCTATCGTGGTGGTTTTACCCACACCGTTTACACCCACTACCAAGATAACATAGGGGGTATGGTCGGCCGGAAGGTCCCAGTCGTCATTGTCTTGGGTATTATTTTCTGACAGCAGAGCAGCAATTTCTTCTCGCAAGATGCGGTTCAGTTCTGATGTCGACACATACTTGTCTCTGGCCACACGCTCCTCAATGCGTTTAATAATTTTCAGCGTAGTGTCTACGCCAACATCAGAGGTGATCAGCACTTCCTCAAGATTGTCAAGCACATCGTCATCTACCGTCGACTTGCCTGCTACGGCACGCGCCAGTTTATCAAAGACACTGTGTTTGGTCTTCTCAAGACCATCATTCAGTATTTCCTTCTTGTTTCTGTTGAAAAGTCCAAATATTCCCATGGATTGAATTTATTTATTGCAAAAGTAACAAATTAAATCGATTTTTAGAGGATATTTTATATATATTTTCGCCCAAGCACTTGTAAATGAGAGAAATGTTTGGGCAGAAACTAAGTTTTCTCTATCTTTGCACCCCAAACACAGTAAAGTAGCAACACAATGAGTACAGCAACAATAACAAAAGACAGCATTGAACAGGCCTACTGTTTCTTTCATCAAAAATGGCGAATATATGAGCACTCTACACTCGACTGGCAAAAAGATGACATTGAGTATGCCATTGCTCAATATGTAGATAGCATGAACAGTGCGCTCTATGCCTTACTATCGAAGAGCAACTCTCATTATCTGCTACAACACGACACTTTTTCACACGATATGCCCGATGCTGTAAACCAGCTTGATGCGCTACTAATAACTGGTAGCGAAACATAAAAGAACAAACGAAACAACAAAAACATTTAACGTTATAAACACTGAAAAAAATATGAATATTCTCGAATTATCACAGCAACGTTTCTCAGCACGTAAATACACCCCCGAACCTGTAAGCCAAGCCGACCTTGACTATATTCTTGAATGTGTGCGCCTTGCGCCGTCGGCCGTCAACAAGCAGCCGTGGAAATTTATCATTGTGCGTAGCGAGATAGCCAAAAGCAAGCTATGGCAGGTATATGACCGTGAGTGGTTTCGCACTGCCCCACTCTACATCATTTGTATGAAGAATAACACAGAGTGCTGGACACGCCGCTACGACGATAAACCACATGGCGATATAGACGTTGCTATTGCCACTGAGCACCTTTGCCTCGCGGCCACAGAACGCGGATTAGGAACTTGCTGGGTGTGCAATTACGACACAAAAAAGATGAGCGAACTATTTCCATCCGACAGTTTTGAAGCTGTTGCCATCATACCTATTGGGCATATTGCTGCCGACTGCCCACGCACCGAAAAGAAAAGAAACAACATTAACACCATTATTGAAGAGATATAATAAGATAAAGATGAAGAAGACTATTTTCATAACGTTTTTCATGGTTTTATATGTAACCATGGCCAATGCTCAGGAAGCACTGAAGAAAGTATATAACGAAAGTATCGACCCGATGGAACAAATCGACAAGGCTCTTGCTAAAGCAAAAGCTAACAACAAATATGTTGTATGCCAGATAGGCGGAAACTGGTGTCCTTGGTGCCTACGTTTTGCCCATTTTGTTGAAACCAACTCAGCAGTAAACAAAACCGTAAACGAAAACTTTGAACTGATACATGTAAACTACAACCCTCGAAAAAGTGCTGGTGACGATGCCTCTAAAAAAGCGGCCAAAATGATGCAGCGCTTGGGCAATCCTGCTCGCTTCGGTTTTCCCGTGTTTGTAGTGCTCGACAACAACGGTAGTGTCTTGCACATTCAAGACTCAAGTTTCCTTGAAGAAGATAACAGTTATAGCGAAAAGAAGGTGCTTCGGTTCTTTAAGAACTGGACCCCCACAGCCGTAGGAAACAATGTAAAAAATTAGAAACCAATACACATTCACTTAGCACATATTTATTCATATTCGCATAAAAAGGCAAGTAACTATTTGCAGTATCTTTTATTTATACTATCTTTGCATAAGATAGGCTGCATCTCGGCATAATATTCAAACACGTTTGATATTCTGCTCTCGATTTGCACTATCTTTGCATAAGATAGGCCGCATCTCGGCACTACTTATTGAAAACTTGAAACCAAAATCTTCTTTATATGAAACATCTTATTATGTCTTTCGCCGTAATGGGCTTATGCACAGGCACAGCAGTAGCACAACCCCAAATGGCAACAACACCCACGTTTACCGAGTGGCACGACTTGCAGGTAAACGCCATTAACCGTTTCCCTCTACACTCGCATTTCTTTGCTTATGAGAACCGCGACGCTGCCTTGAAAGAAAACATGAAGGGTAGCGAAAACTATCTGTCGCTCAACGGTACATGGAAATTTAAATGGGTAAAAAATGCTGACGAGCGTCCTACCAACTTCTTCTCGCCCACCCTTGACGACTCGGCTTGGGACACCATGCAGATACCTGCCATCTGGGAACTGAACGGCTATGGCGACCCTGAATATGTGAACATAGGCTTTGCCTGGCGCGGACATTTTAAAGACAACCCACCACTGGTTCCCATCAAAGACAATCATGTGGGCTCATATCGTCGCGTCATCAACCTACCCGCTACATGGAATGGTAGGCAGGTAGTGGCCCACTTTGGTAGTGTAACCTCAAACATATATCTCTACGTAAATGGGCAGTTTGCTGGCTATGCCGAAGACTCGAAAGTGGCAGCCGAATTTGACATCACACCCTTCTTGCATCCCGGAAAAAATCTTATCGCCTTTCAAACATTCCGCTGGTGTGATGGATCATACAGCGAAGATCAAGACTTTTGGCGCCTGAGCGGTGTGGCTCGCGACTGCTATCTCTATAGTCGCTCGCCCAAAGCACATATCGACAACCTTCAGGTCACACCCAACCTCGATGCACAGTATCGTAACGGACAGCTTAGCGTTAAGGTAAACATGAAGGGCTCGGCCGTGTTCCTCTTCGACATTATTGACCCACAAGGCAATCAGCTCACACGCAAAGCCATTAATGCGTCAAAAGTGAAGAGCAAAAATGGCGGACCAGCCGTATTGGCACATACTCTAAAGTTTGACGTGCCTAACGCACAGAAGTGGACAGCCGAGACGCCGAACCTCTACACGCTTGTAGCCACTGTAAAACAGGGTGATAGAGAGATTGAGTCGATACCCGTAAAAGTAGGTTTCCGCAAGATAGAAATTAAAGATGCACAGCTGCTCGTTAACGGACAGCCCGTGCTCATCAAAGGTGCCAACCGACACGAAATGGATCCTGACAAAGGCTATGTTATGACACGCGAACGCATGATTGAAGACCTCACCATCATGAAACGCTTCAACATAAACGCCGTGCGCACCTGCCATTACCCCGACGACCCCATGTGGTATGACCTGTGCGACCAATATGGCATTTACCTGTGCGCCGAAGCCAACCAGGAGAGCCATGGCTTTCAGTATGACGACACATCTGAAGCTAAGAAGCCACAGTTTGCAAAGCAAATATTAGAGCGCAACCAGCACAACGTGATGACCTATTTCAACCACCCCAGCATCATCTACTGGTCGATGGGTAACGAGACCGTTGACGGCCCCAACTTTACCGCTGCATACAAGTGGATACGACAAACCGACCCGTCACGCCCCATACATTGGGAGCGCGCTGGGTTGGGTGCCAACACCGACATCTTCTGCCCCATGTATTATTCGCACAAAGACTGTGAAAAATATGCCTCTGACCCCAACATCACTAAACCGCTGATACAGTGCGAATATGCTCACGCTATGGGCAATTCGGGCGGTGGTTTTAAAGAGTATTGGGACTTGGTGCGCAAATATCCCAAATATCAGGGCGGCTTCATCTGGGATTTTGTTGACCAAGGTCTGCATGGTAAAGATGCTGAAGGAAGAACCATATATACTTATGGTGGCGATTATAACACCTACGACCCATCAGACAACAACTTCAACTGCAACGGCCTCGTTTCACCCGACCGCGTGCCCAACCCGCACATGTATGAAACGGGATACTATTATCAGAACATCTGGACACAGCCCGTTAATCTTGCAAAAGGCATTGTATCAGTAACAAATGAAAACTTCTTCCGCTCGCTCGACTATGTTTCGCTGTCGTGGAGCATCCTTGAAGATGGCATCGAGGTAGCCAATGGCACCGAGGCCAACATTGATGTGAAACCACAAGAAACAAAGCAGATACAGTTGCCCTTCACCGTAAGCACTGAACAAGATGGTAAAGAGCGCCTCGTAAACATTGAATACCGACTGAAGAAAGCTGAACCGCTGATGGAAGCCGGACAGATTGTCGCCTACCAGCAACTTATGATGGGCGAATGGAAGGGTAACGACATCACGACGCCCACCGCACAGCAAAAGGTAATGATGGCAAAAGAGGGTAAAAAAGCTAAGATTGACAATGGCAAGAAGAGCGAAGAACTGGCTGTTATCACCCACAGCATTGACGTGGCTTGGGACAAAACAACGGGTCTGCTCAAACGCTACACGGTAGCTGGCAAACAACTTTTAGGACAAGGTGGCACATTAAAACCCAACTTCTGGCGAGCAGTGACCGACAACGACATGGGTAGCTTAGCAAACAAAGACTATAAGGCGTGGTTTAACCCTGAAATGAAACTTACAAGCATTAATATAAAGAAAGGCGCAAAAGGCATGGCCGATGTTGCCGTAGTAAACGCTATATATGATATGCCTACAGTGAAAGCTCAGCTTACCCTTACTTATAATGTGGCTGCCGATGGCTCAATAACTGTTACACAGGCTATGAAGACATCGAAGAGTGCTAACGTAAGCCCCATGTTCCGCTTCGGCATGCTAATGGAGCTACCCTACAACATGGATCAAACCACCTTCTACGGTCGAGGCCCTATTGAAAACTATGCCGACCGCAAACTATCACAAAACATTGGCATATACAAACAAACGGCCGACGAGCAGTTCTACCCCTATATTCGCCCACAAGAAACTGGCACCAAGTGTGACCTACGCTGGTGGCAACAAACTGATGCACAAGGACAAGGCTTCACGGTGATGTCTGACAAGACCTTCTCGGCAAGTGCCCTGCATTATGCCATTGCCGACCTTAACGATGGCGATGAAAAGGAACAACGCCACTCGTCACAGGTACCTAAGTCGAAATTTACAAACCTCTGCATCGACCTTGCACAAGCTGGTGTTGGTGGCGTAGATAGTTGGAGCAAAAGAGGTCTGGCGCTGCCACAATACCGTGTCGATTACAAAGACCATGTGTTTAAGTTTGTAATAAAGGTAAAGCACTAAACTTATACGCAATAACGTAGATAGAATGTTACTACTTAGGTAGTACAAAAAAAACGCCTAACAAAAAGGGGACAACAAAAACATCTTTATTATCTTACAAAACGTATTATAATAGATGTTTTTGTTGTCCCCTTTTTATTATGCATCTTTATTATCCCACCTTATTATGTGTTATAACAGCCTTTTCAATAGATAAACACAGCCCTTTTGTTTTATAAAACCATTGAGAAAGTTTTATAAAACCATTGAGAAAGTTTTATAAAGCCATTGAGAAAGTCATACCGCATCGACCGTTACGAACATGGAGAACGGTCGATGCTCGTGTTCATATCGACCGTTACGAGCATGGAGAACGACCGTTACGAGACGACTTTCTCACGCTTTTACCCTATTAATCAGCCTATTACAGCATATTTTCAGCTTGCGATTAGATGATTATTAGCTTGCTTTGAGAAAATGATTAGGTTGATTTATGAAAAAATAATAGTACGGTTTACTATAGAGGATGTAAACAACCCCACTTGCTTACCCAACAAAAGACGTATTTTTCTTTGCTCTTAATAAATAAAAATATATCTTTGTAAACAAAAACAGAAATTTATGATATTAACTGATTCAATGCTTGAGGCAGCTTTCCGCTTCAGAGAAACAGAAGCATGGAAAATACTTTATGACTCAAATATTTTTGCAGTCAGATTGTCTAACGGACAAGACGCATACTGCTCTGTAATGGGCAAGGGAGGTGAGCACTATTCGCTCGGGATATACATTGGCGAAGAAGGTTTTTCTTCTTATCTGCGCATGCTTAACAGCGATGGCTCAATGTTAAACAATCTGCGTAACATGACCAAGGCAGACGGCATTAACTGCGACTTCATGCAAGCTAAGGATATTAACAACAAGGTGAAAAAAGCTATACGAGAATATGCCGAGAGCCACGGAATTAATATTCCAAGAAAACATGGATGGGTGGACTTCACAAGATTTAAACCCTATAAAGCACAATGGTGTATAACCGATAGCGATGACGCTATGATAGCAGAAGAAGCCTTGCGTGCAGCCACGTTCTTTATCAATAAGATTAAAGATACAGGATACGAAGAGATGGAACTTGACCCCGAAGATGACTATCCGTCAAATGAAGGCGGTTCAGTAATACCACTAATCGTCCATGGCGACAATGGCTACCACATTCAGCTATCCCAAACTCCAGCCTTTAAAGACATTGAATATGTGTCGCCAATATTCAATAACGACATTCTTGCACATAAGGTTGCAAGCATGCATCAGACTGGAACCATTTTGTGCCGTTTGGAGCATATACAGAGTCCGATAATGTCTGAAGACGATGAACAGCCCAAAATACCAGGAATGTTCATAATACTAAACCAGTCGGACGGTGAAATGCTGCCACCTTACACAACCGTCGACTATCCTGACAACACAGAAAAGTTGCTTACACAACTCGCCAACCATTTCTGTATGCTCGGAATACATCCAGAACAAATCATAGTAAGCGACATGCTCACATTTGCGCTCATCAGTGATTTCTGCAACAAATGCAATATCAAACTAAAGAAAATCGATTCCATGCCTGACTTTGACGATGCCTGTGACTACATAGCACAATACATGATAAGGTTCTAATGTAGTTTGTAAAGGGCTACTTTAGCAATACGAAACAGCCACTATAACATTCCCAATAAGAAACTATCGGGTGTTATAGCGGCTGTTCATTATGAATTATTTTAGAAATTAAACTTATTTCCACATCGCATCTTGGCAACCGTAGCTATCGTGCACGGTTGGTGCAGATTAATGAGGTTCATAGCTTTCTTTTGGCATAACAACATAATATCTTCTACAGCATTCTCTATTAAAAGAGTATGCTCTGCAGCATAGCAATCAATAAGAAAATCAATTCCTTTAAATCT
>ENA-ORNT01000268-ORNT01000268.1-human-gut-metagenome-genome-assembly--contig:-NODE-268-length-38332-cov-3.910965_pt1 | contig 38332 bp, 30 predicted proteins | sample MGYA00242120_ERZ509032 | MGnify/ENA primary metagenome ERZ509032 (study PRJEB26280, sample SAMEA2338729) | human gut metagenome | biome: human gut; feature: human-associated habitat; material: faeces...
CGGCTGCCACAGCATCGAAAACGGCGAACACCGCTTTGACCGCAGAGCCTGTGAGGCGTGCGGCAAATGCGTGGATGCGTGCCCGGTGCAGGCACTCGATCTGATCGGCAAGCGTATGACTGCGGACGAGGTCATGAAGGTCGTGCTGAAGGATCAGAAATACTACGGCGAGGACGGCGGCGTGACGCTTTCCGGCGGCGAGGCGCTGATGCAGAAGGACTTTGCGCTGGAGCTGATGCGGCGCTGCCGCGAGCACGGCATCCGCATCGCGCTGGAGACGAACGGCGTTCATAGAAAAGAGACCTATGACGCGGTCATGCCCTACGTGGATCTGTTCCTGTATGACTATAAGGCGACCGACCCGGAGGTACACAAGGCCTATGTCGGCTGCGACAACCGCCGGATCCTGGAAAACCTGCGGTATCTGCATGACTCTGGCGCGCGCGTACTGGTCCGCTGCCCGATCATTCCGGGCGTTAATGACAATCAGACGCATTTTGACGCCATTGCGCAGCTGACGGTGCAGCTGCCGAAGCTGGTCGGCGCGGAGATCCTGCCCTATCACAAGCTGGGCGTCTCCAAGGCCAAGCGCATTGACAGCGAATACCAGGAATTTGAAATGGTCGACGCCTCGGTCAGCGACGGCTGGAAGCGCTATATCCAGTCAAAGGGCGGACGGCTTGTGAATGTGGAGTGAGAAACGCTATGCAGCAGGAACAGTTACTGGCTTATGATCTTGGGACGAGCGGCGTGAAGGCCTCCATCATCGCGGCGGACGGCACCGTCGTCGGCACGCAGACGGAGTCCTATCCGACACACTATGCGCGCGGCGGTATTGCCGAGCAGAATGCGCTGGACTGGTGGAGCGGCATCTGCCGCGCGACACAGGCGCTGATCGGGCGCAGCCCCGACAGCCGTACAAAGATCGCGGCCATCGGCGTCAGCGGCCATATGCTCGGCTGCGTGCCGATCGGTAAGGATCTTGAGCCGTTGCATCCGCATCTGCTCCACTCGGATTCAAGAGCCGCGGCGCAGTATGCGCAGATCTGCCGCGATATCGGCGCGCAGCGCCTGTATCAGATGTCCGGCAACATTCTTGATGCGCGCAGCTCGCTCTGCAAGATCCTCTGGTTCCGGCAGTGCCGCCCGGAGATCTATGAAAAAACCGAAAAATTCCTTCAGTCGAAGGATTACATCATTGCCAGGCTGACCGGAGATCCCGATACGACGGATTACTCCGACGCCAGCCACGGCGAGCTGATGAACATCACGACGCGCAGCTATGAGCCGGAGTTGTTCCGGCAGTTCGGCGTCGACATGGAAAAACTGCCTGCGCTGCACCGCAGCTGTGACATTGTCGGGCGCGTGACGCAGGCGAGCGCAGGGGAGCTTGGCCTTCCTGCCGGGATCCCGGTCATCGCAGGCGGCGGAGACGGCGCCTGCGGCAGCGCCGGTGCGGGAAATCTGCACCCCGGCGACGCATATCTGAGCCTCGGCACGACGGCGTGGATCGCCACCGTGACAGAAAAGCCCGTCATCGATCCGCAGCAGCGCCTGTTCAACATTATGAATCTGGACGGCCTGACGAGCAGCGTCTATGGCACGATGCAGGCGGCGGGCGCGTCCGTCAATTGGGTGCGCGAACTGCTGGGCGTGGGACTTGACGAGATGAATCGACTTGCGGCCGAGGTTGAGCCGGGATGCGAGGGACTTGTGTATCTGCCGTATCTTGACGGCGAACGTTCGCCGATTTTCGATGCACAGGCCAGCGGCGTTTTTGCAGGCGTGAATCAGATCCATAAAAACGGCCATTTCTGCCGCGCGGTATTTGAGGGCGTTGCCTACGCCCTGCGCCAGATCGCAGACGCGCAGCGCGAATTCCTTCCGCTCACGCGCGTGCATGCCATCGGCGGCGGCATGAAGTCCACGCTCTGGAGCCAGATCATCGCGGATGTCACGCGGCTGGAGCTTCAGACCATCCCGGCCCCGGCGGAGGACGCGACCTCGCTTGGGATCGCAGCTGTCGCTGGCAGCGCGGTCGGCATATTTGAAAGCATCGATCAGGCGCTTGCGAGATTCCGGCCGAGCGGTGCGATCCCTCCCAGCGTGGAAAACGCAAAATATGAACACATGTATCAGGCATATACAAGACTATATCCGGCGCTGCGGGAAACGATGCACTTTCTTCGGCAGCAGTAAATTCAAAAGGGGGAGCATCTATGAGTAAACATTTTCTGGCGGAACAATTGGAAAAATTTATCGACATCAAGGATATACCAATGACCCTTATGACGCCTCGCATTCAGCGCATGAAGGATGAAACACAGGCGCTCAACGACCAGGGACTGCGTCAGACCCGCCTGTATGTCAACATGGCCGCGTCGCTCGCGCAGACAAAGGGTGAACCGGAGAATATCCGCCGCGCAAAGGCATTTGCTTACCACCTCAAGCATATTGAACAACCAATCTACGATGCTGAGCAGCTGATCGGTTCGGTCACTGGCATGTGGCCGGTCGATGAGGCGCGCAACCAGCTGACCTATGAGCAGTTGAAGCAGGAAACGCAGCAGATGCTCGACGAATACTTTGCAAACCGCGGCGGCTTCAATCACTATGACAACGCGCGCGAAGGGCAGATGCTGTTTGCGTACAAAAAGGGCGGCCTCTCCTTTGAGGAGCAGGCGAACCTCACCAAGTTCCGCTTCGGCTCGCTGATGGCGCGCGACCATTACGACGCGAACATCGATTTCCAGGTCATGCAGAAGCTCATCGCGGAGATGGAGCAGCATTACCGCGATGCGGGCGTGGAATTTGAAAACTGGGAGATCGGCTCCCGCATCGAAAAGCACTTCGTGTACAACTATGGCGCGGAGACCATGCAGCTGCTGCGCGAAAACGGCTGGAAAGCCGCGAACCACACGAATCTCAATTATAAGCGCCTTGTCGTGACGGGCATCGGTGGCATTCTGGAGCGCATCAACGGCTATCTGGAGAATGCAAAATCGCAGAAGGACAAGGATTTCTACACGGGCTGCAAGATCGTCATGGAGGCGGTCTCGGACTATATTTTCCGCTATGCCAAGGCTGCGGCTGTGAAGGCTGAGGCGACAGAGGAGCCTGTCCGCCGCGCGGAGCTTCAGGAAATGGCTGTTGTGATGGAAAAGATCTCGATGCAGAAGCCCGAGACCTTCACCGAGGCCATCGAGCTTGTCTGGATGATCCAGCTGATCGGCAATCTGTTCGGCGGCTCGGCGCTCTCGCTGGCACGCTTTGACCAGTATATGTACCCGTTCTATAAGCATGACATCGAAGCTGGCGCGATCACGGTCGACCGCGTGTTCGAGCTGATCTGCAGCCTTTATATGAAGCTCAACGAGCCGAAAATGCGCACCGTGCAGTCGCTCGCTGTCGGCGGCATCTGCTGTGAGAGCGGCGAGGATGCCTGCAACGATCTCTCAAAGCTGTGCCTTGAGGCGATGTCCACGCTCAAGACGCCGTATCCCAACATGTCCGCCCGTGTCATGCCCGGCAAGACACCTGACTGGTTCTATGACGAGATCATGCGCACGGTCAAGGCCGGATGCGGCCAGCCGATGGTGCTCAACGATGCGGTCTGGGTCCCGAATCTTACCAGCCTCGGCATTCCCGAGAAGTGGGCGCGCGACTATTACAACATGGGCTGCACCGAGATCATGATCCAGGGCAAGGACTGTAACTGGACGACAGGCGGCCTGATCTTCTTCCCGGAGCTTCTGAACGCAATGATCCGCAAGAGCGCCGCAGAGGGGCGTACATACGAGAGCTTTGAGGAATTCCTCGGCGAATATCTGAAGCTGATCGACAAGCAGTGCGACGAAGCGGGCGAAAGCGGCAAAAATGTGATCCACTCGCAGCGCGAGAGAAACTGTGACCCGTTTGCATCGTCTTTGATCGACGGCTGCCTTGAAAATGCGACGGATTACTTCCAGGGCGGCACGGACACGGGCGACCCCATTTCGGTCTCGGCGCAGGGCCTCGGCACTGCGGCAGACAGCCTCAGCGCCATCCGCAAATTCGTCTTTGAGGAAAATCGCTACACGCTCGCCGAGCTTGGTCAGATGCTGCATGAGGACTTTGCAGGCCATGAGCTTGACCGTCTGCGTCTTGCAAACGGTGCGCCGAAGTTCGGCAACGACGATGACTATGTCGACGAGATCGCAAAGCGCCTGTTTGACAGCTATGCCGCGGGTGTCCGCCGCCAGAACGAGGACCGTCTGCCGAAGACGCGCTATGTGGACAACGTTTTCAGCTATAACATGCACATTACCCTCGGCGAGAGCCTCGGCGCAACGGCGAACGGCCGCTCTGCGGGCGAAGCGATCTCCGATTGTGTCGGCCCGACGCAGGGTGCAGACACCGAGGGTTCGACGGCGCTGCTGAACTCCGTCCTGAAGCTTTCGCACAAGGATGTCACCGGAGCGCATGCGCTGAACTTCAAGATCAGCCCTTCCTTTGTCAAGGATCGTGAGGGCACGCAGGCGGCAATCCGGATGCTGAAGGTCTATCTGGAGCAGATGGGCCCGCAGATCCAGATCAACTATCAGAATCCCAAGGATCTGCTGGATGCACAGGTGCATCCGGACAAGCATCGGGATCTTGTCGTCCGCATCGCGGGCTACTGCGAATACTTTGTCAATCTCGACCATCGCCTCCAGTGCGAGATCATCGAGCGCACGCTGCATGAGGTCGGATAATGGGGGAGCCACGGCTCCCCATACGGCATAACAGGATAGCGACAGAGAAAGGATGAATCAAATGGAAATGATGAAAGCGGTCGCCGCAATGGGCGACGGAACTGTAAAGATCGTTGAGGTGCCGAAGCCGGACAAGGTCGGCCCGTATGACTGCCTTGTGCGCGTGACGGCCTGCGGCCTTTGCAGCAGCACGGATCTGAAGATCATTTATAACGGCAGCGTCGCGCAGAACACGATCACGTATCCTACGCTGCTCGGCCACGAGGGCGTCGGCGTCATCGAGCAGGTCGGTGAGAAGGTGCGTTATCTCAAGCCCGGCGATCGTGTCACGAGCCCGCTCGGCATGCTGACCCCTGCGCCCGGCTATACCCAGACCTACGGCGGCATGAACGGCTATGCTTTGACTATGGATGTCAAAGCAATGGTGGAGGACGGAGTGAAAAGCCCGCTGTTCGGTATGCTGGACGATCCCATTCTGGACTTCCCGTCCAGGCTGATCCCGGAGGGAATGTCCGATCCCGACGCGGTCATGCTGCTGACCATGAAGGAAAACTACAGCGCACTGAAAAACTTCGGCGTCCATGCCGGAAGCCGCGTGCTCATCTTCGGCGACGGCGCAGTCGCGCTGGGTCTGAGCTGCTTTGCGCGCTATCTCGGCGCAGTGAATGTTACGGTCGTCGGCCATCATGACGAGCGCCTTGCGCGCATCGCGGAGCTGGCAAAGGTCGATCTGACGCTCAACTCCAAGACCGAGAGCGTGGAGGAGAAGCTGGCAGGGCAGAAGTTCGACGTCTGCGTGGATGCGGCGGGAAGCCCTGAGATCGTCCTTCAGGGCGCGAAGTTCCTTGTTCCGTGCGGCGTTGTCGGTGTATACGGCGTGCTCAAGCGCGGCCACTCCACGATCGATCTGCTGGACCTGCCGAACAACGTCAGCGTCCACATCCTCAACTGGCCGTATCACGAGTTCCGCCAGCATGACGAGATGCTCGACATGATCGAAAAGGGCGTTGTGGACCCGAAGTGGTTCTACAGCCACGTGATGCCGATCGACGAGGCGCAGAAGGGCGTTGATATGATCCGCAATCGCGAGGCCTACAAGGTCATTTTCACGATGGAATGAGGACGGACGGATGAGTGAGAATTACGCATTACAGCTGCGGCATATCACAAAGACGTTTCCCGGCGTCAAGGCGCTGAACGATGTGAGCTTCGACGTGCGCTACGGCACGGTTCATTCCATCGTCGGCGAAAACGGCGCGGGAAAGTCTACGCTGATGAAGATCATCAACGGTATGCATATGCCCAACAGCGGTGAGATTTTTGTAAACGGCGAAAAGCAGCATATCACTAGCCCGCAGATCGCCAAGAAGCTCGGCATATCCATGATCTTTCAGGAGCTTGTATATGTGCCGAACCTCTCTGTAGCAGAGAACCTCTGCCTTGGCGACCCACCCCGCACGAAGGCCGGATTTGTCGACTGGAAGACTATGCGCGAGCAGGCAGACGAGATTCTAAAAATCGAGCATATCCACACTACGCCGAATGCCATGATGTACACGGTGCCAATCTCTGACGCACAGATGATGGAGATTGTCAAGGCCACCTATCACAACGCGAAGATTGTCATCATGGACGAGCCAACATCTTCTTTGACACAGCATGAGTCCGAGCGTCTGTTTGATAAGATCCGCAGGCTCAAGGAAGAGGGCTGCGCGGTCATTTACATCTCGCACAAGATGGATGAGATTTTCCGCCTGAGCGATTATGTCACCATCATGCGCGACGGATGCAGCATCAAGACCGCGCCGATCGGCGAGTTTACGGAAAAGGACGTCATCTCCATGATGGTCGGTCGTGAGGTCAGCAATCTCTATCCGACCCGCGAGGAAAGTCAGGGCGAGGATGTACTCCGCGTTACAAATCTCAGCGGCGGCGTGTTCAAAGATGTCAATTTCCATGTACACGCAGGCGAGATCGTCGGTTTTGCAGGCCTTGTCGGCGCGGGACGCACGGAGATCGTCCGTGCCGTGTGCGGCTTTGACCCGATCACGTCGGGAACCGTGGAGGTCTCCGGCGCGCAGCTCAAGCCCGTCACCATCTCCAACGCCATCAAAAACGGTCTTGTTATGGCGAGTGAAGACCGCAGAAAATATGGTATCGTTGGCACTCGCAGCATCAAGGAAAACATTTCCCTGCCGAATCTGAAAAACCTTTCCAAGGGCGGCATCGTGCAGAAGGCAAAGGAAAAGAGCGCGGTGCAGACATACTTTGACCGCCTGCGCATCAAAGCCGGATCCCAGAATGTGCCGACCTACACGCTCTCGGGCGGCAACCAGCAGAAGGTCGTCCTTGCCAAATGGCTGATGGCCTCACCGAAAGTCCTCATCCTTGATGAGCCGACACGCGGAATCGACGTTGGCGCAAAGTATGAGATCTATGAGATCATGAACGAGCTGGCCCAGCAGGGTATGGGCGTCGTGATGATCTCGTCTGAGTTGCCGGAGTTGATCGGCATGTGCAAGAGGATCTACGTCGTTGCAGAGGGCCGCATCACGGGCGAGCTGAAAGGCGATGAGATCACGCAGGAAAGCGTTATGACTTACGCTACGGGGGGAAAATAAACAATGAAATTAAACAGCAGACAAAGAATGGTCAATTTTGTGGCCAAGTATTCCATTTACGTCATTACACTTCTGTTCATGATCATCTGCTCATTTCTGACGGATAAGTTCCTGACGGCGAGCAACCTTGTGAACATCCTCCGGCAGGTCACGGTGTATGCCGTGCTGGCCTTCGGTCAGGCGATCCTGCTGATCTCCGGCAACCTTGACCTCTGCGCAGGCTCGACCTGCTGCCTGACTGGCATTCTGGCGCTGAAGGCGTATCTCGCCACTGGCTCCATGGTCGTTGCGATCCTGGTCGGCATGGTTATGGGCCTCGTGATCAATACCTTCTCCGGCCTTGTGATCGCGCAGTTCAATCTGCCCGCGTTTGTTGCTACGCTTGGTATGCAGATGGCTGTCCGCGGCCTTTGCTACATTGTGACAGGCGGCTCAATGATCTCGCAGACCGGGCCGAACTGGAAGACGCTCGGCCAGGGTTTTGTGTTTGACGTCATTCCCATCTCCGTCATCGTCATGCTGATCGCAGCGGTCATCCTGTGGGTGCTGCTGGATCAGACGGTCGTCGGACGAAAGTTCTATGCTCTCGGCGGCAGCCGTGAGGCGGCGCGCGCCTGCGGCATCAACCTCAAAAAGTACGTCATCCTTGCCTATGCGCTTTCTGGCCTGTTCATCGGTCTGGCGGGCGTCCTGTATACCTCCCGCGCCAACTGCGGCGTCGCCACTGGCGCGCAGGGCTATGAGGGCCAGGCCATTTCTGCCACCGTCATCGGCGGCATCGGCTTTGCCGGCGGCACAGGCTCGGCATGGGGCGCCATCGTCGGCGCGGTCGTGCTTGGCATCATCAGCAACATTCTGAACCTCCTCGGCGTCGACTCCTATGTCCAGCAGATCATCAACGGCGCCATCATTGTCCTTGCGGTTGGCCTTGACACATTCACCAGATCCCTCCGTGTCTCCCAATAAATCACAAACACAAAACGTTCAGAAAGGAATCATGAAAATGAAAAAATGGATCGCACTGCTTCTCGCGCTCGTTATGGCGTTCACGCTGATCGCCTGCGCCAAGAATGACGCCGCCCCCAGCGACGAAACGCCTGCAAACGACAACTCCACCGCGGATACCAAGACGGATGACAACTCCGCCGAAAAGAAAGACACCTTTAAAATGGCATGGCTGCATAATGCTGCAGACCAGTGGCATCACCAGACTGCGCTGGTCTGCAAGGAGGCTATCGAAAATCACTTTGACAACGTCGAAGTGACGCTGTTCGATAGCAAAGCAGACGCTGCTGAGATTCAGCCATTCCTGGAGCGCTGCATTTCCGAGGGCGACTGGGATCTTGTCATGTATGGCACCCTCTCGGATGACAGTGACTACATCAAGCAGCTTGAGGATATGGGCACCAACGTCATCTACTACGCCATCACGTGGGACTTCCTCAAGGGCAAATGCTCTAACTTTGTCTGCTCTGAGTATGATCTGGCCTATCAGTCCGCCATGGCAGTCATTGACCAGATCCCTGAGAACGGCAAGGTCCTGATGCTCGGCGGCGCCGAGGGCTACTCCGGCTCCATCCTGCGCGGTCAGGGCTTCAACGATGCACTGGCGACCCGCCCCGACATCACGGTTCTTGACTATAAGTATCACAAGTTCGACAAGGTCAGCGCCATGACCCAGATGGAAGACTGGATCACCAAATACGGCGGCGACGGCTTTGACGCCATCTTCTCCGAGAACGACGCGATGGCGCTCGGCGCGATCGAGGCAATGAACTCGGCTGGTATCGACGCCAAGGCAAAGGTCATCTGCGGCGTGGACGCGCTGTATGAGGGCTGCATGGCCATCAAGGAGGGCTACATTGATGCCTCCAGCGCACAGTCCTCCGACGACTATGCAAATGCGCTGATCGATCGCATCGAGAAGCTGCAGAGCGGCGAGGTCGATTCTCACTGCGTCGACGACCAGATCTTCAACGCGCTTCTGGTCACGCAGGACAACGTCGACGAGATGCTGGCCCGCTATGCCGAGCTTGGCTATGACGGTCAGTAAGCATCCGTTATAAAGAACATTCCTTAGCACTTGACGGGGATCTTCCCTTGGGAAGGTCCCTGCAGTCAATATCAGAGCGGAGGAAACGAACATGGGACTGTTTCACTGTCCGGTCGGCGCCGTCGGGCGCGGTGGTGACGGATGCATCGGCTGCGGCCTGTGCTGCGCTACCAGTAAGGAGGCACGCGTCGCAGCTACGCAGAAAGTGCGCGCGTATATTCGCGCCACAGCGCAGCGCGACACACGTCTGCAGATCCGCAAGATCGCCGTCTGCGGCAAGGGCGGCTCTGGCAAGAGCACGGTCACTGCGCTCCTCTCCGATGCGCTGAGTGAGCTTGGTTATGAATGTCTGGTGATCGACACCGACCATTCCAATAACGGCCTTTACCGCAAGCTCGGCCTGCGTGAGGAGCCAAAGCCTGTTTTTGACGCAGAGGCGGGCGCAGTCCGCGACGCCGCGTGGATGCAGGCGGAGACGATCGATTTTGCGGACATCCCTGAGCAGGTCGCGCCTTATTGCGGCACACGGCGTCTGCTGGCCTCTGGCAAGATCAGCGATCCGCTTCAGGGCTGTGCCTGTGCAATGAGCACCTGCGCGCAACTGCTGCTTCAAAGGCTTGAACCAGACTCGCGTCAGCTTGTGATCGCCGATCAGGAGGCCGGGGTGGAGAGCTTTGGCCGCGGGATCGAGACGGCATGTGATACGGTGCTGATCGTCGTAGAGCCGTCGATGGAGTCTCTGGAGCTGGCAAAGAAAATTCAGGACATGGCGCAGGGACTGGGCATCCGGCGCGTGCGCGCGATCCTGAATAAGATCGAGGATCCGGAGCAGGCCGAGTTCATGATCGAGCGCCTCTGCGAAAACGACATCCGCTATCTCGGTGCGCTGGAAAGCAGCCGAAGATGGCGGACGGTCAATCTCCGGGGCGAGCCGCTGACTGCGGAGCAGGATGACGGCGCGGTCTATGCAGTCGCAAAAAATATGCTTGATGAGGCGCAGATGCCTTATCGCAAACAAAGAGAAAGGAAAGAGGAAACATAATATGCTGAGTATGGAGGAACAAAAGGTTCTTGTGGAGCAGATCCTTGGCTCGCCGCTGCCGCAGCTGGACGAGATCTATATGCAGGGCGCGAAGCTGTATGACACGACGGCACCGAATCGGTTTATCACACCGTATCTGCTGAGTCTGCTGTATACGCCGTTTGAGATGAAGCTGGTTCTGCAGCTGCCGGGAAGCGCGGAGGAGGTCGCGGAGAAGCTTGGGCTTGAAACAGAACCTGTGCGCGAGGCGCTCGACAGGCTGCTGCGTTATGGGCGGCTGCTGCCGCTCAAGAAGGGCAGACCCGGCTATGCACCATCGGTCGACGTGATGACCATCCGCGACCAGATCGGCATGGCTTACAACGCGCAGGGTCTTGACTGGAATCAGGAAATGCCGCTGTTCCGTCTGATGGAGGCGTGGCGGCAGATGCCGAACCCGCCACAGGCATTGATCGACGCGATACATGGCTCGTTCCGTGTGATCCCGAAATATGCGTCGATCAAGCATCTGCCCGGCGTGATGTACTGCGAAAATCTGCGGGAGATCATGCAGTCGTTCCAAGAGGTCGGAAAGTTTGCACTGCAAAAGTGCGTCTGCCGCAGTTATAAGTCCTATCTTGACCGCGGGGAATACAGCGCCGATCATTGCCAGTGCGGCTTCCATGAGCACAGCCCGAAGGACAGCCACTGCATGACCTTCGGCACGCGCGCTGACTACGCGGTGGAGCATTTCGGCGGACATTATGCGACGCAGGAGGAGCTGGAACGCTGCCTGAAGGAGATCGACGAGTCCACGGCCATCGTGTCTGCGCACAATAAGCGTCAGATCGATTTTATTTGCAGCTGCTGTGACGACTGTTGCGCTATGGCGGATCTGGAGCATCACGGTCTGCCGATCCGCATCCCGAGCCGCTTCCGCCCGTCGGTAAAGGAAGACGCGTGCGTCGGCTGCGGCCTGTGCGAGAGCCGCTGCGTATTCGATGCCGTTCATGTGGAAAACGGTACGGCCAGCATTCGGGAGGACAAGTGCATGGGCTGCGGCAGCTGCGTCGTCACGTGCCCCGCGGGTGCGCTGCGGATGCAGGTGGTGCATGACGTGGACTGGATCCCGGATTACTGGGCAGACGACAACAACTGGAACATTCCGGGCGAAAACACCGCAGACTATATTGAAAAGCTGCGGGCCGGACAGGATTGACGCGGCAGGAGAGCGTATGAGCAGATTCGGAACATTTTCAGTCGAAAGTTACGGCCAGCTTCCGGGCGGCGAGGTCGTGTGGCTGGTGCGCCTGCGCGCGGATTCCGGCCTTCAGGCTGAAGTGCTGACGCTCGGCGCGACACTGCACGGAGTGTACGTCCCGACGGATGCGGGCGCAGTGGACGTTGTGCTGGGAAAGCTGTCTCTGGAGGGGTATTTGCAGAATGGACTCTGCAATTCCAGCGTGATCGGGCGCTGCGCAAACCGCATTGAGGGCGGCACATTTACGCTGAATGGACGGCGCGTCCAGCTGGAGCGCAACTTCGGCGGCCACTGCATCCATGGCGGAAGCGGCTGCTACGCCGCGAAAAACTTTGCATTTTCCGTGCTTCAGGAGCCGCAGGCACTGCGGCTGCATATGACGCATCTGGATGACGGTGCCGGCGGCTTTCCAGGGCAGCTGTTTTTCAGCGTGGATTATGTCCTGCGCGATGACGCGCTGCGGCTGGAATACGGCGCCGTTCCGACGGCGGACACGCCGTGGAGCGTGACGAGTCACGCCTATTTTGATCTCAACGGCCACGGCAGCGATGCGGCGGAGGAGCAGCTCCTGCAGATCAGTGCGGAGCGGGTCCTTTACACTGCGCCGGACGGCATCCCGGAGCACGTTCCGGTGGAGGTGGCGGGTACGGCGTTTGATTTCCGGAGTCCGCGTCTCCTGCGCGACGCACTGCGCGCCGATGCGCCGCAGCTCCGCCAGCAGGCGGGCTTTGATCACAACTACTGTCTTGACGGCAGCGGATTCCGGCGTGCGGCCGTCTTGCACGGCTGCCGAAGCCATGTTACAATGGAAGTCTGGACGGATCAGCCCGGCATGCAGCTGTTTACGCTCAACCACGTTCCGTCTCCGATCGAGGGTAAGAACGGGAAACACTATCGGGCGCACGGTGCAGTGTGCCTGGAAACGCAGCAGTATCCGAATGCCGTGAACGAGCCTGCGTTTCCGAGCTGCGTGATCAGGGCCGGGGAGACAGCCAGCACGGTGACAGAGCTGCGCTTTTATGAGGAAAGAACAAAGGAGGAAGACTGAATGGATGCGATCGAGGCCATTCTGACCCGAAAAAGTGTGCGGAAATTCACATCCCAGCCCATTGAACCGGAGAAGCTTCATCTGCTGCTGGAGGCGGCCATGTCCGCGCCGAGTGCGACGAATGCGCGTGACTGGGCGTACATTGTTGTGAATGCGCGCGAGACGCTGGAGAAAATGGCGGACGGAAACGGAAAATACGCCCAGCCGTTGCGTGGTGCGGCAATGGGCATCCTCATTTGCGGAGACATGCATAAGGCTGTCCGCACGGCGGAGGAGTTCTGGGTGATCGACGGCGCAATTGCAGCGGAGAATCTCTGCCTGTGCGCGCACGCACTCGGCTTGGGTGCGGTCTGGCTCGGCACGTGGCCGCGTGAGGATGCCGTGAAGGCGCAGCGCGAGCTTTTCAAGCTGCCGGAGCACATCATCCCGCATTCCATCCTCGCTCTTGGTTATCCACAGGAGCCAGCCGTGTGCAATCGTCCGAGTCGCTACGATGCTTCGTGTGTACACATGGAACGTTGGTAAGTAAAAAAGACAGGGGCTATCTCCTCAAGTCTATATGAAGAATCACAACGTGCTGCCAGTGTCAAGGCTGCTTCACACCGCTGACGCGGCTGCGGCCTTGACACTGTCACCCCACTGTGATGGCAGGTAATTCACTCTCGTTTATTACAGATGGCCTCTGGACATCTGCTTTTGTCATGCGCAAAAAGGGCTGCTACCACAAAAATAGACCTTTTCGCTTACTTGTGGCAGCTGCCTTGCGCTTTGTGCAGTTTTATCTTAATGACATTGAGCTTTTGGGGGTCACTTCAGATCTCTCTGACGCTCCTGCTATTGATTCTGATTATTTATGGTTATTCTGTATCCTCTCCAATATTGTTCATACCCATCAGGGCTTCATCTTCGGTCCCGCATAAAGTCATAAAAGCGGAGAGGCAGTTCCATTCAGGATCGCCTCTCCGCCATTATTTCACAGCAGCATTTTATAGTTCCATTGCATTCTCGTTCAACAAGAACTCATACAAGCCAAGATGCAGAATTCCATCGTCATCCGTCCATGGTTTCATGGACGACTTGCTGATGATTATTTTCTTAAAAAAATCCTTTGTATTTTTCAGAGGCCTGAGTTCTGTCTCCATTTTGGACGGGTCGTTCACGTTCAGGGCCGACTGAATATAATATTTCTTCATGCCTCTGTTGACGACAAAGTCAATCTCGCACTGTTTTCTGGACTGCTTCTTTTCGACTGTCTCCGAAATCTCCACCACGCCGACATCTACCGAGCAATCCCGGCACAGCAGTTCGTTATATATGATGTTTTCCATGATGTGTGTTTCCTCCTGCTGTCGGAAGTTCAGTCGGGCGTTGCGAAGGCCGATGTCAGTGCAGTAATACTTCGACGGATATTCAAAGTGTTTCTTCCCCTTGACATCATAGCGTTTGGCATTGCTGAACAGGAAGGATTCCATCAGGTAGTTCAAATAGTTAGAAATTGTCGTGCTTGAAACGGAGATATTCTTTACTGTACCCAGTGTATTGGCAATCTTGCTGGCATTGGTAAGCGAACCGATAGACGAGCACAAATCATCCGTCAGTTCTGCAAGCACATCCGGAAGGGCAATATCATAGCGCTCGGTAATGTCCTTGAAGTAAACCTCCGTAAAAAGGCTTTGCAGATAGGCCATCTTATCGTTGCCTGTTTTTCTGGACAAAACCAGCGGCATCCCACCGTACAAGGCGTATTCCTCGTATGCATCGATCTTATCTCCGCCGATGGCGGTATAGTATTCCTTGAACGAAATGGGGTAGACGCGAACTTCATCACCACGCCCACGGAAAACGGTCAGAACGTCCTTTGTCAGCATTTTTGAGTTGCTGCAGGTTACATAGATGTCTACGTTGCGAAGCCGCATAAGACCGCTCAGTACATTGTACAGCCGGATGGAGTCCGGATTTTTCAATTCTTCTTTCGCAATCGCATACTGTACCTCATCAATGAGGATATAATACATGTCTTTTGAGACGATTTTGGCGCCAATAAATTTGGACAGTTCTTCCGGATCACGGTATTTGATAAAGGTATCGTCATCCAATGCAATCGAGATAATCTGTTCCTCCTTAACGCCGCTCTCAATCAGATAATCATAGAACAGGTTAAAAAGGAGAAAGCTTTTACCGCAGCGTCTGATCCCGGTGATCACTTTCACCAGTCCATTTTCTTTTCGGTCAATGAGTTTTTGCAGATAGTGATCCCTTCGGATGGTTTGATTCATACAGCGGCCCTCCGTTTGCTTGAAACTTAGCGCTTATCATTCTCAACTTTCAAAAGAATTATACCGTTACGCCAGGTCAAAGTTAATAATTTCGTTTGAGTTCTTATGCTTAAAGCAGCAACTTTCAAATGCGCAAATAATAAAAGCCTATGCCCTCGCTGCATAGTCGGATCATTATCAGTCGAGCAAGGCAAAGGAAGCGCCAGATCTCTCTGATGCTCCCGTAATATTGTATTGTCATCCTGGCGTGTTTCAATGCAGATGCTCTGCTTTGCGGAGCCCTTTTGTCGGCGCAGACAGAATACCATGTCCGGCGTGCGCTCAAAAAAGCCGATCCCGCCCTTCCAACTCATGCCGCAGGAGCAATGCTGCAAGCCAATAAACTGCTGCTTCATTTTATGCCCGCAGCGAGGACACTTCTTATTATTCTTTCCCATCCGTATGGTTTAGCAGAAGAATCTAGCCTCGCCAAAAAATGACGTCCACTTTTGAATTACTTCTGCGCTTCTGGCTTCAATCACGTCCATGATGTTCCGGAGCACCCGGTCCGGGATTCTGGAATTGTTATTGCACAGGATGCAACCGCCAGCCCGTGTGATCCAGATCTTCGTCGCGTTGCCGTTCGGCGCGCCCTGACAGACATGGACATGCACCGGTTCCAGCGGATCGTTTTCATTTGCCCAGAAGTAGACCCAGTAAGAACCAACCTTAAAAACCTGCGGCATTTTCCAAGCCTCCCTCTGTGGCAAACCGCATGATCAGATGCGCCGTAGACGAGATGATTTCCTGGTACTTCTGAATCTCCGCTTCAGAGAAGCCGGAAACATCTTCCCAGCGGTATTCTGGCAGAAAGCACGTCGCATAGTGAAAGCAATCCTTTTCGTCCGGCTTTTCCACATAGACCTTTACGCTGCCATCGTCCAGAAGCTGAGAATGCACGATCTCGGTTTGGTCATCCAACGTTAAAAAAGGATACATCATTGTCCAGCACCTCCTGTAAATGTTTCTACTGCTATTTTACCAGCATTCCGAAATTTATGCAATCAAAACATCTACATAGACAAGATGTGCGCTTAATATCCTCCACCGAAGTTCGGCACAAAGCCGCCGGGCTGGGCGCTGCCAAAGTTGGGCGTAAAGCTGCCTGCCTGCGCAGGCGCACCGAAGCCCTGCGTAGGTGCGGAAGCAGAACCGCCGTCGTCCTCCTTCTTGCTGTCGCCAAAATAGATGTTTTCAGCGAGAATTTCCGCCGTGCGGCGCTTGTTGCCTTCTTTGTCTTCCCAGTTCCGGATCTGCAAACGTCCGGACACGACTGCCATGCGACCTTTCGTAAAATACTTCGCCGCAAATTCAGCCGTGTTTCTCCACGCGACGACATCAAGAAAATCGGTTTCCTTTTTCCCGTCCTGCTGCGAAAAATCGCGGTCTACTGCCACGGAAAATGACGCAACGGAAACGCCGGAGGCCGTCTTACGAAGCTCCGGATCGCGCGTGAGTCTGCCCATAACTACAATGTGATTCAGCATAAATGACCCTCCTATTAAAATTCGTTCTGTTCTGCCTTCAGCTTTTCCAGCTTCTTTGTTATGCCGGGGATCGTAAAGGTACCGTGGAGTTCCTTTTCTGCTTCGGGATGCCGAAGAATTACGAACCATTTGAACACGGTCTTATTGCGTTCAGCTGCCGGCATATGGTCGATTTCATCCGACGAATACCGCGTATCGCGGATCTCCATAAACCGCACGCATGTTTCTTTCTTGAAAAAAGTGTGCATTTCCGGCATCGTCGCCATGATTCTGATGTGACTTTCCAACGTATACCTCCCAATCATTACTGCAATGCTGCCAGCTGCTCCAGCGGCGTATAGGTGAATCCAATGGCCTCATGTGCCGCCTTGCTGATGCGTTCCAACTCGGAGAGCAGCCCGTCCGTAAGCGCTTTTTCGCTGTCAGACGCAGCATTTGCAGCCATCTCGGTCTGCATCTGGTAGAGCCGCACCAGCTCGCCGCGGAATTTGCGGAGCGCGGCCTGCTTTGTGCGCACGTTTTCCGCTGCGCCGCAAGCGCTGTCGAAATCGTCCTTTGCGTCCTGTGCCATCGCAAGAAGATCGTTGACCTTTTCCTGCATCGGATTGACGCACAGACGCTCCAACGTGCCGTTTACAAACTCGCGGTCGCTCGGCTGCTGCCAGAAGTAATTCCGCAGCACCAGAAGATCCGTCGATGTGACCTCCGTATGTCCCTCCAGCCACGCCTTTGCCTGCGCAATGGAGAAGTAGCTGAGGAATTTACGGTCGGACACGGGAATTTGTGCACGCAGCGCACAAAGTACGTCGTCCATCAGGTCGTGGATGCTGTCCGGTACCTGAATGGCTGCGACTTCCTGCTGCATGGTGTGCAGTTCCTCCAGCGAGATTGTCGCATGGATAGCGCCGAACGAGCCGCCGAGCTTGTCTTTCAGGATCGCCAGCCGGTGCGCCTTTTCCGAGATATTTTCCGTGACGACCTTCAATTCCAGCCGGTCATAGAGCGCCGAGAGGATCTTTTCCTCCGGGTCATTGAAATTCGGGATCTCATTGGATGCGGCGAAAAAGGAGATCGTCGGGATGGGATAGGTCCGGCCTTCATTGGTGTATTTTCGCTCGTTGAGCGCCGTCAGAAGTGCGTTCAGAACGCCGTCATTGCATTTGAAGATCTCATCCAAAAACACAATGTCAGCCTCCGGGATCTTGCCCGCAGTCTGCACGACCGGTTCGCACGGATGCAGCGCGGCAACGGCTTTGCGGTAGGCGTCCAGCTTATTGCTGACCTCTGCCAGCTTCTCGAACGTCGCTGCCTCATTTTTCATCTTCGGCAGGCCGTTCAGGAAGCTCTGCAAGTCAAAGCGCAGGTTCTGGTAAACCCCATCACCCTCGAACGCAGATTCCGGCACCGAGCCGGGGATCAGACTGGAAAGATCGAGCCGTCCAAAGAGCTGTTCTTCGTCCGTCTGCTTGGAAAGGAGCCGTTCGAATTGCTTCGCACCCGTGATGCGGCTGCGGAATGCGTTGATCGCGTAGCTCTTCGCCTGACCGGGATCGCCCAGAATAAACAGGTTCTTCCGCGTCAGAAGGGCAATGGCAATGAGTTCGACCAGTTCTTCACGCTCGGCGACGGCGCTGTTCACATCGGCCATGACAGCCAGCATTTTGTCTCGTAAACTCATGCGGCATCCCTCATGCGGCAGGCGTCCAGCGAGATCACACTGCTGTGCGCTGTTTTCTGCAGCTCCATGCGGAGCTGTGCGAAGATATGCTGCTCCAGATTGCCTTTTTCCGGGTCATACGACATGACCGCCCGGATGAGCCGCAGCGCAAGCTGCTGGTACACATCGTCCGTGTCCAGCTTCGCTGCACGGATGAGCGCACGGTTCTGCTTCATCACGGCCTTGATGCACCACAGATGATTTTCCACGATGGCGTTTCTCTGAGAAATAGTGAAATTGTTTTTCATGGTCTTTCTCCTTTGTATTTGGGGAGGCAGACGCCTCCATTTGTGTTTTGTCTGTCAGGCAGATGCCTTTTTCTGTTCTCTGCGGTTCTGTCTGGCGCGTTCGGCGTCAAACGACGGGGTGGGGATGTAACCACCCAGCGTTTTATAGAGGATGACGGACTGTACGCCGTCAAAGACCTCCACGACCTGATGCAGCCCCAGATGCACATTCAAAAGTTCCTCTACGGGTGTGGTACGAACCTGCTTCTGGAACGCATATGCGTCCAGATCAAGCTGCCGCACCTCGGAGAGCGTGTATCTGGATGCCGTGGGGCCGATCTCCCGTCCGAGAGACTTGCAGAGATTTTCGTGCATGAGCCAGCTTTCCGTGCTGGCAAAATCATAGATGCGCACCAAGCTCGGCCGGATGCGCTTTTTGCACCAGTCCGGAACGCGGAGCATATTGTGCCAGCGTTTTAGTAAGCGTGGCTTTTTCTTCTTCGTGCAGAAGGCTTCTCCAAACTGCACCACAACGCCGCCGAGCTGACCGGGGTTCTGCCCCCTGTACTCGAAAATGTGGTCACAGTCTGTGCATACGGGGATCTTGGGCCGGATCTTCATGCTGCGTCCTCCTTATTCTGTTTTGTCCATCCTTGCCCGGCAGAGGTCGATCACGCGCTGGCAGGTATCAATTTCAAACCCGCCGATGTGCGTCTCCTCCTCTGAGAGCTTTAATTCTCTTGCCAGCCATTGATAGGCTTTCGTCCGGCTGATGTGCTGTTTCTGCCAGTAAGCGTCGAACACCTGGTGGGCTTCGATGCGCTTGAGCCTCAAGATTTCATTTGCTACATCGCCGAGCGGCCGCGTGGTTCCCTTGTGGCAGCCAACGCGGGCATTGCAGTTCTGGCACTGATACAGATATTCGTTCTGCATTCCAAGCCGTTCCGTCGAGCTGCCATAGACATCAGCAGCCGGAACGAGCCGGATGATCCCGCCGCAGTAGCGGCAGATGGTCGGTTTCTTCAAATAGGCGTGTCCTCCTTTTTTATGCCGCCTCCTTGCGCGGCTTTTTTGTCTTTTGTGGCTTTACTTCAATGGCTTTCGGTTCACGCACCGCCATCTGGAAGCAGACAAGCTCGTCTGTTTTGAGAAGCAGCGCACTGTGCTGCACGACCTCCAGCATGAGCGTTCCGTTCAGCGCTTTCAGGCACTCCATAAGCTGTACCGGGTTGTACCAGTACACGCCCGCAGGCTCGCCGCTCAGCGCGACCACATCCAAGGCAGTCTCCGAAATGCCGTACTCGCTTTCACAACGGACAGTCAGCCGGTTTCCTGCAAAGGCCAGGGAAAACCGATTCTGCGTGCCGGTGACACTCAGGGTCTGCGAAATAGCATCGCGGAGCAGAGCGCTGTCGGTCAGGACAGTAAACTGCTGCTTCAGATTGGACAGCACCTGCGACACGGCAAGATATGGCCCTTCCATAATTCGCGCGGCGAACAGGAAATTCTCCTTCCGAAAGACAATGGCTTTCCCGGTCGTACCGACCTGCAATTTCTCGCGGTTGTCCACCAGCGCCGCCAGCTTTTCCAGCGAAGCGGCCGGAATGAGGAAGCTGATGTTCCCGCGGCTCTCACGGTCGCCCTTGGCGGACGCAATGCGGAAGCTGTCCGTGCTGACCGCCTGCAGGCCATCCGCGCCGAAGATCAGGTTCACGCATTTGAGCATGGGTCTTGCCGTGTCCTCAGAAACGGCAAACGCCGTTCGTTTGGTAAGCGACGGAATGCCGCTTACGGGGACTGTCGCTGCCGGGCACGGGATTTCCATGCGCGGGTACTGTTCCGCGTCCATGACGGGAATGGCATATTCCGCGTTTCCGGATGATACAACGAGCTTCCCGTTTTTCATCTGAAACGTCACGCGCTCGCCATCCAGCAGGCGCAGCATTCCAGAGAGAAGCGGGGCTTTTACGACAACGCTGCCATCACGATCGATCTGCGCGGGGAGCTGCTGCTCCAACGCGATCTCCAGATTCCCGGACGCGACGGTGAGCGTATCCTGCTCGGCCTGCAAATACGCGCATTGCAGAATTTCGATCGTGGAAACCCTCGGCGCAATGCGTTCGGCGTTCTGCGCCGCGGCAAGCAGTTCTGTTCGGTTGACGGTAAATTTCATAGCATCCTCCTTTTTACGCAACGGAATCGAACAGACTCAGCTGGTTTTCCAACTGCTGTGTTTTCTTCGTCCGTTTGGCTTTCTGCTGCTCCAGCTGCACCATAGCCGCTTGCAGCTTTTCTTCCTGCTCCACTGTAAACACGCGCTTTGGCTGTTCAATCATTGCGGGTGTGGGTTCCAGCGGCAAGGTCGTTTCCGCAACAACGGGCGGTGTCGGCACCTCACGGTCGGGATTCTCAAACGCCATCTTCTTGAACGCTGCCGCAATATCCTCCACATTGTCGCGGATACCAAGCATCAGCTCCTTCGCCATCTGCGAGGTCATGTCCTGCACATCGCTCATTGCGGCAAGTCCTTCCTCGGAGAAGTTTCCTTCAATGAGTCCGGCGACCGCCAGCTTCGAGGCCATGAGCTTCAGGCATTTCTGCTGCATGGTGTCCTCGTAGTAGAGCATATAGACCTTGACCGCGGACGCTTTCTGGTTAATGCGCCAGCTTCGGCGCGACGCCTGCCGCAGCGTAAAGAGCTTGTAGCCCATGCTGTAGAACACCAGCGTCGTAAAGGCGTTGAGATCCAAGCCGGTCTCTACCAGAGACGGGTTTACGATCAAGACCTGCATTCCGGCGGCGAGCTTTTTCTGCACCCAGTCCTCACGGTCGGTGGTCTTGATCTTGTCAGTCAAGATTTCCGTGCGGTAGCCTTCGTCCATCAGAAACCGCTTGAGCTTCTGCTGCGAATCCGTGCGCACCCAGCTTGTGTAGATGAGCGCACGCTCCCTGTTCTGGATGGCAGCTCTTACGATCTCCAACGTCCGCAGCTCTTTTTCTCCGAACGTGTCTGTATCCCCGATGTTCTCAGGTTCGACGATGGGTACATCGCTGTCGGGGTAGAGAATGGGTTTCTGGTCATACGGCTGATCCGGATAGACGGTCAGCAGATTCAGATACGCGGAAAGGATCTTTTTCGCCACGCGGCGGTCCGACCGCAATACCCGTACAAGCGCATTTTCAATGCGTTTGTATTCCGATTGCACGACTTCCTCCATACGGCAGGCAATGGGAATTTCTTCGTAGCTGGGGAGTGCCTTGCCCATGTCGGACAGCGACAAAAACGCCGTTTTTTCCAGCAGGAACCGTGAAAACACCAGCGGCGAAACGCCCGGAAGCTGACGCGTCCGAACGCCGCTTTTCTGCGATCTGCGCTTTGCCGCATAGCTTTCATCGGCTTCGGTGTAGGTCGTTTCCACAACGCCATACTCCGTATTGAACAGCGCAGGCCTTTCATGCGGCTTTCCGTCCGCCAGCATCAGCTGCGCCGATGTGCGGTAAAGCAGATGAAAGATACCGGAGCTGTAGCCATTGATGAGCGTAGCCGTCATGCCGATGACCTTTTTCGCCGTGCCGAACAGCTCTGCCATCGCGTCACCCTGGCCGCTGTCGTTGTTGTACTCGTGCAGCTCATCCACGATGAGACCGTCGAGCCTGCCGCGGTACCGCTTCTTGATGTACGAGCTGAGCGGATACCGCCGGCACGCGCCGCGCGTCGGGAAGTATCCGTCCGGGTTCTCCTGAAGCGTCTGCAAGGCGTCCAGTGCTGCGGGGTTCTTCGTCTTCTGCATGGCATGGACTGCCAGCTTCCGATGCACCCAGCCGTATTCCGGGATCTTGACCCACGGTGCGGGCACGCTTGGATTCACCGCTGTCCACAAGGGACTTTCGCAATTCATACATTGATGATTGCGCCGGTTTTCCATGCGGAATGCTTCCGGCTTTGCGGCCGTCCAGCTGTCCGTGTCGTCGCTGCTGGGCAGTTCAATGATTTCCCCGCAGTTAGGGCAGCGGAATCTGCCGCTGCGCGCATCAAAAAGGACGGCCGGGCGGCGCATATAACCGTCTCTGGCTTTTTCCTTGCTGATAACGGCGTAGATACTCTTGTCGCCCTGCCGGTACTGCGCGTACAGGCTGTCCAGCTCCGCAATGCTGCGGACGATGACGCCCGCGGTATCCGGCAGCGTTTCGGCAATTTCGCGCACCCATTTCTTTGCGACGTGCGACGGGCAGAGAATGATGTTGAACGTCTTTTTCCGTTTCTGTGTCTGATACGCGGCCAGCGCCGCTGCGCCGATCTTCGTCTTGCCGCTGCCGCACTCGGCCACGATGAACGCAGACTTGCCCTCCGAGAGCTTGCGCTTGACCGATTCCGCGACGGCAAGCTGTGCCGGGTAAAGGCTGTAGCCTGCGCGTGCGCGGATATAGTCGTTGATGCGCAGGATCTCCGGGGAAAGCTGCTCCGCAGCGGGGTCAAACAGCGGTTGGAACTGATTACGGATTCGCTCTGCCACGGTCACGCCGAACGCGCTTAGGTAGCTGGTGACAGAATGCACACTGTCAAAGCCGTTGAGGTTCTGAACTATTCCGGGAATACGAATTGCGCCGCTTTTCAGGCCTTCCTCCAGCACCTTGACGATATTGGCGTCGTCCTTCTTGCACAGCAGCAGCCACGCCTCCAGCCGTTCCCGAATGGAGATGACGCGCAGCGGCTTGAGAAACCTGCGCCGCTGCAATTCGTCCAGAACGTAGTCCTGAAACTCCGGGATAAGCGGCACAGCCGTTTTCCGGTCCAGCGCTTCAAACAGCGCCCGCCGGTCTCCGGCCGGACAAAAAAGGATGCACTTTCTCGGCGGCAGCTCTACATTCGTCTGTCCGTCCGCCTGTGCATCTTCGTCCTTTTTTGCCGCAGTGTCCACATCGTCCAGCGAGAGGATGGTCGCCTCGGCGTAAATTCCGTCGTGGCTCAGATGGCATTCGTACTTCTTTGGTTCGCAGGCAAGCATGGCTGGTTCACCGGCAAATTCCGTTTCCAGCGTCGCGCCGGCGTAGATCGCGTCCGACATGGCGCGCACCATCTCCGGGTACCCACCGAAGCGGATCGCCCGAAGGTGTTGTTTCTGCCCATCCGGTTCGAGAATGATCGTGTCCGCATACGCGCTAAGACGGATCTCCTGCTTGGGATTGTAATAGCTGATTGGCATGAGTCTGCTTTTCTCTGGCATTCATAGTTTCACTCCTTTCATCGTTTTTGGACGCAAAAAGACCGTAACTGTCGGTTGGCAATTACGGTCTTATAGGTCCTGTCGTATTTTGGTATTCACTGGCCTGCGCACGGAACCGGGGCATACCTGTCCCCAAGCTTTCACCTCCGCCCTTCATCTGCTCCGTCCTGTGATTGCTCTGACCTGGAATACAGATTTATTGTAGCGCAGCAGCAGACAGGTGCAAACTTGCGGATTGCGCAAGGACGGACTAGCAGCCAACCGGAAAATGCATACTGTTTAGTCGGATGAGATACTATTTCATTATGTTTCGAAGAACGCAACGTGTGTCATATCGAAATTTGGATTTTTTTGAAATAATTTGTTGCATTTTAAGGAATTCTGTGTCTGTATAGTTGGAAGTGTTTTTGCCTGTTTGATCGCGACCAGCGACGGCTGTTCTGCCATCATATATGGCATAAACCGTCTGTTCGTTTTCACATCAGGCACAATCTGATCTCTGCATTTATAATTCGTTTTACCAGGAGGAATCTAAATGAAACTCAAAGCACTCAGCCATTATGACAATGATATGGACACACGCTTCGGTGACTGCATTCTGCTCTACAACGAAGCCTCTCTGGTCGTGTACGATTGTGGGCACTCGCGACACGCGCAGGAAGTCGAGACCTTTTTGGAAAAGCATAGCGTAATCAAGGCAGTCGATGTTGTGGTATCGCACAACGACTCTGACCACACCGGTGGTGTCTGCGAGCTGCTGAACTGGCTGAAAGACAGTGGAAAATATACCGTCCGGGTGTTTACGCACCAATATTTAAAGTACGTCGACAAAATTCTTGATACTGTAGACGACGGACGCAGGAACCGGGAGTCCCTGAAAAAATCGCTGCTGGAGAAGTTTAACCATATCAAGGAAATCATCGAGACGGCAACGGATTGCGGGTTTGACTGCGTGAACGCAGTTCCAGATACTACAGTCGGCACATGCACGATCGTCGGTCCGACGGGGGATGAGTTTATTGAAGTTGCAGCCAAGGCGATCGACTCACGGGAAAGCGACAATATCGGCGAGGGTGATGCGCAGGAAACGGTCATGAACGCGGCCAGCGTTCAGCTGAAGTGTACGCTGAGTGATGAAAATACGATTCTGCTTTGCGGTGACGCATCGCCGGATTACCTGCATGAGCTGGACAGCTATGTGTACATTCAGCTTCCGCATCATGGGCAACTGGATGATGCCACAGCCATTTTTGATGAGCTGGGCGGAGACGCTTATAAAAAGCAGTACCTTGTGTCCGACAATAGCGGTTCTGGAAAAACGAGCGGCGGTTCTGATAAGCTGGTTGATTTCATGAAAAAAGGAAAATACGATGCTGCACACAATACAAAGAATGGTGTTGTAGAGTTGCCATTGTTTTCGGCTTCGTCAACACTGAAAGGTGCTGAAAAAGAAAGGGTGTGCCTGTGTGATCTGGATTGTGTCTAGTAGCGTTGCCGGGACGGACGAAAATCTAAGTGCCAGACATGAGTATATTGAGTTGGTGTCGCAGGCGCACGTTTCTCCGTGGCAAAAACATGTTGCTGAGGCAGATAGAGATGGCTATATAAAACCAATCGTGGAGTACTACCAATGTCGGTCGGAAAACGGCGAATATGGGATTGTACTTACGGCGCACATTGATGAATCGATTACGATTCTAAACGCAATTCGGAATGATAAAAAGACGATTTATGCGTTGAATACGTGCATAGTCTCTGATAATTTCAAGCTCGAACTGCTACATACCATCAAGCATTATAACCTGCAATCTGAGTTATATCTGGCTCGACAGAAGAAGGGGGCAGAAGGGAAATATTTCAACTATGCCGAAAATTTAGGAACCTTTGGCTTTTCTACGACAAGATCCGAACGCGAAGTATTCATGCATCGTGAAAAGGGACTCACGCAGGCAATTCGTCTGGCCTTTGAAAAGATAACTGCGACATGAAAGATCACTATGTCAAAGACTACAAAGAAAAAGAACTGCGGCAGTATATTCTTGCGTACCTGCTTATAACAGTCGCATCCATTGCGCTGCATACGGATTTCTCTGCTGATAACGAAAATCTTCTGGATACCTTGCTCAAAATGGCAGCTATCGACATTTGGGTCAGTGGGCTCAGCGTTCTGGTTGTAATCCTGAATGAGATATGGCCAGATGCAATGAAGACAGAGATTGTGTATGGCAGTATGCCGAGTGATACCATTTTCTCCGAGATTGCAGCCGGGGAAAATGAGCGTTGCTTTGACATTGATGTGGCAAAGGAGAAGTATAAACACTTTTCTGCGCTTCCTCCAGACAAACAGAGATCTGAGTGGTACAAATTGCTGCACGCCAGCAAAGAGGCCGACTGTGGGAATGTCATAGAGGGACAGCGGATGCAGTTGATGACGCGCGATATCTGCATATCCACGCTGTCCCTGCTCATCTTGACACTGCTAACTGTGGCGATTTTTACTGCGCTGAAGCCTGACGGTCAGGAGTGCTGGCAGATGTTTGCCGTGCCGGTGCTTTACTTGTCGGTCATGTTCTTCGTCACAAAGGTAGCGGCAAAGAACAGAGCGAGAAGATTTGTAGAGTTGGTGATAAAGGAGGATCTGATAAAGACACAGAAAAAGCCCATACAAATTAAGGTCAAAAAGCAAAGAAAAGAACGCAGAAAATGTAAGGAGGAATTCCAATGGTTGAACGTGTTTGTCCTAAGTGTAAAGCAAAACTGAGAATTGACGAAAATGATGCGATTCCGGGTTGCAGAGAATTCGAAGAAGTGTATTGTCCGGTATGTCAGGCTGAGGTCACAAAAGTATTTACCAGTGGCGTTCCAACTGTGACTGTAGAAGAGAAATAAAAACAGATTTCGTTCTTTTCGTGGATAAGGGATGCATGTACGTCAGGTGAAATAACTGTAAAGAGAGGATCGGAAAAGATGGACTTGTCGCCGAAAAAGAGAGATCGCATTCGAGGGTTTCAACGATTGGGTTTCCAACTGGGGACTCCTGTGATTGCCTTTGTATTTGCATGTGCATCGTTGCTTGTGTCGCTCTCCGAGAGTGAAAGAATCATGATAGCAGGAATCTCTCTGAGGCAGATCGCGTTCCTTTGCGCATTTGCCTCAGCTGCGTTTCAATTGTATTGTTCCATACGCAAATGCATAACAAAACGGGATTATCTGATAATGTGTCAGCAGGAAGAACTGTCAAAGGCTACCTTACTTGCCCAGCAAAAGAGCAACGAAGCAAAAACAAGAAGTATTATGCAGTTGACTTATGGACGAGTTCCGGAGTGGAGACCGTTTAACTTTCGGAAGAATGTCCTTGTCTATGATATCCACGAACAGCTTCGCACACTTTTGGTGGAAATCAGGGATTCTGTGCTGATGCTCTCCGGCGAAACAGATTCGGATAAGGTTACTGTCGATCTGGTGTATTGTTATCCAGATAATAATTATTCCGGGCGTCTTCCGGAACCTTCGCCTCATTATGGCCTTGAGGAACCGGAAAACGTCTGGAGACTCATCACCAGCGGGGATGTTTCTTGCATCAACTACACACTGCATGATTTTTTGAGAAGCAATGAGTCGTTCTTTTTCCGTCTGGATCAGGAAAACTTTGTGTTCATCAATGACAAAAAGACGGTGAGCCGTTACTACATTCCATCAGGAAAGGATCAGGAATACGACGGCGTTGGCTCTATCGTCGGAATGACCATCAACATAAAAAATGATGCCCCAGAGTCCGTTCTGGTAAAAGCAATGCTGACGATTACGACCTATGGCTGGAATCTGCTCGATAAAAAGAGCCCAATCAAAGAAGCGGAGTATCGGGAGATTTTCAAGCAAAGCGTTCTGAACGGGCATAAGTCTCTCTTGGAGAGCGAGCTTGCCCAAATGTATATTCGGCATGCAATCAAGGACGGCAATATGTGTCCGTATACCGGTGCACAGTGTAAAACTTCCCGTCTTATTGAAAAAGATCAAGACGGAAAAGTTTTAGGCGCGACCGATATTGGAAGAGACAACACCGCTTCCAAAAGTTCACGTGGAATTCGCACGGCACAGGAATGTTCCCAATGTCCAATCATGCAGAAATCTTGTGCTATCCAGAGCAGTTGCCCCCTGCAATAATACATCAAATATGGCCTTTTTGGATATCATCGGACGCAGAGCTATATGGAATGCAGCACGATTGCGCAGAAGGAAGCCTTCGCCAACTTGACAAATCTTTTGAACAGGATACACGATTCCTAAAAGCAGGGCTTATTCGTTGCTTAACTCCGATCAATATGCTGCCCCCTTGCAAAATATACCGTTTGCAGGGATGCTTTTACCATCCTTTTCAGGCTGCGCTGAACCGGTACTCATGGTCACACTACTTCCCTCCATGCCTATCATATTCTAAAAACGGTTGTGCGCATTTTCAAAATATAAGACACGCACTTCGAAATACCATAATGCGCGGAGAATCTTAAAAAACTTTGTTGCATTTTGCTGGATTGTGTGTCTATATAAGAAAATACAATTTTATTTGGTAGAAATATCAGAAGATACTTTGCCGCTAGGCATAATAAAAAACAATAAGTGATCTGCACTTGGGCGATGTATGCAGCAATGCTATAGGGGAAGTTGGCCTTTAAAGGATGTCTCCCTTATGGATGCGGCGACATATCACAAAAAACACAGTCAACGAAGATTTAATTGTCAGTATGAAAATACCTCGTATTTTTCCTCACGGAATTTATAGCAAAAATCCTCCAACGGTTTTCTCGATGAATAGAACCACAGTGTAAAAAGGTCAAAATGTATATGTTTAACGTTTCTGCACAAAAAAATAGTGAGATATCATGCGTTTTGCGAATTGACACAAGAAAAACCGCCATTTATAATAAATAAACCTATACTTGCGCTCTTTAATGAATAAAAATGGAATCCACGTCTTTTGCGTGGCTCTCTCACTGTAATCTAGAGCCCAGTGCTTCTATGCCCTTTTTTGGTTAATTTTGCACGCAGAATATGGTATGGTTAATAATATGTGAGTAGAGTGGTGTGCTCAGACGCAAATTCGCTAACCAAGGATATTATACTATCAGGGGTGCGTTTAAAGCGTTTGGGAATGTGTATACTACGACACAGAATGATCACCCTATTCGTGTGCATCTTTAAAATAAAATAATATGTTCAGGAGGCAAAAACATGTCATTGTGGAGGGAGAATATGCAAATCCCGAAGAAAGAACAAGAACGCAAAGAAGCGCAAAAAAGGAGGGAGATTATACGTACCAATTCTTTTTATGTTGCTGGAAGCGGAAAAAAATATAGCGACTATATTGAATCTCCAGAAAACCGACGTGCTGCGGGCATTTCTATACAAAACAATTGATTTTTAACTTGGTGACTATCATATCATAGCATTTATGTAGACATTTTAACCTTGCTTTAAAAAACGAAAGAAGTGAGTGGCTTGTGGCTGATATCAACGGGATTGTTTTGCACTTGTTTAAGCATTTAGATGGGTCTATGCTTGACACAAGCGTACTGAAAAACAAAAGCGAAGATAGGGATCGAACCTTTCCGGCCTTCGGTAATTTTGACCGACTTTGTTTTTCACCAGTTAACAAATTCGTGGATTTTCTTAGCGTGTCTAGCAGTGCGTATCGTTGGATTGGTGGAAGAAAAGACATTATGCTTTATCCCTTGGAGACTGATAGCGCCCAAAGACATTTTGTTTTTGGAGAGAAAGAGGAGCACTATATACAGCCTCCACTTTTTATTAAGCAAAACGGCGAAAATTGTCGAAGAGGATTCCTCTTAGTCAGTATGTTCTACGTTTCAGGCAGAGCAAAGGCAAGTGTAAAACCGTATAGCGTATTTCTCGATTATTGCAAAAATGCCATAACCCAAGTTGTTGAAAAAGCAAACATAGAACTAGAAAAATCAGGAAAGAACCCCGTGATTTGCGAAGTCTTCGGAACATTTAACTCTTCTGAAATCGCAGTACTGTGGGGCGCGGATCAATTTACAGATGTACAGTATATTGTAGATCACCTGAGATATATGTACTTCTTCTGCGAAACAACAGGAACACAAGAGCCGATTTTCATTTCCACATATACGATCGTGGCGCTTTCCGGAAGTGACTTTGATGTGAATAGCATTTCCGGAGGTGCAATGATTCAGCTTGCTTCAAGCACAATGCGAGGAGCAGAAGAAACGAGGGAATATAATGCGCCTATATCGTACCTGCTTGAAGTAAGCAAGGACGACGGACAGAATCAGGCAAAAATCGATTGTTGCGCAGGAGAGTATGACTATATCGTTGAGAGCCTTTCGCCCCAGTTAAAACTATTAGTTAAGCTGGCGAAGGATAAAACACCCGGAGCGCTCAATATTGGGAATAGTAAATTTAAGGAATTCTTCTCACACTCCACTACACGCTTATTTTACAGAGAGCAAGATATTGATGAGAATCTATCCAAAATAGATTGGGATTGCCTGATACGGGTTAATGTATCTATGTCTGCAGATCATTCTAAGGATCTGCAAAATGGGTGGGGAAAGATTCATGAGATTGCCGGAACTCCAGACGACGACGTAGCTAAAGCTTTCTCTAAGTTTAGAAATGATATATTGTCAAATATCCCGAGCACATCAAGTCTTGGCTGCAATTTAGATTTGCTGTTTAGCGATTATGTCCAATGCGTTAATACTACCCCGGACAGACAATGGGCAGCAGATTTAAAAATACAGTTCTCCGCTGCAATAAAAATTTTTGGGCTTCTATTGCAGTCAGAACTTAGCGAAAATGGTGCGATAGACGGGTATATTGAAAATATCCAAAGGGTTATTTCTGTCCTGCAGCAACAGATTCGACATGTTTCTGATGCTGGAAAGCTCTTTTTTGAAGAACCCTGCTCCCATTCTGAGTCTACAAGCCAATATGATTTGCTTTTCCATATGTATTATGGCGCAGTAAAACACATTCTATCAGTAGTTTACTCTAATGAATCGAAAGGATCTCGCTCAAAACAGTCAAACCTTATTCCCTTGATTCGCTTTGAACCTGTACCCGGAATCAAAAGTCGGTTGTTTTTTGACATCTCGGAGCAGGACGAAAGATTGGTCGATATTTCACTTCCGTATGATGCTTGGTGTGAACCTGGACAGTATCTTCCGTCACTTATCCATGAGTTATATCATTATATAGCCCCCGTTGATCGGCGTGTTAGGAATGAAACATTTGCTAAGATTTTGCTAGTTGAACTTAACACGAGTGCAATCCAACTTCTGCTTTCTACTTATCGCAACAATGCTGTACGAAATAGCATTAAGCCTATTTCTGATATTTCGGACGTGGACTTTGATGCAGCATTCGTTCTTGTCCTTCAACGGGTTCGTGAATTGTGTGCAACATACGTCAATAATGTGAATATTTCTGCCATTCTAGATTTGCAGGCTGATGTGCAATGGGCAGATTTTGGAAATGCGCTTAGCAAATGGTGTAAGAGCGCAGATGGATATTCTACCGCCGAAGGCAATTATGGTTTATTTCTGCGCAATCTTTGTAATTTCATTTGCACGTCACATAATTCTGCGATTGCAAACAAAGCAATCAATTTGGCTGATGCAGATAAGGTTTTGATGCAAATCTTGGTTAACGAATTGTCTCAAGAAAGCACTCAAAAGAGTGATGAAGAGACTCTTGCTGATTTTCTGAGATACGTGCAAGAAGCTTGGCAGTCTAACGTTGAGAAGCAACTCCGTGAAATACTACCCGATTTAGGCATGGTTCAGCTGTCTGGAATTGGGCCAGTGGAATATATGTTGATTTTTGCTACGTTTCAGGACAAAGAGCTTACTTCGCCAGACGAGTTGACACAGCTTGATATAGAATTGCCTCTTCGAATCGGGTTCGTTTTAGACTGGCTGATCAAACCGAAACTTGAAGCGTCACAATCGCAGATAGATGCATTTGAAAAAATGCAAGCTGACTTCCGTAAACGTTATGTTGAATATGCTCAACAGAGTAACTGGACGAATCTGCACGGCAGCCCGAGAGCGGATACAAAAGTGAAGAGTGAGACGCTTGCTGGAAAATGGTTTTCATTTTTTAAGATTCAGTTCGAGAATTATCTAGCCAATTACTCTATATATCATGATTGGTTGGATGCTTTAGCGAAAGAGCAGTTTATACCCTTATGCCGCTCAAGCAGCACCGATGAGTTGCGTAAATGTCTTGGTGAATATTATTCTGCACTTAGCAGCAGTGATAATTCGGACAAGCTGTTCAAGAGTAATATTTCGATTGTGCATCGGTTGCAAGCACAGCCGTTCCTCGAAGAACTTCATGCCCCAGATAACATATCCTGTTGTCCGGGGGGAACGCCCGACCATTCATTGCCGCGACGAATAAAGCAGAAAATAGTTGTAATACAAAGAGATTTTTGCATCTCGCATGTGGACTATCTTAGCTCGCCAATATCATGTGCAACACGTCAGCTTGAAAAAACGCACCATGCTGTATTCGGAACTGAACCCCAAAACCCCAAAAATCCATACCATGGTACATTTGGGACTGAATCACTAAACTGTAAATTCTGGTATAGAGGAAGTCAGAATGCAAACTTTGAGATTCTGCCGTCTATAATGGTACATTTTATGGATGCGGAACAAATGTCAAAGAATGCAGACAAGGGAGAGAACGCAAGCGGAACTCTGTGGGAATTTCAACGCAGTATTCTTGAACGCTTCAAGTATCAGGCCGACGGTGCGCCAGAATTCATCAATAGTGCATCCTATACAACATCAGACTATATGGCTATAATGCAACATTATGGTCAACTAACAACTTACTTGGACTGGTCTGAAGATGCGTATAGCTCGTTATATTTTGCATTAGAAGACGAAATTCTCATGAAAAAGGGAGCGTATGGTGGAGAGGACGCTGCATTGTATATCCTTGATCCAATGCTGTATAACCGAGCAAGAAAAATGCTTATTAACAATGCGGCGCAAAAGTACTCGGAACAATTCTGCCCGTTGGATACTTGGTTTCATAGACAAGGACGGAGCATTCAAGAGATGCCGGATGGGCACATTCCGAATCTCTCTGTAGATTATAACAAGAAAAGGTATGGCCTATTTTCACTGGATGTCCCTGATGCTGAAGATATTAATTTGACAAGAGCAACAAAATATCTTGAGTTTGATGGTGAACCTAAAGACGCAACACTGTCTCCGTTTGAACTTGAAATGTGGAATCTGCCTTTAGCTGTGTATACGTCACGGCTTAATCCAAGGATTCGTTCTCAAAGCGGCCAGTTTATTGCATATAGTCCTTTCTCAATCCCTGTGTATGGGAAAAAGGGAGGAGATTGCTCTTCGGCAAATCGTTTTTCTTACCTGTCTTTGTCTAAAATTCAGGATTATTTCTTGGCGTGCTTTAGAGAAGAAGATCCGTTTATGTATAAAATTAAAATATGTGCATTTGCGAAAAATGAGATAGGTAGATACCTTCAGAAAGCGGGAATTAACAGATATCGTATTTATCCCGAACTTGAGAGCATTAAACTATAGTGCAAGCTAGATAACACCTTGCCTTTATAAAATTGTGTTGTCAGAACCATTGGCTAATTTTATTGAGACATGTTGTTCACTGAAACGGCTCCAAGGTTGACGCCCAGAGCCAGTCTCACGGTAAGCGTCAAATACGCTTGTATCATGCCTATCGGGGCAGCCTCATGAGATAGCATTCCAAATTCCAAATGTCTCCCTTGGCCAGCAAGGGAGACATTTGAAATATTAACCAACCTAGCATAAGAAAACAAAGAAACGGCACACAAAAACTGTGAACTGCCATGGCATTTGCCGCAACATCCCCTAATCTAAATAAAGCTGCGTATTGTGGCATGGCCTAAGAGCAATAGTCGCATAGTCCTGTAGGCAAGAGTATTAAAGGCTACGCTCAGGTTCTAATATTAATATCATTGGCATATAGAGTTCTTTTTAATATACTCTGCTTTGAACAATATCTTCTGAGAGTCCTGTTGAACAAATTACTACCGTGGTGACCATTTTTCGTCTCAGATAAAACTCCATATCATTAATTTGCGATACAATATTAATGCAAGAGAAAACTATACCGTTTTATCGCCCCACAATCTTCCCGAAAATCTGCTTCTTCCCCTCGTCATACCGCTGGATCACGACCATGACGGTATCGCCGGTTTTGAAATCGGAGTCCTCGTAATGGAACGAGTAGCGGCACATGACGACAGCGCCATCGGGGAGGTTGCAGAACACGCCGCCGGCGTATTTGCCCGCGATGGTTGCCCTGCGGCGGCAGCCGACGGGGTGGCGCAGGCTGGCTTCATCGAAGGGGTTCGGAACCGTCTCCTTGACGGAGATCTCCAAGGTACCGGCCTTGCGCTCAAACTGTTTGACCACGCAGGTCAGCTCATCGCCCGGATGATACTGTTCCCGTAGGTCGGGGATGGCCGCATAGCTCATGTCGCGCTGCGAGAGATTCACGTCGTAGCCATAGCATTCGACGAGACACCGGCGCGGGCCGACAGCCAGCACATGACACGGCACTCGACTGCCAGGCTGGTGGAGCGGCTGTGTCGAGAAGAAGTAGCGTCGGGACGCCAGCGCCAGACGGCGGGAACCGATGGCAAAGCCTGCTTCACGATCCACATGGGTAATAACAAAATCGATCTGAGCGCCCGGTATATTCCGCAAAACGAACGCCGGGCGTTCTTCATTTTCTGCCCACATTTCCGTTTCGGGGATCAGGATGCGGGCGCGGAACGGCACGATGACCGCGCAGTACATTCGCTTGGTTTCAACCAGACCGGTTTGTGCGCTGCGGACAGTCATGGAATGCGGATCGACGCCGATGATCGTGCCGCGCATGACGCTTCGGCTGCGGAAGGAGGCGTAGATCGTGTTCCACTCCTGCCGCTGCTCCGGCGAGAGATCTTGGTCGAGTGCGCGGAAGTCCAAATCGTAGAAGGATTTCTTCTCCGGTTCGGAAGATTCGGATTGTTCTTCCGCTACGGATGGTTCTTCCTCGCCATAGGGCTGTACAGGTTCTTCGACCTGCGGTTCCAATACGGGCTGTTCTTCGATGGCCTTTTCTGCGGTTTCGATGATTTCCGGCTGCACGGTTTCTTCCTGCAGCACTTCGGGGGCGGCTTTCTTTCTGGGCATATGTAGTTCCTCCTTAAAATTATTTTCTGGCAAAGAAGCGGTGCGTACCGTTCTCTTGGCGGATCGCAAAAATGACGGATCTGGTGTATGGAAGCGCCTCCGGTCTGATACCGTCGGGCAGCAGAACAATGATCTTTTCGTCCTGCCGGATCTCGCGCTCCGGCGGCGGATCGCTGCCGGACACGATGACGAATTGCTTGAAGCTGGGTTCTCCAAGCGAAAAGCGGAGCAGGATATGTCTGTCTACGGCATAAAAACTCTCCGGCTGCGCCGCGGACAGCTCCAGCATCACGTCAATGGCTTCTATCTGCTGCGAAACTGCCCGTTCTCCGCAGTGACTGACGATGTTGTCGGAAATTTGCAGCAGTCCGCCCATCTGCATCTGCCGCACACAGGCACCGGTCACACGCACGGCATCATCGAGCGAAGAAAAGGCAAAGATCTTTTGCAGCAGCGCGGCAAGCTGCCGCTGCTCCGCGCAGCCAAGTTTCTCCAAGACCGCCAGAAGATACTTTTGCTGTTTTGTCAGCAGCATCAGTCTCGCCCCTTTCCCGGCGGCGAGCGCAGCGAATTGAGATACGGATCGACCAGCAGGTCACTTTCCGTTTCCGTGATGCAGTTGTAGATAGTTGACATAACGTATTTCGTAGAATCCCTGACCGGTACATTCCGGTTCGCGTGCAACTTGATCTCCGCTTCCTGCAAAACGAAATAGTTCAGCCGGTGCAGCCGCGAGCGTACCCGGCTTTGCGGCAGAACAGCCTGCCCGATGCGCAGATTGTCCGAGTAGAAAAGCCGCTCGATGGCATTTTCAAAAACACGCGCCACCTCCGGCTCGAAATACGAAAGCTCACAAGCATCCAGAATGCCCGTGAGCTCTTTTTCATCGTCCGTCGGCCCATCCTCCGAAGCTACGGATGGACTGACATCTGAGAAACTGGTATCAGGTTGACTAAAATCAGTATTACTTGCGCCCGGATCCTGCGGTTCTGGAACATCAGAATCTGCGGTTCTAAAGGCGGGGATTTCGGGGTTCTGGGGCGGCACATCCTGTGGTTCTTCCGCGTCAAGAAACGCAGAATCCGCGGTTCTGGAACCGCAGGATTCATACTCCCTTGATGAAAACGGCGCACATTCGTAGCTGGGATCATCGATGGGCGTGACGCTGGCCAGATAGATCTGATTGGCGTCGCCGCGCCCGCAGCGCTTTTCCCAGATGAGCTGAAGCTCCGCCAGCTTGCGAAAAGCCGCCGTGACGCGCTGCTCACAGATGCGAAGCTCCTTCGCCAGCGCCTTGCGGGGGAAGATCACAAATACCTCGCCTGCATCGTTCACCCAGCCGTTGCGCCGTGAAAGTTGGAAGCGGTTCAGTAGAAAGGTGTACGTCACCTTCGCGTCCAAACTCATATCCGCATATCGCGGGTCGGAAAATAACCATCGCGGCATCTGCATGTGCCAGACGTTCTGTACGTCCGTCTGCCGCATAAGTCGGAAACTTGGATGCTCGGTCAGCTTGGCTGCTTTCATGGGGATTCCCTCCGATTTCTATTTGTATTGTATTGACAGTTGATAAAATGGCGTAGTTATGATAAAATAACGCCATAAGAATTTGACTCGATTGGGAGGTGTCAGTATGATCACGATTCGGCCGGTATCAGATTTGCGAAATAAATTTACAGAGATCGAAGACTGCGTCAAAAGCGGCAAGCCTGTTTATCTCACCAAAAACGGCTATGGTTCTATGGTCGTTCTCAGTCTGGAGCAGTACGCCGCGCTGACAGACGATATTGAACTGAAGCTGGATGAAGCGGATAAGGCTGCGGCCGCAGACCCCGTTCGTTATACGGAAGATGAAGTTTTTTCGAGAGTGAGGAGCCGCATCCATGAACGAAAAGCATTATAAGTTGCGCTTCCTCCCACTGTTTGAAGAAGACCTCAATGAAATCGTAGATTATATCACGAATCGTCTGAAAAACCCAATCGCCGCAGACGCATTGGTTTCTGATGTGCAGACGGCGATCCGGAACCGCCTTTCCTGCGCAGAAGCATTTGAACAGTATCACTCGGCAAAGGAGCGGCAGTATCCGTACTATCGGATCACTGTCCGCAATTATACGATCTTCTATGTCGTCATTGATGATGTCATGGAAGTCCGCAGAATCATTTACAGTCGGCGCGATATCAAGCATCAGATCTGAATCACTGGTTCAGGATACTATCCACCGTGCACTCCACCATTCCAATCTCATCATCCTCAGCCAGATCGTAGGCGGGCGGCTGCCCGCTGCGGTCTGACTGTTTTTCTTTTTCGGGCGGTTTTGGAATGCTTGACGCTTCTTTCTGCGCCGTGGCCTGCGGCCGCTTTTGTGGCGCTGCTTCGGTTTCTTTTCTTCGCCATTCTGGGATGTAGTCAATGACGCGGCAGGTGGTGAGGCCGGCGTAGTCCGGCAGCTCCTCCGGCGTCATTTTGTAGAGGAGCGCGGGCTTGTGCCCCTTGAACAGCGCCAGACACTTCCGGTTCTCCAAGCGCAGGACTTCGTCGGGGCTCATCAGATCGCGCTGTGTGTTGCTTCGCGTCTGCGAGTACGGGCGCGTGGACGAATACACCGGCGAAAACAGCGGCATCATCGGCATCTGGTTATTAAGAACGGAGATCGTCACCTTGCCACATTTCTCCGAAATGTACTTTGCCGACGTCAGATCGTTGCAGCCCATGTAGAGCGTCTGGTCGAACGTCGCCAGCTGGTTTTCCCACTCCTTGCCCGGATACTTTTCCTGCCACTGAGATAAGCTCTGCACGACAATCTGCGCGGACATATTAAAGCCGCGGATGCTGTTCAGACTGTCCGCCACGCCGTCCAGATAGCCGATGTTGCAGTATTCGTCCAGACAGAAGTTCGTCAGCACGGGCAGCCGACCGCCCGCACATTGCAGACGTGCGAAGTTCGAAAGCTGCGGCAGCGCCAGCGAGAAGAACAGCGAGGACAAAAAGCGGTACGCGCTGTCCTGCGCGGAAATGATGACAAAGTACACACACGGCCGCTTGCCGGGGAGCAGGAGATCGACATCGTGGTTGCGCGTGATCTTGTCCGCCAGACGGCTCTGAAAGACCGCCAGACGGTTGCCAAGCCCAATGACGATGTTGCCCCAGAGATTTTCCTTTGCCTTGAGGAACAGACCGTGTGGGTATTTGGCCGGATGCTCCGGCGGGAGGGCTTCGAGCTTGCGGTTGATCTCCTCAATGCTCTCCGTCGCGATCATGCGGTACACATCGCCGAGTCCGCGCTGTTCAATGGGGAGCAAATTCCCGTTTGCATCGCGCAGATTGACGACATAGTGAATGAGCGCCATCAGGAGGTTCAGCTCCGCCCGGCTCCAGAA